>JAABUY010001775.1_pt1 | contig 27712 bp, 31 predicted proteins | sample 5560271 | NCBI WGS metagenome assembly JAABUY01 (sample SAMN10711886, study PRJNA513374) | rock metagenome | isolation source: Antarctica rocks | place: Antarctica: Victoria Land, University Valley | reverse complement strand
GCCATCGCCGCAGACAACGCCCCTGTCAACCCCATCCGATCCGCGACCCCGGCCAACAGCGAGCTACCCGCATGCCCGACCTGACCGCTGCCGTCCGCCGTAACAACTAGCTTGTCAACCAGCCCGTAATGCTTCACCATCTGGGTGATCCTCCCGAGTCGAGAACGCGAGCTTCAACACCCCGCATTCTCACTGCTCAGGCGGACGTTTCCGCGCCCCGGCCAAGCCGGGGCGCGGTCCTTAATGCAAGATCGAGGCTGGAGACGGCTTCGCTGCAACCCCTGCCTGAGAACGTCCTGGATCGCCCGCCGACGGGGCGCGCCCTGGACCGTGCCGCACACATGCGAGCTCGGGCAAGCCTCCGCCCGGCGCCGCTCCGAGCGTCTCACGGCGACCTCGAGGCCCACGTGGCCGAGCGCTCGGATGACCCTCCGATCTGGTCTGCGGAATACCTGAGCCACGACACGCCGGCAACCCTTGGCGCCAACCGCGGCTACCGGCGAGACGTCCGCGTCCGGAACACGAGCGCCGCGACCTGGCGCTCGCTCGGCGGGATCGTCGGTCGCGTCGCGCTCTCCTACCGGTGGTTCGGCAAGGACGGTTCGATCGTGATACCCAGGGGGACGTGTCGCTGCTCCCGCGGGCCGTCGTGCCCGGGGGCGAGGCGGACGTGGTCGCCGGCCTGTGGACGCCGCGCGAGCCCGGCCGCTACTTCTTGGACTGGGACATGCTGTGCGAGCGCGTCGCCTGGTTCTCGGTCAGAGGCGTCGCGCCGCTTCGGGTCGCGGTCGAGATCGTGGCTGCTGGACCACGTCCTCACTGGGCCGGAGCCATGCTTGTCGATGTCGACACTTGATCGCGGTAGCGCACGTAGAGCGAGGAGAGCAGCATGGCCACGCCGCAGGTCAGCGCGACGAGCAGGGCGAGAAGCAGCGGCAGAGCAAGCCACGACCAGTGCGGGCGGATCCCGTAGGCGATCAAGAAGACGAAGACCGCGACCAGGTTGAGGGCTAAGTTGAAGGTCGCGGTCAGCACGGTGGCCAGCGGGGGAGGGCTGCACGGGGCGCTGCGGTCGGGAGGCGCTCCTCTTACACGACCTCCCGTCCGGCTGTTTGGACACGTTCAGCTCGGGCCGTATGAACAGGACGTCCTGGGCGGTCAGGCGCCCGCGATCGTCGCGCCAGCAATCGCCGAACTCGCCAATCACGAAGCCGCGCAGATACAGCCATTGCGCCACCGCGCCGAACAGCGGCGTGCTGGGTCCGTAGCCGGGCCGCGTCCAGAGTTCGATGATGAGCGCCGAAACCGTTTGGAGCAAGCGTTCAGCGCCCTGCAGGGCGCGCAGCTCGGCGCCCTGAGTATCCAACTTGATGAGGTCCGGCGGCGGAAGGCCGCTTTGGACCCGGAACTCGTCCAGCGCGACCGTCGGCACGTCGACTGCGTCAGGAAAGTGCTTGCTCGGACCTGACGGAAGAAGTGAACTGCCGACCGGATCGGGCGAGACCCGCAGGACCCCGGTCCCGGAGCGCCGGTCGGCTGCCACGCGGTGGACGCTCGTGCGCAACCCGGGAACCGCGGTCATCTCGTCCAGCCCCTGGCGATATGTCGGGTCGTGGTCGGCCAGCGGCTCGAACAGGTGATAGTCGGCCAGGGGGAACACGGCGTGGGCAAGTGTCGTCCAGCAGCCGGTGCTGGCGCCGACGTCGTAGACGTGACGAGGAGAAAACCCAGAGTGGCGCAGGGCCTCCAGCAAGTCGGCCCCGTGAGCGTCCGTCACGTCGTTGGTCCGGGCGCCGGGTATCGAGCGAGGTGTCCGGCGCACCAAGCGGTGACGGCGGCGAACGTCTCGCGGTCTTGCACGAACAGCACGTTACCCCATGTGTCCGCAGGCACGGATCGGGGATTTACGTCAAACCACACTGAGTCACCTCGGTGGATCAATGCGAGCCAACATCCGAGCCCGTGTGGCTCGATGGCATCGAGCAGGGGTTTGATTCCGGCCCGGCTGGAATCGGTCGCGAAGATGTACTCCTCTCCCCAGTACTCGACGAGCAGCGCCTCCGGCCGGGTGCTGCCCAGACCGCGGAGCACCTCGAGCTCGGATCCCTCGACGTCGATCTTCACCAGGCCGATCTGCTCGGGCCACCCAGCGTCCTGTCGCAGTTGGTCCACCGTCGCTGTTTGCACCATCGCGCCCGGCGCCTGCTCCAGCCCCCATACACCCTGGCGTGCTTGCAGCGACGAGAACAGGGTCAGATCACCAAAGGCCCCATCGGGCGTCTTGTCCTTCGCCAGATAGAGCTGGGCGCGACCGTTGGTCTCCCATGCCGCCACCTGCCTGACGACGACGCTCGAGTCCTTGAACCGGTCCTCCAGGTGGAGGGCGAGCTCCTCGTTGGGCTCGACTGCGAGCACACTCGCTCCCCCGTCCGCAAGGCTGCGGGCAAACTCGCCCCGGTGAGCGCCCACGTCGATCGCGCTGCGCTCATCCAGGAGGGGCAGCAGGTCGGCACACAGCTCGACCTCGATCGCTGGATCGGTCACGGGCGACGTGAGCCCGCTCGAGGCCGCAAGCGATTCACGCAGCGCATCGAGCCGCCCCAGGCTCTGTTTGTCGTGCATCTCGAGCGCGTCGATGACCGCGCGGTGATCGTGCCGCGACTGCGTCTCGAGTGCATCGAGGCGGCTCTGGATCGCGGCAGCATCTGCCTGCGTCGGGGCAGCTCGCAGAAGTCCCTCGACGGTCTCGATCATATCGGCGAGAGCAAGGGTGCGCGTCTCGAGCGCAAGGGTGCGCGTCTCGAGCGCGCGGGCCGCCTCGAGCAGCGAGACGATGTCGTCACCGATGATGGCCAGCTGCCAGGTGTTCTCGCCCAGGCCGGCCTGGATCGCGCGCTGGCTTCGCACGAGCCGTCGGATGCCCGGGATACGGCCAAACTCGATCAGCGGCATCGGTCTTCAGGCGGCTCGCCGGAGTCCGGCGAGCCGATGGTCTGATCTCATGTACAGGAAGTCCTTCTGGATCAGCATCCCCGTCCCGGGCTCGCGGTATGACCCAGCGTCGTCGAAGAGCGTGAAGCCCAGCTCCTGCAGGAGCCAGTGGACCTCGTCGTAGCTGGGGATCGACGCCAGTGGCGGGTCGAGGGAGACCTCGACGACGACGGCGTCGATTGCGTCGGCGAGCAGGCGCCTGGCGCCCTGAAGCGCTTCGAGCTCGGCGCCCTGGATATCGAGCTTGAGGATTCCGCGACCGCCCAGGCCCAGCTCGCCCGACAGGGCGTCGAGGGTCCGGACCGGGATGAGCACCTCCGGATCCGCCGGATCTTCGCTGGTGAGAAGTGAGGTCCCGAACACATTTGCTCCAATCCGCACTGACGCGTCGTACTCGTGGTCTCCCAGCGCGCACTCACATACGGCGTGGTGCTCGATCGCCTCGAGGTTGAACGCGATCGACTGCTCGTCGTATCGCGATAAGAGGGGCTCGACGAGCACGAAACGAGCGGCCGGAAACACCCTGCTGGCGACGCAGCTCCAGACTCCGGTCGACGCTCCAGCGTCGACGATGAAGTCAGGGCTGTACCCCCAAGAGGCGAGCCTGCGCAGGCTGGCGTGGACCGGGTCGAACCCGTGCAGCCAGGGTCCCAGCGCGGGCACTTCGTCGCAGAAGCTGGCCAAGAAGCGCGGTGGATGCACTTGCAGGGCCTCGAAGCGCGCGTCGAGGGGCTCGCCATGGGCCAGCGCTGTCTTGACCCAGCTCGCGATGTCGGTGACGAGGAGCTCGCGCAGGTTTGCCAGCGACCCCCGCTGACGAGCGCGCCAGTGCGGATCCCGGGTTATGGCGAGCGCTTGACCGAGCGCGTCGGGCGAGTAGTCGCTCGCAACGCCGAGGCCGAAGTGGGTAACGAAGCGCCCGACGCACGTGCGTGGATCGCCCAGCACGATTATCGGCAGGTCGCTCGCGCCGATCAGAAACGGGACGCGGCTGGGGAGGCTCAGCGAGGCAACCGCAACGTTATCGTGGAGCCCCGACCGCGGGACGGTGGGGAGAACGGCGATCTCGTAATCCTCGAGTCGGGCTGCGAGCTCATGCTCGGGAAGGGGTTCGTGCAACGTGACCCCCGCCGCGTCGAGCTCTTCGAGGCTCGCGCCATCAAGCCAGAAGCCCCCGCTGGGGGCGTTGGCATACCAGTCAATCGACAGTCCGCTGTCCGTCGTTGCGGCCTTGAGGGCATCAAGCCACTCCTGGCCCCAGATGTTGCCGACGATCACCCCGTGGGCCGTTCCCGAGCCCGCTTGAGTCGGCGGGCGGTGGTCGATGGGAATCGTGGGAGGGGCGATCCAAAATCGTCTGCCGTACTTCGACTCGTAGGCCTCGCGCATGTCCGAGGAGATCGCCAGCCGCAGGGTCGCTCTCTCGATTGCCTCCGTCATCAGGTTGTCCGGGATCGACGGCGCGTCGATGTTCTGATCGTCCATGATGTAGAGGCACAGCGGGACCTCGTACGCATCTGCGAGCGCAAGGGCAGCAATGATCTCGGCGCCCGAGTAGGGAATGCAGTACAGGTTCCGGATGTCCAGGCCGTCGAGCTGAGCCAGCACCCAGCGATAGATCTCGGGGCGCCCGATGCCGAACGGGATGACCAGTTGGCGTGCGCCGAAGTCCTGCTCACCGTCCCAGTGCGACACCGCCCTGACGCAGACAATGTGGTCGCGGTGACGTGGGAAGAGGCGCTGGATCAGGATTCCGGTGCCGTGGCGATCGTTGACCTCGCTGTGGCACAGGACCACGTCCATCGGCCGGCTGACTGGTGGCCGTCTGTTGGAGACGACCTCCTGGAGGAAGCGGCGCGCGGCGAGGTTGACCGACCAGTCACGCGGCACGTGCGCGAAGCTAGCAGATACGAGCAAACCCGATCGTCGGACGGGCGACCGCCATGCGCGCAATGCCATACTGTGGCCGTCGCCCGGCAGTGGACCGTTGCAATGAGCACACTCCTTATCACAGGCTCGGGTGGTCTGATCGGGTCCGAGGCCGCCCGTCACTTTCACGGGCTCGGCTGGGATGTCGTCGGGATCGACAACGACATGCGCGGCCACTTCTTCGGTGCCGACGCCTCCACGGCATGGATGAGCGAGCGGCTCCTGCGCGAGCTGACCGGTTATCGGCATCATGACGTGGACATCCGCGACGTCGATGCGATCGACCGGGTCTTCGCGTCCGCCGCGACGGCCTTGGAGCTCGTGATTCACACGGCAGCCCAGCCGTCGCATGACTGGGCGGCCCGCGATCCGATGACGGATTTCACGGTAAACGCGAATGGTACGCTCGTCATACTCGAGGCGGTGCGCGCACACGCACCCGGTGCGACGGTCATCTTCACCTCGACCAACAAGGTCTACGGTGACACCCCCAACCGTCTGCCCTTGGACGAGCGCGACGAGCGCTACGAGCTTCCTGAGAGCCATCCGTGGCATCAGGGAGTGCCCACGGAGATGTCGCTGGATCGCAGCACACATAGTCTCTTCGGTGTCTCGAAGGCTGCTGCGGACCTGCTCACGCAGGAGTACGGTCGCTACTTCGACATTGCAACCGTCACCTTCCGCGGCGGCTGTCTGACAGGTCCAGGTCATTCCGGATCCGAGCTGCATGGATTTCTCGCGTATCTGATGCGCTGTGCTGTCACCGGGGCGCCCTACACCGTGTACGGATACAAGGGCAAGCAGGTGCGTGACAACATCCACAGCGCCGATCTGATCTCAGCCTTCGAGGCAGTGGCCGCCAAGTCCCCGCGACCCGGCTCCGTTTACAACATCGGCGGCGGTCGCGACGTCAACTGCTCCATGCTCGAGGCCGTCGATCGCTGTCAGGAAATCGCCGGCCGTCCCCTCGACTGGTCCTACAGCGAGCACAACCGCATTGGCGATCACATCTGGTGGATCAGCGACCTGGGGGCCTTCAGGCGCGACTACCCGGATTGGCGGCTGCGCTACGACATCGACACAATGCTGCGCGAGATTCACGATCACAATCGCGAGCGCTGGCTTGCCGGCTAGAATTCGGCCAGTCAGCGGGGGCGACCGGCAGGGACTACAGAAGTTCCGCGATCTTCGGCGCCTGGCGGACGAAGACGATGAATCCGGCGGCGCAGATCAGCGCCCCGAGACCCAGCGGCGCCAGCCACCACAGCCCACCGCCCATCGCCTCCGAGAGGCTGGGTGCGGTCGGGTCGATGATCCAGTGGCGGGCCTGCTGGAGGATCGCTGAGATCGGGTTGAGGAGCACGAGCCGCTTGAGCTCGAGCGAGTGCACGCGCTCGATGGTGAAGAAGACCAGCGAGCCGTAGAAGAGGGCCTGGGAGATCACGGTCCAGATCTGGCCGACGTCGCGGTAGCGTACGTAGAGCGAGGAGAGCAGCATGGCCACGCCGCAGGTCAGCGCGATGAGCAGGGCGAGCAGCAGGGGCAGGGCCAGCCACGACCAGTGCGGGCGGATCCCGTAGGCGATTAGGAAGCCGAAGACCGCGAGCAGGTTGAGAACGAAGTTGAAGACCGCGGTCAGCACGGTGGCCAGCGGGATGACCAGGCGCGGGAAGTGCATCTTGCGCACGAGGCCCTCGCGGGACAGCACCGAGCTCACCGATGCGCCTGTGGCCTCCTGGAAGAAGGAGATCAGCACGATGTTCAACAGCAGCAGCACGGGGTAGTCACGGATGTTGTTGCCCAGCTTCAGCGCCTGGCTGAAGACGAGGAACATCACGCCGAAGGACAGCAGCGGTCGCATCAGCGACCACAGGTAGCCCAGCGCCGAGCCGAAGTAGGCGACGCGGAAGTCCGTCAAAGCGATCAACCACGTCAGATGGGCGAAGCGCCGTCCCCCGCCGCCGTAGGCCGACGGCCCGGTGATCTGCTCGGCCATGGGCCGGGCAGACCCTGTCGCGTCGGCATCCGCGGGCGGCTCAAGCGCGGTGGCACTCACGGGCGGCTCCCCGAGGCGGCGGCTCGCGGCGACGCCGTTCCCGCCCCCGGCGGGGATGCCGTGGGCACGCGCTCGAGCTCCACCTCGTGCTCGAGCGCCACCAGGCCATGGAACTCACCGCTGGAGTAGATGACGAAGTCCGCCGCATTGGCGCGCCAGTCGAGAATGTCCTGGTGGGCGCTGGCGGCGGTGATAGAGCAGCCCACGAGGTAGCGGTTGGGAGCCAATTGGTTGGCCACCGACACGTGCACGTGCACCCGCTCGCCTGGGCGTAGCGGACCCCCCAGGGCCGCGCCGCCGCCGGCACCGAACACCCGCGTCCAGTCCGGGCTGTCGATCCACACGACGATGTGGGGCTGCTCCACCGCCTCGCGGGCCTCGACCACCGCGTGCAGGTGGATGCGCTCGCCTCCGCCGAAGGAGTGCACACGCTCGCCCTGCTCGCTCTCGGCCCACACCTCGACCACCCACGCACGCTTGCTCGGCACCGGCTCGCTGTCGGCGCTGGGGGTCCCGCGACCTCGCGTCGACGGGCGCAGGCCGCCGTCGCCCTCGAAGTTGAGCTCCAGGTAGCGCCGTCCCACCTCGCCCGGGTCCCCGCCTAGCGCGATGCGCCCCGCGTCGAGGAGCAGCGCGCGGTGACAGAAGCGCTCCACCGTCCCCATGTCATGGGTTACGAGCACGATCGTCTTGCCGCGGTCGCGCAGCCGGTAGAAGACGTCGAGGCACTTCTGCTGGAAGGCGGCGTCGCCGACTGCGAGCACCTCGTCGATCAGCAGGATGTCGGTGTCGGCCTGCACCATCACGGCGAAGGCCAGCCGCACCTGCATCCCGGAGGAGTAGTTCTTGAGCTTGAGCTCGAGGAAGTCGGCGAGCTCGGCGAAGTCGATGATGCTGTCAAATCGTCGGCGCGCCTCTCTCGGTGTGAGTCCCATCATCACCGCGTTTATGATCACGTTCTCCCGCGCGGTCAGGTTCGGGTTGAAGCCGATGCCTAGCTCGATGAAGGGAGCCAGTTGGCCGGCCACCCGAATGTGTCCGGCGTCTGCCCGGTAGATTCCGGCCAGGCATTTGAGCAGAGTGCTCTTGCCCGATCCGTTGCGCCCCACGACGCCGAAGAACTCACCGGCCTGGACGTCGAAGGAGATCTCACGGAGCACGTGATGCTCCTCCTGCGGGGTTCGTCGCCGCGGATGCAGGGCGCGCTCCTTGAGCGTGTTCACCTGATGACGCGGTCCCCGGAAGGTCTTCTCGAGGCCGGCGACCTCGATCGCGGCATAGCCCGGCATATGTGGCCAGGCTACTCGCCCGGGCATCCTGGCGGGCGGCATGGAGGCCGGGCATCAGCCGGGCCACGGCGTGTTTAAGCACCGGCCGCGGCCGACTGCCCTTCTCTACACCAGCTCGGCGTTGCGTCAGACTGACCGAGCCATGGCCTCGACCGGCACTCCCGCCCCGACGCGCCCCGACGCCCCAGTCGTCGCAGGAGGCGGTGATCGTCGCGTTTCGGCCGCGGCCAGGCGCGTCCTGCGCGTGGTCACCGGTCGCGAGACGGTCTCGCCCGAGCTCTACGGCCGCGTCGCGTTCGCCGCGCTTTCAGCCCTGACCTTGATCGTGTTGACCGGTGCCGCGGTCCGCTTGACCGACTCCGGCCTGGGCTGCCCCGATTGGCCCCGATGCTACGGCCAGGCGGTGGCGCCGCTGAAGAGCCACGCGATCATCGAGTACTCCAACCGTCTTATCTCGGGCCTGGTCGGCCTGGTGGCGATCGCCGCGGGGGCACTGGCCTTCCGGCGCCGGCCGTTCCGGCGCGACCTCGGGGTGATCGGGGTGCTGCTGCCCGTCGGCGTCGTGGCCCAGGCGATCCTCGGCGGCGTCACCGTCGAGCAGCGCCTGGCCCCCGGGTACGTGATGGCCCACTTCGGCCTCTCGATGATGATCCTCGTCGCCGCCGTGACGCTCGCCTGGCGAGCAACCCACGAGCCGGGCTCGCGCGAGCGCAGCGGCGATCGGTCGCTGGTGTGGTCCACCCGGGCGCTCACCGCCCTAGGTGCCGTCACCATCTTCGCCGGGACCGTGGCGACCGCCGCTGGGCCCCACGCCGGGGGCAGCAAGGGCCAGGCCATTCACCGGCTGCGCTGGCACGGCGCCGGAACCCTGGACTGGGCGATCCACCAGCACGCCGGCATCGCGGCCGTCTTCGGGCTCGCTGTCCTGGGTTGTTGGTTGCTGGCGCGCCGCCGGGCGCCAGCCGAGTCGGGGGTGCGGCGAGCCCTGACCGCCCTCGCCGGCCTGCTCGCCACCCAGGGGCTCATCGGCGCGGTGCAGTACGGACTGCACCTTCCGTCGGAGATCGTCTGGGTCCATGTCACCCTCGCTGCCCTCACCTGGGTTGTCCTGCTGTGGGCGGTGGCGAGCGCCGGCCGACTGCGAGGGCACGGGGCGCGCCGGCGGGTGGGGGCGCCCGCCGGAGCCGGCGCCTAGCCGTTGGGGCGCCCGCCGGCCCCGGGACCCCCGCCGGCGCCTAGCCGACGCGGAGTCCGTGGCCTCTCGGGGCGCCGGCCAGCGCGGCGGCCAGCGCGTCGAGAACGTCGGGGGCCAGCAGCGATCCCTCGGGGTGGCCGGCGACGATCCTCTCGGACTGCTCGACGACGACGACGTCGGCCCCCCGCACCTGGTCGAGCAGGGTGGCGATGGCCTGGGCGCGCCGGCCGGTGGCCGCCCCCCGGGAGATCTCAGGGACGCGGGTGAGGTCGGCGAAGAACGGCGTCAGCTTGTCCAGGGCACGCTCGGTGAACGAGTCGCCGTAGACCAGGGTGTGCCCGCCCACCAGCGGCTCGCCCGGGCCGGCGGTGCTGGTGACATGAGTGATCGGGAAGTCCGGGAACGGGCTGGTCGTCGTCAGCGCTCCGGAGTGCACCCCCGGCCGGGTGACCGACCAGTGCTCGTCGACCGCGCGCTGAGGGGAGCCGCCGAGGATGCTCAGATCCCCGGTGTAGGGCTCGGGCCCGGTGGGCGCCACCCGGGCACTGCGATAGAGCCGCGGATCCAGTGCATTGAGCATTCCGGGCAGGAACACCGTCGCCGCGGATCGGTCGGTCCAGTGGCTGTCGGTGGGCAGGAAGGCAGGCTGGCCGGCGGGCCCCTCTGAGGCCTGCAGCGCTCCGAGCAGGTCAACGAAGTCAGCTCCTCCGAGGGCGCCCAGGGCCTGCCAGCGGGCTTGCTTGCCCGCCTGCGCGCAGCGGGTGTCTGCGAACGCGTGGGGATCCACGAAGCTGGGGTCGACGGTGTCCTTGTCGGGCGCGATGGTGGCCACCAGGGTGCGTCCCGAAGCACGCATCAGCACGTCGAGGCGGCGAAGCCCATCGGTGACCTGGGCAACGGTGAACCCAGGGCGGCAGCCGGCCACGAACTCGTCGGCGATGAACAGCCAGCCCGCGTGCCCGGGAACCACCAGCGAGCCGGGGTCCGCGGCGCCAGGCCCGGCGCGCCCGCCGGCCAGCGTCGGCGCCTGGCCGACGCCGACCGGCCCGCCGGCCGCCGTGTAGACCGGCGGCTGACCGAAGAGGTCCTCGGACAGGCGGGTGTTCAGCCTGACGGCGATGTTGCGCAGGGGGAGGTGGTCGATCGACCACTGGGTCAGGTCGCCGAACACGCCGAAGCCCCGGCTCAGCCCGGGTAGCTTGGCCAGGGGCCGGTTCTCGATCGGCTTGGGCTGCACCCCGGCCATCCGCGCGGCCAGCGGCGTGAAGAAGAAGAGCACCCCCAGCGCGACGGCGAGCCAGTGCCGGTGCCCGCGCAGCCAGTGCGGGCGGCGCACCCCTCCGGTCTGCTCCTCGGAGATCGTGCGCATCAGAATCGGTAGTAGAGGAAGGGGCTGAAGGTACCGGCGGCCACCAGCACGGCGGCGTAGGGCGCGGCGACGGCGGTCACCCCGAGGCGCGCGAGCGAGCCGGCCCATGACGAGCTCGTCTCCAGGAAACGCCCGAGCACGAAGCGCCCGGGGATGAGGACGACGAGCAGGCCGAGCAGCGCGGTCACCGCCCGCTGGGTGGTCGCCGCCACCACCACGGGGTCGGCCGCGTGCTCGAAGTGCGGCACGGCCATGGCGTGCAGCATGCGTCCGCAGACCCTCAGATCGGGCGCTCGGAACGGGACCCACCCGATGACCACGATCAGCAGGGTCAGCGCCCGTCGGGGCAGCCACCAGCGGCCGTCGGGCCAGGTCCGGTAGCCCGTCGCGCGCTCCAACGCGAGCCAGCTCCCGTGGTAGAGCCCCCAGATCAGGAAGGTCCAGTTGGCCCCATGCCAGATCCCGGTGAGGGCAAAGACGATGTAGAGGTTGCGGTAGGTCTTCACTCGGCTGCCCCGGTTGCCCCCCAGGGGGATGTAGAGGTAGTCGCGAAACCAGCGCGACAGCGACATGTGCCAGCGCCGCCAGAAGTCGGTGATCGATACCGCGGAGTACGGCCGGGCGAAGTTCTCCGGTAGCCGGAAGCCAAGCATCCGCCCCAGGCCGATGGCCATGTCGGAGTAACCGGAGAAGTCGAAGTAGATCTGCAGCGTGTAGGCCAGGGCCCCGAGCCAGGCGGTCGGCGAGGTCAGCGCGCTGGCCGGCAGGGCGAAGACCGAGTCGGCGATCGGCCCGATGGAGTCGGCGACGATCACCTTCTTGGCCAGGCCGTGGGCGAAGCGCGGAAACCCGGCGGCGAAGTCCCCCAGCCGGTCTTCCCGGCGCGCCCCGAGCTGGTCGGCGATCTCGTGGTAGCGCACGATCGGCCCGGCGATCAGCTGGGGGAACATGGCGATGTAGGTGATGAAGGCAACCGGGTGCCGCTGCGCGGGGCGGCTGCCGCGGTAGACGTCCACCACGTAGGAGAGGTGGTGGAAGGTGAAGAAGGAGACGCCGATGGGCAGCGCGATGCTCAGCGCGTGACCGGTGTCCACGCCGAAGTGCGACGCGAGGTGGTGCACCTGCTGCTGGGCGAAGGTGCCGTACTTCCAGACGGCCAGGATCCCCACGTCGAAGGCCGCGGTCAGCGCGAGCATCGTGCGCCGGAAGCGATCCGACCGTCCCCGCGCCCCGGGCTCGACCAGCAGGCCCGCGCCGTAGTTGGCGGCGATGCAGGCCAGCAGCAGGAAGACGAAGCTCCCCGCCCCCCACGCGTAGAACAGCAGCGATGCGCCCGCCACCACGAGGTTGCGGGCCGACCGTGGCGCCAGCCACAGGGCCAGCAGCACCGCGGGCATGAAGTACCACAGGAAGATCGGCGAGGCAAAGCTCATCCGCGGGCCGTCCAGTCCTCACTCAGGGCGCCGAGCGCGCAGCCCGGCGCCGGCGCGACGGCTACGCTGCGTCCTCCTCGGCCTTCAGCAGCCCGGCGCCCAGGGCCACCGCGCTGACCGCCGTGGCACTGACCAGAAGGGTGGCGAACGGATTCAGGTAGCGCCGCTTCCCGGCCATGAGCCCGGCCAGGGCATCGGCCCCGTCGCAGAGGATCCCGAGCTGGATGAACAGCTTGCGCGACTCCCCGCTGCTCTGGCTCAGGCCGATGCCCAGGGCGATGTCGCGGATGCCGAACAGGCGGGCCAGGTAGGGAGACTGCGGATTGGCGTTCGGGTCGAGACCGAAGAGCCGACCGGCGAGCCGGGGGGTGAGCCAGGCGCCGATTCCGATGGCCAGGCGCAGGCCGACCAGGACCTGTTCGTTCTGAGATTTCGATAGAGAAGGCATCGCGCGATCCTATATACATGACCGTCGGTGATCACGCCTCATCCTCCCGGGCGGCGGCCTTCGCGCGCGACCTCGGGCGCCATCTGCGTGACGGTCGCGTCACCGCTGCCGTGGCCGCCGTGCCGCGCGAGCTGTTCGTGCCCGAGGCTCTGCGCGACCGGGCATGGCGCAACGAGCCCCTGCCCATCGGCGGCGGCCAGACGATCTCCCAGCCGCTGCTGGTCGCCGGCATGTGCGAGGTGCTCGGCCTTCGCGGGGACGAGCACGTCCTCGACGTGGGCACCGGCTCGGGTTGGCACGCCGCCCTGCTGTCTTGTCTGGCCGCGCACGTGTGGAGCATCGAGCGCCGACCGGAGCTCTCCGCCGCCGCCGCCCGGGCGCTGACAACGGCAGGGATCGAGAACGTGACCCTGCTCGTCGGCGATGGGGCCCAGGGCCATCCGGCCGCCGGCCCCTACGACGCGATCAACGTCGCGGCCGCCGCGCAGCGCGGCGCCCTGGCCACGCTCGAGACCCAGCTCGCCCCGGGCGGGCGACTGCTGGCGCCGGTGGGCGGGTCCGACGGTCAGCGCCTCGAGCTCGTCCGGCGCACGCCGGAGGGGCTCGAGCGCGTCACCGGGCCTGCCGTGCGCTTCGTCCCCCTGATCTGAGCGCGGCCGGATCCTGGGCCGGGCGGCGCAATCAGGCGACCGGGCGCAGCGACACCATCTCGCTGACCTCGATCAGCAAGCTCGCAGCTCGAGCTCCTGCCCGGCCTCGACCAGCCCGCCCCCGGTGGTGAACGCCTCGTCGGCGTTGGGCACGGCCAGCTCCCGATCGAGAACTCGGGCCCCGGTGGCGGCGAGCACCTTGCGCAGCTCGGCCTGCGCCCACACCGCTCCGAACATCCCGGTGCTCGCGCCCACCACCGCCACCGGCTTGTTGGCCAGTGCCGCCTGCGCCCGGGGGCGCGAGGCCCAGTCGACAGCCCGCAACCGAGCGCAGCCGGGCGAACACCCCGAGCTCGGCCGGGCCGGCAGCAGGGCGCCGGCCACAGCGAGCAGGCGACTGTTCTGGGAGTCCTGGCGCAGCGATCCGGCGATGCCCAGGACGCGCACGGACTAGCGCCTGCGCGCCGGGTGGATGGCCCTGGTGGTCGCCGTCGCCCCCGTCGGCGATACTGAGGCGACGACGACCCTTCGACGGAGGTCCTGATGCACGGAATGCGACTGAGACGGCTGGGTGCCGGTCTGGTCACGACGGCGCTGGTCGGAGCGGGGAACGTGCTCATGCCCCCGAACGCCTGGGCGGCGGGGGTGACGCTGCCGGTGCGGGTCATCAAGGTCCACGGTGAGGCGCTCGTTGTCGCGCCCGTGCAGATCCAGGGCCGGACCTACCCGTTCGTCATCGACACCGGCGCCTCCAAGTCGAGCGTCGATGTCCATCTCGCGCGCCTGCTGCACCTGCGCCGGGTCGGTCGGCCCATCCACGTGCTGGGCGTCGGCGGGGCGGGCATCGAGCAGGTCTATCGCCTGCCGGTATGGAAACTGGCCGGTGCCTCCCTGCCTCCGGCCAACGTCGATGGCTCCCATCTGATCGTGGGCGGGTTCGGGCCCGCCGGGCTGGTCGGCTCCGACATCCTCTCCCGCTACGGCCGGGTCACCATCGACTACCAGCACGGCTCGCTGACGCTCGGCGGCTGACCCTTCGCGTTGCAGCGCTTCGTTCTCGTGGCGACGCCAAGGCGGATAGGATTCGCTCCATGACCCCCTCCAGGTCCGGTCGCGCCACGCTTGTCCTGGCCGCCGTCGGTGCGGCGGCGGCGCTGCTCGCGCCCGGAGCGCTCGCCCGGCACCGGGCCCCGGCTCCGGCGCGTCGGCCTGTCCCATCGTCGGCGTCGGCGGTCCAACTGACGACCCCCAGCCCCGTGGCGCTGGGGCGCTCGGCTGTGCTGCTGGCCGGTGACCGCATCCACGTGCGGGGCACGGTCAGCAACCACGTCGCCGGGCAGTCCGTGACCCTGCTGCTCGCTCGCGGGGGTCACACCGTGCGCCGCGTGACCGTGGCTCCGGTCGGCGGATCGTCGGGTCGCTTCGCCGTGTCCCTGCGCCTGAACCGCCCTGGCCGCTACCTCCTGCGCGCCGCTGGGGCCTCGGGCGGCGGCGCCCTCGGTATCCAGGTCGTCGCCGGTGGCCGGGGCGATCGACTCAGCCTTCGCGCCCTGCAGCAGGGCCTGGCCGACCTCAACTACCAGGTGAGCCACTCCGGCAGCTTTGACCTCGGCACCCCGCTGGCCGTCCTGGCCTACCGGAAGGTCAACGGCATGGACCGCAGCTCCGCGGTCAACCGGGAGGTCATGCTCCGGGTGCTGCACGGGCGGGGGGCCTTCCACCCCCGTTTCAAGGGGCCTCGTCACGTCGAGGCCAACCTCGGCGAGCAGGTCATCGCTCTGGTCAACCCAGGTGGCCGGGTGTTCCGCGTGATCCCGACGTCCTCGGGCAAGGCGTCGACCCCGACCGTGCTCGGCCGCTTCCACGTCTATCAGAAGGATCCCGGTACCAACGGCGAGGGCATGTTCGACTCCAACTACTTCATCGGTGGCTACGCCATTCACGGCTATCCCGACGTCCCGACCTACGCCGCCAGCCACGGCTGCCTGCGCATCCCCAACTCGATCGCTCCCTTCGTGTTCGGCTGGATCCGCACGGGCGACGAGGTCGACGTCTACTCCTAAAGCGTCACCACGCCGGTCCGCGTGCGCACCGCCGGGGCCGCGAGCCTCCTCCTCCTCACCCTCCTGGGCGCGGCTCCCGCCCAGGCCCAGCCCGAGCCGCTGCTGCGCGGACAGTTCTTCATGACCGGCCGGGTGACGGTCGCCACGCACGTCCGCGGGGAGCGCCGCGGCCAGATGGTGCGGCGGGGCTGGCTGTTCGCTTCGGGGTGTGCGACCGCCGGTCCCTGCCCGACCATTGTGCTCCTGCGCGCCCGGGCCGGCGGCGCCGACCGGGTCGTCCTGAGGTTGGTCGGTGAGCACCGCTACGCGGGCAGCGGCAGCTTCTCGGTCCCGGTGTCGTGCGTCAGGCGCCGGTTCGCCCGCGGGGGCGTTGCCCCCTTCTCCATCGTGGTCGAGGTCGTCGGTAGTCAGGCGGAGCAGGGCGTCTCGTTCGCCACCGCGATCACCGCCAGCTACGTCAACCCCCGCCGGGTCAACCGCACCCACTGTGCCGGGTTCATCGGCCACGACGCTGCCCGTTACGCGGGCGGCCTGGCCACCGGACTGCCGCCGCCTGCGCAGGCAACCTTCACGGCGACCCAGAGCTCGCCCCCTGGGCTCGGTGTAGCCTTTGCCGACGCGTCGACGCTGGCGGCCAACGGCGCGCCGATCGTCGCCCGCCGGTGGGACTTCGGCGATCCGGGCTCAGGCGCGGCCGACACGGCCACCGATCCCGCCCCCGCGCACGCCTTCTCGGCTCCTGGCCCCTACACCGTCGTGCTGGAGGTCACCGACGCCTTCGGGCTCACCTCGTCGACGACCCAGGCGGTCACCGTCATCTAGTTCCCGGGCCGGACTCGATCCCGATCGAGCGCAGGACGCCGTTGAGGGCGTGGGTCTGCGCGGCGGTGGCGCTGGCCACCCCGGCCGGCCGGAGGTGCAGGACGGCGTAGAGGCACAGCGCGCGTCCGCGGACGGTGAAGAAGCGCTGGCAGCCCACCTGTCCCGGCCGGCCGATGGCCAGGGCTCGGGGCCTGAAGTCGTGGACCTCGAGGCGGGCTGGCTGAGCCGGCGCGAACAGGCCGCGTCCGGGCTGCAGGCCTCCGCCCGGCAGGTACTCGGTGAGCACGAGCAGGGCGTCACCCGGGCCCATGGCCGCCGTGGCCCGGCTGCCGAAGTCACCGTCGTGGGTCGGCAGGGCGAACGACGCGGCGTGCAGGGTCGGCGCTCCCCCGGGGTGACGCCAGATCCGCGCCTCCCACCCGTGGGGGAGATCGACGTGAAGTCCGTGGCCGGTCAGGCGCACGATCAGGCGACCAGCGCCGCGGCCAGCGCCGCTGCCAGGATGAGCTGGAGCACGGTGGTTGCCGTGAGCGTCGGCCGCCGTCGCCGTCCGAGGCGCCGGTGCAGCTCGAGCAGCGCGGCGGGATCCCGCACGCGCCGGGCCGTCAGCAGGCTCGCCCCGCGGGTGACGCCGAACAGGCCGCCCACCGCCAGCCCCACCGCCGGCCGAGCCGAGAGGCCGGCCCCCAGGTAGGCGAGGTAGACCGCCGACGACGTGACGATGGTCGCCACGCCGACGCCGAGCTGGGCGCCGAAGCCCGCGCCGTAGACCACCCCCCGGTACCGGGCCATCCAGTCCTCGTCGACCTGGCGCCGGACCGTGGGCAGGCCCATACCCAGGAGCCCGGTGTCGAGGGCAACGCCGAGGAGCAGGGCGGCCGCGAGCACGACGGCGCCGGGCGCCCCCGGAGGACCACCCAGAAGCAGCCGCCCCAGCGCGGCGGCCAGCGCGCCGCTGGCCGCGCCCGCCGCCGTGGCCGCGACGAGGAACGCAGCGGTCGTAAGCCCCCATCGCCGTCCGCGTGCCCGCTCGCCGAGCGGGGTGATGCTGGCCAGCATCGACTCGCCTCAGGGCGACCACGCCGAGCGCACGGCGCCGAGCACAGCGGCCGCGCCGGCGCCGACGTCGATCGCCGCATCGGCCGTGGCGATCACCGGGAGTGCGGCTCGCGGGCCCCGCTCGGGTGCAGCGTGGGGTGCCCGGGACGGATGCCCGCATCCTCGAGGGTGCGATCGACGTCTCGGGCTCGCTGGGTGCGGCTGGGGCGAGGCCCGGTGGGGGGCGACGTCGGCTCGTCGCCCCCCACGGCCCGCTCGGCCAGCTGGTCGGAGAGCAGGGAGTGAAGGCCGGCCCAGCCGCTGGCCGTCCCTTCGCCCGCGGCGGCGTCGGAGTGCCCGTCGAAGAAGATGAAGTACGGCGCGGCGGGGACGGCGTAGCCCTCCCAGGCGGCGGTCGACATCACCACGGGAGCTCTCTCGCCGGCCAGCTCGCGCAGGCGCACGAGGCGCTCGTGCGAGGCGTCCTTGGTCACGGCGATCACCCGCGCGCCTCCGGGGGCCTCGCGTCCCTGCCCCAGGGCCGTCCAGAAGCCCTCGCACACCGAGCACCCGCTGGTCAGGAAGGCCAGCAGCGTGGGCGGCTTGCCGGCTCCGACGGCGAGCTTGATGGCATCGCCCCGCAGGGTCGAGCCGGCGACATCGAGTGCGGCTCGACCCGTACCGTCATGCCAGGCAGGCGCGATCAGCTCGCGCTCGGCATCGTTGGCGCTGTCGGGGCCGTCTCCCAGCCGCCGCAGGATCTCGGCGTGGCTGCGCAGCAGCGCGATGACCACCACCGTGAGCAGGAGGAGGAGCACGGTCTCGGCCCCCACCAGCGCGCTGAGCATCAGACCCCGCCGCCGCCCGGGAGCTCTACGACCAGCGGCTCCAGGCAGCCCTGGTTATGCGTACAGGTCGTGTCGTCGACCTTGACCGTCGCGTTGCAGTTGAACTCGGCGATCGAGCCCGGGTGCTCGCAGACCACGGTGCGGCACACCACCTCGGTCTCCCCCGGGATGTGGGTGTTGCACTGTCCGTAGCGAAATTGGTTGCAGTCGACCCGGCGCCGGTTGCAGTCGTGACGGGCGCAGTGACAGCCGCCGGCGGAGGCATGGCCAGGGCTGCGGTTGCAGTCGACGTAGTAGCGAACGCCGTGGCCGTGACAGAGCCCGCGGCCCCGGTAGTCGGTGCACTTCCACCACCCGGCGATGTAGGAGTTGGGCGGGCACTGGTTGGCGCCTCCACCCAGCTCGCAGCAGAAGGCGGTGTAGCCATCGGTGCACGCCCCCGCCCCGCAGTCGGAGGGACGGATGATCGCCCACGCGGACTCGGGTCGCAGCAGGTAGCGCAGCGGGGCCACGGCCAGCGCGGAAGCGGCGATCCCGGTGCGAGCGAGCAGGCCGCGCCGAGAGGTGCGCTGCTCCACCAATCCGGCCAGCCGGTCGATCACGCGCTTGGCGCCGGTGGCCGCGCGGCGGTCCAGGCGCCCCAGAGCGCCGGCACGGCGACGTAGGCCTGGTGGGCGAGCACGGTGGCTGCCGCCGCCGAAGCGGCGAGGATCGCCCCACCGGCCGGATGGGCGAAAACGACCGCCGGGAGGCCGGTCCCGACCGGTGTCAGGGCGGCGGCCGTGGCCACGGCCACTCCGGTGAGGTTGAGGGCCAGATGGATCGGGTGCACGGGTGAGGACCGCGCCCCGAAGCACCCACATCGAGCCTGCTCGCCCGCTCGCAGCAGGCGCACGGTCACGACGGCGAAGCTGGCGTAGGCCCCGGCGATGGCAACGGCGAGCGCTGGGCTGGGTACGCCGATGGCGGCCAGGCCGAGTCCCACCTCCAGCCCCCCGATCAGCCTGACCGCCAGGCCACGCACCGGCAGTCCCCCGTGGGCCAGGGCGGCGGCGGCGGTCTGCGGCGCCCTGAGCTTGGCGGCGCCGGCCAGGACGAGGAGCGCGGCCACGGTGGTCAACGGCGTCAGCAGCATCGGACGGGCCTCCCCCGGCTTGCGATGGGCCGCGAGCCTATCCGACGGCCGGGAGATCCGGGCCACACCGCGGAGCGGGGGATGATGTCTAGTGGTTCGTCCCGTGAGTCCGTGCGTGCGGACCTGCGGGCTGGACCACTAGTCTGCGCGCCATGTCCGCGCTTGGCGGCCCGCCGTCTCGCCGCCTGCTGATCGCGGGCGCCGCCGTCGTGGGCGTGGTCGCGGCCGGGCTCGCTGCTGGCAGCGCGGCGGACGAGGATCGGTCCGCGCGCGGCAGCTCGGCTCCCTCCGCGGCGGCCCGGACGCAAGCCGTGCGCCGGCGTGTGGTGTTCGGGCGCTCGGCCGACGGTCGGGCGCTCTCCGTGCTGGCCGTCGGCGACCGCGCGGCGACTCGCCGCGTCCTCGTGGTCGGCTGCATCCATGGCGACGAGACAGCCGGCGTTCCGGTGGTGACCGCCCTCGCGCGCGGCCCCGTCCCCTCGGGGTTCCGCCTGCTCCTGGTCGGGGCGGTCAACCCCGACGGCCGGGCCGCGGGCACCCGGCAGAACGCCCACGGCGTCGACCTCAACCGCAACTTCCCCTTCGGGTGGCGACCGGGCGGTGCCCCCGGCGACACCTACTACCCGGGCCCCAGGCCGTTCTCCGAGCCCGAGACGCGCGCCTTCGCCGCGCTCGTCCGCCGCGAGCGCCCGACGCTGACCATCTGGTTTCACCAGCATCTCGACCTGGTCGACCTGTCCGGAGGCGACGCCCGGGTGGAGCGCCGCTTTGCCCGGCTCATCGGCGAGCGCGCCGTCCGCCTCGCGCCTCTGACGGGCACCGCCACGCGGTGGCAAAACCACACCTTCCCGCCGTCAACGAGCTTCGTCGTCGAGCTGCCGGCGGGGCCGCTGGCCCCGGGCCAGGTGAGTCGGATCGCCCGGGCGGTGAGGGCCCTGGGCCGGGGCTGACGGCGGTCCGGGGCGAGCTGGTCGGTTCGGCGGTCAGGAGTGCATGGGCCCGACCTCCGCTTCGATTCCCGCTTCGGGGGCAACGAGAATCGCGCCCTCGCCGGTCGTGTAGGCCTCCTCGCCGTGTTGGACGACGTCCATTCCCAGCGCCTCTTCGCGCTGGGTCGCGCGCAGTGACACGAACAGGCCGATCACCCGCAGGATGGCGAAGGTGGCGACGAACGCATACGCGGGGCCGGCGATGGCCGCCAGCGCCTGGGAACCGAGCTGGCCCGCGTGTCCGTAGAGCAGGCCGTTGGCGCTGCCGTTCCATGAGAGCTGCGCGAAGAACCCGATGAAGAGGATGCCCGTCAGGCCGGCGAGCCCGTGGGCCGCAAGCACGTCGAGGGTCTCGTCGAGTCGCGTCCGTGGACGCCAGACGATGACCGCGTAGCTGGGAAGGACCGCCACCGCGCCCAGCAGCATCGCCCACGCGGGACTCACGAAGCCCGCCGCCGGCGTGATGGCCACGCAGCCGACGATGATCGCGGTGGCGGCGCCGATCGCGGTGACCCGCCCGTTGCGGAGCAGGTCGAGGAGAAACCATACGACCAGCGCGCAGGCTGGGGCCAGCAGCGTGTTGGTGAAGGCAAGGACGCTGGGCGAGCCCGTCGAGTAGCCACTGCCGCCGTTGAAGCCGAACCAGCCGAACCAGAGCAGGCCAGCCCCCAAGAGGGCATACACGGCGTTGTGCGGGAGCAGCGCCTGCCGACCGTAGTCCTTGCGGGCGCCGACGACGGTCGCGGCGGCGAAGGCCGAGAACCCTGACGCCATCTCGACCGGCACGCCGCCTGCGAAGTCGAGTGTGCCCTGCTGCTGGAGCCAGCCGCCGCCAAAGACCCAGTGGGCAAGTACTGCATAGACAACGACCGACCACACGACCATGAAGACGAGAAACGCCCCGAAGCGCATGCGCTCCACCACGGCCCCGGACACAAGGGCGGCGGTGATGATGCAGAAGGTCGCCTCGAAGGCCATGAACAGCAGGTGGGGAATCGCCGTGCCGGCCCGCGGCGCCAGGGTCACCCCGTGAAGGAACGCGAAGTCCAAGCCACCGATGAAGCCGTTTCCCCGGTCGAAGGCAAGTGAGTAGCCGACCACGGCCCATGTGACCGTCACCACGCCGAGCGCTCCGACGCTCATCATGAACGTGTTGAGCGTGTTCTTGGCCCGTACCAGACCCGCGTAGAACAGTCCCAGCGCGGGCGTCATCATGAGAACCAGCGCGGTGGCGATCAGCATCCAGGCCGTATCGCCAGCGTTGATCTGGCCCGGCAACGGCAGGTTCGTCGCGCCGATCACGAGCCCACCGGGGTGACGGCGCCGTGATCGGTCTCGCCCGTGCGGATCCTGACCGCTTGCTCCAGCGGGACGACGAAGATCTTGCCGTCGCCGACCTCGCCGGTCCGGGCGCCCTCACGCAGCGCCTTGACCGTCCTAGCGACGAAGGAGTCCGAGACGGCGATCTCGAAGCGGGCCTTCTCCGCCAAGCCCATCTTGACCGTCGTGCCCCGGTAGGTTTCGACCCGGTCGAGCTCCCCCCCATGACCTTGAACCCGGCTGATGGAGACCCCGCGCACCTCGGCGCGGTAGAGGGCCTCGAGCACGTCGTTCGCCTTCTCTGGCCGGACGATGCCGATCACGAGCTTCACGTTCCTGCGCTCCTTGGTTGAACGAATCGGGTCGCCGAGCCGGCAGCCCTGACCCGGCCTACTTGGCGGCGGACCCCCCCGGCCCCGGGGCGCGCGGCGCGACCTTAGCGGTCGCGGCCCACTGCGTGGCGAGGACGCGACCCACACGAAGACCGGTGAGGACGCGACCCGCACCGAGGTCCAGGCTCCGGGCATGCGACGTTCCGGCCCCTTGTGCCTGGACCACGCGTCGGTGGCGCCGAGTGACGCCTTCAGCGCCTGTCAGCCGAGGAACGAGTCGACGCGGGGCACGAAGGTGGCAGCGTCCTGGAACAGGAACGCGTGGCCAGCGTCGGGGTAGAGCACGAGCTGGGCCCGGCGGAGCAAGCCGGCGAGCTGGTGGTCGTTGGCGACGGGGTCGAGGGCGTCGACGGTGCCGTCCGCCACCAGGGCCGGCGCCACAGCCCGAGCCACTTCTCGGCCGGCTGGGTCCGCGCCCGTCAGCCACCCTTCGATCGCGCCACTCTGCTCGATCTTCGTGGCGCGGGACACCGTGGCTCGGGCCGGGTAATGGAGGATGCCCGCGACGTAGATCCGTTCTGCGGCGGTCTGGTCGGGCGGGAAGAGCGTGGCCAGCGCCGCGGTCGGGCTGCCGCTCACGAGGGCGTGGCCGGCCGCCGTGGGTGGCGGAGTCGCTCGGCCCGTCCCCGCCTGGGTGGCGGCCAGCACCAGCCGGCGCACCTGGCCGGGATGGCGCACGGCCAGCGCCTGGGCGATCATGCCGCCCATCGACCACCCGAGGACATCCGGCCGGCCGAGCCCGAGCATGTCGATGAGCGCGCTGGACTGGTCTGCCATGGCACCGATCGTCAGGGGAGTGGCCAACGCCTGCGTCTGGCCCACGCCGGCGTTGTCGAAGACCACCACCCGATGATGGCGCGCCAGATCGTCGACGAACATCGGGTCCCAGTCCTCCATGGTGGCGCCGAAGCCGGTGATGAGGACCAGCGGCGGTCCGCTGCCTACGGTCCGGTATCCGACCGTGCCGAGTCTGGTGTGGGCCGCCTTGACCGGAGCGGTGATGACCGAGGCAACGGGCGCCGCGGCCGTCGATCGCGTCGTCCGAGCGGAAGTTGACGAACCGCATGCAGGCCGAACGCGCTCCACGTCGTTGACTGGCGCGGTCGGCTCGCGGTTCGCCTTCGGCGGCGCCCAGCTCGCGGCGGTCGGTTCGTTCCTGCTCTTCGCCGCTCCGGACGACCTCGCGGAGCGGCTTGAGCGGGTGGTGGCCACGATCACGGTCGACGATGTCGCCGAGTGGGCCCCGCGCTTGCAGTCGCTTGGCGCTGAGATCGTCGCTCCGGCAGCCGCCACGCCCAACGGTCGGCGCTTGGTCGCTCGGCACCCGGACGGCGGCATCTTCGAATACGTCAGGATGTAGGACACGACACCCCGCGAGCGGATCCGCCACCTGTCATCCCGCCGCCCGCTACCTCCTGCTCTTGCGGGACAAAGCGTGCCTGCGCGAGGCAGGGACGCCAGCGGAGCTGGGCACGGATGAACACTCGCCACCCGCAACCAACCGGCCCCAGCAACCACGCCACGGGTTGGGTTAGAAAGCGCGGCTGCGCTACCAAAGACTCAGATACCGTCGGTTAGACTCTTCGCGCAGGGGGAGACTGATCTCACCGGTGTCACTCGCCCTCGGAATCCTCGCCGCGCTGGTGGCCGCTGTGCTTTACAGCGTGGGCGTCGCGCTCCAGTCCGTCGAGGCACGGCAGGCGCCGGACGAGGAGTCGCTGCGGGCGTCGCTCATCAAGCATCTGGCCACCCGCCCCCGCTGGCGGGTGGGCACGAGCTGCGTGGTCGGAGGCTGGGCCACGCAGGCCGCGGCGCTGGGGCTGGTCCCAATCACGATCGTACAGCCGGCGCTCGCGGTCAGCGTCGTCGCGCTGCTGTTTATCGCCGTCCGCTTCTTCGGCGAGACCGTGCGCGTCAGGGAGGTGGTGGCGGCCCTGGCAATCGTCGTGGGCGTCGGCGGGCTCGTGGTGGGGTCTCCGGGCAGAGCCACATCCACGCCGCGCTGCTTCCGCTGGCGCTCGGCATGGGCGTGCTCGGCGCCGTGGCGCTCGCCCCGTATGTGCTGCGCGGCCACCATGGCTTCGGCGCGCTGGTCGCGTTCAGCGCCGGGCTGGCCTACGCGTGGACCGGCTTCAGCACGAAGTTCCTGGTCGACGGCATATCCTCGGGCGCCTGGGTTGCCGCGGCGTTGTGGCTCGGCGCTACGGCGGCCGCCGGCGGCGTGGGCCTGCTGAGCGAGATGACGGCCTTGCAGAGCCGCTCGCCGATCAGCGTCTTCCCTGTCGTACTCGTCGTCCAGATCGTGGTCGCGATGCTGGCGCCGCTACTCGCCGGCGCGAGCTGGAGCCCCGGCCCGCTCCTCATCGCGGGACTCGCAGTCTCGCTCGCCGTTCTCGCAGCCGGGACACGCGCGCTGGCCGGCTCGCGGGCCGTCGGGCGTGCGATGGCCACGGAGGAGGTTGAGGGAGACGGTGCGGGCGCCGGCGGATCAGGCGCCCGAGTGTGACGAGGGTCGGGAAGGGGATCGAGCTGACCATGAGCAGCGCGAGCGCGACGCAGAGTCCGAGCGCCGCTACGGCGGGCACCGCGAGCGCCGCTACGGCCGCGGCGATGAGCCCCGCCAGCGGGATCGGCAACCCGACGAAGTGCTCGCCCTCGTGCACGACGGCGAAGCGAGCTAGCCGCCAAGCGCCGGCCACGACAAAGGTCACGCAGGCGCCCATCCCTAAGACCGGTATCGGCCGCAGCACGCTCTCGTGGAGCATGAGGGCGGGCGCGACGCCGAAGGCAACCAGATCGGCCAGCGAGTCCAGCTGGCACCCGAAAGTTCCGCACGTCCGCGCGCGGCGGGCGACGCAGCCGTCGACCGCATCTAGGACGCCGGCGAGGGCGACGGCGATCATCGCCTCGCCCAGCACGCCGTCCCCGGCGAGCACGATCGCGAGGAAGCCCGCGCCGAGGCTGCAGCTGGTGATCACGTTGGCCGGGTTGACGAACTTCCTCACGTCGTCCCTCCCGCGGCGCGGTAGCGCGCGATCGGCGTAACGCCCGCGCGGACGCGCCGGCCGACCTCGACCAGCGCGCGCGCCTCCTTGGCCGGGAAGAGCACATCCGCGCGGGAGCCCAGGTGGATCAGCGCGATCCGCTGCCCGGCCTCCACGGGGTCGCCCAGCCACGCCCACGACGAGATGCGCCTGGCGAGCATCCCGGCGAACTGGACGAGCACTACGCGCCTCGAGCCGTCGTCGATGGCAAGCCGCTTGTGGTGATTGCCGCGCGCGCGACCGAAAAACGCGGGGGCGAAGCCGCCGGCCGTCTCCTCGGCCGCGGCGATCCGGCCGCTCGCCGGGCTGCGGTTGACATGGACGTCGTAGATCGCGAGGAACGTGCCGATGCGCACCGCCTCGCCCGCAGGAAGCCATGGGTCGCTCACCGTGTCCACCTCGAGCACCACGCCGTCCACCGGCGCATAGATCGTGTTCGGATCCCGCTCGACGGTGCGCGGGGGATCACGGAAGAAGACCAGGCAAGCCAGCCCGACGCCCACCAGCAGCCGGCCCCGTAGCGCGCGCAAGGGCGCGAGCGCGAGCTCGAGCGCCACAGCCCCGAGCACGTACCTTCGCGCCTCGCGCAGGCTCAGCCAGGTCACGGCGCCGCCTTGGTCCCCCGGCAGGCGAACAGCACGGCGGGCGGTACGTTGAGCGGCGAGAGGCGGCGCTCGACCGAGCAGAAGCTCCGCTCGAGGTTGCGCTGCATGAACAGCGAGTACTGCAGCACGAGCATCACCCCGTCGTCGGCGAGGACCCGGCGCGCCACCGCGAGGACCTCCTCGCGCACCGTGGACCCCAGGGACGTGAACGGGAGGGCCGACACGATGACCTCGGGCCGGCGCCCCTCGAGGTGGGCTTCGAGGTTGGCGGCGGAGTCTGCCACCACCGTGAGCCGCGGATCGGGAAGGTCCTGCGCCAGCGCCTCGGCAAGCGTCGGGTCGATCTCGAAGCTCAGCAACCAGCCCTGCGGGCGCAGCCGCGGGAGGATCTCCCTGGTGTAGGGCCCCGTGCCGGCGCCGAGCTCGACGACACAGCGCGCCTCGGCCACCGGCGCCATGTCGAGCGTGGCCCGGACGGTGCGGCGGGAGGTCGGCACCACGGCGCCGACCCGCCTCGGGGTCGCGACGAAGGAGCGCACGAAGCGCCGCCGCTCCCTCAGAAGGTTTAGGACCCCGACATGAGCGACCTGCCGTCGAACTGGTATGAGGCTTCACTTTCCCCAGTGTCGTCTGGATCAGTCGCAGGACGTCGGCCGGTGACAGCTCTCCGACGCACGGCAGATTAGGGTATGGAAGCGGATGGGACAACTCGCCCTCGGCGCCGTGGGCGCGGTGACGGCCTCCGTGCTGTTCAGCGCCGGCCTGGTGCTGCAGTCGCTGGAGGCACGCACGATCCCGGACGAGCATTCGCTGCGCCTGTCGCTGATCGCGCGCCTGCTCGGCCGACCGCGCTGGATCGCCGGCTGCCTGGTCATGGTCGTGGGCTTCGGTTTCCACGTCGCCGCGCTCCTGCTCGCTCCGCTGACCGTCGTGCAGCCCTCGCTGGCTGCCGGCCTGGTCGTCCTGCTCGTCGCCGGCGCGCGCCACGACGCCGAGCCAGTCCGCGCGCGCGAGGTGATCGCCGTGGCCGCGATCTCGCTCGGCGTCGTCGGGGTGACGCTGGGGGCCTCCCAGCGCAACACACTGTCCACGGACCCCGCCCTGCTGGCCCTGGCGCTGTGCCCTCTGGCGGCGGCGGCAATCGCGCCCTATGGGCTCGCCCTGCTGTCTTCGGGTCACGGGCGTTCGGGAGGCATGTCGGCGACGCTCGGCGCGGGCGCCGCCTACGCGCTTACGGGCTTGACCACGAAGCTGGCCAGCGACCGGACCGCGGCCGGCGACTGGCTCGGCGCCGTCCTCTGGCTGGCGATCACCGCCTCCGCGGCCGCGTTGGCGCTCCTGGATCAGACGACGGCGCTGCAGCGCCGCGGGGCGACGCAGGTTGGGGTCATCATCTACGTCATGCCCGTGGTCGTGCCCGTGCTCGCCGGGGTGCTGCTCGGTGAGCGCTGGGCCGCCTCGCCGGCGGCCGCAGTGGTGCTCGCGCTCTCCGTGGCCGCTGTCTGCGCGGGCGCGGCCCTGCTCTCCGGCTCGCGCCGCGTCGTCACGTGGGAAGCCGCCTCCCGGGCCCGCACGTGATCGCGTGGTTGAGCAGCCGCCCCTGCGGCCGCACCTCGCCGTGCAGGAAGGCGAAGTACTCGGGAAGCCGACCCCGGCCCACATGCTCCGTGAGGCTCGCGCCACCCCCCACACACGCCACCTTTGCGCGGCGAGCACCGGCCACGCGGACGAAGGTCGCGGGCGCGGAGGCGGCTGCAGGCAGGGCGATCTGCGGTGGCGCACGGCGGTGCGCGCTAGCTTCCTTTTCGTGCGAAGAGTTGCCGGCTGGAGTCATATATCTCGAGGGTGGGGTCTCCATCTGAGTGCAGTAGACCAACCTAGGGACCAACGAACTCTGGCGCTTCTGGAGCGGCCGGACGACGGCGCTCAGGCCTGTCGGGCGCTCCACGCGACGGAAACCTCGCTCTTGCGCAGTCAAGGCGCCTTCGGCGTTCCTTGCGTCCCTACTGCACCGATATGGAGACCCCAGTGCGTCACGAACGCTGAAGGAGGAGTCGTGTAGGAGACATCTTTCATAGGCGGTGCTGTGCGAGAGA
>JAABUY010001774.1_pt1 | contig 27763 bp, 23 predicted proteins | sample 5560271 | NCBI WGS metagenome assembly JAABUY01 (sample SAMN10711886, study PRJNA513374) | rock metagenome | isolation source: Antarctica rocks | place: Antarctica: Victoria Land, University Valley | reverse complement strand
AAGCTGGTGCTGGCCGCTATCCGACACGAGACAGTCCCTGCACACATCAGGGACCACGCCGTTCAGCGCCCGAAAATGATTACGACCCCCAATCTCGCGACGGCCCCACAGCGCAAAGCGCAGTGCATTGAATCCACACGCTTTTCAGATCGGCACTTTTGGCACGGAGGTTACGACAAGGCCGTGATGCGCAGGAGGCTCGTCACCGTGCGCTGGCCTGGCGCCAGGATCGCGCCGGTCAGCAGCACCTCGGCGTGCCGCCAACTGCGTTGAAGGAACAAGGGCGCAAAGGTTAGGATGACAGCGGCGAAGCAGGCTGGCAGGCGGGGCATGGCGGCGTCTCTTGGCGGGGACACGTCAGCTTGACGCACCGACCCGCTCCGCCACCCAACACGCATCAGCTCAGCCACGATTGGCCAAAGTCGAGCTTAGGGCCCGTCCGGAGATAAACGCTCTGATTCAGTCAAAAATCAGCGAGCCATATCAGGGTGTTAAAATAATCGAGTTCGATCACTTATCTCCGGACAGGCTCTTAGCTATGCACCAGCAACCGGTCCGGCTCCATGTTGGCGGCGTCGACGCCTGCCACGTAGGCCACCAACTGCGCCCGCAGGTCGGCCACGAACGCAGCGCCGGTCACGGCTGCCATGCGCCGTTCTGCCGCTTCAACGCCCATCCGGTGCTGGTCCAGCATCCAAAGCCCGGCTGGGGTGAAAACGACGGTCTTGGCCCGTCCGTCATCAGGGTCTGGCAGCCGTGCGACGAAGCCAAGCCGCTCGGCTTTGTCCACCAGCTCCGCCATAGCCTGCTTGGTCATCCGCGCACGCGACGCGATCTCGGTCAGGCGCGTGCCGCCAAGTTCGAGGTTGCGGAACAGGGTCAGGTGAACCTCGGCCACCATGCCGAACCCGCCCTCATGCACCACGCGCAGCACGTCATGGACGAAGGCGCCAGATGCCAGAACCAGCACGCGGTTGATGCTGCGTTTCCGCCACACGTCGTTCCGGTCCGACATCTTCAACGTGTCCGCCGCCGGGTTTGCCGCTGCGGCGTAGGCGGCGAGCCGCTCCTTCATGGTGGCCAGGGATGTGGCCCCTATCACTGCCGCCATGCGCCGCTCCGCCGACGCGACGCCCTCACGCACCAACTCAAGCATCTTGAGCCCTGTAGGCGTGAATGCGACGAGCTTGGCACGCCGGTCGTACGGATCGGCCTGGCGCTCGACGAACCCCAGCGTCTCGGCCTTGTCCACCAGCTCCAGCATGCTCTGCTTCGTCATGCTTGCCCGTGCTGCAATCGTGGTCAGCCGCGTGCCGTGAAGGTCGAGGTTCTGAACAAGCGCCATATGCACCGCGGTGATGGCGCCGAACCCGCCGGCATGGACAGTGCGCAGCTTCTCGCGGACGAACACGTCGGTCGCGGAGAACATCAAGCGGCCCAGGTTGCGGGTCCGCCACGCGGCGCTTTGGCTAGGCACTTACGACACTCCACCATCCGCCGCAGGGCAGCATCCATCCGATGCTTATACAGCAACTGCCACCGCCATCCAGGTTAGGCCAACAGTGTCCCGAGGGTCGTGCGGTAGTCGTCGGCGGTAGGCTTGTAGGGGCTTGCGCGGTTGAACGGGCTGGCGGCCATGCTGTTCACCAGCGCATCAACGGATGCAGCCCGGTAGCCCGCCTCGCGGTAGCTGGCAGGCAGCCCGAGCGCGGCGTTCAGCGCCCGCAGCGCGTCTGGGATGCCGGCCCGGTCGGCAAGGCCCAGCGCCGCTGCGACCCGGTCGGCCTTGGCCGGCGCGTGCGGCGCGACCAGGGCGACAGTGTATGGCAAGGCTGCGGCAACCAGCACCCCGTGATGCACGTCCTGGTCGCCACAGGCCAGCGCCACGGCGTGGGCGGGACCGAGGCCCTTGTGGATGGCCGCGCCGCCAGCAAAGGCAGCTGCCATCAGCGAGCTGCGTGCCGCATCGTCGCCGGCGACAGCCGCGGTGATGGCGGCGTAGGCCCGCGTGAGACCATCAAGCGCAAGTGCGTCGATGACCGGGTTCGCTGGCTCGGAGAAGAACCCTTCGAGGCAGTGCGACATCGCATCAATGCCGGTTGCGGCAATCAACCGCCGTGGCAGGGTGCGGGCGAGGTCCGGGTCGCAGATCGCGACTCTCGGGACCAGGCGCGGACTGCGCGTGCCAACGGCATGGCTGCCCGTGTAGTCATGCAGGGCGGCCACGGGCGAGCTTTCGCTGCCAGTGCCGACAGTGGTCGGGATTGCGACGAGCGGCGCCACATCGGGGCCGATCCGCTCCGGCTTGCCCTGCATGTCAGCAGCGGACGCCGGGCCGCCCCCTGCAAGTGCTGCCACGAACTTGGACGTGTCGAGCACGGAACCGCCGCCCAGGGCCACGATCCCGTCGCAGCCCCCTTCGCGGTAGGCTGCGAAGGCCGCGTCGGCGCCGGCCAGCGTCGGGTTCTCCGGGACGTCCAGGTGCTGCACCGTGCCCGGCGGCAGCACGCGCGCGGCATTCGCCACCGCCCCGGCCCGCTCCAGCCCACGGTCGCTCAACAGCAGCGGATGCCGAACGCCAAGCAGCGACAGCTCGCCCGCAACCGACGACAGCGCACCGGCACCGAAAACCAGGCGCGGCAGCGGCAGCACAGGGACCATTGAGACCTCCGGACGATGCAGTGGCCGCTCGCCTCACCTTGCGCCAGCCGGGCCATTTGTTTAGTCAGGTGGCCTGACGACGTCAATCAGGCGCAAGCCGATGGGCCTCGGGCGGGCCGGGGAATGCCCGCGTCAAGCAGGGAGGAAGCTGCCATGAACGAGATCACGCCTATCCGGCTAACCGGGCGCACCACGCACTACATCGACGGCAAGTGGTCAGCCCCGGCCGGCCGGACCTTCCCTGACTTCAACCCCTACAACGGCGAGGTCGTCGCCGAGATCGCCGCTGGCGGCCGCGCGGAAGCAGAAGCGGCCATCGCCGCCGCCCACGCTGCCTTCCCGGGCTGGGCCGCCACGCCGCCCAGCGAACGGCAGCGCCTGTTTCTGAAGACCGCCGACATCGTCGAGCGGCGGCGGCAGGAGATCGTCAACGTCATGGCCGTCGAGGCTGGCACCGGCGGCGCCTTCGCGGGCTACCAGGTGAAGCTGGTGGCCGACCAGCTCCGCCACGCCTCCGGCTGGGGCTTCAAGCCCATCGGCGACGTGATCCCCAGCGACGTGCCCGGCCGTCTGGCGCTCGCAGTCCGCAAGCCGCTTGGCGTGGTCGCGGGTTTCTCACCCTGGAACGGCGCTTTCACCCTGGCCTGGCGCACCGTGCTGCTACCGATGGTGTTCGGCAACACGGTGGTGCTCAAGCCGTCGGAAGAGGCGCCGCTGTCGGCCGGGCTGCTGGTGGCCGAGATCATGGATGAGGCAGGCTTCCCCCCTGGCGTGATCAACGTCGTGACGCATGCGCCGGGCGAGGCATCCGCGGTCGCCGACGCCTTCTTCGAAAGCCCGGCGGTACGGAGCATCAACTTCACCGGCTCCTCCGCCGTTGGCCGCATGCTGGCCGCGAAGGCCGGCCAGGCGCTCAAGCGCATCGTGCTGGAGCTTGGCGGCTACAACCCGATGCTCATCCTGCGCGACGCGGACATGGCGGGGGCGGTGGACACGACAGCGTTCAGCGCCTTCTTCCACCAGGGCCAAATCTGCATGAACGCGCGCAAGGTCTTGATCGAGCGGCCCATCCACGACGAGTTCGTAGAGCGGCTGGCGGCCAAGGTGCGGGCGTTCAAGTCGGGTGACCCCTCCGTGCCAGGGACGGTGATCGGGCCGCTGATCAACGACCGTGCGCTCCGCTCGGTCGAGGAGCGGGTGCAGGATGCGGTTTCGCGCGGCGCAACGCTCGTCACCGGCGGCCAGGCAGAGGGGCGGATTTACGCGCCCACGATCCTGACGCATGTGCCAGAGGCCGCGCCGATCAACCGCGAGGAAACATTCGGCCCCGTGCTGATCATCGAGGCGGTGGACAGCCCGGAGGAGGCGCTGGCGAAAGCCTCCGACACGCGTTACGGCCTGTGCGCGAGCATCCTGACGAGCGACCAGGACCGCGGGCTTGAACTGGCGCAGCAGTTCGATTGCGGCATGGTCCACATCAACGGCCCGACCATGGCCAGCGAGCCGTCGATGCCGAACGGCGGCGTCAAGGAGAGCGGCTGGGGCCGGTCCGGTCCCTATGCGGTCGAGGACTTCACGGAGATCCGCCTGACCACGCTAACGCGCGGCCGGGGCCGGTATCCGATCTGAGCGCCCGGTCCGCCCGCAGCAACTCCCTCCCACTATCACGAGCCAAATGCGCGGCAAATCCGGGCCGTGATCCTCCGTAACTACGGCGTAGGCGCCCGGTGATGACGGGGGGGGAAGATGCGGGTTTCGAACGGGACACCTCCCCCCCCCTGCATCCTTGCAGGCGGGGCGGGTCCGTTCTAGTAAGGCAACCTGACCAGATCGGTGGGCGGCGCGAGCCGTTCCGCCGCACAAAAGAAACTGGCGTAATACGGGAGTGGACGATGGACGGCGGACTTGACGAGACAGTACCCTCTTCTCCCCTTCTTGTAGAAGGTGGACTGTCAGCGTTGCCCCATGCGGAGTTGATCCTAGCCGGTGCGGGAGCGGAACTTGACCGCGACTGGCTGGCCGTGGGCGCGTCCGCGGTCGGCATGATGCTCTGTGTCGGGACCTTGGCGCTTTACTCATTCGGCGTGTTCGTCCGACCGCTGACGGCGGAGTTCGGCTGGAGCCGCACTAGCCTGTTCGCCGCGCTGTCGTTCTTCCAATTCGGGTTGGCCTTCTGCTCGCCGATTTGGGGCGTGGTGCTGGACCGCTTCGGCCCGCGCCGGGTTATCCTGTTCTCGCTCGTTGCGCTGTCGCTCCTGGTCTCCTCGTTGGGCCTGCTCACCGCAAACCTTTGGCACCTCTACCTCGTATTCCTCGCCATCCCCCTGCTGGGTGGCGGCGCGTCGCCGCTCGGCTACTCGGCCGTCGTGGTGCGGCGGTTCGATGAAAAGCTCGGTCTTGCGCTTGGCTTGTCCTTGCTGGGTGTGGGGCTTGGAGGGGCCATACTGCCGCTGCTCGCACAGTTCCTGCTAAGCGAGTTTGGCTGGCGGAAGGCCTACGCTGCCCTTGGCGTACTGACCCTCGTGGTCACGCTTCCCGCCGCCCTGATCGCAACGCGCAACGCATCCGGCCCAGTCCGCCGGGACGCTATCGCCCTACTGCCTATCGCACCCATGCTGCGCACGCGAGCCTACATCCTGATGGCCGTCAACTTCGTGCTGCTCGGCATCGTCAGCGTCGGCGTGCTTGCTAACCTGGTTCCGATGATGGTGGATCATGGTTTCACGCCAGCCGAGGCTGCGCGCATCGCCGGGCTGTCCGGGTTGGCCGTGGTGATCGTGCGCGGCAGCCTCGGCTGGGTGCTGGACCGGGTACACGCGCCCTACGTGCTCGCGGTGTTCTCGGCCATTGCGGCAGCCGTCCCCCTGCTGCTGGCCTACGGGGAGGGACCTGCGGCGGGCTATCTTGCGGCCGTCCTGCTGGGCTCAGCCATTGGGGCGGAGGTCGATTTCGTCTCGTTCCTGGTGCGCCGCTACTTCGACAAGGCGGCGTTCGGGCGGCTCTACGGGATCGCCTTCGGCCTTTACATATTCGGCACCGCAATCGGCCCTGTCACGCTCGGATACAGCTTCGACCATTGGGGCGGCTACCGGCCCGGGCTGCTGGTGTTCGCCGTCCTGAGCCTGGCGGCGGCGGTGGCGGCCCTTGCCATGCCGCGCTACGAAGCCCCGAAGCTCCGGCACCTAGCGCCGGCCTAACAGGGCCTGCCTCACCACCCAGCCCCTCGCACGCCCTTCGGCAGCGCAGCATCAGACAGAACAGGAGATCATGATGCGCGTCGTCGCGCTTGAGGAGCACTGCACCTTCCCGGACATCGCGGCCCGCATCAACCCCGACGCGATCCGTGCGCGCGGCCTGACCCCAGGTGGCCACCCGGTCCCCGCCGTTGACCGGCGCGAGCAGCTGCGGGACATCGGTGCCGCCCGCCTCGCCGACATGGATGCTGCCGGGATCACGCTCCAGGTGCTGTCTGTGGCGCAGGCCGGGGCGGAGTTGCTGCCGGGAGAGGAGGGTGCCGGGCTGGCCCGCGACACGAACGACCGCCTGGCGCAGACCGTTGCCGAGCACCCGGACCGCTACGCCGCCTTCACGCACTTGCCGACGTCCGCGCCGGAGCTGGCCGCTGACGAGCTGGAGCGCTGCGTCACCGGGCACGGCTTCCTGGGCGGCATGGTGAACGGCACCACAGGTGGCCTGTTTCTCGACGACCCGAAGTTCGAGCCATTGCTGGCCCGGTTCGAGCACCTCGCCGTGCCGCTTTACATCCATCCCGCGCCGCCGCCGCCAGCCGTACGCGAGGTTTACTATGACCGCCTGCCCGGCAATTCGAGCTTGCTGCTATCCATCGCAGGCTGGGGCTGGCATTCCGAGACCGCCATCCACGTGCTGCGCCTCGTGCTGTCCGGCACGTTGGACCGTCATCCCAAGCTCAAGCTCATCATCGGCCACATGGGCGAGGGCCTACCGGCCATGTTCGCCCGCTGCGACCAGGTGTTCGCCGACGAGGCGCGCGACCGGCTGACTCGGACTGTTACCCAAACGATCACCGACCAGGTGTGGGTGACGACCAGCGGCTTCTTCAGCCTGCCGCCCTTGATGGCGCTGCTGATGACGTTCGGGGCCGACCGGGTACTGTTCTCGGTGGACTACCCGTTTAGCCCCAATGGAAAGGGCACCGACTTCCTTCGTTCGCTGCCGATCCCGGAAGCGGACAGGGTTAAGCTTGCGCATAGCAACGCAGACCGGCTGCTCGGGCTGAAAGCGGCCTGACGGCCCGGTCTACCTGTCCTAGGCAGACGGCCGCTCCTGTTAGGACTTCCGCTGTCGTCCCGGGAGCGCGCAGGTCCGAGTGGAGGCGGACCCGCGCGTCCCATCACTTCACCTCGGGACACCACGGGCCTGCTGACTGGTTCGCGTCCAACAGGCGGAGCTTCGCTACGGAGAGCGGCGCGGCTGCGGCACCGTCCGCATCGAACACCATGCGTTGCGGGTCAGCGGGCCGATAAAGCGGCCATGCCGGCAAACCGGGTCCGTTCGGGTCGCCCGTCTTGGCGAAGTTCGCATAATAACTCGACATGGTATGGGCAAGCTGGTGGTCCATCGGACTCCAGCTCCAATCGTGCGTTTGCAGGTTGTCGAAGGCATAAGGGATTTCCGACCCATGCGTAGCCGCATGGAACGGGTACTCGGTCGGCGGGGTTTTCCCGAACAGGTAGAGGTAGGTTCGTGTCTTGCCGCTGGCTGATTGAAGCTCCGCCCATTTCCATGTCGGCCAGTTGATGATCAGGTCGGCCACGACGCTTGCCGCCGACGCTTTCGCCTCCGCATCGGTCGCGTGCGGGTGCAGGTCCAGGAAGGCCGCCGTATCTGCGCCAAAGGACCGGGTCGCCTGCTGCACGAACGTTTGCGGGGTTGCCGCGTCGTTCCACGCCGGACGGCATCCGCCATGCCCAGACCCGAGCATGAAGGTTATCTCCTCGTGGGAGTTCCAGCCCGTGAGCAGCGCCACGTTGTTCTGGGCGCCCCGGGCAAAGGTCTTCGCCGGCGCTTCTGTCAGCAGGTAGCCGTCGATGGCCGGCGCGAACCGGCTTGCGTTGAACAGGGCGCCCGGCCCATTCTCACCGATGCCGGCGACGGATGCCGCTGGCATGGCGCGGAGATCTGCCAGGGACCGCGCGCCCAGCGCCTTCTTGAACGTAGTGCCGCGCTGCTCTTCCCAAGCCAAGGGCCTGACAGGCAAGGTGTCGATCGTGGTCCCGAGGCCGGCGCCGCTGTCACCGATCGCGCGCGTGAAAAGCCCCTTCGCCAGCGGTGACGCCGTGAGGACATTGACGCTGATTGATCCCGCGGACTCGCCGAAGATCGTGATGTTGTCGGGATCGCCGCCGAACGCGGCAATGTTCCGCCTGACCCATTGCAGGGCGGCAACTTGGTCAAGGATGCCGTAGTTGCCGGACGACTTGTGCGGCGATTCCTGGGTCAACTCTGGCATGGCGAGGAAGCCGAACGCACCGACCCGGTAGTTCAGGTTGACATAAACCAGCCCTTTCTGGACAAAACGGCTGCCGTCGTACTCCGCCTGGTTGCTATAGCCATAACCGAAGCCGCCACCGTGTATCCAAACGATCACAGGCCTACGGTTGGCCCCCGGCGCCGACCACACGTTGAGGAACAAGCAGTTCTCCGACATCCCGCCATTGCCGATCGGGCGGTAGGCCGGAAACGGCATCTGTTGGCAGCGGTCGCCAAACCCGCTCGCGTCCCGTGTGCCGGTCCAGGGCGCCGCGGGTTGCGGCTCCTTCCACCGCAGGTCGCCCACGGGCGGCGCGGCGTACGGGACTCCCTTGAACACGCGGATGCCGGCATTGTCCACCGTCCCGGCGAGTTGGCCATCGCCGATAGTCACCAGCGGGCGCTCGCTTTGGGCGCGGGCGGAGGGGACAAGGCACGCAGCGGCCAGCGCGGCCCCCACGACAATGCGGCAAGCGCCTGCCAGGGCGGTGGACGCGCGGGGCGCGGGGCGCCGGCCCCCAATGCCGCGGCGGCGGCACCGGGGCAAACCATCGGGCAGGTTCGGCATCAGAATGGCTTCTGGCTGGTGCCCAGCAGCCGACCGAGCGACACGGTGGTAAAGATGCCGGCGATGAACCCGTCCCGCGGCCGTCCCCTCTGCGCTGCGCGGTCATAGGCGTCCGGGTTGACGTAGTACTGCACGGTCGGCGTCACTGAGATGGAAGGCGTCAGTTGGATGTTCCCTGCAATCTCGAACTGGAACCCGTCCCGGCTTTGGCTGGGGCCGCGTCCGACCAGGATGTTGGCAACACGCGTTTCGAACGCTGCCTCCACGGCGCTCAGCCGCGCATAGCGCGCCGTCAATCCGACGGCATCGAAGGGGTGGCCCGAGATGAGGCCGGTGAAGTTCACGCCGACCAGGGCGTCAAGGTCGAACGGCTGCGGCTTGTCCACAGCGACGGCAAGGTTGGTGAAGAGTGCGATGTTCGGTGGCGGCCCGTTCGGGATACGGGCGCCGCGCCAGACGACCTTCTGGGCGGACAGGAACAGGTTGCCTCCACCCTCATAGGGCGCGGCCGCGTTCCTGCCGTTGTACGGGACCGGGACCGCCTTGATGTTCCCCGCCGCGCCCCGAGTGTTCCACTCGCCGCCGACTTCCAGGTTCGCAGGATAGTCATCGTTCACGAACTCGGTGCGGTAGCCCAACTCGGCAATGATACTTGTGCCCGTCGCCCCGGTGACGCCGAAGTTGTTCGAGTTCTGTGCCTTGCGTTGGAAGTTTTCCTCGAACGCGCCGGCCTGCACGTACCATGCCGGCGTGAGCCGAAAGGTGGCCTTGCCGCCCCACACGGGGAAGGGTGGGGGGTTGAAGTCGCCGTTGGTTTCCACCGTAGTCGAGTAGTAGGTGAACGGGTCGATGGAGTTTGGCAGAAAGAAGTACCGGTGGACGGTGGTCCGCCCCACCTCGATCGACAACCGGTCATTGAGCAGCTTCTGCTCGTACGTGAGGACGGACAGGTTCGTCTTGGCGAGCGACGGCGTGGCTTGATAACCGTCCAACTGGCCGCCGAACTGCTGGATGGCCTGCGGCTTATTGCTTTTTAGGAAGTATGTCGTGGTGCGGATATGCACGTTGCCGCCAGGGATGCCGACAAGCCTGCCAAGGTCCAGGTCCACCGCCGGCGAGAACTCCCCGACGTTGGTCGTGTTGCCGGGCTTGACGCCGGCGCTGGGGTTGGCGAGGAACTGGTCGAATGCCACGCCGTGGAAGTCGATGCCTCGCGAAAGCAGGTTGGCGCCGAACTCTGGGAACAGCCCGATGCGGGGCGGAGCCGACGTCGGCACCGAAGGGCTTGCGACTGAAAGGTTGCCCGTCGTGTCGTTGGCCGGGTTGGGCGAGATGTTCTCGGGACCACCGGGCACCCCTCGCGTTGCTGGAGCCGGCGCGGGGCCGCCCTGCGCCAGATAGATGGGCGACCTGGCCACTGGCGGCTCAGGTGCTGCTGCGTCCGCGCGGGCAGAAACTGCTGACGAGGTTGCCAAAGCGAGTGCCAACGCTGCCGAAGTCCGAAACTCAACCGTCATAACCATTTCTTCTCCTTGTATTGAGTAGCGTTGTATGGAGCAGCGTTGCGCCATCTCGGCGGTTGGTGGTCCTGCCGTACAATCCCAGGCACCCGGCCCAGGCACCCGGACCGGTGGTGCATCTCCCTTGCGGTTTCGCGCTTGGCCCGGCTTCACGGTCCTGCGGGCAGGGCGTGGCCGCGTTGACCTTCAATCCGATCGGCTCGGCCCATTCCTCGATTGACGATCCGAGCCTGGGCTGCATCAGCGGCGCGGGCTTAAGGCTCGACCTCGGACATGGGCCGTACCCCTCCTTGCTGCGGGCCGACCGGGACAGGGCTGCCGTAGTCCGGCAATGCCGTTGCCAAGCCCATGACCACGACCCCGATGACTGCGAAACCAATCAATCCCGGCAGATAACCGCCAAGGTGATCGAAGCTGGCACCAAGCATCAAAGGCCCGGTTCCGACGCCAAGGAGGTACAGGCCGAAGGCGAGGCCATACAAGCGGCCGAACAGCGCCTGGTCGAAGTAGCGCCGGACAAGGAAGGAGATGAAATCGACCTCCGCCCCGACCACCACCCCGAGCAGCACCGCCGCCGCGACGCTCGGCGCCGTGCCTGGGACGTAGGCAAGGAGAAGGAACGACGCCACCGCCACCAGGGCCATCGCGGCGAGCAGGTAGCGGGCGTGGTAGCGGTCCAGCAGCCATCCCAAGCCGCCGCGAGCCACCACGGTCGCAAGGCCTGTCGCTGCCGCAAGCTGCGCGGCTGTGGCCGGGGTGAACCCACGGTCGATCATCATCGGCACCAGGTGGGCCAGCACGCCGATGCTCACGATGCCGAGCAGGATGAAGGCGGCGCACATCAGGATGAACGGCGAGGTGCGGACCGCCCTGGAGACGGCGGCCGACTGTGAGGCAGTCCGGGATCGCATAGGCCCGGCGGCCCCACGGGTCGCTACGAAAGCTGCCGGCAGGGAGACGACCAGGGTCACCAGCCCAAGCACCGCGTATGCGCCGCGCCAGCCGAGCCCATCGAGCAGGGCATGCGCGACCGGAGGCAGCACTGCCGCGCCGATGCCGACGCCCATGAGCGCGAGGCCGAGCGCCCGTCCGAGCCTGCGGTCGAACCGCCGCACCAGCACGGCCGAGTAGCCGAGCGGCGTTGCCCCCCCTGCCACGAGCGGGATGGCGGCGAACACGACGTAGAGGTGCCAAAGGTGCGGGGTGAGCAGGCTGAGCGAGGCCAGCAGCGCCGACAGCATGACCACCGAGGGCAGCATGATCGCCCGTGGCCCGTAGCGGTCGATGAGCCAACCCCAGACCGGTGCCGACAGCGCCAAGGAATATTGAGAGGTCGCCACGGCACCGGACAACCCCGTCCGGCTCCAGCCGAACTCGGCAGCCAAGGGCCGCACGAAAACCCCGAACGAGTACAGGAGCAGGACACCGACGCTGAACGTCAAGCCGACGGCGGAGGCGGCGACGGCCCGCCAATCCCGGTCGGCCATCTCATAGCCAGCCGCTCCGGCAGCCGAAGCGTCCGACGCCTCTCGTGTCAGCATAGCGCATCCTCCCCCTCTGAGCCGGCAGTTGGCCTGCCATGGCTCGGATGGCCGCATGTCCTATCGCGGCCAGTCCTGATGGTTCCACCGGGTTTGATCCGGGAAAAGATGGAATGATTCGACGAGTGATGCTGAAATAGCATCCAAAGGTGCATCGGGCGGAACGCATGAAGCTTAGCCAGCTAGAGATCGTGGTCGCAGTGGCCGAGCAGGGCGGCATCCGTGCGGCCGCCCGCGTCCTGCAGCTCGGTCAGCCCAGTCTGACGCGCAGCCTCGCCGAACTGGAGCGCGAGCTCGGCATTGCCTTGTTCGAGCGCCGGGCACGCGGCGTGGCCGTGACCTCGCTCGGCCAGGTGTTCGTCGAACGCGCACGGGTGATCCTGGGCGACGTGCGGCGCGCTCGCGACGAGCTAGGCCAGCTCGGCGGCGGCAGCTTCGGCACGGTCACGGCGGGCTTGTCGATTGCCGCCCACCTCGCCCTGCTCCCGGGGGCGCTCGCCCCCTTCATCCGTCGCTACCCGGACACCAAGCTGCACATCATCGAAGGCTTCTACCCCACCTTGGAGGCCGGGCTGAGGAACGGGACCGTCGATTTCTACGTGGGCGTCGATCCCGGGCAGAAGGTCGCACCGGAGCTGACGCGCGAGCTGGTCAGCCCGAACCGGCGGACGGTGCTGTGCCGCATCGGCCATCCCTTGGCCCACGCACGCTCGCTGGCGGAGCTTACCGGTGCAAGCTGGGTTTCGACGTCGATCACCCGGGCAGACGAGGACGAGGTCGGGGCGGTCTTCATCCGGCATGGACTGCCGGCGCCAAGAGTCTCCTTGCGCACCCAATCCGCGCTGACCACGATGACGTGCCTGTTGAGCTCCGACCTGCTCGCCATGGCGCCGGCGCAATGGACCGGAGCGTCCGTCGTCCAGCACACGCTCGCCACGATCATGGTCGAGGAGGAGCTTGCGGCGCTGCCGATGGTCATCATCCGCCGCTCCGATGCTGTGCTGACCCCGGCGGCGACCCACTTCCTCGACCTGCTGCGGCGCGGCCGCATCCTGCCCGCCCCTATGCCCTCCGCAGGTAGGCGCCAGTCGGCGGCTGCTACGGCGCCGGGCAGGCGATAGCGATGCAGCTTACGCATCGCTTGCTCAAACAGCACATCTAGACCTGCATCATCAGGCCGTCCTACACGTCGCAGGCCAGCGTGGAAAAAGCTGGAGTCACAGACGTAGGGATGGAACATGTCTGAGGTCATCAGGCCGAACTTTCATCATGTCACGCTCAAGACCAGCCACCTGCAAGCCATGGTGGACTGGTACGTGAAGGTCATCGGCGCGAAGGTGAACTTCCAAGACGCCAACAACGCTTGGACAACCAACGACGAGGCCAACCATCGCGTGGCGTTCCTATCGGTGCCGGGGCTGGGCGACGATCCGGACAAGACCAGGCACAACGGCATGCACCACAGCGCGTTCGAGTACGCGAGCTTCGGCGACTTGATGTCGTCCTTCGAGCGGCTGAGAGGTGAAGGCATCCTGCCGGCCTTCTGCCTGGACCATGGCCTGACCATCTCGCTCTACTACAAGGACCCGGAAGGGAACTTCGTCGAGCTGCAAAGCGACAACTTCGGCGACTGGGCACGCTCGTCCGAGTTCATGCGCACGTCCAAGGACTTCCAGTCCAATCCGATCGGCACGTTCTTCGACCCGGCAAAGGTGTCGCAGGCCCTCGCGTCCGGCATGCCGTTCTCGGAACTCCAGCCGGCCATCCGGGCGGGCAAGTACTTGCCGGAGAGCATCCCGGAGATGGGTCTTCCCACGCCGACTACCCAAATCTCCTGAAGCCTGTCGCGGCCCAAGCCGAAGGCGCCAGACCATGACCCAGCCCACCGGCACCGCGTCCGTCGATCCCGGCACGCGCCAGGCCATCGAGAACTTGGTGGCCGAGCACGCCTGGCTGATCGACCACGGCCAGGCCGGGCGCGTTGCGGCTCTGTTCGCCGACGATGGGCGCTTGCTCGGCATCGGGCCGGACCGGGTTGGGCAGGCCGCGATTCAGGCCTGGGCGGCAGAGCGTGAGGCGATGACTGAGCGGCGGTCCCGGCACGTGCAGACCAACCTGCGGCTCGTGCCGGTGTCGGAGATGGAATGCCGTGGTACGGTGGTGCTGACGCTCTACCGGCACGACGGGCCGGGGAAGGCCGACCCGGCACCGCTCCTAGTGGCGGAGTACGACGACATTTACCGCCGAGGCTCCGACGGCGCCTGGCATTTCGCCGAACGCCGTTTATCGGTCCTGTTCGGCGGCTGAAGCCCATCCCGGCCTAGACCGAACCGACGAGCATCAGTGGGACAATGTCATGCGCGAGCCGAGCAGTTCGGACCTAAGCATTCTGGCGGATTTGGAGCGCAAAGTCCTTTGGCTGGCAACCTGGACTATTCACAACGCGAACCACCTCCGCGACACCGGGGACGGGCTGAAGGTCGGCGGGCACCAGGCTTCTTCCGCCTCGATCGCCACCGTCATGACGGCACTCTACCTGCACGCGCTGAGGCCGGAGGACCGGGTGGCGGTCAAGCCGCACGCCAGCCCCGTGTTCCACGCCATCCAATACCTGCTCGGCAACCAGTCGCTTGACAAGCTGCAGCGCTTCCGCGGCTTCGGCGGCGCGCAGTCCTACCCGTCCCGCACCAAAGACACGGACGATGTGGACTTTTCCACCGGGTCCGTGGGCCTGGGAGTGGCGCAGACGCTGTTCTCATCCCTCGTGCAGGACTACGTGCGCCTGAAGGGCTGGGGCACTGCACGTCCGGAAGGCAAGATGGTGGCCCTGATCGGTGACGCCGAGATGGACGAGGGCAATATCTTCGAAGCTCTGTTGGAAGGCTGGAAGCACGGTCTGCGCAACACTTGGTGGGTGGTGGACTACAACCGCCAGAGCCTCGATGCCGTGGTGCGCGAGGGCCTGTGGGCGAAGTTCGAGGCCATGTTCCGCAACTTCGGCTGGGACGTGGTGGTGCTGCGCCACGGCCGCTTGCAGGAGGCCGCGTTCCGGGAGCCCGGCGGCGAGCGGCTGCGCACCTGGATCGAGGCATGCCCCAACCAGCTCTATTCGGCGCTCACCTTCAGCGGCGGCGCTGCCTGGCGCAAGCGCCTGACCGATGAGTTGGGCGACCAGGGCGACGTCTCGTCGCTGATCGAACGCCGCACCGACGCGCAGCTCGCAGAACTGATGGGCAACCTCGGCGGCCACGACCTACCCAGCCTGCTGGAAGCGTTCGAGGCGGCGCGGGAGCATGACCGCCCGGTGTGCTTCATCTGCTACACGGTCAAGGGCTTCGGCCTGCCGCTGGCCGGGCACAAGGACAACCATGCCGGGCTGATGAACCCCGGACAGGTGGAAACGCTGTGCCAGGCGATGGGCGTGCGGACTGGGCACGAGTGGGACCGCTTCGAGGGGCTGGCAACACCGCCAGAGCAGTTGCAAGCATTCCTGGACGCCGTTCCCTTCAACACGCTGGGGCGCCGCCGCTACGAAGCGCCCGCCATCCCGGTGCCGGATGCGCTGCCGGTGCCGCAGGCGCGCGAGATGTCCACCCAGCACGGCTTCGGGCTGCTGATGCACGACCTGGCCAAGGGGGACACGGAGCTGGCCGCGCGCATCGTCACCACCTCGCCGGACGTGACCGTGTCCACCAACCTGGGCGGCTGGGTGAACCGGCGCGGCCTGTTCGCCCGTGAGGAACTGGCCGACACCTTCAAGGCCGAGCGCATCCCGTCCACCTTCCACTGGCGCTTCTCGCCCCAGGGGCAGCACATGGAACTCGGCATCGCCGAGATGAACCTGTTCACCATGCTGTCGGCACTGGGCCTCTCGCATTCAATCCATGGCGAGCGCCTGCTGCCGGTTGGCACCCTTACGACCCGTTCATCGAGCGCGGCCTCGATGCGCTGAACTATGCCTGCTACCAGGACGCCCGCTTCATCCTGGTCGCAACCCCCTCCGGCATCAGCCTGGCCGGCGAGGGCGGCGCCCACCAGTCCATTGCCACACCCTTGATCGGCATGGCGCAGGACGGCCTGACCAGCTTCGAGCCGGCCTACGTGGACGAGCTTGCGGTCATGCTGCGCTGGGCGTTCGAGCACATCCAGCGCCCGGCGGATGACAAGCAGGCCTCAGGCGGCTCGGTCTATCTCCGGCTGTCCACCCGGTCCGCCGCGCAGCCGCAGCGGCAGCTCTCGGCGGAAGATGCCGACTGCATTACGTCCGGTGCCTACTGGATCAGGCGCCCCGGCCCGAATGCGGAGGTGGTGGTGGCCTACACCGGGACAGTGGCGCCCGAGGCAGTGGAGGCGGTGGGCATGATCGCGGAAGACCGCCGCGACGTGGGCCTGCTGGCGGTCACCTCGGCCGACCTGCTGCACAGCGGCTGGACTGCGGCCCAGCGCGCCCGGGAGGACGGGCACATGGGCGTGGCGAGCCATGTCGAGCGCCTGCTGTCAGGCCTGCCGCGCCATTGCGGCCTGGTTACGGTGATCGACGGGCACCCGGCGACGCTGGGCTGGCTCGGCTCGGTCCACGGCCACCGCACGCGTGCGCTCGGCGTGACCCGCTTCGGCCAGACCGGGACGATTCCCGACCTGTACCGGGCGGCTGGTATCGACGCGCAAGCCATAGCCGCGGCGGCGGCGGCGGCGGCGCCGGGCAGGCCCGTCCGGCACTTGCGCGCGGTCTGAACCAGTGCGGCCTTCAAGGCAAACGTCGCGTGCGTCCAGGCCGGCGCCGCGCCGCTGCCGATCCACTCAAACCAGAAAGCCGCGCTGTGTCGCGGGCGGAAAGGTATGGCGATGATGCGTGAAGCTGTTGATGTTCTTGTCGTCGGTGCAGGGCCTGTCGGATTGGCGCTAGGCATCGAGCTTGGCATGCGGGGAATCTCGTGCCAGGTCGTCGAGCGGAATGACCGCGTCGGCTACAGCCCACGGGCCAAATGTACGAACGTGCGGACCCGGGAGCACCTGCGGCGCTGGGGCATCGCCGACGAATTGCGCCGGGTATCCCCCATCCGCCCCGACTACCCGGCCAATGTTGTATTCGCTACGCGCATGAACGGCCACCTGCTCGCCCGGTTCGAGAAGTCGTTCAGCTGCGAGACCGAGCGCAACAATCTTTATGCCGAAGGGGCGCAATGGGTCCCGCAATACGTGCTTGAGGAGGTGCTGCGGGCGCGTGCCGTGTCGCTTCCGTCCGTCGAGGTCAGCTTCAGCACCGCGCTGGAAACCTGCACGGACGACGGCACCGGCATCGATGCAATCCTTCTGAACTCGGTCACAGGGGAGCGGCATGGGATACGGAGCCGCTACCTCGTGGGCGCCGATGGCGCCCGCAGTACGGTGCGCAAGCTGATCGACGCGCGCCTGGTCGGCGACGGCGGCTCTTCCTCGAACCTCAATTTCGTGTTCCGCTCGCGCAAGCTGGAGGCGATGCACCAGCTAGGCCCAGCCATCATGTACTGGATGGTCAATCCCGACGTCCCGGCGCTGCTCGGCCCAATGAGTGACGACGGGCTGTGGTATTTTATAGCGACCAAGGTGGGCGCCGACGCCGACCCTGCGAAGGTCGATGCGGCCGGGCTGATCCGGCTTTCGACCGGGCTGGACACCGACGTTGAGATCGTGAGCGCGGACCCCTGGGTGGCGCGGCGGCTTGTCGCGGAGCGCTATCGCCGGGGCAACATCCTCCTGGCAGGCGATTCGTGCCACATCCACCCGCCATTCGGCGGCTTCGGAATGAACATGGGCGTGGGCGACGCCGTGGACCTCGGCTGGAAGCTCGCGGCCGTGCTGGAAGGCTGGGGTGGCGATGCGCTGCTGGACACTTACGAGGAAGAGCGCCGCCCGGTTCATGAATGGGCCATCAGCGAGGCCGTCGCAAACTACGCGACGGTCGGCAACCAGCTCGCCCGCCCTGGCCTGGAGGAAGACGGCCTTCTCGGTGATGCGACACGGCGGGAGGTGAGCGAAACCATCCTTACCCAGAAGTCGCGTGAAATCCGGTCGCTGGGCGTCGTGAAGGGCTACAACTACAGCGGGTCGTCGATCGTGATGCAGGACGGGTCGGCCACGCCGCAGCAGAGCAGCATGGCCTACGAGCCCTCGGCCCATCCCGGCTGCGTGGCGCCGCATCTCTGGCTGGCAGACGGCTCGTCGCTTTATGACCATTTCCAGAACGGCTTCAACCTGCTGGTCATGGAGGAAGGGCACGACAGCACGGTCGCCGAGTTCGAGCGGGCAGCCGCCGCGGTCGGCATGTCCTTGAAGGTGGTCCGGCCCTGCGACGCGCGTCTCCGCTCCCGCTACCAGGCCCCGCTCGCCCTGATCCGCCCCGACCAGCACGTCGCCTGGCGCTCCACCCAGGCGCCGGTGGATCCGCGCATCCTGCTGGACACTGTCCGGGGCGCGCAGACTATGCGTGCCGAGGTTGGCCAGCCGGTGGGCACGCTGGAGGCGGTCTGACAAAGGTCATCCGCGGCCAGCGAGGCGTTTGCCCACACGATCCCTGTTAAGGAGAAAGTTGATGAAGCTGCTGCGTGTCGGGCCGCCCGGCGCCGAAAAGCCTGCCCTCCTCGCAGACGGGATTCTGCGCGACCTGTCGGGCCACGTGCCGGACATCGATGGAGCAGCCTTGCAGCCGGCGTCGTTGGCCAAGCTGCGCGCCCTCGACCCGGCCAGTTTGCCAGCCGTCGAGGACAAGCCACGGATCGGTCCCTGCGTGGCGCGGCCCGTCAATTTCGTCTGCATCGGCCTCAACTACGCCGACCACGCGAAGGAGGCCGGTATGGCGCTGCCGAAGGAACCCATCGTGTTCCTGAAGTCGCTTGGCTCGATCTGCGGACCCAACGACGACGTGACGATCCCGCGCGGGTCCAAGAAGACCGACTGGGAGATCGAGCTGGGCATCATCGTCGGGGCGAAGGCCAGCTATGTCTCCGAGGATGCCGCAATGGAGCACGTTGCGGGATACTGCGTGATCAATGACATCAGCGAACGGGAGTTCCAGGCCGAGCGTGGCGGCACGTGGGACAAGGGCAAGGGCTGCGACACGTTTGGCCCCGTCGGCCCCTGGCTGGTGACCGCGGACGAGGTTCCAGACCCGCAGGCGCTCGGCCTGTGGTGCGATGTTGACGGGAAGCGGATGCAGGATGGCACCACGGCCACGATGATCTTCGGCGTGCGCAAGCTGGTCAGCTATGTGAGCCACTTCATGACGTTGCATCCTGGCGACATCATCGCGACCGGCACCCCGCCGGGCGTCGGCCTGGGCATGAAGCCCGACCCGGTGTTCCTGCGTGCAGGCCAGGTGTTGCAGGCCGGCGTGCAAAGTCTGGGCGAGCAACGCCAGCGCCTCGTTCCGACCGCATGACTACCGCCTGCGCTACCCTGCGTCCGCGCAGGCAACAGCTAGAACAGAGGAGAAGGGTTCCGTGGTGAAGGTGTTGAAGGCAAGCCGTGCGGCCGAGGCCGTTGCTGCCGATGACGCGAAGGTCCGCAGCACGGTCGAGCATCTGCTCGCCGACATCGCCGCTCGCGGCATCGCGGCAGTACGGGAGATGTCGGTCAAGTTCGATGGCTGGGACCGCACCGATTACAGGCTGTCGCAGGAGGAGATCGAGGCGTGCGTGGCGCAGCTCACGCCTCGCGACCTCGACGACATCCGTTTCGCGCAGGCCCAGGTGCGCAACTTCGCCGAGCACCAGCGCGCGGCCCTGCAAGATATCGAGGTGGAAACCCTGCCCGGCGTCGTGCTGGGGCACAAGAACGTGCCGGTGGAGGCGGTGGGCTGCTACGTGCCGGGCGGCAAGTACCCCCTGCTCGCATCGGCGCACATGTCGGTCGTGACGGCGCGGGTGGCGGGCGTGAAGCGGATCGTGACCTGCGCGCCGCCCTTCGCGGGGAAGCCGGCGCCCGCAGTCGTCGCGGCCCAGCACCTGGCCGGCGCGGACGAAATCTACTGCCTGGGCGGCATCCAGGCCGTGGGCACGATGGCGCTCGGGATGGAGGGACTGGACCCCGTTGACATGCTCGTCGGTCCAGGCAACGCCTATGTCGCCGAGGCAAAGCGGCAGTTGTTCGGGCGTGTCGGCATCGACCTGTTCGCCGGGCCGACCGAGACGCTGGTCATCGCCGACGACACCGTGGACGCGGAACTGTGCGCGACCGATCTGCTGGGCCAGGCGGAACACGGGCCAAACTCGCCGGCGGTGCTCCTGACCAACTCAGAGAAGCTCGCCCACGCGACGATCGCGGAAATCGAGCGCTTGCTGAGGATACTTCCGACTGCGGCCGTCGCCCGGGCTGCCTGGGAGGAGTACGGCTCCGTCCTCGTGTGCGACACGGAAGACGAGATGGTCCGCGAGGCCGACAAGCTCGCGTCCGAACACGTCCAGGTTATGACGCGCGACCCCGACTACTTCCTCCACAACATGACCAACTACGGCGCGCTGTTCCTGGGGCCGCGCACGAACGTCGCTTACGGCGACAAGGTGATCGGCACCAACCACACCCTGCCGACCAAGAAGGCGGCGCGCTACACGGGCGGGCTTTGGGTGGGCAAGTTCCTCAAGACCGTCACCTATCAGCGGATCACGACAGACGCGGCCTCCGCCACCATTGGCGAGTACTGCTCGCGGCTGTGCATGCTGGAGGGCTTCGCGGGCCATGCCGAGCAGGCCAACGTCCGCGTCAGGCGGTATGGCGGCCGTAACGTGCCCTACGCCGCGGCTGCGGAGTAGCAATGCCGGTCCCCATCCCCAGAACACCGCCGTTCCGTCTCGACGGACGCCGGGCGCTTGTCACCGGGGCTGGTAGGGGCATCGGCCTCGCGGCGGCGGCGGCACTGGCCGAGGCCGGCGCCCATGTGACGCTGGTGGCGCGCAGCGGCGCGGAGGTCGCAGCGGCCGCGGAGGGGATTGCGTCCGCCGGCGGGCGTGCCGAGCCGTTGGTGCTGGATGTGACGCAGATCGGCGCGGCCGCGGCGGCGGTGGCGGCTGCCGACCCGTTCGACATCCTCGTGAACAACGCTGGCGCCAACCGTCCGCGTCCGTTCGTGGACGTGTCGGTGGAAGACCTGGACACGATCATGTCGCTGAACGTCCGTGCGGCGTTCTTCATAGCACAGGCCGTCGCACGCCGGCTGATCGGCGCGGGGCGTCCGGGGTCGATCATCAACATGTCGTCGCAGATGGGCCATGTCGGCGGCGCCAACCGGACGGTCTATTGCGCCTCGAAGCATGCGCTGGAAGGGCTGACCAAGGCCATGGCCATCGAACTCGGCACGCACGGTATCCGGGTGAACACCCTGTGCCCGACTTTCGTCGAAACCCCGATGACGCGGCCCTTCTTCCAGGACGCCGCCTTCGCCCGGGACGTTGGCATGAAGATTAAGCTCGGACGCGTCGGCCAAGTCGAGGACCTGATGGGGGCCATCCTGTTCCTTGCCTGCGATGCGTCCGCGATGATGACCGGCTCAGCCCTGATGGTGGATGGCGGCTGGACAGCGGAATAGGCGGCTGGTGCGCCGAACCGTTCGTCCACCGTAGGGACTGCCGCAAGATTGGGGGTCGTAACGTCTCAAGGCGCCGAGAGTAGAGCGGTGTATGGACGACACACAGAGCAACCGGCCTGACAATCTCGGCGATATCTCCGATTCGGGCTTGATCCGATCGAAAGCAAAGCTGGTGCCGGCCGCTATCCGACACGAGACAGTCCCTGCATACATCAGGGACCACGCCGTTCAGCGCCCGAAAATGGTTACGACCCCCAATCTTGCGGCGGTCCCATCTATAAGCGCAATGACAGCACGGAAAGGGCGGAAGAACCCAACTTTCAACGCCGATCGACAATTCAGGCGTCCGGCGGTGCTTTTGGCGGACGGCGGCGGTCATCTCTGCCGCCAACGGCTCGAAAAAACTGGAATTCCCGGCTGACTGCCTGCCTGCCCCAGTCGCAGAGCAAGGTCGATAGGCCGATCCTGATCACCAGCACCCCAACGGTCGCGAGGTCATCGGGAAAGCCCCCAAGCGTGATCAGCAGCGTGGTGGCCGTGGCAGGGGCGTGCCCGGCCCGGACCGGGATCTGGCCACCGATCGTCAGGGCGACCGCCAGGGCGCTCGCGGCAATGCGCGACGCCGTCACCTGACCGGCGACCATGGCCGAGGAAGCATGAAGCGCACCAAGCAAGGCAAGCGACAGGAAAGCTGCCACCGCGCCGATGCCGTGGCCGACGAACGTATTCCAGGGCCGGGCAGCGTCCTGGTTCGGGGTGACGGTATGGATGAAGATGGTCGGGCCAAGGCTCGGAAACAGCCAGGGTTGCTTGAAGGCCAGGCCCAGCCCACCGACAATCCCCGTGATGACGAGGGCGACCCATCCCGCATACAGGGCCGCACCTAGCCTCACGCGCCGCTGCCCGCCCGGCCGGACGATAGCGCGCTTGTCAGATTGGCATCCGGTAGCCGTAGAACTCGTGGTCGGGAGTGTCAAAAACCTGGGGCGCTACGCCGCGAGTGGGATTGCCTGGTGGCCAAAGCGCCCGTCCAGCACCGCGGCCCTGACCTGAAGTATGCGGTGGGCGCCGCGGGGCGACCAGCGCATCTGCCGTCGCTTGTTCATGCGGGCACTCACCAGCTGGTTGACGGTGCCCTCGGCCCGCGAGGTGGAGATCGGCTTGCCTACGCGGTAGCGCTGGCCGTAGTCGATCAGCGCACCCTCGTTGCTTTCGATGTAGCTGCGCAGCTCCGTGCAACGCGCGACCAGGCGCCTGGCCTTCGCTTCGACGCCGGGTTCGTTCAGCACGATGGCGTCCTTGGCCCAGCTCACGATCCGGCACAGGGCCTCGCATGCCTTTTTGTGGTCGCCGCTCCAGAGCAGGTGGCGCAATCGTTCCACGTCGATCTGCGCTTGGTCGAGCGGGGCGAGGGGCAGCGGCTCGAGGGCACACAGGCCGCGCATGACCTGCTCGACGTGCTGCACGCGCATGGAGAGATGGAACCAATCCAGGGTGTGTTCGACCGAGCCGCCCGTGGCCGAGCGCACCAGCGCCGGCAGGGCGGGGTCGCCGTCGCTGATCGCGGTCACCGGATCGCCCTCCCGCCAGCCCTGACCCTGCAGCGCCGCGCGCAGCAAGGCGTGCGGCTGCTCGGCCACGCTGCGCACCAAGGCGAAGCGCCGGGTGGGCTGTCCTTCCCGCTCCACCTTGCCGCAGATCGCCTCGAAGTTGCGAACCTGATGACCGGGCACGGCACGTATGTAGGCGCCATCGAGCATGACGACGGGCCGGCTCGCGTCCGCCGCTGCGGCCTTGTCCGGCGCGTCTCGGACCGCCGTGACCCCTGCTGCTGCCTGCCGGTCGGCCGCCTCGAGTCGCAAGGCAACGGCATGGGTGCGGCTGCGCACGCTCTCCTGGCTTGCCGGCGAGGACGGCAGCAAGCTGTCCAGGATACGCGCCGCGTCCCGGAACGAGGTGCGTGCGCCCAGCTCGGCCTGCACCCGCTCCAGCTCCGGCGTGCAGCGGGCGCTCAGCAGCGCGCAGACCGGCGAGAACAGCACCGTCCCCGCCATGGGCATCGTCAGGCGGCAGCGGCACAGCTTGAACCGCGGCGCCTCGAGCTCAACCGTGCCGAACAGGGTCTGCAGCCGACGCGTGCGACGGTCCTTGAGCGGCTGCAGTGCCCCGCATTCCACGCAGGCCCGCTGATGGGCCGCATACTCCGCCACCTGACTGCACAGCATGCTCGCCTGCAGCTTGGCCAGCAGCGCCTTGGTCTCGGACAACACAAGGCCGACCTCCGCAAGCGTGCTGACCATCGCCGGACGGCTGACCGTCGCCAGCTCCGTCGTCGTCACCTCGCCCGCGCTTGTCCTCGCCTCCAGCCGCACCGTCCACTGCATCAAGCCCGCTCCCCGTGGTCAGGCATCAGCCAGGCCGATCAGACCCAGACGAGCAAGCCACCTGCCCCAGGTTTTTGACACTCCCGATACTGGGGTCGGGCTGATCCTGATCACGCATGACCTGGGCGTGGTCGCGGCCGTGGCCGACCGGGTTGCGGTCATGTACGGCGGCGAGATCGTCGAGTCCGGGCCGTGCGAGGCGGTACTGGCCCGGCCGTTGCATCCCTACACGGAGGGTTTGCTGCGAGCGCTGCCCGTGCCGGGGGAAACGACCCGGGGTGGCACGCTCGGCTTCATACCTGGTGTCGTGCCTCGACCCGACGCGGAGCTGACGCAATGCGGCTTCATCGGCCGCTGCCCATACGCCTGTGACGCCTGCCGCACGCCCATTCCGCTGCATGAGGCATCCGGCCATCGGGCGGTCCGCTGCGTGCTGCCGGACGATGGGGGCGGGCGCGCGGCCGATGCGTGGGCGAGGACGGCGGGAGCGGCTTGATGGCGACGGAGATGCTCAGTGCCAGGGCCGTGACCAAGGACTACGACGCCGGCCGGGGCGGGACACTGCGCGCTCTGCGGGGAATTGACCTGTCGTTGCAGCACGGGGAGGTGCTTGGCCTGGTTGGGGAGTCCGGCTGCGGCAAGAGCACGCTGGCGAAGATCCTGCTTGGAATTGAGGCGCCGAGCGGCGGCGTGCTGCTCGTCGACGGGAAACCCATCTCGTCGTTCGGCAGGCTTGAGCGCGCCCAGTTGATCCAGCCGGTCTTCCAGGACCCGTACTCGTCGCTCAATCCCCGAATCACGGTGGGCGGCATCGTCGCCGCCCCGCTCGCAGTCCGCGGCGAGGGACGGGCGTCCCGGACAAGGCGCGCCCGGACCATGCTGGACCGGGTCGGCCTGCCCAGCCATGTCCTCGACGCCTACCCGGGCCAGCTTTCGGGCGGGCAGCGGCAGCGGGTCGCTATCGCCCGGGCGCTCATCAGCGAGCCGCGCATCCTCATCTGCGACGAGCCGACCTCGGCGCTCGACGTTTCCGTCCAGGCGCAGATCCTCAACTTGCTTGGGGAGCTGCGGCGCGACTTCGGCCTGACGATGGTGCTGGTAAGTCATAACCTGGCAGTGGTGAACCACCTGGCCGACCGTGTCGCCGTCATGTATCTCGGAAGGCTTGTCGAGCAGGCGCCCGCAGACGAGCTGTTCGCCGCGCCGAGGCACCCCTACACACGCGCCCTGCTGGACTCGGTGCTGCTGCCGAAGGCTGGTGCGCCATTGCCGGACCTCAAACTGGGCACCGAGTTTCCCAGCGCTCTTTCCCCCCGTCCGGCTGCGCCTTCCACCCCCGCTGCGTGCGGCGTCGGCAAGTCTGCATGGAAACCGAGCCGCCCGAGGACACGGATGCTGGCCAGCGCTGGCGGTGCTATTTCCCGGTCGGGGGGCCGCCGCCTTAAATGCTGTCCTTCTGTTCATTCAGAAACGCTGTCACGGCATTGAAGGCCTGCTGCCGGTTCTTTTCCATGAGCAGCATGTGAGTGCCCTGCCCGATCACCAGCAGTCGCTTCGAGGGTGCGCCAGTCAAGCGAACGAACAGATCGTGCGACATCTCGATCGGCACGTCCACGTCCCACTCCGCACAGACGAGCAGCACGGGGCAGGTGATCGCCGCCGGGTCGTAGAGTGGGTTGTCCACACTCCAATGCTCCCGCACATCCTGCACCGCGCCGCTCGGCGCGCGTATAGTGCCCGGCACTGGCGACCCGCTGTCCGTCGCCAGCGTCGCCTGTAGCCAAACATCGAACCAGCCCTCCGGAATCAGGGCTTGCCTCTCATGTTCCGGCGCCGCCACGCGCCAAGCGGCCTCATAGGCGCGTGGATCAACCGTGCGGTAGGCGCCGAGAGGACCGCCGGGATCAATGCGCCGCGGCGTCCTCGACAGCCAGAGCGGCACCACCAGGACAAGCCTTTCGACCTTGCCGCCAGCCTGGCTCGCGTAGGCGCCGGCGACCGTAGCTCCCCACGACATGCCGAGCACGCCCACACGGGCGACGCCCCGATGCTGGCGCACGAAGTCCACCGCCGATCCCAGGTCGCGGATCGCGGTCCGGGCCGGGGTAAGCGGGGCAGCCCCTTCTGCCGGAGCCGACATCTCCGGCGGCCGGGTCGAGCCGCCGTAGCCGCGGGCGTCCACCGCCCAGGCATCGTAGCCGGCTTGCGCGAGCGCATCCATGAACGAGGCCCCGTCCACAGGGACGTCGAACAGGCTTGCCGACGGGAAGGTCGCGCCATGGATGAGCACCACCGTCCGTTCCGGGGCGAAATGCGCCAGGTTGCCGGAACGCTTGTTGATGAGCTGGAGCTGCACCCCCGCCGTGTCGGCCGGGATCATTCGCGTCTCCGACACAATGGGGCCTGCGGCCGATGATTGAGGGCGTGTCATGATGCTCCCCCGTCTAGGCAAACCGCCAGATGAACCGGTCGCCATCGCGGGACACCCGGCCGGCCGACGACTCCGCGAAGTGGGTCGTGAGGACCAGGGCGTTGGTGTCGGCGGCGTGCGCCATGGCCCAGTGCCTGGATTTCGCTGCGGCGTCCGGGAACTCGCAGTACACCGAGTTCCAGTCGGGCCGTGCAAACTGTAGGGGATGGTGCATGACATCGCCCCAGAACAGCGCCTGCTCGCCTTGCGAGGTGAAACTGATGCTCGCGTGGTCGATGCTGTGGCCGGGGCTGGGCAGGACGCGGAAGCCTTCGACCACCTCCGTGCCGTCAACCACGATCTCCCGCGCCAGCCCGGCCTCGATGACCGGCAGCAGGCTGTCCTCGTAAACTCCGCGGGCCGGCTCCCGCACCATGCGGCCCAGCCCGGCCTCGGCGCGGATCGCCGTCTCCGACCCGTCGAACGCCGCCAGAGCGGCGCTGTAGGCGCGCTCGCGGCCGGAGAAGATCGTCTGCGCATTGGGAAAAGTGGGGACCCAGCGCCCATCCACCTTGCGGGTGTTCCAGCCGACATGGTCCACGTGCAGATGCGTATGCAGCACGGTATTTACCTCCTCCGGCCGGGCGCCGGCGAAGCGCAGCCGGTCGAGGAACGGCTCGTTCAGGTGATCGAACAGCGGCATGCCGGGCCGGTCCTTGCCGTTGCCCGTGGCAGTGTCGATCAGGATCACCTGCGACGGCGTCCGCACCAGCCAGGCATGGACGCTTTGGCGCAACAGGCCCGTCTGCGGGTCCACGGAGCCAGGTCCGAGCCTGCGGCCTTCCGCCCCCGCCACCGCCGGGTCGCTGCCCGGGTAGAGCACGTGAGCTTCCGCGCCTTCCAGTGCCAGCTCCGGAAGCCTGGTGATGACGGCATTGCCGACGCGATGAACGCTGGGCGGTCGTTCCATGGAGCTGCTCGCAAATTGGTGTTGATGAGGGTCGGGCCAACAGGTAGGAGTTGAGTTGGCATTTCACAAATCGATGCAGCGCATGTCATCCATCAACCACTTCGATCTACGGTCCTTCGACCTTAACCTGCTCGTGGCGTTCGACGCGCTCATGCAGGAACGCAGCGTCACCCGCGCGGCCGGGCGCCTGAAGGTCGGCCAGCCCGCCATGAGCCATAGCCTCTCGACCTTGCGTGTCCTCCTGCACGACGATCTGCTGGTGCGCGTGGGGACAGCCATGCAGCCGACGACGCGGGCCGCAGCACTGGTGGCGCCTGTGCGCAGCGCGCTGGCGCAGATGCAGGCGGCCCTTCATGCGCGGTGCGCCTTCGACCCGGCGACCGAGCAGCGCATCGTCCGCATTGGCTTCTCCAGCGAGGTGGAGCTGCTGCTGATCCCCGACCTCAACGCTGCGCTGCGGCGGTCTGCGCCGGGATTGCGGCTGCTCAGCAGGCCAGTTGCGTCAACCGACGTGCATCGGCTGCTGGATGACGGCGCGATAGACCTCGCAGTTGGCTGCTTTGATGCGGTCGCCCAGCGCCATAGGTCACAGTTCCTGTTCGAACAGGCGCTGAGCTGCGTGTTCAACCCTGCCCGGCT
>JAABUY010001773.1_pt1 | contig 27763 bp, 21 predicted proteins | sample 5560271 | NCBI WGS metagenome assembly JAABUY01 (sample SAMN10711886, study PRJNA513374) | rock metagenome | isolation source: Antarctica rocks | place: Antarctica: Victoria Land, University Valley | reverse complement strand
GCAGACCTGTTCGCGGCTGTCCGCTCTGTCATCGGCACCGCCAAACGCCGCGGCATCGACGCCTACCAAGCCATACTCGCAACCCTACAAGGCCAAGCTGCGACCGCACCGGGTTGAGCAGTTACCACGCCCGCGTCGATGAACAGCACACGGCCGCCGACGACGCCGGCAGGGCCCGGGCGTGACCCGGGCGGCACGGCAAAGTCCTCCGCCATGGCATCGTACTTCGTAGGAACGGAAGCAATCGATCCCGCGTGGGTATTCAGCATGTCAGTCTCCGGTCCACGTATTTGCGGATTTGAAGGCGCTGTCCTGGGCCCCTTGCATTGACCTGGAAGAAGGCAAGGCTGGGCTCTGCCTCAACCTTGCTTGTCGGTCACTCCAAGGGGAAATTGATTATTACTGCGATGTTCAGAGACCCGAAGGTTCAGGCCTGTTGCCAGGCCGGCGTTCAGATCCCGTTCGAGTCCGTGTCCCGTGCCTGGGTCATGCAGGCATCAGCAACAAACACCCGCGGGAGTCCCGATAGCATCGACAACCTGGACGTGCAACAACGGATCACGAACGCCAAAGCCTCGGGGCGTGATGATCACAGGTTGTGGCAGGCAGGCCATGCCGACGACGACGACCATCGCGCGACGACCGCGACATGCGTCGATCCGCTGCCAGGCGACGCTGCGCGCACACCCGGCGAGGCCGGGGCGCCGGCGGGCTGCTCAGCGCCGGCCGATCCCCGTGTACTCGAAGCCCGCCGCACGCAGCGCCTGCGGGTCGAACACGTTGCGCAGGTCGACCACGACTCGCCCCGCCATCGCCCGGGCCAGCGCGTCGGGGGCCAGCGCGCGGAACTCGCCCCATTCCGTGACCACCACCAGCGCGTCGGCCCCCTGCGCCGCCTCCAGCGCCGCGGCGCAATACACCACCTCGGACGGCAGCATCGGACGCGCGGCGTCCATGCCGATGGGGTCGAACACGCGGACCCTGGCGCCGGCCTCCACCAGCCGGCCCACGATCGGCACCGAGGGCGCGTCGCGCATGTCGTCGGTCTCCGGCTTGAAGGTCAGGCCGAGCACCGCGATCGTCGTGTTGTGCACCGAGCCGCCGCACGCCTTGACCACGCGCGCCGCCATCGAGGCCTTGCGCGCCTCGTTCACGCCCACCGTGGCCTCGATCAGGCGCGACGGCGCGCCGTGGTCCTGCGCGATCCGCATCAGCGCCAGCGTGTCCTTGGGAAAGCACGAGCCGCCGAAGCCCGGGCCGGGGTGGAGGAACTTGCGGCCGATGCGCCCGTCCAGGCCGATGCCGCGGCTGACGTCGTGCACGTCGGCGCCGACCTTCTCGCACAGGTCGGCCATCTCGTTGATGAAGGTGATCTTCATCGCCAGGAACGAGTTGGCGGCGTACTTGATCAGCTCCGCCGTCTCCAGGCCGGTGAACAGGATCGGCGTTTCGATCAGGTAGAGCGGCCGGTAGAGGCGGCGCATCACCTCCTGGGCGCGCTCGGACTCGGCGCCGATCACCACGCGGTCGGGGCGCAGGAAGTCGCCGATCGCCGAGCCCTCGCGCAGGAACTCGGGGTTCGACGCCACGTCGAACTCGAGCGAGGGGTTGGCGTCGCGCGCGATCTGCGCCACCCGCCGCCCGGTGCCGACCGGCACGGTGCTCTTGGTGGCGATCACCACGTAGCCCCGCGCCGCGCGCGCCACCTGCTCCACGGCGGCATAGACGTAGGAGGTGTCGGCGTGGCCGTCGCCGCGGCGCGACGGCGTGCCCACCGCGATGAACACCACCTCCGCGCCCTCGATGCCGGCCGCGATCTGGCCAGTGAAGCCGAGGCGGCCGGCGGCGACGTTGTCGGCGACCAGCTTGTCCAGGCCGGGCTCGTAGATCGGGATGCGGCCGTCCTGCAGGGCGTCGAGCCGGGCCGGGTCCGCCTCGACCACGGTGACCGCGATGCCGAGGTTGGCGAAGCACGCCCCGGACACCAGGCCCACGTAGCCGCCGCCGATCACCGCAATGCGCAAGAGCCGTCTCCCAGCAACCTACGCGAGCAGGAAGCACAGCGGCGGCGGCAAATCCAGGCCGGCACGCGAAAGCTGCGGCCCGGCCCAGGGTTCCAGGACCGGCCAGGCAGGAAAGGTTGAGGCTCTGCCTCAAACTCCGCCAAAGGCTCGCCTTTGGAATCCGTTACTTAAGCAAGGCCGATCCAGGGGCGGCTCGCCCCTGGCGGGTCTGGGCGTCGCTGGCCAAAGGTGCCGATGGCCCGCTTGGGCCATCGGAATGGCCAGCGGAGGGAGGGCCCAGCCTCGCTCGCCGACGGGCCGATATCCGGGCCATCGGTCCTGGCGACCTGCGCGGCGACGAACGATCCGGTCTGGTTGCAAACAAGCCGCCGCCAGTCCGGCCTCCGATGCCGGGCGGCTGGCGCCTATTCAACGACGATGCGTATCTTGCGGGAGACGACTGGCGGGTCGAACGGCTTGTGCTCCGCATCCCCCAGAACGAGCTGCAGCGTGTGCGGCCCGGGAGGCAGGTCGAGTCGTCCCTCGGTCTGGCCGGCGCCGTAATGGATGTGCATCTTGTCTGCCGGGATCGCCACCCCGGGCTCGGGCAACGCCTCGCCGTCCACCAGGAGGTGGTGGTGCCCGAGGTTGAGCGCCACGTCGCCCGCGCGCGTCACCCCCATGTTGCGCAGGCCGAACCGGCACCAGAAGGACCCGTGGATGCGCTGACCGTCCGGCGGCCAGATGATGTAGAGATAGGCGTCGGCCGGCGAGGGCGTGCCGACGGCAAGCGCGCGCGCGCACGTCGCGGCGAAGGCCGCGGCCAGAGCCGTCCCGCGCAGCAAATTCCTGCGGCCGATCGGCATGGCGACCTCCCCGGGGATCGTGCGACTCATTCGGACAGGGCGACGCGGAACCCATGCGTCGGATAGCGCACGGAGGCGTCGTAGGACTCGCGGCTGGCGGGGCGCACGGCGGCGGCCTCCTCCATCCATGATCCGCCGCGCAGCACGCGCGCCTGGCAGTCGGGCGCGGCCCAGGCCACCGAGCCGTCCGCGGGAGCACCCTGATAGTCGCGGTGCCAGCAATCGGCGACCCACTCCGCCACGCCGCCGCCCATCCCGTAGAGCGCGAACGGGTTGGCCGGGTAGGCGCCGACCCAGGGCGGGTTCTGCAGTTCGGTCGGGACGCCGCACCCCCTGCAGCCCGATCTGCCGGGCAGCATGGCATCGCCCCAGGCGTAGCGCGTGGTGGTCCCGCCGCGGGCGGCATACTCCCACTCCGCTTCCGTGGGCAGGCGGTAATGCTGCCCGGTGACGCCCGACAGCCATTCCGTGTAGCGGCGCGCATCGTCCCAGCTGATGTTGGTGACGGGATTCTGCGGCTTTCCCGCGGCCTCCTGGCTGCACGCGCCGGCACGCACGCATTCCTGCCACTCGCGCACCGTGGTGGCATGCTCGGCGATCGAGAAGCGCCTGACCGCCACCTGATGCGCAGGCCGCTCCGAGCGGTCGTCGCCGCCGCCCATCCGGAAGGTGGCGCCAGGAAGCGCAATCATCGTCGGCTTGAGGACGACCGAGGCCAGGGCCGCGGATGCCGGCGATGCGGCGGCGCCCGCCGAGGCGCTCGCCGGCGAGGCTTCCGGCGGGACAGCCTGCGGTGCGGCGGCCGTGTCTGCCGTCGCGGGCTTGTCGGGCAATGCCGGAGCGGCGGCGGGCGATGGGATGGGGCTCGCAGGCGGCACGGCGGCGGCGAACCGGTCCCCGGAGGCGGGCTCGTGCGGTGCGGGAGGAGCCACGGCCTGGGTGTCAGGCCGGGCGATGTCGTTCACCTGCATGGTGAGCCAACCGCTTGCCGATCCGTTGCCGGGCGTCAGGACGGAGCGACCGGCCACGGCCAGGAGAACCAGTCCGAGCCCGCCGGCGGCTCCCGCCAGGGCGACTTTTACCTTTCTGCCACGGTCGCGACGCGGCGGCCTCCAGGCTGCCCGGGGCGGATTCAACGAGGTGACCGTTCCGGCAGCGAACGCGGGTCGGGGCGTGGGTGGGACCGGGCTGAGCAGCAGACGTTCGCGCAGCTCGCTGAAGTCCTCGAGCGCGGGCAGGCTGGCCGCCTCGGTGCGGCCGGCAAAGACGACCTGCAGATGTGGCCCCATGCGGACCGCCTGCTCGATGTAGCGCAAGGCCGGCTCCGAGAGCAACGCGGCACCCTCGACCACCAGGACGATCTGGTCGCAGGTGGCGTCAGGGGCGGTGAGGAAGCCGAGGCCCTGCTCGACCTCCATGCCACCCAGAACCTGGTGGGCCGCCGCCAACTGGTCCATCACGCTCGGCAGGTCCAGCGGCGGACGGATGCGCAGGACACGGGTACGGGTGCGGACCAGCAGCGCCATCGTGCCGGCCTGGCCGGTGACCAGCGCGGAGACGCCACCCGCCTGGATACCCGGGAATACACTGTCCGAGGATCGCGTGGTACCGGCAGACGCCTGCCTGGACATTCCGAAGCCGCTCATCTGTTAGGTATATGACAGGTATCATAATGCGCAACGATCCTTCGTCGTCACGTTCCTGTGACCGGGCGCGCGAAGCGGGCTGGTTGTGCGTCGCAGCATTCGAACGCCGGCAGGGGCCGACTCTTCGCCCCAACTCGATCTTGAGCGAGGTGTTCGAACCCTGCCGCCTGAAGCAGCTGCGGCTGGCACGGGGTTTCCTGACCGGTCCGGCAGGCAAGGTTGAGGCTCTGCCTCATCCGCCAAAGGCTCGCCTTTGAAATCCGATGCTTCAGCAAGGCCGGTCCAGGGGCGGCCCGCCCCTGGCGGGTCTGGGCGAAAGGTTCCAATGGCCGCCCGCCTGGGCCATTGGAATGGCCAGCGGAGGGAGAGCCCAGCCCTGCCTGCTGCCTGCCGTGCGCCTCAGGACTGGCTGGCGGGCGAGACGACCACGCAGTTGCCGTGGCCGTGGCCGAGCTTCTCGCAGGCGTGCACCGCCGCCTCGCGCGACAGGCCGGTGAGCCGGGCGCGGTAGAACGTCGCGTGGCCCTCGCGCACGCCGGCCACCGCCGGCCGTGCCTGCCCGAGCTGGGCGGCGGCGCGCGCCTGGCCGGCCGCGGCGCTGGCCTGGCCCTGGTTGCCGAACGCGCCGACCTGGATCGCCCAGCCGCTGCCCCCTGCACCGGAGCGCGGCAGGGCCTCGGCCATCGCGGGCGAGAACAGCCGCATGCCCTCGTGGTGCGCGCCGTAGGAGGCGGTCTGGAAGCTCGGCGCCGCGGCGACCCGGGCGAAGCCGGCGTGCGCCCCACGGGCCGAGGCCACCTGCTCCGGGCGTTGCGGGAAGCCGGACCACGACGGCGGCTCCGGCAGGCGCTCGCGCGACGAGGCGCGTTCTATCTGCCGCTCGGAACGCGCCTCGGCCAGGCGCTCGGACCGCGGCGGGGCGGCCGGACGCGGCGCGCGGCGGGGCGCCGCCTCCTCGCCGTCCGCCTCCGCGACCTCGACCGGCTCGGGCGCGGCGGCCACGTGGTTCATCGCCAGCATGTCTGCCTGGCTGCGGTTGTTCGGGTTCGAGTCGCGGATGTAGGGCGCGATCATCGCCACGTAGTGCCGCGTCTCCGCGGGCAGGCGGCGGCCGCGCGTCAGGTAGGCGTCGAGGTTGCCCGGGCCGGCATTGTACGCCGCCAGGAAGCCGGGCGAGCCATACACGTCGTACATCTGCCGGATGTAGGCGGTGCCGGCGAGGATGGAGTTGTGCGGGTCGTAGGGATCGTCGCCGATGCCGGTGAACTGGCCGCGTATCCCGTCGAACGTCGCGGGCATCACCTGCATCAGCCCCATCGCCCCCACCGGCGAGGTGACCAGGGTGTCGTTGTGGTAGAGCCGGCCGCCGGACTCGACGCGCATGACCTCGCGGATCCAGCGGTCGGGCACGTCGAAACGGGCGGACGCCTCGGTGATGTAGGGTCCCCAGGGGTCCTCCGGCGGGCCGGGCGGACTGTAGTCGCCGCTGGCGTGGGCGGCGTACTGCGCGGCCTCCTGGGTCTCGGAAAGCTGCGGCGCGTGGCTGGCGCAGGCGGAGAGCAGGGCGAGGGTGCCGGCGGCGCCCAGCAGCCGCAGCCGCGACAGGGCCCCGGGACGCGGTCGCCGCGGCGCCGGGGTCGGGGCAGGGAGGTGGGCCTGTGCGGGGAGCGGGCTGGACATCCGGCGGAAGCCTCCATCATGGCGGAACCGTGCGGCCGAAAGAAGGACGCCCGCAGTCCGGCGCGAGAGATGCGGCCGGCGGCAACCGGGGTGGCCGCCGCTCACATGGCCCGTCAGGAATTCTGTCTAACCCCTTACAGTGGCCCGCGGATCGAGGCAACACGAAGTCGCGGCGAAATGACGTGCAGGAAGCGGGCAAGGTTGAGGCTCTGCCTCATCCGCCAGAGGCCAGGCCCTTGGAATCCACCTGCTTCAGTAGATCGGTGTCCAAAGGCCTTGGCCTTTGGCGGGTCCGGGCAGAGCCCGGTCTTGCTTGTTTCCTTGGCTGTTCCCTGCCGACCCGGCCGCCGCCCGGGCAGGTGCGGCGTTGCCTGCCCGGGTGCGAAGGAGTATCCGCGACCCGCCATGAGCGTCACCCTCGATCATCCGGCCCAGTCCCTGGTGGGTTCCCACCTCGACCTGAAAGCCGACTCCACACGCCTCGCGCGCAACCGCCTCGCGGTGCACGACGTGGCCGACGGGGTGAGGCTGTGGCGGCTCGCGGTCACGCTGGGCTGGCTCGACATCAAGCTGCGCTACCGCGGCTCCGTGCTGGGGCCGTTCTGGCTGACGCTGTCGACGGCGGTGATGGTGGGCGCGCTCGGCGCGGTGTACGGCACCTTGTTCGCCATGAACCTGCGCGAGTTCCTGCCGTTCATCGCGGTCTCGCTGGTGATGTGGAACGCGATCGGCACGCTGATCGGCGACGCCTGCACCGCCTTCACCCAGGCCGAGGGCACCATCCGCTCGGTGCGGATGCCGTTCTTCCTGCAGGCGATCCGCGTCGTGGTGCGCAACGTCCTGGTGCTGGCGCACAACGTGGTGGTGTTCGTGGCCGTGTTCGCGGTCTACGGGGTGCTGCCGGGCGCCGAGGCGCTGATGGCGCTGCCGGGACTGCTGCTGTGGCTGGTGGATGCGTTCGCCTGCTGCCTGCTGCTCGGCACGCTGTGCTCGCGCTTCCGCGACATCCCGCCGATCGTGGGCTCGATCGTGCAGATCGCCTTCTACATCACGCCGGTGATGTGGAAGCCCGAGCAGCTCGGCGCCCGGGGCTGGTGGCTGCCGCTCAACCCGTTCGACGGGCTGCTCGACGTGGTGCGCGGGCCGCTGCTGTCGCAGCCGCCGTCCGCCCTCGCGTGGGGCACGGCGCTGGGCTTCAGCGTGCTGCTGTGGGCGGGGGCGTGGCTGATGTTCGCCCGCGTGCGCTCGCGCCTGGCGTTCTGGGTGTGAGGGCGGTGTGGAGGAGGCCTGAACGCGAGCGGTGGAGCAGGCAAGGCCAGGGGCTCTGCCCCTTGTGCCTGGAAGCGGGGACCCCGCCAAAGGCTCGCCTTCGGAACCCATCACTCAAGAGAAGCCGGTCCAGGGGGGGCTCCCCCCTGGCGGGTCTGGGCAGAGCCCAGCCTTGCTGGCTGGCCGCTCACGGAGCCGCGGCATGAGCTCCGTCACCATCGACAACCTGTCCGTCGACTTCCCGCTCTATCACGGCAGTTCGCGCTCCCTGAAGAAGACCGTGCTCGCCGCCGCGTCCGGCCGACTCGGCGAGGACCGGCAGAAGCGCGTGGTGGTGCAGGCCTTGCGCGACGTCTCGCTCCGGCTCGGCCGCGGCGACCGGCTCGGCCTGGTGGGCGGCAACGGCGCCGGCAAGACCACGCTGCTGCGCACCATGGCCGGGATCTACGAGCCGGTGGTCGGCCGGGTGCGGGTGGACGGCGTGGTCACCGCCATGCTCGACACCACGCTGGGCATGAACATGGAGCTGACGGGGCGCGAGAACATCATGCTCCGCGGCCTGTACAACGGCTACAGCAAGCCCCAGACCCGCCGCCTGGAGGAGGACGTCGCGGAGTTCGCCGGCCTGGGCGAGTTCATGGACCTGCCGGTGCGGTTCTACAGCTCCGGGATGCTGGTGCGCCTCGGCTTCGCGATGGCCACGGCGGTCAGTCCCGAGGTGCTGCTGATGGACGAGTGGTTCCTCGCCGGCGACGCGGACTTCCTGGCCAAGGCGCGGGCGCGGCTGGAGAGCGTGGTGCGCGGCGCGGAGATCCTGGTGCTGTCGTCGCACCAGCCGGCGATCATGCTGGAATGGTGCACCCGGGTGATCTGGATGGACCACGGCCGGGTCCGCGAGGACGGGCAGCCCGCCGAGGTGCTGTCGCACTACCTGGGGCACCCGGTCGAGACGGCGGCGCAGACCGTCGAGGCGTGACGGCAGGCGGCAGGCAAGGTTGGGGCCCCGCCTTCAAGCATGGGCCTCAAACTCCGCCAAAGGCAGGCCTTTGGAATCCAATACTTAAGTAAGGCCGGTCCAGGGGCGGCTCGCCCCTGGCGGGTCTGGGCGGAGCCCAGCCTTAGCTTCCTGACGGTCGGGCCCGGTCAGCCAAGCCCAGGGCCGGGAGGGCCGCCGCGACGGCGTTCGTCACTGTCGCCCAGTCGGCGGCAGCGCCCTGCCGCCACAACCTGGCGGCGGCGTACCAGGGGCAGGACTCGCCGGCGAGTCCCCAGCGCCAGTCCGGGCGGCGGGACAGCAGCACCCAGGCCGGCCGCCCCAGCGCGGCGGCGAGGTGGGTGGTGGCGGTCTCCACGCCGATCAGCAGGTCCATGCAGGAGAGCGCCGCGGCGGTCTCGCCGAAATCGCCCAGCTCGCCCGCGATGTCGAGCACGCCGGGCAGCGTGGCGGCCTCGGCGCGGCGCGGGCCGTGCTGGAAGCTGACGCACTGCGCGCCGGCGCGGGCGAGGATGGGCCGCAGCAGCGCCGCGACCTGGCCCGGCGGCAGCGAGCGGGTGCCGTCCTGGTCGTTCTGCGGGTTGCCGCCCCACACCAGGCCGATTTTCGGACCGGGCGGCAGGCGGCGGGTCCATACGGCGACGCGAGCAGGATCGGCGGCGAGGTAGCCCTGCGCCAGCGGGATGTTGCCCGGCTCGGTGGCGAACCGCATCGGCAGGATCTTGTCCTCCGTCCACAGGTCGTGACGGGGCAGGGGCTTCGTGCGGTCCACGGTCTGCGCGACGCCGGGCAGGCGCTTCAGGATCGGCGCGGCCTCGGCCTGGCAGGCGAGCACGATGCGCGCGCCGCGCTCCGCCAATGCGGGGACGTAGCGGCAGAACTGGAACGCGTCGCCGAAGCCGTCGCAGCAGATCACCAGCAGCGTGCGGCCGTGCAGGTCGGCGCGGCCGTCCCACTCGCGCTCCGGGGCGGCGAGGCGCGGGGTGAGCGCGCGGGTGGCGGCCCACTCCGCCCAGCCCTCGCGGTAGCGCCCGGTGGTGAGCAGCATCGCGCCGAGCGTGCCGCGGTGGAACATGTTGCCGGGCTCGCGCCGCGCGGCCTCGCGCTGCAGGGCGATCGCCTCGTCGGCGCGCAGCAGGTCGAGCAGGGCGCGGGCGAGCAGGCCGATCGCGGGCGTCAGCGCGGGGTCCACGAGCAGGGCGGCGCGCAGATAGGGCTCGGCCTCGTCGGCGCGGCCGGCGCGCAGGAGGTCGCCGCCGAACATCAGGTGCATCCGGGCGATGTCGCGCAGACGCATCAGGGTCTCGGGGGGCGGGCCCGCCATCAGGAAGGAAGGCCAGGGGCTCTGCCCCCCATGCTTGGAAGCGGGGACCCCGCCAAAGGCTCGCCTTTGGAAACTCCTTGGAAGAATTTCCTCATGTGTGCGGGTCTGGGGGCGCCTGCCCCCAGCGGGTCCAGGGCGGAGCCCTGGCCTTGCCTTCGCGTCACTGCCCCGGCTTGCGCGTCCACGCCGTCAGCTCGTCGGCGAGCGCGTCGTTGCGGTACACCTGCCGCAGCGCCGCGAGGATCGCCGCGGTGTCCACCGCGACCGCGCGGTTCTGCCGCGGGTCGTAGGCGAAGTCGCCGCCGAGGGAGTGGATGTTGCCGTCGAAGATCAGCCCGACGACGTGGGCGTCGCGGTCCACCACCGGGCTGCCAGAGTTGCCGCCGATGATGTCGTTAGTGGTGGCGAAGTCGAACGGGGTGCGCGGATCCAGGCGGTCCTTGGCGTCGAGCCAATCCTGCGGGAGCTTGAACGGATCGCTGCCGGTGGCGCGGCGGTAGAGGCCGGCCATGTCGGTGAACGGCGCCACCGCGCGGCCGTCGTCCTCGGTCCAGCCCTTCACCGTGCCATACGAGATGCGCGGGGAGAACGTGGCGTCGGGGTAGTTCGAGGTGCCGTCGCGGGTGAAGCGGGCGCGGGCGATGGTCTCGCTGTTCTTGGCGAGCACGGCACCGACCTCGTCCTCGTGCTGCTTGCGCACCGTGCGGGCGGCGGGGTCGACGTCGCGGGCGAGCACGACCATGGGGTCGGTGGACGCGGCGATCGCGGCCGCGCCGCCGTCCCAGAGCGTGCGGCGCTCCGCGGGATCGGCGAGCCTGGTCCCGCCCACGAGGCGGTCGGCGAGCTGCTCCGGGGAGGCGTCGCCGAGCACCTGATGGGTGAACGCGTCGTCGGCGCCAAGCGTCTGGCGCAGCGCGGTTAGCGAGAACGCCAACGTGGTGCGCTCGAACTCCGGGTAGATCGGCGCCGCGGAGAACAGGGACTGCTGCAGGGCGGGCAGGTTGGCGTCGCGGTACTCCGGCAGGCGGTCGGCGTCGGGCCTGGCGCGCTCGGCGGCGGCGCGGACCAGGGTGCGGGCGCGGGAGAACAGCGAGGAGTCGAAGCCGGCGGCGCGGCCACGGCGGCCCTCCACCATGGCGAAGCGGGGCGCCAGTTGCCGGTCCCGCGTCTCGGCGGCGGCGATCGCGGACCAGGGGTCGCCGTAGTCGGCCTTGCGCGCCGGATCGGCGTCGACCCAGGCCTTCAGCGCGGCCTCCGCGTCGCGCTTGCGCTCGAACAGCGCGGGGTCGGCGAGCGTGCCCTGCCAGCCCTCGAACACCTTGAGCGTGTTCTCCACGCCGAACAGGTCGTCCTGCGCCTGCTTGGCCTGCTCCTGCCCCCGGCGGCCATACTCCCAGAGCATCCCGTCGAGCGCGGAATACAGGGTGCGGACGCGCGGCAGGGTGGCGTCGCGCAGCGTGGTGAGCTGCGCCACCGTCTCGTCGCGGCTGGTCGAGCCGGGGTTGCCCTCGGTGAACACCAGCTCGTCCGCCTTGGGGCCGTCCGGCGAGAACGGGAAGTAGGTCGGGTGCAGCGGCTTGCCGTCCGCGTACGCGCGCAGGAAGGTCAGGTCGAGGTCGTAGCGGGGGAAATTGAAGTTGTCCGGGTCGCCGCCGAAGAAGGCGATGTCCTGCGACGGCGCGAACACCAGGCGCACGTCCTGGATGCGGCGGTACTTGTAGAGCGCGTAGCGGCCGCCCTGGTACAGGCTGACCACGTCGCAGCGCCAGGTGGCGGCGTCGCCGGCGACGCAGTCGGTCTCGATCCTGCTGGAAGCCGCGCGCTGCGCGCGGACGTAGTCCGAGCCGGTCTTGCCCTTCGTCGCCTCGCCCATCGCGGGGGTGACGTCGCTGATGCTGTCGAGCTGGTTCAGCTCCAGGTCGGGGCAGCGCGGCTCCTCCTCGCGCCTGGCCGCGCTGTAGCCGGCCTGCATGTAGTTGTGGCCGGCGTCGGAGAGCTGCGACAGGCAGGCGTTGGCGCAGTGGTGGTTGGTCATCACCAGGCCGTCCGCGGAGACGAACGAGCCGGAGCAGCCCTGCGCGAGGCGGAGCGAGGCGCCCTGCACGCGCGCGATCCAGTCCGGCGCCGGCGTGAAGCCGTAGGCCTGCTGCATCTGCTTGGCGGGGAGGTTGTCGAGCGTCCACATGCCTTCCTCGGCGTGGGCCGCGGTGGCGGCGAGGGCGAGGCCGGCGGCGGCGATCAGGTGCTTCATGGGCCTTGGGGAGCTGGAAGGAAAAAAGAAGGGTCTGGAAGGCGATGCCGCCCCCCAGACCCCGGCGTTATGAAGGAAGCCAGGCGCAGCTCCAGGGGCGCTGCCCCTGGCGGGTCCCCGCTTTCAAGCAGGGGCAGAGCCCTGGCCTTCCTCACTCCTGCTTCGTGGCGAGCCCGACGTCGGTGATGCCGGTCTTCCGCACGGTGTCCATCACGTCCATGACCTGCTGGAAGTTGATGCTCTTGTCGGCGGCGATCACCACGTTGGTGACCTTGGTCTGCTTCACGCCGGCCAGGTAGGCCTGCAGCGCGTCGAGGCTGTAGGTCTGGTCCTGGATGTGGATGATGTCGTCCTTGTCGATGGCAATGACCACCTGGGTCGCCGGCATCTGCGTCGCGGTGGCGGCCCCCGGGAGCTGCATGGTCACGCCGGCGTCGGGGATCATGCGCAGCGCGATCATCACGAAGAACACCAGCAGGAACATCATGATGTCGATCATCGGCACGATCTCGAGGCGAGCGTGCGGCTCCTCGAGGATGGAACGCTTGCGGGCCATGGCTCAGGCCCCCTGCGCGACCGGCATCGGCCGGCGCAGCGGCGTGGCGCCGGTGTCGTGGACGACGCCGTTGCCGTGATAGCGGTTGACCAGGCCGAGCTTGATCAGCTCCATCTGGTGCACGATCTGGCGCATCTTGGTGTTCAGGTAGTTCATGAAATACACCGCGACGATGGCGATCATCAGGCCGGCGCCGGTGGACACCAGCGCGTCGGCGATGCCGCCGGTGACCTCGGCCGGGCCGCCGTGGCTGGACAGCACGTTGAACGCCTGGATCATGCCGATGATGGTGCCGAACAGGCCGAGCAGCGGCGCGATCGTCACCGAGGTGTCGAGGATCCACATCAGGCGCGTCAGGCGCGGCATGGACTCCATGATCTCCTCCTCGAGATGGCCGTCCATCTCGTCGGCGCTCTCGCCGCACGACGCGATCGCCGTGTTGACCAGGTGGCCCTGCAGCGTCTTGCCCTCCTGGCGGCCGATGGCGCGCAGGCCGTCGATGTCGCGGTAGCCGATGGTGCGCATCGCCAGCTGCACGCGCTTGCCGGAGCGCACGGTGCGGGCCAGCAGCCACCAGCGCTCCAGCCCCACGGCCAGGGTCAGCACGAACAGCAGCGGCATGATGGCGAGCAGCCCGCCGCTGAGCACGACGTAATGGACAATTTGTTCGACCAAGTCTGTCTCCTCAATTCAGGCGCGCGGCGAAGGGCATGACACTCTGACCATGCGCCGTCGCATCCGCACCGGATGATGCTGTTGCGTCAATATCAAGCAAGGGTTGTGCCATCAAGGCCGGAACGGCACGGGGCGACGCAGGTGCAATGCAGGCGTGGCGAGGGCGCTTCTGTTGCACCGCGAACCTGCAACGCGGGACCGGGCTGCCCGCACGGGGGCAGGCCGAACCAGGTCTGCGCACCAGGCTTGCAGTCCTGCAAGGGTTTCCTGCCGCCGACGCATCGCGCGGCTCCCTGTCCGGCAGGAACGCGGCGCGGGCGTGCGGGGTGCCCGCGTCCGGTCGGGGCAGTGCCGGGCGCGGTGATTTGCTCGCAGCCGGCGTTGCTCTAGCGTCGCGGGGATGATGCAAGGAGATCGTCGATGATGCGCCACCTGCCCTGGCTTGTCCTGCTCCTCTCGATCGGCGGCCGACAGGCGATCGCGCAGCCCGAGCCTTCGACGGGCGGTGCCACGGCCGGCACCGCGGCAGACGCGGCCGCGGGCAACCCGGCGTGGTCGCCGCAGGCGTGCGGCCCGGAGCCCGCGCGGCCGGTGCTCGATCTGAGCGACCGCGCCAAGTACAACCGCAGCGCCGACGTGGTGAGCGACTACGAGGCCAAGGCGAAGACCTGGGCTGCCTGCGTGATGAAGCAGGACAGAGCCGACACGCAGGCGATCAGCGCGGCGGCAGGGAGCCGCATGACGGGGATCGACCGCGAGGCGAACCAGATCCAGGCCAGGATCTACGCGGGGTTCGGCGACTACGCCGCGCAGTTCAAGGCGGCGCAGGAGCGGTTCGAGAAGCAGAAGTAGAAGCTGGCGCCGCGCGGGGGTTTCGCCCATCGTGGCGGGCCGGGGACCGGAGGCTCGACCCCGCCCACGGCCCGGATCGATCCCCACCCGGCCCCTTCTAGAACCAGGGGCCTGGGCCGGAGCGGCCGGACGACCTGACATGGAGTTGACGCCTTGAACCGTATCGTTCTCGCCACCGCCGCCTGCCTGCTGCTGGGGGCCTGTGCCGCCACGCCCGATCCCGGCGCAGGCAAAGGCGCCACCGCTGCCGGCGCGGCAAGCGGCCCGGCTGGCGGCGCCACCGCGACCCTGCCTGCCGACGCGGCGCTGAGCTGCGACCAGATCACCGCCCAGGTCGAGGCCCAGAACGCCATCGTGACCTCTGCGGGGACGGCGTCGGCCGCGGCGCACAAGGGCACCACGACGTCGCAGACCGCGGGCGTGTCCGCGATGTCGGAGATGGACGCGGTCCGCGCCGCGGCGGCGGACCGCAAGGGCGAGGCGGCGACGAAGCGGGCGAACCAGCTCGTCGCGGCGGGCAAGCAGAAGCACTGCTACGCGAACTGAGACGGGCGCGGCGCAGCAAGCAAGGTTGAGGCTCTGCCTCAAACTCCGCCAAAGGCAGGCCTTTGGAATCCATTCCTTAAGTGAAGCCGGTTCGGGGGGCTTCCCCCCCTGGCGGGTCTGGGCGGAGCTGCCCAAAGGTCCCGACAGCCCGCTTGGGCTGTTGGGATGGGCAGCGGAGGGGGAGCCCAGCCTTGCTTCCTGGCAGGTCGACTTTGCCCGGCCCGGCTTGCCTGGCGGCCGGATCGGCGTAGCCTCCGGCCGAGCACGCCGGGAGCCATCTCATGAGCCAGTCCGCCTCGGGCAAGATCCCCGCCACGCTGATCCCCGGCGACGGCATCGGGCCGGAGATCGTGGCCTCGGTGGTCGAGGTCCTGGACGCGCTCGGCAGCCCGTTCGGGTGGGACGAGCAGCCCGCGGGCATGAGCGCGATCGTCTCGGTCGGCGATCCGATGCCCGACGTCACGGTCGCGAGCATCCGCCGCAACGGCCTGGCGCTGAAGGGGCCGCTGACTACGCCGTCGGGCGGCGGGTTCCGCAGCGTCAACGTGCAGTTGCGCAAGGAATTCGAGCTGTTCGCCAACGTGCGCCCGGCGCTGACTCTGATCCCGGGCGGGCGGTTCGACGACATCGACATCGTGCTGATCCGCGAGAACCTCGACGGCTACTACGCGGCCTTCGAGCACTACATGCCGATCGGCGACGATCCCAAGGCGGTGGCGATGGCGGCGGGGTTCAACACCCGCTCCGGCTGCCAGCGCATCATCCGCTACGCCTTCGAGTACGCGATCGCCCACGGCCGCAGGAAGGTCACGGTGGTCCACAAGGCCAACATCCTCAAGCTGCTGACCGGGATCTTCCTGGAGGCGGGGCGCGACATCGCCAAGGAATACGAGGGCCGCGTCGAGATGGACGAGCGCATCGTCGACGCCTGCGCGATGCAGCTCGTGACCAACCCGTGGCAGTTCGACGTGATCGTCACGACCAACCTGTTCGGCGACATCCTGTCCGACCTGATCGCGGGCCTGATCGGCGGGCTGGGGCTGGCGCCGGGCGCCAACATCGGCAAGAGCGCGGCGATCTTCGAGGCGGTGCACGGCTCGGCGCCGGACATCGCGGGGCAGGGGGTGGCGAACCCCCTGGCGCTGATGCTGGCGGCGGCGCAGATGCTCGATCATGTCGGCATGGTCGGGCGCGGCGAGGCGCTGCGGCGCGCGATCCGCCAGGCGGTGGTCGAGGACGGGGTGCGCACGCGCGACCTCGGCGGCACCGCCACCACGGCGGAGCTGACCGCGGGGCTGAAGCGCCGGCTGTAGGCGGCGCGCCGTTGTTCGAGGCGAGGTCGGCTGGACAGGGGGAGAGCGGGATGCGGATTCGGACGCTGCTGATGCTGGGCGGCCTGGGGCTGTCGGCTGCGACGGGCTCGCCGCTGCGCGCGCAGGAGGCCGGGCGGACGCCTGCCGCGACGGGTGCCACCAGCGGCGACATGGCGAGCGGCACCGGCGGCGCACGGCCGGACGCGCCGGCGCGAGGCGGGGTCGCGTCGCGGCCGGATGCCTCGGCCGGACAATCCCCGACTCCCGGCGGCGAGAACGGCCGCGGCAATGCGACGCCACCCCAGCAGGCAGCGCCCGCCCGCTAGCGGCGCGCTCCGCGGGCCTGGGCATCGCCGCGCCGCGGACCGATGGTCCGCGCCGCACGGACAGATGGTCCGTGCCGCACGGACGGTGCATCGCACTTCCGTTCACACTCCATTAACAAGAACGTTCCATGACTCGGGGTCACGCGCCCTTGCGACAGCCGCGGCCCGCGTTCAAGTCTCGGAGGGCTGTTGTGCCGGATGGAGCCGACCCATGATCTCAGCCGCCACCCTCGCGTCCAGCCGCGCCAGCCTGCCGGTGCTCCCGCCAGCCTCCGCGAACATGCCTGCATCCCCTCTGGTGCCGTCGGAGAAGCCGAACCCGTCGGCGAGCCTCGATCTTACCCTGGGCATCACGGTGCTGAGCTTCCACGACGCGGACGGGCAGGTGGTCGCCAGCACGCCGACGCGGCAGCAGCTCAACACCTACCTGATGTTCGGGGCGCCGGACCAGGCGGCACGAGCCGACGCGGCGGAGGGCAGCCCGAGCCTGGGCCTGCTCGCCTGAAGGCGTCGCGGAAGGCCGGAGGCTTCCCCGGATTTTATACCAGTGGCCCTTTGCCTCGACCTGTCAGAAAGCAAGGCTGGGCTCTCCCTCCGCTGCCCATTCCAACGACCCAAGCGGGTCGTCGGAACCTTCGGGCAGCTCCGCCCAGACCCGCCAGGGGGGAAGCCCCCCTGGACCGGCCTTCTTTAAGTAGTGGATTCCAAAGGCGAGCCTTTGGCGGAGTTTGAGGCAGAGCCTCAACCTTGCCTGCTTCACCAGTCACTCCAGAGGTCTGTTGGTATCATACCAACGGTCCTGTGCGTTGACCGTTTTCTGCCCATGCTCATTGTGAGCACTTTCAGGGCATTACAGTTCAGTAAAACGGGTCACTGCAGAGGACCGTTGGTATGAGGCCCTGGAAGTCGTCCGGCTCAGCGAGGGTTCGCGACGGCGAGTCCTGGCGCGGCCATCGAGCCGTCCGCGCGCGTCCCTCCGGCCGGCCTGCCGAGCCGCCCTGCCGCGCGGGACCGGGCGGCATCGTAGACCGTCACGGTCCGTGCCGCGATCGCGTCCCAGTCGGGCATCGCCCCGGCCAGCGTGCGCGCCTGCACCGCGCAGCGCGCCGCGAACCCGCGATCGGCGATCATGCGGCCCATGGCCAGGCTGAGCGCCCCGGCATCGTCCGGCGGCACCAGCAGACCCTGCACGCCGTCCTCGATCGCGTCGGCGAAGCCTCCCAGCGCGGAGGCGATCACCGGCCTGCCGCGGGCCAGCGCGAAGGACAGCACGCCGCTGGCCTCGATCTCGCGATACGGGAACACCGCGACGACGTCGGGCCCGAACAGCGCGCCCACCGCGTCGTCGGCCACGAAGCGCTGCTCGATGCTCACGCGGTCGGCGACGCCGCGGGCGCGGGCGAGCGCCTCGATCGGCTCGATCGCCATGTACGCCTTGCCGACGATCCTCAGCCTGGCCTGCGCGCGCAGGGGCTCCGCGAGCCGCGCGAACGCCTCGACCAGCACGTCGAGGCCCTTGTAGGGCTTGAGCTTGCCGAACAGCAGGAACGTGACCTCGCCCCCGCTCGCGGGCGGCGCCGGAGTGTCCGGGATGGCCTCGATCAGGCCGTGCGGCAGCACCGACACCCGCGCCGGCGCGAGCCCCAGGGCGAGCAGCCGGTCGCGGCCCTGGCTGGTGTGGACGATCAGGTGGTCGAACAGCGGCAGGCACCGGGCGAAGCCGCGCGCCTGCAGCGCCGCCGAAGGGTCGCCGTTGAACGGGTTGGTGTCGTGCACCGTGAGCACCAGCGGCGCGATGCGCCCCAGCCCGGCCAGCAGGCGCCGGTCCACGATCGGCAGCGGCAGCCACTGGAAGTGCACGATGTCGGGCCGCTGCCTGCGCAGCCGCCGGCGGAAGCGCAGCATCGAGCCCACGTGGTCGAGGCCCTTGACCGGCAGCCTGAACCGGTTCGGCAGGCGGGCCACGACGCGCGAGGAGGACAGGCGGTAGAAGTCCGGATCGATGGCGATGCCGTCCGCCGCATCCTCCGGCCCGGGTGGGCGGCCATGCAGCCCGACGTCGTGCCCGGCGCGGCGCAGCGCCAGCATCAGCGCGCGGTCGTAGGGGATCGTGAACAGCGACGGGTCGACCATCGCGACGCGCAGGGCGGCCGCCCCCGGCTGCCGCGGGTCGCCGCTCAAGCGGAGATCAGCACGGCGGTGACCGGCCCGGTGGAGGTCTTGAGCAGGTCCTCGGTGAACGAGCGGGTCGCCGAGGCCGTCCGCGCCCTGCGGCCGGAGAACACCATGATGCTGGCATCGACCCGGTGCGCGAGCACCAGCGCGTCCGACGGGGTGGCCGCAGAGGCCGCGCTGAGCACGATCAGGGTGTAGTCGTCGCGCGCCTCCACCAGCAGGTTCTGCAGCCGGATGCCGCCGAGCAGGGCGTGGCTGTCGGGAGCCGGGCGCGCCGCGAACAGCAGGTCGAGCGGGCTCTGCGGGTCGCGCAGCACCGCGTCGCGCCAGACCAGCGTTCCGGCCAGCACGTCGGGCAGCTCGCCGCCGCCCACGCCGAGCGCCCTGGCGAGGCCGGGCGCGCGCAGGTCGCCCTCGATCAGCAGCACACGCTCGCCGTCCATCGCGGCGAGCCTGGCGAACGCCGCGGACAACGCGCTTCCGGTCTCGCCCTGCTGCGCGGGGATGAAGGCCACGACCCGCGGCGCCGCGGCGCGGCCGTGCAGCCTGATGCGCGCGCGCAGGGTGCGCAGCGCCTCCGCGTCCGGGCCGGACGGGTCGGCGAACACCCGCCTCGCCTGCACGTGGCGATCGCCGGCCAGCGACGCGGGCAGCACCGACAGGATCGGCAGGCCGTCCGACCTGGCGACGTCGCGCGTGGTGGCGGCGTTGCGGTCGCGCGCCGTGCCCACCGCCACCAGCGAGCCGAGCACAGCGCCGGCGAGCAGGCCGAACATCCCGGCGAGGCCGGTCTTCGGGCTGGACGGCGTCGCGGGCGCGAACGCCTCGCTCAGCACCCGCACGTCCGGGGTCTGCTCGGAGGCGGGGCGGGTGATGGTCTGCTGGGTGCGCTCCAGCAGGTTCTGCGCCAGCGCCCTGCGGTCGGTGATCTGCTGGCGCAGGTCGTCGAGCCTGGCCTGCACGTTGCCGTTCTTCACCGCGTCGTCGCGCGCGGCGGTGAGCTGGGTCTGCGCGTCGCGCTCGTGCTCGCGCGCCACCTGGAGCTGCGTGGTCAGCGAGCCGATGATGCGCTGCACCTCCTGCGACAGCAGGCGGCGTGCGGACTCCAGGCTGGCCTGCGCGTCGCGCACGCCGGGATAGGAGCTGTCGTAGCGGGTGGTGAGCTGCGCCACCTGTCGCGCCGCCGCCGCCTCCTGCTCGCGCAGCCGCGACACCGTCTCGGAGCTGAGCACCCCGGCCAGCTCGTCCGATGTGCCGTGGCGTGCCAGCGCGGTGGCGCGCTGCCAGGTGGATTCGAGCTGCGCCCGCTCCAGGCTGGCGCGGGTGACGGCGCTGGCCAGATCCTCGACCTGCTGCTGCCCGACGCTGCCGGCGCGCAGCCCTACGATCTGGCTCTTGCCGCGGATGTCGCGGCTCTGCTGCTCCAGCGCGGCGATCTCGCCGTTCAGGACGTCGATGCGCTTGAGCAGCGCGCCGTTGGCGTCCTGGTTGGCGGTGGAGCGCTGCCCCGCCTGGCCGGAGATGTAGTCGCGCACCAGGGTGTTGACGAAGTCCGCGGACAGCTTCGGGTCCTGCGAGGTGAACGACAGGTCGATGACCAGGCTGCGGTTGTCGTTGAACACGGCGAGGCTGCGGCTCGCCGCCGCGACCACGCCGTCCTCCTGCGACACGGGCTGCGACCCAGGCTGCGACCCGGCGGCGGCCGGATCCTGCGCAAGGGACAGCGCGCTCCTGATCTGCTCCGTGACCACGCTGGCGAGGCTGGGGCGACGCAGCGCGGCATTGAACTCCGGCAGCTTGTCGAGGCTCAGCTCGCCCGCGACCTGCCGCAGGAGCTGGCGCGAGGACAGGGCCTGCAGCTCGGTGCGCGCGAACAGCATCGGGTCCGACTTGTCGCTGCGCAGCACGCCCTGCAGCTCCGGGATGGCGAAGCTCTCGCCGGCGATCGTGATCTTGCTCGACGCCGTGTACAGCCTCGGCAGCAGGGTGCTGAGCGCCACCGCAGCCACCGCGCCGCACAGGGCGCACAGGGCGATCAGCCAGGCGCGACGGCGCAGCAGCACGGCAAGCTCGCCGAGCCGGACCCCCTGCGGGTTGGAGACGGCGGGGGAGAGGCCCACGGAAACGTCCATCGTCGTTGCGCCTTGGTTCAGTGCGCCGGGGTGACGGCGACGTGCAGCATCGCCGGCATGGCGGCGTCGCTAGGCATCGCCGCCATGGCGGGGTCGCCGGGCATCGACGCGGCAGCGGGCGACGCATACGGGCGGCGCGCGAGGACCCCGCGCATCAGCACGTGGTTGATCAGGCTGCGGTCGGACACGCTGACCAGCGGCGAGTCCGGCAGGCCGGCGTTGACCACGCCGGCATCCAGGATGCGCTGCCAGCAGGCGGCCGGAACCAGGCCGCCGCCCACCCTGACGCCCCCGGCGTCGCCGTGGACCTGGATGCGCCCGAAGGCGTCCTGCTCCGCGGTCGCGACCGCGTGCAGGGCGTCGACCGCGTCGGCGTCGGCGCCGTGATGCGTCAGCACCGCGTAGAGCGACAGCACGCGCGGCTCCGCCTCGTCCACCAGCCGCTCTGCGGCGCAGCGCAGGTCGGCCTCGGTGCCGCGCGTCGAGCCGCGCAGCGCGGTGGCCTGCGCCACGCGCAGCGCCAGGAGCTGCGCCATGTAGGGCATGCCGCGCGACAGCGCCGCGATGCGCGCCGCCAGCGGCGGGGCGATCTCGAGCCCGGCCTCCGCTGCGCCGTGGGCGACCAGCCCGCCCACCCGCTCGTCGCTCAGCAGGGACAGCGGCAGCGCCACCAGGTTGCGCTGGATCGACTGGTGCTCGCCCAGCATCTGCTCCAGGCTGTCGGACACGCCGACCAGCATGAACAGCATGCGCACGCCGCGGTCCGAGATCTGCTTGATGGTGTCGGCGAACTGGGTGCGCACCACCGCGTTGCGCAGCCGGTCGAACTCGTCGATCACGCACACCAGGAACGGGCAGGTGAGCCTGCCCGGCATCGACACCACGTCGTACGGCTGCAGCGGCCCGTCCGGCAGGGCCGCCGCGCAGCCCTGCGCGGACTGGCTGGTGGCCGCGACCGCCAGCATCGAGGCCGGCAGGTCGCGCAGCAGGCCGCGGATGATGTCCTCGTAGGTGCTGGCGGCGTCGCAGGTGTAGCGGGCGACCGCTACCTCGTGCTGGCGCAACGCCGCGATCACCGAGTTGGACAGGGACGTCTTGCCGCGCCCGCGCTCGGAGTAGAGCACGACGTGCGCGTGCTCCTCCAGCAGGGCGCCCAGGATCTTCTGCAGCTCGGCGCCGCGCCCCGCCAGGCGCTGGTCGCCGACCTTGGGACGCGTCGGGGTGAACACCTCCGCCAGCGGCACCGTCGCGGCAACGGTCGGGGAGGGGGCGGGCCTGTCGACACGGGGCCGCACCGCCTCGCCGTCACGCCGGCCAGCCCTGAAGAGGATGCTCAAGTCCTGATGCCTCCGTCCTGCGTCATTGTCGTGCGGCGCGGTGCCTGCGTCCGCGTCGCCCCGCGGACCTGCCGCCGCTCATGCCGACGGCTTTTTAGAACGACCGGTGAAGCAAGCAAGGTTGAGGCTCTGCCTCAAACTCCGCCAAAGGGCGAGCCCTTTGGAAACATCCACTTAAGTCAAGCCGGTCCGGGGGCGGCTTGCCCCCGCCTTGAAGCAGGGGCGGGTCCGGGCGGAGCTGCCAGAGGTTCCGACGACCCGCCTGGGTCGTTGGAAGGGCAGCGGAGGGAGAGCCCGGCCTCGCTTCCTGACAGGTCAAGGCAGATCAGTGCGCGCCGCGTCGGCTGAGCACGGCGGGCACCGTCTTGCTCAGGATCGCCACGTCGTGCCACATCGTCCAGTTCTTGACGTACCAGCAGTCCAGCCGGACGCGCTGGATGTAGGAGGTGTCGGCACGGCCGCTCACCTGCCACAGGCCGGTCAGGCCGGGCCGGGCCTCGTAGTAGAAGGCGATGTCGTCGCCGTAGCGCGCGACCTCCGCCGCGACGATCGGCCGCGGCCCCACCAGGCTCATCTCCAGGCGCACGACGTTGACCAGCTGCGGCAGCTCGTCGAGGCTGGTGGCGCGCAGCAGGCGTCCGATGCGGGTGATCCTGGGATCGTGGCGCAGCTTCTGCGTGGCGTCCCACTCCGCCGCCAGCGCCTCGTCGGCCGCCAGCGCCTGGAGCAGGACCGCGTCGGCGTTGGGCACCATGGTGCGGAACTTGAGGCAGCCGAAGGCGCGGCCGTGCGCGCCGATGCGCCGGTGCGAGAAGAACGCCGGCCCGCCGTCGCGGCGCACCAGCAGCACGACCAGCAGGAACAGCGGCGACAGCACGGCCAGCAGCAGGGCCGCGATCAGCAGGTCGAACGCCGTCTTGGCCAGCCGCGCCATCGGCTGCGCCAGGTTGTTGCGATACGACAGCATCAGGGTGTCATGGCTGAAGAAGGGGATGCGCTCGCAGCCGACCACCGGCAGCACGTCCACCGGCGGCAGCATGGCGAACGGCAGCCCGGCGCGCAGGATCGACTGGATGAGCCTCGGCTCGATCGCGGAGCCGCGGTGGATCGACAGCGCCAGCCGCCGCGCGCCCTCCTGGCGCAGCAGCGAGGCCCAGCCGTCGCGCTGCGCCAGCGCCAGGGCCTGCTCCGGGGCGCAGGTCGCCACGACGTCGTAGCCCGGCACGCCCTCCGAGCCGAACACCTCGGCCACGTTGGCGATGCCCGCGGCGTCGCCGATCACCAGAACCGGGATGCGCCACAGGCCGAGGCCGGCGAGCGCGCGCTTGGCGAGCGGGCGCAGCCCTGCCACCGCGACGGGGAACAGCACCCAGCCGCCGATCAGGACCAGCCGCGACGGCTGGCCCTTGAGTGCCACCTCAATGAACGCCTCGGCGAGCAGGGCGAAGCTGCTGACCAGCACGAACAGGCGCAGCTCGACCCAGAACGGCAGCCGCTCCCGGTAGCAGCCGCGTGCCGTCAGATAGGCCATCACGCTGCAGAACAGCGCGGCAAGCACCTGGATCTCGGGCCTGATCTGCGCCAGCAGCGGGAGACCCGGAGCCTGCAACCCCAGCCGGTCGCGGACCAAGTCGGCCAGGCACAGCGCCATGACCTGCGCCACCACGAACGCCGCGAGGTCGGCGCCGAACAGCGCGGCCATGCACGCCGCGTCCGCGAGAACGTGAAGATCAGCCTTGCGACGGCGCGAAGTCAGCGCCGGTCGCGCAGCAACCTGGTCCAGGACGCCGGTCATCTCGACCACTCTCCGAACCGGCAAGGCCGGACTTTGACGGGGTATTCCGAAGTGCATCAGCTACTCAAAAAATACCACGATGACAATCTAAAAAGAGACCGCTAACAGAAGAATGAGAAATGGCGCGGATGAGGTATAATATGCACGAGACAGCTTCAAGGTGATAAGTTCCGGTCAGAACACCCGTCATTTGAGTATATCTCACGCGGCATATAACTTGAAGTTCTCTCAGGACTGTGTATGCGACCTATGATTGAACGGTGCAGATGAGAACTCGCGTATCACGACAGTGCGCCGGCTTGGTGCTCGTGCTCGCCGCCTGCCCGCTCGCGCGGGCTCAGGCCCAGCTGCTCGGCCGCTACATCCCGGACTACGCGCCCGGCCTGACCGAGACTCCCGAGGACACCCAGGCCAGGGTGGCGCCGGAGTACCGCTCCGACGGGGTCCGCGCGGGCTCGTTCGTGATCCGGCCGAACCTCGCGGAATCCCTGGGCTACGACAGCAACGTCGACGGCGTGCCGGGCGGCCGGGCCAGCGCCGCGATCGACACCCAGGCCGCGGTCTCGGCGGCATCGGACTGGTCGCGCAACAGCCTCGGGGCGACGCTCAGCGTGGACGACCAGCGCTACCCGTCCCGCCCGGTGCAGGACTTCACCAACTGGTCCGCCGGCGTGTCGGGCAGCTACGACATCGGCCTCGACCAGGTGAGCGGTAGCTACCAGCACCTCAGCGTGGTGCAGACGCCGCGCGACCTGGGCGCGGCCGTCTCCGTGCCGATCCCGTTCCAGGTCGACGATGTCAGGATCGGCACGACGTTCCTCACGCAGGGCCGCCTCAGCTTCGTGCCCGACCTCGACGTGGCGTCGTACCGGTTCGGCAATGTCGTGGCACCTGCCAGCGACGGGCTGAGTGCGACGCTGGGGCAGACCTGGCAGAGCCGGCTGGTGTACCAGCCGGAGCTGACCACGCGCTTCGAGCTGTCGCCGAAGCGCAACGTGCTGCTGGTGGCGCGCGGGACCGTGATCGACTTCACCTCGCATCCCGCCGCGGTGGGCAACTTCAACTCCGTCGGCGGCGCGATCCTGGCGGGTCTCGACTACACCGGCACCGGGGCGTTGCGCTACCGCGCGCTGGTCGGCTACCAGCAGCGCAACTACGCGAGCGCGCGGTTCGCGACCATCCGCTCGCCGATCATCGAGGCGTCGGTGACCTGGAAGCCGCAGCTGATGACCACGCTGACCGGGGTCGTGCGGCGCGAGATCGACGACTCCACCAACGTCAACTTCATCGCCACCACCGTGACGTCGGCGCAGCTCAACGTCGCGCAGGAGCTGCGCCGCAACGTCGTGCTGACCGGGTTCGGCGAGTACCAGCGGGCCGATCTCGGCGCCGGGTCCGGCATCGGCGCCACGGCCGGCACGGGCCTGGCCACCGCCACGCAGAACATCTACTCCGCCGGGCTCGGCGCCACCTGGTTCCTCAACCGCAGGACCCGGCTCGGCGCGAGCTATCAGTTCGTCGACCGGCGCGGCGGCGCGCAGCTCAGCTACCTCGAGAACGTTGCCCTTTTCACCGTCGGCTTCGGCCTGTAGGACGCGCGCCCATGATCCAGACCCCCGGTTCCCCGCAGGCCCTGCGCGACATCCTGCCGCACCGGCGCGACCTGCTGGCCCTGCCGCTGCTGGCTGCGCTGGCCGCCTGCGCGCCGGGCACCAGCCTGCCGGTGCTGAGCGCGGACCGGCCGGTCGCCTACCAGCTCGGCGTCGGCGACCAGATCCGCGTCATCACCTACGGCGAGGACCAGCTCAGCCACGACTACCGCGTCGGCGACGACGGCAGCATCGCGGTGCCGCTGCTGGGCGCGGTGCACGCGGAGGGGCTGACCACGGCGGAGCTGAGCACGCGCATCGCCGCCGAGCTGCGCGAGCGCAAGCTGGTGCGCGAGCCGAGCGTGTCGGTGCAGGTCACCGACTACCGGCCGATCTTCGTGCTCGGCGAGGTGGCCAAGCCCGGCCAGTACGCGTTCCAGCCGGGGATGACGATGCTGACCGCGGTCACGGTGGCCGGCGGGTTCACCTACCGCGCCGTGCAGTCCTACGCCTACGTGGTGCGGCTGAACGGCAGGCAGAGCCTGGACGGCAGGGTGCTGCCGGGCGGCTTCCTCAAGCCGGGCGACGTGGTCAAGGTCTATGAGCGCGTCTTCTGACGCTCCAATACCGGCGGCCCTTTGAAGTGACCGGACAAGCAAGCAAGGTCGAGGCTCTGCCTCATCCGCCAAAGGCAGGCCTTTGGAATCCACTACTCAAGTGAAGCCGGTCCAGGGGGGGCCTCCCCCCTGGCGGGTCTGGGCAGAGCCCAGCCTTGCTTTCTGACAGGTCGAGGCAAAGGGCCGCTGGTACAAGCCCCGGGCCTGCTGGCCGGCATGTCGCACGCACCACGGGGCCGTGCGGAACATGCCTCGACGACGGCCGCCATCCGGCCGCCTTCATGGCCGCACCGTGCTGGTCTGCCGCAGGGCCGGCGGGCACGGCCGCCTGGAACGGCTTGTATACAACTTTTGGTTGTATCACGGAGGCGTTATCTGCTTAGCGTCCGGTTAACTCCTGGAATTCATGATCTAGGACACAACCGGAGCGCGAGCCATGACCGTATCGTCGACCACGCCGTTCGCGCTTGGCGCCTACCTCGGCGACCCGGACAACAGCAATCCCTCGAACGAAGCGGCTTTCGCCTCGACCTACGGCAGCTTCAGCTCGCTGATGGGCGCGCCCCCCCGGTACCTCGTCGCCTACGTCGACCAGAACCAGCCGATCAGCAACTGGATCGGCAATGCCGGCTGGCAGGCATCCTCGTTCGCGCAGTCGCCCAACGCCAAGACCGCCACGCCGGTGATCGGGCTGCCCATGGAGTCGCTGGCCGACACCTCGATCAGCCAGGACCAGTACTTCCGCAACTTCGCATCCGGCCAGTACGACAGCGTCATCCAGGGCGTCGTGCAGGCATGGGCGAAGCAGGGCTTCGCCACGCAGTACTGGAGGCCGGGCTGGGAGATGAACCTGCCGGGGACGCCGAACTACGCCGGCGACGACGCGCAGACCCAGGCGGACTGGGTCAAGGCGTTCCAGCACATCTACACCGTGCTGCATGCCGCCGGGCAGGCCGACGGCGTCAGGATGCAGGTGATCTGGAACCCCGGCACGACCAACTACAGCAACGCCGAGGCGACCACGAACCTCTATCCCGGCAACGCCTATGTCGACGTGATCGGCGCCGACGTCTACTCCGACATGTACCCGTATACCTTGCAGAATTTCGGCGCGAACCCCGGCACCACGGCTCCCAGCCTGGCGGCATGGATGGCCGACCCGGCGAACCGCACGCACTACTGGAGCAACCCGGCCGCGACGCCGTACTCCGGCAACGGCAGCAACGGGCACAGCCTCAGCCTGCCCGACATCCTCAGCTTCGCCGCCCAGCAAGGCAAGCCGGTGGCGCTGCCGGAGGCCGGCGCCGGCAATTCGACGGGCGGCACCGACGTCAAGGACGACGCCGCCTTCCCGCAATGGCTGGCGCAGCAACTGGGCGCGGCGCAGGCCGCCGGCACGAAGGTGGACTTCGTCAACATCTGGGACAGCAACGGGGGCGGGAACTACCAGTTCACCGGCGTCGCGAACGGCAAGCCGCAGGAGGCAGCCGCCTGGGCACAGTATTTCGGGGCGCAGGCCCCCGCCACGGCGGTGGTGCCCGCGCCGCCGCTCCCGCCCGCGATGACGCTCGGGTCCGGCAGCGACACCCTGACGGTGCTGCTGAGCGAGGACCGCTACCTGGGCGACGCGCAGTTCACCCTCAGCGTGGACGGCCACTCCGTCGGCGGCACCCAGACCGTGCTCGCCTCCCACGCCGCCGGGCAGACACAGAGCCTCACCGTGCTCGGCAGCTTCGGCGCAGGCACCCACAGCGTCGCCGTCGACTTCCTCAACGACGCCTACGGCGGCACGCCCACCACCGACCGCAACCTCTACG
>JAABUY010001772.1_pt1 | contig 27771 bp, 27 predicted proteins | sample 5560271 | NCBI WGS metagenome assembly JAABUY01 (sample SAMN10711886, study PRJNA513374) | rock metagenome | isolation source: Antarctica rocks | place: Antarctica: Victoria Land, University Valley | reverse complement strand
GAGGTAAGTGAGACTGGACTGACTTATGGAAAATGGCATGCTAACATTGAACAGCAATTTGCGAAACTGAACAAGGAGAATTTCGATTTGAAGCTCGAAGTGTCACAGCGCCGTAAGCGTCAAGAAACCCTGAATGCGAAGTTGGAGAGGTTGCCTACGCTGGAGGCTAATAATGGGGAACTTCAATCGATCAATGACGCTCTACTTCGCGAACTTCAGAAACGTGATCAGGCGATAAAGGAGGCTGTGGAGCTTATCTGTGAGCTGGAAGGGAAGCTTGAGGCAGCAGATTCGTCAAAGGACGACCAAGGGCCAAACAGTCCGCACTCAGATCTAAATTCTCCCGCTTCGAATGAGACTCAGGATATACCCAGCTCGCCCCCGCTTGACGCAAAGAATTCAGCTTCCCCCCATCCAGACCCATATATAGAAGACGAGGACGATGAAATTACCGATCTTCCATCCACTCATCCTACTAGTACATCTCCGCTTGATAGTGCCTGTACAATAGAGCCTTTTAAGTCAGCACGAAAGACACCTTCGTTCATTCGGGATAAAAAGCGAAGCACCAGAGCCTTGCGCGGCTTGTACCTGAACAACGAAAGCTTCAACAGCAATCTGAGCTTAGTCTCGCTGGCTCGACCAAACAGCATCTTTGGAAGAGATGACCTCCAGGGAGAGACAGATGCAGACTCCTATGCACTCAATTCTCCTAGACTAAGTGTACTTAGCGAGAGCAGCTTTCTGAGTGTTTATGGAAAACAGAAAGACTCGGATCAGGCTTCGGATGGCCAGGAGGAGGACCAACCCGGATTTCCCTTGTCAGGAAACTCCAATCGCACTCTACATCCTACTCATGGTGATGCAAGATTACAAGATCAAATTAACGAGCGGAACAAGCCGTCTACGCCGAGTAGAAATTCTACGAGAGGTGGACCGAAAGACCCTTTTACATCAATAGGGAAAGTCCTGCACGACGCGCCGAGCCGGCGTCAAAAGCAGCATCAGCGGAGCCTCGATCAAGATCATGACGATTTGTCTCTGCACAATGGTGGCCATACTCTGCTCAAGATGCCATCACTAGGTGGACCGATCTTCGGTGGTGATATGCTACCGCCAACGCCGGACACAATGAGCACTCACCGCAAAGACGCCAACTCCTCTACACCTAGCATCATCACCGAGAAGAGCTTGCTTGACGGAACACCATACTCAGCCAAGAACATCTCAGCCCTCGTCCCCGAAACGCATCCTTACACGTTAAATGACATAGACGTATTTAAGCGCAGCAACGCATCCGGCTTCAGTCTTGACGCTGACATGGAGTACTCGGAAGCCGAATCTGAATCTGTACAGGTAGAGCAGAGCGACTCTGGCGCCTCTGAAAAGGGGCAACCCTTCGCACAGTCGTCCACATTTATGGGCGGTTCTTCAAAAGCTCCGCGTCTTACTGGAATGGCCTTACCTACGAGGCCCCCACTCACAACCTACGCCACAGACATGATGTTCAACGGTGAAGGCTACGATGCAGTGCAGTCCTCGCAGCGAACAATATCGTACCCTTCGCCTGATCCCCGTGTCCGTCGGCGTTTGCATCAACCTCCACCAATGGCATATGACGCTGCGAGTGCTAGATCCATGCAGCTTTCACCAGAGAACAACACGAGCGGAAGTAGTAACACTGCGACGCCCACAAAGGCCGACCATCCAGATACCCTTTCGCGGTCTTCATCCCACCTACGAACAAGCTCCGCCACTCCCTCCCACAGAAGCGCCCACGAACCTCCTCCAGGCAACCCATCAAACACCTCATCTACCCCCTTCAACATGCCCACGCAACCCCCTCCACCTACACCAACCCGCCACGCAAGCCTCGCCTCCCGGATCTTCCGCCGCCCCAGCGCCCAACCCAAATCTCCCACGTGGGAACACCCATCCTCGAACCACCCTCCCCGCCCGCTCTCATACGCCCTCGGCTACGACCAAACGCCCAGTGCCCAGCATGCGACCAACTCTCCATCACGAAACGGCCGCCCTGGCACCGCCGGCAGCCAAAACAGTGCACACTCCGCCGCTAGTCGAAAGCGAAGTGCCATGTTCGACGACATTGTCAAATTGGGAACTGAGCCCGTCTCGCTCCAGGGAGAGAAACGGGGGTTTTCATTGGGCAGGAGTTCGAGTTTGAGGAGTAAGATGGGGTTTGGGCGGAGGAAGGGGAGGGAGGAGTGAGACAGGCAGGCTTGGACTTGGGGGGCTAGGAGATGTGCCCTTTTGTAGCACTCATTAGTACTGAGCTTGGCTTAGAATATACATCATCAGTGTCGGCCGGCAACAGGTAGGTTTTCATGGTGACATAAATCGGATGATTGAATGATTGAATAAAAGACAGCGAATGATCCAACTAAGATCAAGGTCGAGCCACTCCGTCAGTTCAAACGGAAGCCATCGAATCAACGTATAACACGGCACGATTCCATGTCAATGGCATGCCCATGCGATAGCACAAGATGGATAACCCTACTTCTACCGTTGTGACGGTGGTTTACCAGTAAGTTCAAGAATCTAATCACGGCAAAATTATGCACACGGAAGGGATCAATGTTACCAGTTTCAAAAGCGCACATATTTCTATACAATCTACGTACACCACACAAAATACCAGCGTTCCTAACCATCGTCCGCATCCTCCTCAAGCAAGAGTTTGAAACTAAAGGGTTCGAACGGAATCTATAGCCCATGGTTAGCGAGAATGCATAGAAAAGAGCAGGGATGCATGAAGGGATGATGAAAGAAGGCAACAAAAACCGTACCCCATCACCCATAAAATGCTTGCTCATAGCCTCGACCCAGTGCAAGCGCAGACTGTGCAACATGGCGCTCGTGCCCTCCATGACGCAGAGAATCGCAATGGTGAGGAAGAACCACATGAAGAAAAATACAACGGTCATGATGACGCCGAGGACGCCTGTAAAGGCGAAGGCGTTACCGAGGGTCATGGTCCAGAGCACGACGGAGAGCTGCTGGTGGGCGAGGGAGAGGGCCCAGAGGCGGAGGTAGGATGCCGTGTGGGAGACGCAGTTTAGGCAGAATTCTGTTGTTCGTGAGTATGATTTATGTTTTGGATGAGGGGTGGGGGCGGTGTTACCAATGGTGTGGATTGTCTGGTGGATCATGATTTCGGAAAACTCGAATTCCTCGTGCTCTTCGTCATTGATGTCTTGAGTGATCATGGCCGCCGCTTCGTGGTCAGAGCCCATGCTATCTCGTCCACCATTCATTATACGCCCGTCCTCATCGTCTGCATCTAGGGCGCTAACCCTTGATGTTTCGCCGATTCCTCGGTAACCCAACGCTCGAGCTCTGTTGTGCTCCCATCTTAAATACAATGGTTTCAAAAGTAGTAATATAGGCACATTGGCGACTGCGACAAGCAAGAGTACCACTTGTACAGCACTCTGTCCCCTATATAATTGTTCACCAGGTTCTATCGTACCCGGCTGGAGAAACATGTATATGAGCATGTTCAATAGCCCAGGTGGCGACTTGCCGATGGCAATCCAGTCTATTGACCACTTGTAGACAATGGTAAAGACAAGATACCCAAAGATGGATTGGAAGAAGATCATTCCCGGAACAAAATTACCCCAGATGTCAATTGGGGACTTGAAGTGGCGTGCATTGATGTAAGAAAGGCAAAGCGAGTATGTCATCTTTATACTTCGTTAGTCTTATCATCCACAACCTTATAACGTAGGAACTCACATGTGCCCATCCCATGAGAATACTAAGCTTCATTTTGAAGCTGTTGGAGAACAGGAGCTCATTATCCGTGCCATGCCAACTCCAGTCCAGTCCAAATGGATATCTGTAATCATCCTTTAGCTTGGCTTCCACCAATTCACCTGGCTTGAAGTCATGCGGCCACTCCCATTGGCTGGGAAACAGCGTCAGGGCTTTGGAAAAGACATCATTATAGATTAACCCAGTGTACATCGAGAAGATGCCCATCAGAAGCATAATGTATCGACCGTAGAAAGCCATAGCGACAAGTTCGTTCAATTTTGCCTTGCCCATTGGCCGCTCGAAGTATATCATGGCGAGGGCGGCACACGTCATAATGGTGCCGTGACCGAAGTCTCCAAACATAACAGCGAAGAGGAAAGGAAACGTGACGATAGTTGGGAGTCCAGGGTTAACCTCAGTATACTTGGCGGTACCATAGGCATCGATAATAGTTTGGAAGGCTTCGGTGAACTTGTTCCTTTTGTTATACGTTGGAGGCGTTTTTGAAGTTTTGATTTGATTGACGATAGTAGGGACCGATAGGCCTGCCCGGTCATTAACGTCTTGCAAGGTCGACTTGATCAAGGGTAGCGAATTAGTCGGGCACCAAGCCTCAGCAATCAAAGTTTTTCTTGCTTGATCGTACGAGCAGCGATTAAGCGTTTGATATACAGCCTTCTCCTTTTTGATGACAATCATCCAAGCGGTTAGGCTTTTCGCGATCTGTGTAAGCTCTGCATCTAGAGTCCGTTTCGTGTTACCAAGGACATTCGATAAATCGCTTAATCGAGAATTAACTTCGCGCACCTGGTCCTGCCGTAGTTCACTGTTCTCATCAACGCTGTACAGGTCCGCACCAAGAGACTCTGAGATCTTGCGAATCTTAGCAATGATTTCTTTGCCATGGGCGAAGATGACAAAGACGTTCTTATGGATTTCTTCATTGTTCATGGGGTCAATGATTGGCTTGGGTATCTCCGACTGGTTCATGTAGAGATTTCCACGCAGCGTTCGCCAAAGGATCCGCTCAAAGGCCGCAATACGTGATCGAGGTATGACACCGGCAACAAAGCCAATATTCATGACTGAGAGTGACTGTTGCCCATATGCATCCCCATTTTGCCCCCTCGATTGCTGCTCAACATCCGACAGAAGTGGTGCCTCGTCATTCTCGGTGGATTGCCGTATTTCATCCGGGTTCCCATGAGCCTTAAATGCCTATCAGTCTGAGTGATAGCCTAGAGCAGGAGCGTCAAGGGCCCTTACCCGATCGAAGAAACCTCCTGCTTCTGTCAAAACCCATCGCCATTCTGTGAGCTCCACTTCACGTTTCTTTAATGTTTCGTAACTATCGTAAAGAGACGCAACTCGCTGCTCGAGGCTCTCACTTTTATCTGCGAGCTCGTCGATCTCGTGTGCCGAGGGAGCAGCGAGGATATTTGTAAATTCGTGCTGTGGTCGTGTTGGTATTCCCTCCTTGTCAAGCTGTGATTGAAAATAGCGTAATTGTCTCTCGACATTGTCTAGCCTCCGAATCTCTTTAGTAAACGTCCTTTGGAAAGCTGTTGTCTCAGAATTGAGCTATTCGGACATGATAGTTAGTATGTGTACTTGATATCATATATTCTGACACTGAGCTTAAGTGTAGTAGTCTAGAGATTCTTCAATAGTCATAATTTGGAAGCCATAGCGATCTCCAATAAAAGCCACCTTTGCACCTTGCTTCTTTGGCTCGCCTCATATACAAGGAAGATCTAGGCGACACTCACATCTCGGAATTGGACCTCTCCTATCTCTCCAAGGGCGCTGACAACCTCCCGTCCTATCTCGTTGGCGATATATAGCTGGGTCAAGGACATGTCCGCCGAGCGGAATAGCGTATCTTTGGGAACACCCATGATGAGTTGCGATTCTGTCGTCCTGCCCACAGAGGGCCTTGCTCATGGATACGTGACGATCAAATTTCAAGCCTTTTTGACCAGCTGTAAAGTCTGTCGCAGAATGCTCGGGGTGCTTCAGAAAACCGGTACAACGATAATGATGGTCGAAGGGCTCGAGGCAATAGAGATGCCTGCTGATCACTAGCGTAATTTTGCCGCCGAGCCGCCTTCCATCCTTGGTCCTAAGCAGCTACCTTAGATAGCATTCCCATCTCGTCTCCCAAAAAACAGGTAAAGTAATCATGCCACTCAGATTATGCACATACCATTCTTCCGTATATTCTACAGCACCACCTTCACCGTCTTTGCCCTTATCCTCATCTGCCTCCTCGTTGTTACCCCCGCCGACCAAATCTACCAAGCCTTCAAAAATCGTCAAATCTACAACGTCTTTATTGTCGGTAGCGCATACCTACTCACTCTCCTAACCGCGGTAGTGGTATATGCATTCCGTCTCTATACCAATCGAACTTTACTGGCTGCGATACCGAAGACATGGTCGCCGACAGAGAAGGGTGATGTTGGCAAACGGGTTCGAAGACTGGTAATAGAGTATTTAGAAAGAAGCGCATTGATAACCTACGAATCCCACCCACGAGATCTACGAGATGAGAAAGTCTCAGCTGCATCACGAGGCCTTCTCTCTGGTCCGCAAGTACGTCGCTCCTCTACGTCACGCAAATCAGATTGCACCGCAACCCTTTTTCCTCATGCGCCAGTCTGGGGCACCATCAGTCACCCCGGCTGGTCCTCCCCTTGCTCCCCCGACCTTCCCCACCTCCAATACCAACCCGTTATCCTCGAGCTTCCTCATCTTATCGAAGCAAAAGCCGTCTCCCTCGCGCCACCAGATCCGCTCTACGACCCAGACCCAGACGCATCACGCCTAGATCCTCCAGAGCCCCCAATCCCAGACGCAGCCGCAGTAGAACTGCTCCAGCGCCCTGCGACCATGGGTCTGCGCGAGTACACTTCCCACCTGAGCTCCCTTGAAATAATCACCCCGCCCTCCCTAGCCACAGATTTCCTATCCCTATATGAAAAAGCCCGTTTCTCCTTGGAGGAACTCGACGAAACGGAGTTTAGAACCCTAATGAACATATTCGCCGAAATCCTCCGAAGCATGGACCATCTCGACCCCGCCATCGTCGCCAACCTGCACGCCAACTCCGAAAGCGCCAGCGAATCTTCCAACGATGGCGCAGAGGCAGCCAGCCTCTCCACTACAAACACAGTCGCCTATACACCTCGTCCCTCCGCTTACGTCAACGCCCCCATCTCCAGCGGCGGATCCCGCAGCGGTAGCCCAGAAACTGCGCGCACCGCGCCCTCGTATCCACGTGGCGCGGGACGAAATATTTCCTCCGGAGCGTCTGTGAGCGGGTATCGGAGTATACGTACGCCATCATTGGCTTCTCTAAGGTCGGTCAGGTCTCGTGAATCTAGTGCGTCGCAAGCTTCGCAGAGATCCGGTGGTAGTGTGATTAGGTTGGCCGAAGCTAGGAGCCCGCTGGACCTGCCATATACGATTGTCACTGGCTCAGAGGAAGCATTTTGAATATGGGCAAGTTTCCTGTTTGACGCGTTCTTAGCGATGGTGTTCTGGTTGGGCTAGTGAGTTTGGGATTGGCATGGTTGGATATCCACAAAGGCGTATATAAATACCCAGCTATAACGAGCATTGAAGATCGAATTCATGTAATTTCTATTGTCTATGAAGTCTATGAATGCTGAAGGATACTAGGAACACTTATGAATGCTGCACTTGTACACTATCACCAACTGACAAGGCCCCTCTCCCTGTCGAACCCGCCCCTCAACTGCCGCTCCGGCTTTACAACCTTCCCTTTCAGGACCGTAAACTTCACAATCCCCTCACAATCCTCTGGTCTAACTCTCGCGAGCCAAATTCCTTGGCTGGCCTCGCCCATTGCTCCCTGATTCTTGCCATCTTTCTTCTTCTCACCGTTCAACTTCTCCATATTTGTCCGCTCGCCGTCAACACTCCCCCCATTTGAAACACTTTCGAAAGCCCCGGCTCTCCGATAAACCATCACGTTAGCGGCAAATTTGTGTCCACCAACGTGGCTGATGAAGTAGATCCCGACGCCGCCAGGACGCTCGTCATGTATGTCGCGGTAAAGGCCCAAAGGGCGCAGGTGGCGCTCGAATTCGCGGCGCAGGAGCGGAGCTGATTGCCCGCAGCGGGCGTCGCGGGTGCGTTGGGAGCAGAGAAGGATGAGTGCTTTATGTGGACAAGGACGCGATGTGAACTGGAATGCTTCAGGTAAAGGAGGTGTGAGAGATGGGGATGGCGAAGGGGCCGAGGAGCGCGGAGACGAGGGATCTGGGGATGGGAATGTGGGAGGGAGGAGTTGGGTGGTTGAAGTGGGAGCGGAGGAGATGTGGTGCGTTATGAGTTGGGGTACGGAGGTTGGGGTGACGTCTTCGATCAGGGTGAAGGAGGGGAGAAGGAGTATCGTCGTGGGTCTGGTAGATGGGTCGGGATAGGAGGAAACTGGGGAGGGGAGGGCCATGTTGGAGGCGGAGAGCATGAGTTTCTGAGCCTTGTAGTTAGCTTCCTTCTTCTCCTCAAAGATGTATTGGGAAGACGTACGCCATTGGTGGGCTCAATCTTGCAATCCCTCACCGCTTCCATGACACTTCCTTTCTCATCTGCAACATCTCTAACCCAGTCTGCCTTTCCTGTGGCGACAAGCATGTGTGTTGCCCACCCGTTGACATGCCCGTAAAGCTCTGTATCTTCATCTATCTTCCATTTTGAAGGATATTGGATCTCGCAGCTCTCGCAGTCGTGGTCGCAGTCCTCGCCGTCAACGGTAGGGTCAACTTTGGGGAATAAAAGTGCTTCGGGGGCTTTTGTGAAGCCATTCTCATGCTGAGCATTGGGTTTGAGGAAGGACTTGCCAAGTTGGAAGACGGAGGAGAAGTTTGGCATTCTGCAAGGTTGTGGGATGCTCGCGCAGGTACACTTGCATCAGGTCAATCTTGATTGTAAGAACGGAACCTGAGATCTATAGGTGTCTATTGATCAGGCAAATAACGACGGGTACTTTGAAGCCTTGGGACAAGCCTCCAACACTCGTGGCTCAACACTTCCATCGTGCATCACTCAGGCAGTGGGATTGTCACCGCCCCTCGGCCATCAACTTTTTGAAGTCCGCGTAAGCTCCGGACAGCGGTTGCTTATCATATCAGATGGCGCTAAATGACGTACTCGTACGCCAGAAATAAGGCTTAGCCTGTTATGTTTGCTTAGAGATATCAACACACGGAGAACTTCGAAGCCCAATAATGGAATATTGTGATAGCCACTTGTCAGTCTAGGAAATCAACTTTCCTAATTTACCTACGCCCCAAAGCCCCTCAACCCTCAAGCAGAGCGTGACAAAGCAAAGAGCCGACACCCGCCTCATGGGTCTACTACCGCTTTACTATCGTTGACGTTTCGGCTCATGCCATTACATTCCTTTCAGGGTTGGTAGCCGCATGATAGCCACTCGGACCATCAGCCGCACACATTCCCCCTCCCCGCCCCTGGCTCAATCTTCGTCTTGTTCACTCTCTCCAGATAGCCCTGAGACAGCAAAGACAGTATATTACCGGTATATCCAGTATAAAACTGAGCTCCTAGACCTGGCTGACCGAACCATGGCGCGATCGGCCGCCAAGAACCTCAAGCGGCTTCGCTACCTTGTATACGTGATAGTTATAAGGATAATCGGGTGCATCAGGATTCGTGTCAAGATTGGATGGCGGCAGGGCTCGCTGAGAGTATGGGGCGTCTGCGGCGCTGACATAGGTACCTCCAGCAAAGGTCAGCCTTTAGTCCAAGTCTAATTTCTAGAAATCTCAATTGTTTGCAAATTGGTTCAAGTTAAGGGTGCTACACACCATATTCGCTTCCGAAACGGTCGACTCTCGTCCCAACCAGAAGCGTCGAGTTGCCCAAGATGGGAGCACCGTCGGTATTGAGCTGAAAGCCGTTGCGGGGTGGGTACTTGTAGTAGCCGTCTACAGTCCATTCTGCTAGAAAAGCTCCAGGGGTTTCTCCTCCAAAACGGTCATAATTTGAGACAAAACTCAGGAGGGGGAACCGCCTGGGAAGGATTTTAGGCCCAAGGCGAGGATCATTGCAAATATAATTGTTCCCAGATTTGCCGGTATTATTTGCACCTTTGCAATCACATTTGATGGTTTTGGACGAGAGAAGAGGCTATAAAGAGTGGGACTCATCAGCATTCAGTTACAGAGAAACTGCCTCGTATTAACATGCCTCTTGACTGACAGAATCAGCCCATCCAGTCCCCACAATAGCCGCAAGCGCCTGAATGAAGTAAGATGAATGCATGATGGAAATCGAAGCAAGCACAGGCTCATTCGCTGCTTTCTGATAGAAACTGTTCTATGCCTTCTATGAATGGAATCCTTCTGTGGGCGATTCAAGTAAAGTGAGAGATACATGCGAGAGGATAGGAGAATGTGGGGAAATCCACAGCCTTCGAGGCACAGACAAGCGCATGAATAGATCTAGCTACAGCGTATCACCAAACTTTATCTTAGCTTAACATATGAGCATGCCAGTACAGGCGAAGGCATGATAGTTGATAGTTGAATGCAATCATGGGTGGTCACAAGCAAGTCGGATGGATTACGGCTTACGGACATGCTCGGTGATGCAGAGGGCTCAGTTTAACCTTGATGCAGGTGGCTGCTTCTATAACTGGGGTAGCCTTCGCAAGTAATGGTTTTACAGAAGTCACGATGTCGCCATGTAGACATCTTAAGCGATCAAGCTGAGGTCACGGGACTTGAGACGTGGGAGTTGCCGTGAGTAATCATCTTGTCCTTGATTGGTCACAGATTTATCAGTCAGCTTCGGAGTTTTCCGTGTCAATGAATTCCGATGTCATGCTGAACAATGCTATGCATTTGTTTTCTTCAAGAACATACGGCTATATCGACATAGTCAGGACTGCTTAACCAGCAATTTGAATCATCGAGTTACTTGAACATCCTAAAACTGCGTTGACCGTTCTTTTCCAGAATGTCTCTATCGCGTTGTGCCCTCTCTTTGGCCCCATCGCACATCATCTTCAAAGTTGCATCACAAGCCGCCTCCACCGCTGCACGCTCATGCTCTCACACACCTCGAGATTATGACTTCCACAGTGCTCTACGGCTATCTTCAAGGCGAGGGCTCCAAACTCACACCGCCTATCGACCGCACTCGCTCGAACCAGTTCCGCCACCTCCTCGAAATACGGGTATTCCAGATAGCTCGATAGCAGGAACTGTACCAGAAATCAACGACAAAAGACCGCCTCGATTAAGCGGCGAGCATTCACCTCCAAAAACTACAAGACTGATTGAAAAACAAAGCGTTAGCGTGACCGAGGCTGAAGCACAAAAGACAAAACCTATCACTCAAGCCAACCCTCCGACAAAATCCCAACGGCCAAAGCTAAGAGCTCGCAAAGCTGCTATGTCCTTGACACCGTCAGCTACAAGCCAAATTCGAAGTCTTCTTGCATTGCCAGAACCGAAGCTTATCCGGGTTGGTGTCAAAAACCGAGGTTGTTCCGGGTTGGCATATCACCTCGAGTATGTGGATAAAGCAGGCGCTTTCGATGAGGCGGTAGAACAAGATGGAGTAAAGGTTCTGATCGATAGCAAGGCTTTGTTCAGCATCATCGGCAGTGAGATGGATTGGGTAGAAGACAAATTGAATCAACGATTTGTGTTTCGGAACCCCAACATAAGTCAGTCCCCTTTCCTCTTTTCTGTAGCAGACCTGATATGCTGACCCTCCTTTTCAGAGGAACAATGCGGCTGTGGCGAGTCGTTCATGGTCTAGCGATCCAACATTTTCTACCAGCATCAAATCCCAGCGATTCCAGCGGCATCGGCGTTAGCCTATTTGGGCGGCTCATGAGCGATGATAAATCTTGGTCCCATATAGATCCATTACACATCAACCCACATCCACGACCACCGCCTCCTCACCACCTTCTTTCAATAGACCCCTCCCTCAAAATCCACAACTGCCGGTTTCTCCACCAATCCCGCCAAGCTCTTCTTGAACGCCATATGCGCCGGGTCCTTATGTACATAATAGTCTCGATCCTTCTCGTTCTCGAACTCCACCACGAATCCGTGCGAGTAGTCCTGCAGAACGCCTCAGCTAATCTATATTCAATTGATAACCCAGGAAAACTCTTACGTTCATCTCAGGACTGTTGTTCCTACCCCCAGAAACGGATTTGATGTAGGAGTGCTGGCTGTCAGGGTGGATGCATTCGGACTTGAGCGCGAGAAAGCGGGCGCAGGCCTGTAGTCCGTTAGGCTTAGAAAAGGACAACCAGCAACCGGCCCCTCCAATACCTCTTTGACGCTGGACTGTTCCGGATCCTTTTTAAACTGCAAGACGACCAAGTCAATATCAGAAGGCAGGGCAATATCAGGGCATGTTGTGCACCTTGAACAACACAACGTGCGTGATTGCCATTTTGGGTTTGCAATTGCTGAAATGTCTGGATGGCGAATTGAAGGTTGAGAAGGGAGATATACGCAGCGTATATAACATCTACGCTAAATATGATTGTTGATGGTGTCAGAAATCAGCCAGATCCGCGCGCTCTCTGCGTTTGTCATCTCGGCTTTACCTACGTCATGAGGCCGAAGGGTCCACCGGTTCCCCAAGTCCGTGGGGTGTCGAAAACCAGTAAACAACAAGCTGTCTCTACAGAAATATTCGAACGGTCAACGGGCTCCTTGTTGTTCTCAAAAACTACAGCCATCCGCTCGGACTTGATTGTAAAACATGTACGGAGTACAATCAACAAGAACCAAAAAACGAAGCCTGTGCACTGAGTCATTCTCGACTCAAGTCTGTCACTTGTCCTGGCAATCGAACCGACCATCTTTTATGGTCGCCCCGTGACTTTCGCCTCCCCCTTGCAGACCGGTTGCAAAGGAAAACACTTACCCATAAAGAGATTCATTATCAAAAGTTAACCGATAGCATGCCTTCCATATAACCACGAGCCTTAGTGAGACGCGGCCTGGGTACCCCATGTTCTCCTCGAAACCCTTGTCCCCGAGCTGCGATGTCCATTACTTCCGTGGCAGTTGTCCATATCCACGTTCATTCTCGTTAGTAACCCAATGGTCCTATCTTGCTGCATGTCGCTATTTCTTTTCATTTATAATGGCGGAAAACTACATACATGTTCTCGCCTAAGCGGGAGCAGAATGTTCCATTATTCAGTACATTGTCACATATCGTTTCTATACAGTACTCGTATAATCCATCCATCCTGCCCGACTATCTACGCCCTTTCCTTCCATTCATCCCTACCTCGAAACCCCCCCTTAACCACCTCCCACCGCCGTCCTATCTTCAAACCTATCACCCCCGTCAGCAAAATCCCATCTTGAACGCTGTAGCCATTCTCTTTTACTTCGCTTATAACAAGATATTTTGTAAAGTAGTTATGTCATAGGGGCAAAACTGTATTTGCGAGGTGGCTTCAAAAGACCTCCTACGCTCAATATTTGAAAAACGGTCTTCGGTGTCCCGTGCTCTTCATATTCCCGAACGACCTTGGCTGTCTAGGGCCCAAAGACAGTAAAGAAGGGCGACTTACAGTCCAAAGGCCGACCGAGCTGCATTGTTAGAGCGACTTTCGCATCAAAGAGCACCTGCCAATAAAACCCTCAGCTTTAAAAAGAGAACCCAACGACTCATGGTTGAGATTCTGAACCGACTAGACCACTAAACAGATATATATAAACAGATTCGACTCTCCCGGCAAGCGCTAGAACAACGCCCGAACAAATTCCGCCTTTGTTGGTCCTTGTAACCTTCGCAAAAGTATCTGGCGCTCTTCAAAATCTATATTTGGACCCGCAATAATGCCGGTCGAAGCCCGTACGTGCGGTTGTTTACAGGTCGCGAAACCTTTGTAGCCGACAATCAAGCGACCTTTTTCGACATTTTCACCTTGCGCTTTTTATTACTTGTTTATCTAACCCTGCTCTTCGATTTATCTTCAGGATATCCAAACTCGGGTCTGGCATAAATGATGCCGAATCAATGCCAACGCATCTGTTGCCTTTCACTCCTGGTTCTGTTTGTCTTCCTTTCCCCTTCCGTTTCCAGCACCCCAGCATCCCCCCTTACTCGACCCTCGACCTTTGCTTGGAATTCCTCTGTTGATCAAGCAAATCCTCGTCGCATCCACTGCGTACGCCAGGATGAATGGATCTCACCCGACCACAGTACTCTAAACGACTGTGGAGACGCCGTTGATCGTCTTTACCTTACGGACTACGGTCAGTATATTGACCGCTACTTCCAATTCGTGGCCGCCGATACACCTCCCCGTTCTCGTTTCCCTTACACGGCGCGTACTCCACGTCGCTATACAATCGGCACTTGCACAGTAGCGGTTGTTATGCTTACGGACTTCCCGTCGTCCCAGCCCCTTCCTGGAAGACCGCCTGCCCCTTACCCAGAGCGGGACATATCGACCTTTGAGAAGGTTTGGGACGCAGCGGTGAGAATTCTGGAAGTATGTGTGATCGGGCACTCGCACGGCGGGTATGAGATTGTTGGGAGGGGTGATGGAATCGGTGTTTTTATTTGGACTACAGGAAGTGAGACTGACAGAGCGGTCCGGGCCGGCCAGTAGGAGAAATCGCAATGTGGATGGAATATGAGTAGAAATCGCTCGGATGTGTGATACGCGATAGAGGATCGGACTCGGAGGTATCGCTTGGGGCGTACGTTTGAGCTTTGCAGATGGAAAAGCAGAGAGGAACGACTAGTCAGAGCCTTCTCATCCACCTATGAAGACCCAAAGCCGTAGGCACCAGCTGGAGGCAAAAATCCTCAAACAACATTCGATTGCCAGAATATGTGGAATAGAGTCAAGATCGACAGATTCAATATTCTTCATGGTCCAATTCTCCCTTTCGTACATGCATTCGCACCCGAATAGAGGGCTGCATTTTCATAAAAGGAAAATGAGGTTGAATTACCCCTTTGTATACGTCGAAGTGACATATGTGACTTACTCGCATAGGAACGCAGAGAACATGACTTGTTTTTGGCAGCCTATAGCCACGTCCCACAAATACCGGTTATATCCTAACCACTCTCAACACCCCATGGCTGCGTAGAGAACCGACTTCATGAATGTGAATTTACGCCCTCGTGAGGACGACAAGTGGAATGGTTCACTACTGGCAAAACGAACTGTCCTTGGGTTGGGATTATCCATCGGTGGCGTGCTTCATTTTAAGTCCGCAAGCCTTTTATCTGGCGAATAGAAGATGCGGTGACTTTGAGGTTTTCCATAGGACTGATCCGAGAGATAATTGATGGTGTTGCTACTGATTGATAGAGCGCTTCGCGCATCCTTTAGCCTCCCAGTGAGGTCAACCCACCCATCGAATTGTTACGGTGCTCGAGTCCAGACGTTAGATTGGGATGTTTCCAGATCCAGGCATGGTCCAAAACGAGATAGCCGTTAGATGGAGGAATACGCAAGGGTAGATCACTGGAGCTGAGCCCTGATTCGGTTCTAGACCCATTTGACTACTGGAATTCGACGGTAAGGTACCTACTTAGATGGTGCCCCAGCCATAAATGTAGTCAGCTATTGGTGCCTAAACAGTCGGGGTTCTATGACCTCAGCTTCCAGCCTTTCTGTTCTGGAACCGCAAATCAACACGATCCGATGGGATGGATATTCCTTGGTCTTCGAACTGGGTTTTTGCGGCATAGGACCGGGCGAAGGTTCTTTACAAGAGAGGTTGACGGTTTCGAAAATTTCTGATCAGAAAATCGCCTTCCAGCGATACGGACTGATGATCTTTTCGAAATTGTTATAAAAAACCAGGGCATTCTGAGCATACTTAATAACGTACAGGCCGAAAGGGGTTACAGCGCCCAATTTGAGTTCCAAGTCGCAAAGTCACTCTTTTCATGATGCTGAGCGAAGTAAGCGAGCCGACCCTTTGCAGCGAGTATATATAGTGGAAGGACCGTAGTACTTCAAACTCTGTGACTACTAGTAACTCAACAGGCCCTCATCATATGGCTAGCAACGCTCTTATATGGACTCCTAGCCCTTTGCACCCGGAATTTGTGACATGCGGTGACAAATCCAGCGCGATCCTCTCTTCCATCAATTATGGTGGCTTTTCTGAAGAAGCGACATACTCGATGGCCATCTAATTAGGCTTCTTTACTGCCAATAGCCAGAACGTAAGGTATCTCTCAATCCAAATACAATGTACGGATACGACACCCTCCTCAACCAGCGACAATGACGTTCTCCCAGGCATTATCAGTAACGCTGTTAACCTACGCTTCAATTAAGAGAAACGCATCACAGTGCTTAGCCAATCAGATTTGGAACAAAATATTGTAGATGCCAGTCAATCAAGCATTACTAGTACCTTGGATCCGGAAGGGAAGAATTTGATGGTTGGTTCGCTCGTAACAGGGTATGTATGTTCTGCCAAAATTCAGGGGTTGCACAGTCTGAATTGGGGGACAAACTGTAGGTTTCGGGTTCGCTTTTCTCCATATGGGAATCATTCATGCTCCTACAGATGTGTGCACCATGTTCCCACGATACCTCGTAGTCTGACCGAAGGAACATAGGTTGCGTGCAGTAATCCAGTCCGCTATAGGTACCTCCCCGCTTGCACTCTACTAATCAAGGCGCTCGTCTTCGCCACGATTCTTGAACGTTTGTTTACTGCCATGGTCGAACAACATCCTCGCCAGAGCCTCTGACTTTGCAATTCCATATTGATTTTCGGCTTTCACCATCACTTAAGTTTCTCTTTCTAATTCTCCGAGTGCGATCTAATCACCAAGTTCCTAATTCTTATGCACAGTTATGTAGTGTTCACTGTGAGCTATTGCCTATACAGCCAACCGTTTCGAGTGCTGTAGCAAGCTTAGACTAAGCCGCTGACCGATGCTGCAATAGAAAAATTGTTACTTCCGCGAGGCAAGACGGTTGAAGTGGGTACGCCAAATTTGCCGAGCGTTGTCGCTGTGGTTAGATGAAGTAAGTGTTTTGGAGAGGACCGTACATTCTTCATGTCCGTATTAGATTCTTCCACAATCATCACAACACTGAATCGTAAGCATGAAAAATACGCCTATGTCTCTGAAACCTAGATATGAGTGCTTGGTAATATAAGCTCGCTGCTTGAATCTGTTCGTCAACCAAAGCGCCCAACCTGCGGCGTCTTTCTGGGCATGGAAGCATCACCACTGACCCAGCAAGCTCGTCCCATTTCCTTTCAGCCAAAGATTACTCAGCTTTACGACGATTTGTTCAAGGTGAGGACTCCGAGTAAAAGCTCAATCATCAACGCTTAGAGGAATAGAGCAATGAAATTGTTGTCGACTCTGAGGGTTTCTGGCGGGAGTTCTTCCTCCTGAAACCCGATAGACCCAGTCTCCACCAAAAGCTCGAACAACTCACACCAGATGATCTTCTAGATTTGCAGGTAGATGCGAATTCAAGAATCCGAGCTCTATTTTGGTTGATAGTGTGTCCATAGCATGAGACTCAGCAATTATTTGCCCACGCTGTGGATCAGATCAAAACCGGGAAAGCTCCATCAGATGAGGTAGCTCTCGATGTAAGCCCAATACTTCTGTTACGCGTGCCCATGTTTGACACTTACTGGTTCAGACTTTGACAGTCTTTCTAGGGGCTGTCTTAGCAAAAAGATACAACAACCCGAGTGCCGACCTTATCACAGTGCTTGCAGGGTTGGATGAAGTGGATGCCGTATTCTTCGACTTTGCAGGTGCAATCGAGCATATTGTCCGGACTGGAAGATCCCGTAAGTCAATCTTGGGTCTTTGGTGGCGCTTAGTGCTGATGTCTCCAGTCGATGTTCGCCAGAAGGCGATTGAGGTAGCGTTATCCTTGACTTCAGGTGCATGGCAGACAAGCCTCGTCTCATACTTTACCCATCGAGATCTGTTCCCGGCTTTGATGAAGGTATTGCATTCCGTTCTTCTTATATCCACTTCTTACTATTTGATGTAAAAAAGCATTCAGAGTTATCTTTTGATGGACTTTCCATTCTCTCATGCCTATTTGCCTTATCGTCGTATCATGACAGTCCTCTGCGGAAGTTTCCAACTATATCGACTTCAAGCTTACAGAATGGATTAGAATATTCAAGACCTAGAGAGCCCAGTCTATGTCTTCAAGCCGTTCCTGCTACTAGGCCTTTTAGCGAATTACAACAAGTTTGAATTTCGAAATCCCTATCGGTTAAGGCTCGAAGACTTCGTGAACGAAAGCACCATCGAAAAAATTGTCACAGGTCTTGGAACGGTCTACTCGCAGTCTAGAGACCACTATGTATCTGTTCAAGAAGACGTTGATGAAGGCTGGACCCTCAACAGCACCCTGACGTACATTGGTCTTGGTATCCTTGCTCCAGGCAAAGCTTTATCACAGATCCCAAACATCGAAGATGCAAAAGAACAATTCGCCGCTCTGTAAGCCCATCATACCTAACCATCGATGCATCACTTCTAAGAAATCCTAGACCGCCTTCCACCGCATCTATACTCCTCCCAACCTATGACTTTACCTCCGCCAACGCCCTTTTCGCCTCCTCTCTCCTTTCCACCCCTGCCCTCACCAAAAAAGAAGAAACTCCCTTCAGTGCCTTCCTCTCCCTAACATCCTACATCCTCCACCACGCCTACCGCTCCCCCCGCGCCTCCCTCTACGGTCTCCTCAACCTCACAACCATACGCATCGTCATCGAAGATTCTAACCTCTGTACCCGCTTATTTGACCCCTCAACGGCCCTCCATGTCCGGCTTTGCCGCCAACGCCAACCTTTACTTCCGTTGACACCACATGCGAGGCCCCCGGCAGCCGCGATACTAGATACTGTAATCGACACTCTCAACCACAATCTCCGCCGCGCTCTGGACCTGCCGCTTTACATCTCCTGCGTCGGTCTGATACAGCGCCTGCTCTCCCACCTCTCAGCAACCCACACACGGTTCCCGTATCACTGGTCTCTACTCTGGCAGACCTTACTTTCGTTACTCCGCTTCCTAACCACCTACGCCGACTCCCTCAAATCCCAACACCCGGATCTCCAATCACTACTGCACCCCTTCCTCACCGTGCTAGCGTTAGCAGTCACGCAAGGCGAATCGTTCCTTCCAGCCTCAACCGACTACGACGACCTCTTCTACAAACTCGTCGAAGCCGGCCACTACCTCCCGCGCTTCAAATCCTCGTTCTCCCCCCACCTCTCTTCGGCCCTGCCCTCTACCCAACCCCACTCTCGCAACCCCCAGAACCCGCCCATCGACCTCCTCATCCTTGTCTCCACACACTACCAGTCCCTCATCTCCGCGGCCAAAGGCGCTGGCCGCGTAGGCAAGGATTTGAGCCCGAGGGAAGTGAGCAGGGTTATTCGGGAAGGGTACGAGACGTTGGTGTTACCTGAGGTTGAGACCAGGGGGTGGGAAAGGTGGAGGGAGGGCGAGGACAGGGGTTTAGTGAAGAGGTGGGGAAGGTGCGTGGTTGAAGATGGTAAGAGGATCGTGAAGGACGGGGTGTAGTGGGTGGAGTGGGGGGGAGGAGATGAAAGGGTGGGGACGGTTCACCAGTGGGTGCGAAGAGTCAGTAGACAATACCACATTCTCAACACAGATAATCAATCAATCGATTGGTTATTTTTCTCCTCCAAACGATGCCATCATTAATCCCCGTTCGCTCGCAAACCTTCCGCACTATAAACATTCGACCAAAAAAACCATTGGAATCAGCCAATCTTGCCTTTTCCTCACTCACACAACCACTTAATCTAAATCCAATCCAGCCATCGATCATCATCCACTAACACGAGCCTCACCGACTTGCCCCACCCTCTAGGAAAACCACTGGCTGAAAGCATCCGGAAGTGCAGCCAGCCAGTCGATCGAGATCAATAGACAAATAACCCGACCTTCATAGATTACATCCAATAAGCAGAATTACTAGACTTCCTCGTCAGTATAACCCAATTCCAATCCCAAAGCTCATACCCACCACCCCCAAGTAGGCTGGCTCGAACCGACCTACATAATTCCTCGAGACATTTGGGATTAATTCAAAGCAGTTGTATTCTCAGCCAGCAAGTTGCGCCATGTAGAAAAGGAAGTAAAGCTGCTAAGTCACTGCACGGTTTAGAATTCAGGTGATAGAATGGTAAGGCAGTGGGAAGGAGACGATTAGGGGAGGACCTCGTTTGATTGGGTTTACTGGCTAGATGATAGAACTGCTTGTCAAGAAATCAGTTTCTCGATTGTCAAAAAGCAAATTCACGAAGCAATAACCCTATGCACTGGTTCGCTTAAAAGAATACTGAATACATACATTTGCAGCTGATCTCTTAGCCAACTAAGAAAAAGGGCTTGGGTCAAACAACCACAAAGCACTCAAACGAAGAGACTGCTCGAGAAATTTTCACGCCGCAGTACATTTAGCCACCATTTCAGAAGCTTTCAGATGGGAAACTTTACCTTCTAAAGTAGAAGAGCTTCCTGCCGAGATATCATTTCCTTGAATATCACAGAGTTCCACCAACCGAAATGTCTACAGGATCAGCTAACCCCCCCTTCTGAGTCTTTTCAACATATATAATACCAACCAACTCTGCATTCCTATAGGGGAAAAAACATGATAGCCATCACACAGCGACCAAACCTGCGATCCATCTCGGCATCACGCAGCAGAGAATCTAGACACTTGAAAGCCTGTAGCTCGGGAAATCTGGTCATCTGAGCGGAAGAGCTTCCTGGCGAGATGGTGTTTTCCCTTGGCGGGTAAGAGGGTCTTTGAACGATGTGTGAACAAGGCCGATTGGTTTGCTACTGACGCCTGTAAGTGGGATGTATTTTCGGACTGCATCGTTAGTGAGAGCTGATGCAATTCGGAAGCTTGTGCGGCGGGAAAGCGGTGGATGAAGAATTCCGGGGGAGATAGTCAATATTGCTTTTGCTACATCTGAGAAGAGCCGCTTAATGTTATAGATGTGAGCTGGCTATCGGTGGTGGGGTTGGGGCTTGCTTATATATGTCAGAAAAGGGGAGGGGTTGGACGACTGAGTCCATTAAAGCAATTTTTCACATTCCATAACTCATTTCAGCTACCAGTATCCTCAGCTATCAGGAGCAAAAGCGAAATTTTTGTAAGCTAAGTGTGCTAAAGTAATCTGCTGCCTGTGAAGTTGTCAATCTTCAGCCAGACCTCGCCAATGAGGGGCGCTACTCCGCGTGTTGTAGCTAACGCGGGTTTGTAGCTGATATACATGACTGAATGGAAATATGCCGTCTGTGAAGTTGTCAATCTCCAGCCAGACCTCGCCAATGAGGGGCGCTACTCCGCGTTGTTGTAGCTAACGCGGGTTGTAGCTGATATCCAGAACGCCATGGAAAAGAAAAAGTGCAGGTGTCAGTGCTAAGGTAGACCGGATCTGTTTCTTGAAGCCTTTGACCATTGGAGAAGATGTCGTTCTCCGAGAGAAGCCGTGTTAGATATGGATGAGCTCGGAGTGATGTTTCTTTGCTGAAGCGGACCGCCGGACCATTTCGCCAGGGATTTTGAAGCCGCCTTGGTGAGCACTTTGAGGAGTAATGGAAGAAAGAAAATGACCAAATCCTCGAGATCCACCATTCACCTCCGCACCACAGCTTATGCGCAAACTCTACTCCCTATTCCCTTTGGCCTTCTCAATGTACTCATGGGTACACGCCTCGTACGCGACGGTAAAGATGGAGTCGGCGTGCTTGGAGATCCATAGAGTCATCTTAATGACCTCCTCGCGGAGACGGCTGATAGATTGCTGGTCCATGTTTGTCTGGGCGATGAGCTCGGGCAAGCTGGCTATTGAGGGCAAGTGTTAGCTGAGTTGGGCGCTGTCGAGGGATGGGGGACGAAGGAGTAAGAGTGAGATGAAAGGATGGCTGTGGGAGGACTGGAATGGCTGAGGTATAGAGAAGATAGACTTACAGAATAGACGAATCAAATGTTCGGCACCATAGATATCACCTGGTCCCTTACCCTCCCACTCCAGAATACAACCTTCCCAACAAGCACGCATCTCAAAGTACTGCTCACGCTCTAGCTTGTAAAGCAAGATCTTGCCAAGGCACTTTGCAAAGTACTCTTTGATACCATGCACAGTCTCTACCAGCAAATCGTACTCGGCGGATCCAGGACGACGATTCTTACGCTCGTCTTCTTCGTATAGCTCTAAGATCTCGTTCACGGGGTGAGGCACGGGCAGAGGAAGGATGGCGTGGTTCTTGGTAACTTGCTCCCAGTCGTCGACGAGGATCATCTTGAGGTTATCCGGGATCGGAATCTTCACGGCAGGTTTGGTAACAAACGTTTCTTCCTGTTTTGGGGTGCACACTTTAGTACTCTGCTTCTTACCATTGTTACGCTTACTAGTCTCAGCCTGGTCACTCTGGGTTTTCGGCTTCTGGGATGCACCCTTGGCTGGCACCGGCACGTTCTTGGTGCCTTGAGCACCGCGCACACGCTTTGCCGAGGGCTCTGGTTTGTCCAGCATAGCTGGTTCAAGCTTCCGCTTCTTTGGTTGCTCGGTGATCTTCGCGGCGGCCAGCTTGGGGCCCGTAGCCATAATGGCACCGTCCAGCTCTCCCTGTGTAGCGGAAGATACCTTGCTTTGGCTCCGGGTGGTCCTGGATTTTGGACCACCCTTTGGCTTCGTCGCTGTTGGTGTCGACGTGGGCTTCTTCGCTGCCTTGGTGGTCACAGCAGCGCCGCCAGGGCTAGCTGCTGGGGAGGCCGGGGGGGTGGAAAGGTCGGAGGATGAGGAACTCGAGATTGAACCCGCAGATCCAGCTGCGGGTGATGGAGGTGGGCGAGGAGAGATCGGAGCAAAAAGGCTCCCTTGACTGGAGGCGCCATCCGGGGTTCCAGGTCCCGGAGGTGTTGCAGACGAACGTAAAGTTGTACCTACTTTCTCAATCTCAAACTCTCGTCCACGTTTCTGTCCTCGTCCAGTGACCGGCACAGACGAGTTGCGTTCTTCGCTTCCACGGGTGGAGCTAAGGTCGGAGCCTACATGTTTCTTCTTGCTGGCTGTAGTGGCCTTGGGAGCTGAGCGCTGACGAAGGGCGTCCATGTCTTTCTTAAGGTTCTGCGCGAGTTCTTTATTTTCCTCAGTGTATTTACGGAGACGGTCTTGAGGTACCCAGTCGTCCCAACTAGCAGTGCGAGAACGAGTCAGTAAGATAATAGTAGTCCGGGACAAAAGTTGGGATCATAACAGAGCAATCGACACAATAACTTTATCAGAACACGAAAGCCAGTAATACAGCAGAAAGCAGCTCAGACTCCAACGTGAAGGAGGTACCAAAGGAGATATAGCTATAGTGTGCCATAGAAATGTGTTTCCTACAACAGAAAGCTAGAGAAGATGATAAAGTAAAATGGTTGACTTACGTATTCTTCCAGCCTTTGTAGTGCACGCGATACTGGAGAGGACTCTTCTTGTCATCTGGGTCGGATAGCTTAGACTCCAAGACTTTGGCCTCGTAGAGGAGCTCATGGTGAAAGCAGAGAACACGCTCATCCTTGACATAAGGAGGCTGGCTAGAGGGAGGCATTTTGCTTGGGTTTCTTGGGATTTTGAAAGAAGTTGTAGAAGTTTGGGTTTTAAGGAATTGCGAGTGCAAAGTAAAAACGAAGTTCTGAGAGTTCAGTATGAAGATAGAGGTACGTATCTCGGTGAGAATGGTGATGTGAGGTCAGTTCTGGAAAGCTGGTGTTGGTTTGTACGGTTGTGAAAGCTGCAAGACGTTGGTGATGAGAGCGAAAGGAGTTTGTGGAAGGTTGTTGGAGTTGAAAAGAAGAGGATCTGGGATTTAAATATTAGTGGTCAACCTAGGAAATTGGGGGGGCTGGAATTTTCTTCCCACTAGGAAGTTGAATAGAAAGCAAGCACTCTATCCAACTCTATTGTTCAAGGGCCGATTCAAAAGTGAAGTTATTCAAAGACAAGCGCACGGGCCACAAGCGCGCCGCGAACCGTAGTTCTACCTTATTGTCCCTTTAACACCTTCCAAGTTCAATCCATTGTAGAAACACATCAGAGTGTACTTAGTCTAGTATCTTACAACTTATTGACGTCTACTGTTTCAACGCCAAAGGAGAATAGTGAATTTGAGCCGGTAAACCTCACTTCTTATTGTACCTCAATCTGGATCCACCAATCATTTCCCTTAACGTCTGACAACCAAGTCGTATCTCTACTTCTCATTCACCAATCCATAATGCCGGAAACAGAGCAGATAATACTAAGCAACTTTCTTCTCTCCCCCGCACCCCTTCCCTCCATCATATCCCTCGAGAAATTCACAGATCTTTTCCCCACATCTCAACGGTCAAATCCGCAGGTCGAGCATCTCTACCGCGAATTGCAAGGGCTTCGTTCTCTATACATAGAAGATGTTAAGCGTAATATTTCTAGGGAGGTCAAGCGAGGGGAGAGGCAGAGGCATCAGGTGGTAAAGACAAGGCGACAAGGTGCGTATGTGGAAAGTGAGCCTGTTGAGGGGCGGGCGAAGGGAGCGCAGATTGAGGTGAGAGCTTCGAGGTCCAGATCCTTGACTTTGTGATTGAAAAAAACCTAGCCACCTGAGCAAACACCAAAGCTGCCCATTCGTAGACGACAGCATACGCTCTCCAGCATTCTGACAGAGATGGAGCAGGCATGTGAAGATATAGATGCCGAGATTGTAGCCTCTGAAGCCGAGTTCGAGATGATGAAGGAAGACATGGAGAGCACCGTTGGCGGACTCAGTGATCTACGCTACGGGCGATTTGGCAAACCCATTGGCTCAGACGGCGAACTAAGGGACGAGGTGCTGGATGGATTGAAGCGACTGGACGAGACGTGTATTGCGAGGAGAGGTAGCAGCTGAGAATGCCTGGTCCTACCGTTTGAACGTCGACATGCGGAACACCTACATGTTTGATAGCATGTGCGCTTCTCAAAACGTAGTAGTATTTTATTAGAAGAGCGACCAAAGCTACATCTAGTGCCTAAACCATAACAAGCGCCTTTACCATCCCAAAAGCCTAATGAAATTTGCTGTAGATAACCGCAATAATAAGCAGCACCAACACCGTGATAATTGCTACCGTTATAATCCGATTTGTAGCCATCCTGCATCAGACATTAGCCAACTACATCCCCAATTCCAACAGGTGTAATGGGAGTAAATACCTACGCGCCATCCCCCTCAACGTCTTCACACTCCTATCCACATATCCTTCACTCTGTAACAAGTTTTGCCTCGTATGCTGAATCGTCTCCCTCTGCAACTGCAAATCCGCCAGCGTATCTCTTCCAATATCTTCTGTCTCATGGGCAACCCTCTGACTCTCTCTCAAACGTTGTGAACTCCTGCCCAACCTCTCCGTGCCGCCAAGAAGTTGTTGGCGCTGCTCAAGCTGGTCATCAGAGGTGGGATTGTCCGAATAGCGAGAGCCGAGAAGGGCGGCACGGTCGGAGGAGAGGGATTTGAGGGAGCGTTTGTGGGCGTCAATATCGGATTCGTAATTACGGAAGCGCTGGTTTATTTTTGAGCGAGTGGTTGAGGGTATGTTTTGCTTTTCGAGGCGCATTTGGTCAAGCTGTAGGGGGAGAGTGGGGTTAGTACATTGTGGCAACCAAAGGTTGGTGTCAAGAGAGACGTACTAATTCACTGGCTTCCTCAAGACTTCGTTCTGCTAACCGTATTGCGGATTTCCGTGGCTCGCCAGATAGTTCTTTGATCTGGTCGAGCTTTTGGTTCAGGTCCGCCTGGACGAGCTTGAGCTCGGCTTCGTAGCTGCTGAAGAGCTCAGAGCCTGCATCTGTGTCCAGGAGTGGTGTTGCCATGATGGAGAGCGGAACGATAGGATCTCTGGAACGAAGAGATTGCCAAGAGTTCTTCTACTGAGGAGGCAACGTGCCGGGGGCTCGATTGCGTAGGGGGAGCTGGTGCCTGTACCGGAATTTGAGGGCTTATACCGATGAAGAGAAAACTTAGAGAGGGGGTAGTATTGCTGGGACACTGCGTGAGAAGCTTATATCGTATACTGGGATTGTCGTCTGGGCAGACCAAAGAATGAAAGTGACGACGAGGAGGGATGGAGGCGGCGTATGCGGAAGGTTGTCGCAAGCTTGACGTTCCTGTCGTCGGCTTCTACACATGCCGATGCTAACCCCTGCTTGCCCTATTACTAGTGCATTTTGAATTCCTTCTGCATCAGAACGGCAAACACGCCTCGCTTGTTTGGATCTCTCACTTCTACGTCTGGTTTCTCTTTTCTGAAATCTCTTTTGCATGCAGTAAAACACCAAGTAACCAAAAACCCTTTTCATAGTAACCCTTTGCTCAGTTCCTTACTCGTAAAATCGATCATTCATATCTATCGACGGTGCAGAAGAGTTGCTTCTTGTGTTGAGTCTCCTAGCTCCATCTCATATCGTTGTTTCTTCATGCAGAATAGAAAGAAAGTGGCCATAATCGGCAGTGGCTGCACAGGCATTGCTGCGTTATGGGCACTCAAAAGTACTGATCATGATGTCCATCTCTACGAGGCGGCTGATCGACTGGGAGGTCATACCAATACCGTCATCTTCAAACATGGCGAGGAGGAGACCAATGTCGATACCGGCTTTATCGTTATGAATTCGGCGACATATCGTTAGTAATTTATTCATGCCTCCCATGACCAGCATAGGCTTATGGTCGTAGCGAATTTCATTGCCTTTCTTAAAGATATAAAATTACCTACGGTCCCGACAGATATGACCTTTGGTGTATCCAGAGATCAAGGACTATTTGAATGGGCTGGCACATCTTTCTCGGCTGTTTTCGCTCAAAAAGCAAACATCTTTTCAACGCGAATGTGGCAGATGATCTTCGATATAATCAGATTCAATCAATTCGCCTTGGACCTGCTGGCCGAAGAAGAAGAAAGTGAATCAGACCCCACTCAAAGCAATGGATCAGCCATGAAAATCTCAAAGCCCCAGCGACAGCAAAGTATAGGAGAGTATCTAGACCAACACAACTATTCGGACGCTTTTCGGAACGATTATCTAATACCAATGACTGCTGCAGTGTGGAGTACAGCGCCAGACAAAGCTTCCTTGGAGTTTCCTGCGATTACATTGGTCCGGTTCTTATGGAATCATCATCTCTTGTCCACTGTTACTGCTCGCCCGACGTGGATGACAATCCCTGGCGGGTCGAAACAGTACATCAGTATCGTCATGAAGGACTTCCTACAAAGCCAAGTCCACTTGAATACTGCCATCAAAACCGTAAGACACCAAGACGATGGGCGGATCCTATTGCGGAGGGATGACGGCAACGAGGGGATTTACGACCACGTCATCCTAGCCACCCACGGAGACCAAGCCCTGGAAATCATTCAAGACACCGCCACACCCGAAGAAACAGCTATCATGTCCGGCTTCAAAACCAGCATCAACACCGCAGCCCTCCATTCAGACCTCTCCGTAAGTCACCGTAGTCACCGTTCTCTCCTTTCGCCTCCTTAACTCTGACACCCAATAGCTCATGCCCACCCATCCCATCGCTTGGTCCGCATGGAATTATATTACCCAAACTCCCTCCACCTCAGACCACGTCTCCACCGTCTGCCTAACCTACAACATGAACATCCTCCAACACATCTCCACTTCCAAGTTTGGTGACGTCCTCGTGACCCTCAACCCTCTTCACCCCCCTGATCCTTCCCTGACTCAAGGTACTTGGACCTACAACCACCCGCTCTACAACGAGGCCGCTATTCGCTCCCAGGAAATGCTGCCCAGGATTCAGAATCGACGAGGGATTAGTTATGCGGGCGCGTGGACGAAGTATGGGTTCCATGAGGATGGGTTTAGTAGTGGGTTGAAGGTTGCCGTGGAG
>JAABUY010001771.1_pt1 | contig 27826 bp, 21 predicted proteins | sample 5560271 | NCBI WGS metagenome assembly JAABUY01 (sample SAMN10711886, study PRJNA513374) | rock metagenome | isolation source: Antarctica rocks | place: Antarctica: Victoria Land, University Valley | reverse complement strand
CTGGTACAACACCGAAAGACTGCACTCGGGCCTGGGCTACCAGACACCCAGCGAGACCCATGCCGGCTACCAAAAGGCAGCTTGAAAGCACAAAAGACGTTGTCCGAGAAACGCGGGGCAGATCAGGTGGTGTGCGACGGGACCGTCGGTGACGGGCGTGGCGTAGACGTGGAAGGCGGCCACCGCGTGATTCTTCGAAGGACCTCTCACCGTGCCTACGAAGGAGACCGACGCGATGACCGCGAACATGAGTATCGACCCCGCCCGGCTGCTGCACGAGCAGCTCGACCACGCCGCCCCGGACCTACTCCGCCAGCTGTTGGGGACGTTCATCGAGGCCGACGCCCTGTGCGGGGCGCCCTACGGAACCTCGAGTGAGGACCGGGTGAACGTCCGCAACGGCTACCGGCACCGCCCGTTCGACACCCGCACCGGCACCCTGGACGTGGCGATCCCCAAGCTGCGGTCGGGAACCTACTTCCCGGATTGGCTGCTCGAGCGCCGCCGGCGGGCGGAGCGGGCCCTGACCACGGTGGTCGCGACCTGCTACCTCCTCGGCGTCTCGACCCGACGGATGGAGAAGCTGGTGGAGTCCCTCGGGATCACCCGCCTGTCGAAGTCCCAGGTCAGCATCATGGCCGCCGAGCTCGACGACCATGTCGCGGCGTTCCGGACCCGGCCGCTGGGCGCCGGGCCGTACACGTTCGTGGCCGCGGACGCCCTCGTGCTGAAGGTCCGGGAGGACGGCCGGGTCGCCAACGTTCATGCCCTGCTCGCCACGGGCGTCAACGCCGACGGGCACCGGGAGATCCTCGGCCTGCAGGTCAGCAGCGCCGAGGACGGCGCGGGCTGGCTCAGCTTCTTCCGGGACCTCACCGCCCGCGGCCTGTCCGGGGTCCGTTTGGTGACCTCCGATGCCCACCGCGGGCTGGTCGCCGCGATCGGGGCGACCCTGCCCGGGGCGAGCTGGCAGCGGTGTCGCACCCACTACGCGGCGAACCTCATGTCCGCCTGCCCCACGTCGAGCTGGCCGTGGGTCAAGACGCTGCTCCACTCGGTCTACGACCAGCCCGACGCCGCGGCAGTCTCGGCCCAGTTCGACCGGACCCTCGACGCCCTGGTCCAGAAGCTGCCCGCCGTGGTCGACCACCTCGAGGCCGCCCGACCCGACCTGCTCGCGTTCACGGCGTTCCCGAAGGATCTATGGCGCCAGGTCTGGTCCAACAACCCCCAGGAACGGCTCAACCGGGAGATCCGCCGCCGCACCGACGTCGTCGGCATCTTTCCCGACCGGAACTCCCTGATCCGCCTCGTCGGCGCGGTCCTCGCCGAACAACACGACGAGTGGACCGAAGGCCGCCGCTACCTCGGCCTCGACGTCCTCACCCGCTCCCGCACCACCACAACCAGCGAGGAAGAGGTGACCGCCCAGGCGCTCAGCGCCTGACCACACAGAGAGGATCACGCGGCAGCGGCCGAACACCACGCCCAAGGACTTGACCGAGCAGGGTCGCGGCGGCGGGCGTGGTGTGCGCGGCGAGGGCGGCGACGGCGTTGGTGGTGACCAGCAGCGGGAGGGTCTGGGCGAGCAGGAGCAGGGACTGGGCGCGGGTGAGGTGGCTGCGGGGGACGGTGGTGAAGAACAGCGGGCCGATGTGGGCGCCGAACAGGCCGACCCCGGCTCCTTCGACGGCGGCGGCGGCGATCCCGGCGGTGGGGGTCGGCGCGGCGGCGAGGCCGACCATCCCGGCGGCGGTGGCGGCGAGGAGGAGTCCGGCGGTGCTGGCCGGCCAGTGGTGGGCCCGGGTGAGCAGCGGCACGCAGAGGGAGGTCAGCGGCAGCACGAACGCCGCGACTAGAGCGGTGGCGGTGAGCACCGCCCGCAGGAGGGGGTCGGTGACGGTCACCCGGATCCCGTCCACCGCGGCGGCCACCCCGCTCGCCACCCCGCCGACCACCGCGCCGACACTCGCGCCACTGGACCGTCGCGGCGGGAGCGGGTCGGGGTGCGGGGGGCCGGTGACGGTCAGGACGGCGAGGAGCCCGGTGAAGGTGACGGCGTCCACCGCGGCGGTCCCGGCCAGACCGATGGTGACGACGAGGACCCCGGCGATCGGCCCACCGAGCAGGCGGACGGTCTGGGCGAGGGAGTTCTGCACCGCGAGAGCCCGGGGCAGGTCGGGGTCGGTGAAGTAGCGGCGGGCCATGGTCCCCGCGGCGGGCATGGTGAACGCCTCCACAGCACCCACGATCAGCCCGGTCCCGACGAGGAGGACCCCCCGGGGGCCGGCGGTGTGGGCGGCCACCGCGAGGACCACGGCCACGGCGGTGAGGGCGGTGTTCCCGGTGAGCAGGACCCGCCGGGCCCCGACCCGGTCCCCGACGGTGCCGCCGGCGATGAGCAACACCGCCCGGGGTGCGGTCATCGCGGTGAGCACGAGCCCGGCCCAGCGGGGACCCAGGCCGGTGGCGGCCCAACCGAGAGCGAAGAACAGGGCGCTGTCCCCGAACGCGGACACCGACTCCGCGGCCACCCACGTCCGGAACGCCCGCGGCAGGCCCACCCGGCGGGCCGTGGCGGCAGCGGTCACCGCGGCCGGGGCGGACGCGGGGCCGGTCGGGGCCGGCGGCACCCCGGGTCGGTCACCTGCCGGTGGCGGTGGGTTCGGCGGGCAGCCGGGTGGGCATGACCAGGGTCGTGAAGGCGCCCTCATCGGCGGAGCGGACCACCACCGCCCGGTCCGGGGCAGCGACCTCGAACAGGACGTCGGGACCCACACTCGCCGTGACCGCCGGCAGCAGGACCTCGAGGGCGAACACCACCTGGATCCCCGGACCGCAGACCGATGCCGGCAGCGCGGTCACCCCCGAGTCCCCGGTCGTGTCCCCGGAGCTGGTGACGGTGCTGCCGCCAGGGCTGGTGACGGTGCTGGTGACGGTGAGCCGGTCACCGCCGAGAGTGAGGACCACCACCCCGGCGGCGCGGTGGAGGGCGTCGAGCAGGTCCGACCGACTGACCGTGCCCCGGGTCCTCGGGGCGGGCAGCCCCGACAGGATCTGCCGGTAGTCCGGGTACGCACCCGCCGCGGCCGGTAGGACCCGGCGGCCGCGGTCGGTGGTCAGCCCGATCCCGCCCCCCGCCACCTCGAGCTGGACCGTCCCCGCGGTGTCGATCCACCCGGTCAGCTCGGCCAGCGAGCCCGGGTCCACCAGGGCCGAGGCGCTCCCGTGGGTGTCGGTGGCCTTCAGGACCCGGACCGCGAGCCGGTACCGGTCGGTCGAAACGAGCCGGACCTCACCGGTGTCGACCTCGACCAGCACACACCGCAAAGCCGGGTCGGAATCGTCGACACCTACCGCCGGAGCCACCTGGGTGAGCGCGGCCCGCAGCTTCCCGGCCTGCACCCGGGCCGCCCCCGCCGGGGCCGCGGGGTCGGGGACCGTAGGGCCGGGGCCGGGGGCGGGGTCGGTGTCGGGGAGGGCGGCGAGCAGCTCACCGACCGTGCGGCGGGTCACCACCCACCGGGCCTCGGCCGCCTCCAGGTACCCGGACAGGACCCGCCGGGCCACGGCCGGGGTCCCGTCGAGGACCGCGACAGTGTCCGCGAGAGGGACCCCGGCCGCGCGGAGCCGGCGCAGCAGTACCGCCCGCGGCTGCTGGCCCGGGGCGTACCAGCGGTACCCCGAGACGGGATCCACGAACGCCGGGCGCAGCAGGCCGCTGTCGTCGTAGAACCGCAGCGCACTCGCCGTCACCCCCACCAACCGGGCGAACACCCCGATCGGCAGCAACCCAGCCCCGTCGTCCCCCGCCTCCTCCTCGTCCATGCCGGCGATGGTCAGCCCTCACCACGGTCGAAGGTCAAGACGCCCGCCGTCGACCGCTCCGATGCCCGGCCGCGGGTCGGGGCGACGATGCTGGCCTGACCCCACCCCAGCGCGGCCCGATCAGGGATGTCGTCGGAGCACCGGCTCGGGGCAGGAACAGGTCATGGTCGCGGTGGCGGCTGATGCGGGCTGGACCGGTTGCGACGGTGGGCAGGACGGGTCAGCTAGCCCCAAGACCGCGCACGACCCGACTTGCTGGCAAACCGATGGTCATCGAGCGCCCGAGCGCGGTCTCGACCTCATCAGCGGCGGCCGAGGGATGGTCATGTTCCCAGAGACGCACAACCGTCCAGCCGATGGATCGAAGGTGCTCATTCGTCTCCCGGTCCCGTTCGGCGTTCTTTCCGAGTTTGCGCGCCCACCAATCGTGGTTCTTCTCTGGCAACGATCCGTGGATCGGGCAACTGTGCCAGAAGCATCCGTCGACAAAGACCGCCACACGGGGGCGAGTGAACGCCAGATCGCATCGCCGCCGCGGAAGCCCAGGTAATGGCCAGTCCACCCGGAACCGACGACCGCGAGCGTGAAGCGCTCGACGGAGATCCAACTCAGGGCCGGTGTCCCGGCGCCGCTGACGCGCCATTCGCGCTGCGACCGACGCCGACGGGGCAGTCACTGGGAGGCGCGAGCCGATCACGAACGGGCCCCGACAAGCGGGTCGCATCGCAGACGTCGGTGGCGCCGGCTAGGTTGCCGACCGTGATCTCGACGCCGTCCGACCACATCGGACGACCCCACCGGCCTGGCCGGACCACGACCGTCCTGGACCTCTTCGCCGGCGCGGGAGGCTTGACCCAGGGCTTCCACGGTGTGTCGGGCTTCCGGACGGTTCGGGCGGTCGAGATGGACCGCTCGGCTGCGGCAAGCTTCCAGGCCACTTTCGGCGACGTCGTCCACGTGGGCAGTATCGGCGACTGGCTCCGCACCGAGACCGTCCCCGAGGTCGACGTTGTCATCGGCGGCCCACCCTGCCAAGGCTTCTCCCTGCTCGGCAAACAGGACGCCGAGGACGTCCGCAACGGTCTCTGGCGGGACTATGCAAGGACCATCGTCCGCGCGCGTCCTAAGTACTTCGTCCTCGAGAACGTCGCCGCATTTCTTCGATCGCCCCAGCTCGACCTGTTCCGAGCCGCGACATCCCCCGGCGGCATCCTCGCCGACTACTCATTCGAAGCGGCCATGCTCAACGCGGCCGACTACGGTGCACCTCAGTTGCGTCGGCGGGCCGTCGTCATCGGGCACCACCGTGACCTTCCGTTCCCCGGCTTTCCCGAAGCCACGCATGTCGGTGCCCACATGACAGTACGGACGGCGTTGCGGGGGGTCCCGCACGCCGTCTCTGCGATCGACCTTCCTGACCGCACCCGCGTCTACGGTGACAAGACACTCCAGGGACCTTTCCGGACGGACGAGCTTCATCTCGATCGAACCTACGGCTCCGTCTCTAAGGCCCGTATCCGATCGATCCCGGAAGGCGGCGGACGTTTCGACCTTCCCGATCGGCTACTTCCGAGGTGCTGGCGCAACCATCTCTCCGCGTCCACCGATGTGATGGGCCGCCTCCGCTGGGACGAACCGTCGGTAACAATCCGGACAGAATTCGTCAAGCCGGAGAAGGGTCGATATCTCCATCCTACTGAGAACCGCGCGATCACCCTCTACGAGGGCGCCCTCATCCAAGGCTTCCCGCTGGCGCACCGTTGGGTTGGATCCAAGACCTCCATCGCCCGCCAGATTGGCAACGCCGTCCCGATTCCACTCGGACGAGCAATCGCGGTGCGCCTGGGTGATGTACTCGCGGCGGGGTATTCGGCACCGGCACCGCTGACTTCGGACGGCGTCGATCTGCTCACCGACTTGGGGCGCCGCCCCGGGCGTCGGTCACGCTGGTCGACCACTGGCTAAATAGCGTCCATTCACTCATCCACACATACGCACCCAGTTCGAATGTCTAGTAATGCGCTTTTGATCAGGGCGACCGTTACACCAAGCCAAACGGGGCTACGCCGACCTCATTCGGTCAGCCCGTAGGCTGATCAGTGACTGACGAGAGAGGTCCCGTGCCAGCAGACCGCCGAAAGTTGATTGAGGTAGCGCTACCCCTTGAGGCCATCAACCGGGAGGCGGCTCGGGAGAAGTCGATTCGACAAGGTCATCCGTCCACGCTTCATCTGTGGTGGGCACGCCGCCCGCTGGCTACCGCCCGAGCCGTCTTGTTCGCCCAGCTAGTCGACGACCCCGATTCGACACCCGAGGCCGCTCGTATCCTTGATTCCGAGCAACGTACATTATGGGTTGCTAACGAGCGTGCGCGACTATTCCGGCTCATCGAGGAGCTCGTTAAGTGGGAAAGCTCGGGGAACGAGCGGGTGCTTAAGGCGGCACGTGCCGAAATCGCCAGGTCTACCGGCGGCAACCCTCCGGCTATCATCGATCCCTTCGCGGGCGGCGGAACGATACCACTCGAAGCACAAAGGCTTGGACTAGAAGCTCGTGCATCAGATTTGAACCCGGTCGCAGTACTCATAAATAAAGCCATGGTTGAGATCCCAGTAACGTTCCTCAATCAACCACCAGTATTTACTGGTGTCGCAGCATCACAGACCGGACATTGGCCAAGAGCGGCGGGTCTAGCTGACGACGTCCTCCGGTACGGCCTATGGATGCGCGACCAGGCAGAACAGCGCATCGGTCATCTGTATCCGAAGGCGACCTTGCCGAATGGCTCAACTTTGGTTGTAATCGCTTGGATTTGGGCACGTACCCTGACCTGCCCGAACCCTGCCTGCGGGATCGAGATGCCACTCGTTCGCACCTGGTGGCTAGGAAAGAAAAAGGGTAAGGAATCTTATGTCATTCCGACCCTGGCCGACAATAAAATAGAATTCATGATCGGCCACGATCCGAAGAGCGGGCCCAGGCCAGATAGGGATGGGACCATCAACCGGACTGGTGCGACGTGTATCGCATGCGGTGCAGCGGTGAGTCTTGCCCATGTGCGTGCCGAGGGCCTCGTTGGGAAACTCGGGTCACAGCTAATGGCCACAGTGGCGATGGGGAAACAGTCCCGTGTTTATCTTCCTCCGTCCGACGACCAAATCACTGCCTCCCTAGTCGACCGTCCACAGTACCCCCCAGCAGGTCAAATACCTGAGGCGGCTCTCGGGTTTCGTGTGAAGGCCTACGGCATGAACAACTATTCGGACCTATTTACGAATCGCCAACTGGTTGCACTGACGACGCTCAGCGATCTCGTCGGGGAGGCTCGTGAAGTAGTCCTGACTGATGCGCTCTCTGCGGGCCTGCCCAGGGGGGCACGTCTGGCGGAAGGTGGGACCGGCGCCGCTGCTTACGCAGACGCCGTGACGACCTACCTTGCGTTCATCGTTAGTAGACTGACCGACTACTCGTCAAGTATTACGACGTGGGCAAGTAATCCCCAGATGGAGATTCTGAGGAACCTTTTCGCCCGTCAGGCGATTCCTATGTCATGGGACTTTGCGGAGGGCAACCTTTTCGCCGAGTCGTCCGGGACTATCTCAATCATGGCGCGGGCCGTGAGTAAGGCAATATTATTGCTTCCGACCGGTCCTAGCGCCACCGTACGTCAAGCGGATGCATCGTCGATAGAAACCGCGGACGGCCTAATCTCAACAGATCCACCTTACTACGACAATATCGGCTACGCAGACCTCTCAGACTTTTTCTACGTTTGGCTCCGGAGATCGCTCCGTAGCACCTACCCCGCACTGCTGAGCACGCTCTTAGTACCGAAATCTGAAGAGTTGGTCGCCAACCCGTTCCGACATGGCGGGACAGCCGGAGCACAGTCGTTCTTCGAAACCGGATTCCGGGAGGTGTTCGCTCACGCTCGGGCGGGGGCGCGCTCCGATTTTCCGATCGCTGTTTATTATGCGTTTAAACAAGCGGAGGCCACGGCCGGGGGCGCGTCCTCGACCGGCTGGGAGACGTTGCTGGAGGCCATGGTTGCTAGTGGCTGGCAGATCACTGGGACTTGGCCGATGCGGTCTGAACGGGCGGGCCGGATGCGGGACGTCGGAAGTAATGCTTTAGCTTCTTCGATCGTGCTCGCACTGCGCCCGCGCACAGAGGAGGGCGAGACGATCGTCGACCGCCGGATGTTTACCGCAGCTCTACGTGAAACCCTGCCGGAAAAGCTACACGATCTCCTGCAAGGATCAATCGCTGCGGTCGATCTTCCGCAAGCGGCGATCGGACCGGGTATGGCGATCTTTTCGAAGTACGTCAAGGTTGTCGAAGCCGATGGTTCAAAAATGTCAGTGCGGGGCGCACTTCAAGTAATCAACCAGATTCTGGGTGAAGTGCTCTGGGAACAAGAAGGGGAGTTCGACCCTAGTACTCGATGGTGCCTGAAGTGGTTCGACTCGTTCGGCTTTGAGCCTGGCTCATACGGAGAAGCGGAGACAAATGCGTCGGCGTTCAACACCTCGGTCGCAGCCTTGAGCCGCTCTGGTGTACTGACCGCGCGAGGTGGCAAAGTCCAACTGCTCGCACCGGACAAGGTGTCGATAGATTATGATCCACGCGAAGACGTTCATGTAACTCTCTGGGGGGTTGTGCTGCGCCTCGCTAAGACGTTGGACGAGGTAGGCCTCGACCCGGGTGGGCGGTTGTTCGCACGGGCGGCGCAACAGGTCGATGTCGCCGCCGCAAAGGAACTCGCCTATTTGCTGTTTACGGTCGCCGAGCGGCGAGGTTGGTTAGGTATCGCCGGGCTGTTCAATGGGCTCGCAGCGTCTTGGTCGGACCTAGTCGAGGCTGCCCAGCGTGTTTCTAGCAACGTCAATGAGCCGCTCACTACCGAGCCAATCTTCTGAGATGGAGCGTATCCTCGTATGACCATGAGCAATCGCGAACGTGTCGGCCGAGGGCTAGAAGTTGTAGCTTCCGGCCTCGATGTGTTCATCGAGGGCGTGGTCGCAAGTTTGGTGCCCTCCGATGCGGACTGGACGACAATCCTAGCTACTAGCGACCGCGAGAAGGGGATCAACAGGTCGTACGATCGGCGAGACGTGCAAAATCAGCTGCGTATGCTTACCGAGCGACTCGGTAATATTGGATATCCCTTCGACGACCGACTGCCCCGCTCGTATAGATCACTTGCAAGCGAGCTGCGGTCGGTCCGCGATCAGTGGGCGCACACCCAACCGTTTACTGGTGATGATACTTACCGGGCGCTGGATACCATGGAACGCCTGCTGCGAGCGGCTACCGCTGTGCCGCAGGCCGACGAGATCCGGTCGATGCGAATCGAGCTGCAGCGTCGGGAGTTCGGAAGCGAGGTAGCGCGCTCCGCGCGTGCCCGTACGGCGCAAGCCGGGCAGGAGTCGGTAGGTCTTCCGGGCTGGCGCGCGGTGCTAGCCCCTCACGCCGATGTCGCCGCTGGCCGTTACGCGACGTCCGAGTTCGCCGCCGATCTGCACCAGGTCGCCTTTGGGTCCGACGATACGGGCCAGGAGTACCGCGACCCGGTGGAGTTCTTCCGTCGCACCTACCTCACTGGCGGCCTGCGAGACCTGCTCCGCAAGACGGCAGCTCGACTCGGTGGCGACCTCACGGCCGATCCGGTGATCAACCTGCAGACCAACTTCGGGGGCGGCAAGACCCACTCGATGCTGGCGGTCTGGCACCTCGTGTCCGGCCGTCCTGTCTCGGACTACCCCCAGGAGGTCCAAGACCTCTTGGTCGCCGTCGACGTCGACGCGTGGGCCGGGCGTGTGCGTCGGGTAGCGCTCGTCGGTAATGAAATCCCACCGAACCTCCCGATCCGGAGCGAGGAGGGGGTCGAGGTCAACACCTTGTGGGGTGAGCTGGCCTGGCAGCTCGGCGGCCGAACTGCCTACGACCTTGTCGCCGGTGCGGATGTCTCGGGAACTAACCCGGGGGCCGCCTTGAAGGAGCTGCTCGCCCGGTACGCGCCGTGCGTGATCCTCATCGACGAGTGGGTCGCCTACGCCCGTGGGCTCTACACGCGCCACGATCTCCGCGGCGGCACGTTCGACACCCAGTTCAGCTTCGCGCAGGCCCTCACAGAGGCGGTCGCGGCGACCCCGGGAGCGATCCTGCTGGTGTCGATCCCGGCGTCGGACATCCGCGCCGACGAGGACGACCGGGACGCGTCGGACCTCGAGATCGGGGGGGTGCACGGGCGGGAGGCGTTGAAGAAGCTGCAGAACGTCATCGGACGCGCGTCCTACGAGTGGCGGGCGGCATCGTCGCAGGAGTCGTTCGAGATCGTCCGCCGCAGGCTGTTCACCGAACCCGACGGCGACAGCCGGGCCAAGATCACCCTCGTCGCCGGCAGGTTCGGGGACTTCTACCGCACCCACCACGGCGAGTTCCCCCGGGAGACCCTCGACAAGGACTACGAAACCCGGATCAAGGCCGCCTACCCGATCCACCCCGAGCTCTTCGACCGGCTGTACGAGGACTGGTCGGCCCTGGAGCGTTTCCAACGGACCCGAGGGGTCCTGCGGCTGATGAGTGCGGTCGTGCACACCCTCAGCACCGCCGACGACCCGTCACCGTTGATCATGCCGGGGTCGGTGCCGCTGGACGCCGGCGGCGTCCGTAACGAGGTCGCGAAGTACCTCGAGGACAACTGGAACCCGATCCTGGACGCCGACGTGGACGGGGACCTGTCGACCCCGGCGCGCATCGACCGGGAACGACCCCTGTTCGGTCAGCGTGCCCTCACCCGGCGGATCGCCCGAGCCTTGTTCCTGGGGTCCGCGGCGACGTTGCGGAGCGCGAACAAGGGGATCGAGCGGCAGCGGCTGTTCCTCGGGGTGGCCCAGCCGGGGGACACCGTCGGCAACTTCGGGTCGGCACTGCAGCTGCTCGGTGACAACGCGACCTACCTCTACAGCGAGGCCGACCGCTACTGGTACGACACCCAGCCGTCGTTGAACCGCAAGGCGGCGGAGTACGCCGACGGACTCACCCCGGACGACGTGTGGGCCGAGATCGTCGAACGACTCAGACGATCGGAGAGGACCCGTCCCGGGGACTTCACCGGCGTCGACGTGGCGCCCACGGGGACCGCGGAGGTCGGCGAGCCCGACGGGGTGCACCTGGTGCTCCTGCACCCCCGCCTCACCCACACAGGCAAGGGCTCCGACTCCGAGGGCTACCGGTTCGCCGAGGACCTGATGACCTCGAGAGGTCCCGCGCCGAGGGAGCGGCGGAACCTTCTCGTCGCCCTCGGCCCGGACGCCCAGCGCTACGCGGAGCTGGACTCCGCCGTCCGGGCGAACCTCGCGTGGCGGCACCTCGCGGAACGGATCGCGGAACTGGACCTGACCCGACAGAACGAGGCCCTGGTCAACCGCCGCCGCGACGAGACCAACCGGGTCGTCGACCAACGAATCCCGACCACCTACATCTGGCTGTTCCACCCCGCGCAGGACGACGGCTCCCGCCCCCAGACGATGAAGGTCCTCAAGGTCGACGGGCCCGAACCGCGCCTCGCGGTCCGCACCTCGGCACGGCTGGTGAAGGAACAGATGCTGCTCACCTCGGTCGGGGTGCAGAACGTCCGCCTCGCCCTGGACCAGCGGTTGCGCAGGGTCTGGAACGACGGCCGCATCACGGTCGGCGACCTCTGGGACTACTACCGCCGGTACCCCTACCTCGACCGGCTCCGCGACCGCCGCGTCCTGGACGACGCCGTCCGAGCTGCCCTCGACAGCCTGGAATGGCACGGCGGGGGGTTCGCCCTCGCCGAGAGCTACGACGAGGCGACCGGTGACTTCGGAGGCCTCGTCCTCCCCGGTCTGACGACCTGGTTCGGCCCGATCACCGACACGACCCTCCTGGTCGACCCCCGCCTCGCCCAAGCCCAGGCCGACCGCGCCGAGACGGCCGACCCCGAAGACACCCAAGCCCAGGACCCCGATCCGACCGACACCGACACCGACACCGACACGACGTCGGGCCCGACCACGCCCGTCCGGAAGATCCCCCCCGCGCCGGTGCGCCGCGCCCGGTACAGCGCACGGCTCACGATCAAACCGGACGGCGACATCGCCGCCCAACTCAAGGCGGCCGCCGAGGACCTGCTCGCGCACCTGGTCGCCGGCGGACCCGAGGCCCTCGACATCGTGCTCGACGTCCACGCCGAACGGCTCGCCGGCTTCGACGAAAGAACCGCCCGGACGGTCACCGAGAACGGCGCCACCCTGGGGTTCACCGGCAACCGGTTCGAGGACGGCACATGAGCGCGCTTGGGATACCCGAGGCGACCGGGGTCCACGTGGTGGAGATGGATCCCGCGCTGGCCACCACCATCGGGCTGCACCACACCGTCGCGACCGCCGTCGCGGACCTCGTCGACAACGCCCTCGACGCGACAGCGGCCACCGTCCGAATCCGGATCCTCCTCGACGGGTCGGCCCCGGTCGGGCTACAGGTCATCGACGACGGGCGCGGCATGGACGCGACGGCCTTGGACCGGGCCATGAGGTACTCCGGGACCCGGGAGTACCGCTCGTCGGACCTCGGGCACTTCGGTGTCGGCCTGAAGGCCGCTTCGCTCAGCCAGGCCGACACCGTGCTCGTCTGCTCCCGGGCGTACGGGGCGACCCCGGTCGGGCGACGGCTGCAACGGGCGGGGGACCGACAGGCTCCGCTGGTCGGGCGGATCCAGTCCGCCGCCGCGGAGGAGCGGCTGGACGCCGCCGGGGTCGGGACGAGCCCGGGGACCGGAACCGTCGTGGAATGGCGCGACGTCCGCAGCTTCCCCAGCACCTCCGACCCGGAAGAGAAACGGCGGTGGCTCGAGGGGACCGTCCGCGAGGTCCGCACCCATCTCGGGCTCGTGCTGCACCGCATCCTCGCCACCGGGGTGCCCGTGGTGACGGTCGACACCTGGGATATCGTCGGCGGCCGGGCCGGACCTGCGCGGGCGGTCACCGCGATCGACCCGTTCGGATACCAACGCAGCGGTGACTGGGATTTCCCCGAGGAGCTCTCGCTGGTCCTACCCGACGGGTCGGAGCCGGTCATCGCCGTGGCCCACATCTGGCCGCCCGGATCGCAGGACCAGGGCTTCAAGATCGGCGGCCGTCCGGGCGAGGCGTCCCAGGGCTTCTTCGTCTATCGCAACGACCGGCTCATGCAGGTCGGTGGTTGGTCGGGGCTGTGGGGACCGCGCCCGGACTGGGCGCTCGCCCGGGTGGCCCTCGACCTGACCGCGGGCGCCCCGAAGCACGTCACGATCAACCCGGAGAAGTCGGGCATCACGTTCAGCAGCGACCTCCGCCGCGCCCTCGAAGGAGCGACCTGTCGCATCTCGCGCCTCGACCTCGCCGGCTACCTCGCCCGCGCCGCCGGCGAGGACCGCCGGAGCCGGTCCCGCACCCGCCATCCCGTCCGGCTGGTCGAGCCGCGGTCCGGGATGCCCGCATCCGTGCTCGACGCCTACCGCGACACCGTCGAGTTCGACCCGAGCTTTCCCGGGGTCGACATCCGCTGGCGGACCCTCCCGGCCGACCAGGTGTTCGACGTCGACGTCGACGGGAGGGTTCTTACGCTGAATCTCCGCCACCGGCAGGTGCTGGTCGGTCACCGCAGCCTCGACCCGGACGACGCGCCCGTCCTCAAGGTCCTGTTCCATCTCCTCCTCGGCGGCCACTTTGCCGGCTTCTACCTCGGGGACCGGGACAAGCGGGAGATCGCGGCGTGGCAGGCCCTGCTGCTCGCCGCCGTCGACGCCCAGAGCGAGGAGACCCCGTGAACGTCCCCGAACGTCACCTCACCCCGGAGACGTTGGAGGCCTACTTCGCCAGCGCATCCTCGGTCGTCCACCAGCTCGCCGCCGACCCGCGCCGCACCCTCCGGATCGACCCACCCGAGCAGACATTGGAGCTGTGGACCCCCGCCGCCGGCCCCGAACCGGACGTGACCGCACTGAGCCGGGTACGTATCGCGACCGAGGAGATGGACGACGGTCCCTGGTTCGTCCTCACCGTCGACGCACGGAACGCCCATTTCGAGGCCTACTCGCTGATCGCCGCGGTCGACGACGACCTCGCGGCCGGCCGCCCGTTCCATCTCGCGGTGAGCAGGTCGATCGCCACCTACCGGGAGCTGCTCGCCGGGCGGGGACGGATCAGCGACGAACGCACCGTCGGACTGCTCGGGGAGCTGCTCCTGCTCGAGCACCTCGTCGTCGGCGTCGGGGAGGACGCCGCACTGACCGCATGGCTCGGACCGGACGCTGAGGAACACGACTTCGTCCTCGCCGAGGTCGACGCCGAGGTGAAGACCACCCTGTCCGAAAGCCGCCGACACGTGATCGGCACCGAGCATCAGCTGCAGGAGAGCCCGGCGCGGGACCTGTGGCTGGTGTCGATTCAGCTGACCCGTGCCGGGGGGGCCCCCGACGGATTCGGGTTGGGCGACCTGGTCCGGCGGGTCCGCCGACGACTGGAGACGGGCCGGGAGGGCTTCGCCGCGCACCTGAGCCGGCAGGGTTGGCGGGACACCGACGCCGACCTGTACCGGGACCGCTACCTGTACCGCACCCCGCCGGCGGCGTACCGGGTCGACGGCGGGTTCCCCGCGTTGACCCGGGCCCGGATCGACGCGGTCGTCCCGCAGGCCGAACTTGTCGGAGGCGTCTCCTACCGTGTCGACGTGACCGGGCTGCCGTCCGGGACGCCGCCCGGCGTGCTCGCCGGGTTCGTCGGAGGGACCACCCCGTGAGCGCGGACACCCCGGGACTCGTCCCGGCCCTGAAGAGCATGGACGGCGAGGCACCCAGCGCCCTCCTCGAAGTGGTGGCCTTCATGGCACGGAAGGGCGGCGGTGCGGTCCCCGACGAGGCGACCGTCGTCGACGCCCTCACCACCCCCGACGTGAACGACGCGGCTCGGGTCCGGTTCCAGCTGCTCATCAGCCGCTGGGACGCCGCCCGGCACGAGGACTGGGCGGCCGCCACGGGCGCACACACCGCACCGCGGCGTGCGCTGGTCCACCGCCTGCTCGGGCTCGGGGACCGGGCCGTCGCACGACTCGACGCGTTGTACCCGCGCGGTCCCGGGGCCGTCATCATCGAGGCGGCCGACGGGGACTGGACGCCCTGGTACGACCGGACTCGGCACGACAGGTCCGACTTCTACTGGAAGGCCTACTCGGGGGTCCTCGAACGCGACCCGGGCTTCGACGCCTTGGCCGTCTCCCGGCTGGACACCACCACGACCGCCGTCGTCAGGAGACTCGCCGACCCGACGTGGGGAAAGCCCTACCAGTCCAAAGGGCTGGTCGTCGGGTACGTGCAGAGCGGGAAGACGGCCAACTTCACCGGCGTCATCGCCAAAGCCATCGATGCCGGCTACCGACTCGTCATCGTCCTCACCGGCACCGTGGAGATCCTGCGCCGCCAGACCCAACGACGACTCGACATGGAGCTCGTCGGCGTCGAGAACATCCTCGGGGGCATCGAGGAGGCCGACGCCGCCAAGGTCGCCACCACCGACTACCACGACGACCAGGACTGGAAGAACAACAAGTTCCTCCGGCACGGCATCCCGGTCCACACCACCGACACCGTCCCCACCATCCGCCGGCTCAGCACCTTCGCCGGTGATTACCACCGCCTCCAGCAGGGACTGTCGACCCTCGACTTCCGGGCCGGCCACGAGCTCGTCGACAAGAATCGCCCGCTCTACGAGCCGGTCAACCTCTTCACGACCGACGTACGGCTGGCCGTGGTGAAGAAGAACAGTCGGGTCCTCGAGCGGCTCGTCGCCGACCTCGGCGAGATCCACGCCGACCTCCGCGAGATCCCCACCCTCATTATCGACGACGAGGCCGACCAGGCCTCGGTGAACACCCGGAAGCAGAAGCAGCACAAGACGACCGAGGAGAAGGAGCGCAGCGCGGTCAACGAGCAGATCGCCGCCCTGCTCAGGATTCTCCCCCGCTGCCAGTACATCGGGTACACGGCGACCCCGTTCGCCAACGTCTTCATCGACCCCGACGACTCCGAAGACCTTTTCCCCAAGGACTTCATCGTCAGTCTCGACCGGCCGATCGGCTACATGGGGGCGCGGGACTTCCACGACCTCGACAGCGACTTCGCCGGTGAGACCAAGACCGTCCGCAACTCCAACGAGAAGGCGTTCGTCCGGGACCTCGTCGCCACCGGACCGGACCGGCAGGACGCCGAGATGCAGTCCGCACTCGACGCGTTCGTCCTGACCGGTGCGTTGAAGCTGTTCCGACGGGGACCGCTCGAGGAGAAGTTCCGCCACCACACCATGCTCGTCCACGAATCCCTCATTAGGGCAGAGCACGCCGTGCTGGCCGACCGGATTAGGGAGCTGTGGAAACGGTCCGGCTACGACACCCCCACCGGCCTCGAGCGTCTGCGCGGTCTGTTCGACGACGACTTCGCGCCCGTGGCGTCCGAGCTGCACGAACGGGCCGTCGACAAGGCAACCCAGGCTGGTAACACCGTTCCCGTGGCGCTCCCGTTCCCCACCTCGTTCGACGACCTCGAGCGCGGGGGGTGGGTCGGGCGGGCCCTCGACCTGATCGACGCAGGCACCTCCCCGGTGATCGTCGTCAACGGGGACTCCGAAAAGGACTACGCCCAGGACGCCCTGGACTTCCAAGGCAGCGATGTCTGGAAGGTCCTGGTCGGCGGGGCCAAGCTCAGCCGGGGGTTCACGGTCGAAGGGCTGACCGTCACCTACTACACGCGGCGGACCCAGCAGGCGGACACTCTCATGCAGATGGGTCGGTGGTTCGGGTTCCGCCGCGGTTACGGCGACCTCATCCGCTTGTACATCGGGCGGAACGTCCCGGCGCCGCACGACGAGGTCACCGACCTGTACGAGGCGTTCGAGGCGGTCGTCCGCGACGAGGAGGACTTCCGGGCCGAGCTGGTCCGCTACGCCGCCGTCAACCAGGAGTCCGGGCATCCCCTCGTGCGACCCGAGGACGTGCCGCCGATGGTCTTTCAGCAGGTGCCCTGGCTCAAGCCGACCGCGACGAACAAGATGTACAACGCCGAACTGGTTCGGCAGGGCGTCGGTGGGCGACTGTCCGACTTCCCCGCTCAGGCCGACCGTGGCACAGGCAGTGGGAACGCGGCGCATTTCGCCGCCGTCCAGCCCCTGCTCGCCGCCGTCGACAAGCACGGAACTTTCGAATACCAGGATCCGACCACCGGCCAGGTCAGCACTTATGACGCGCGGTACGGGATCGTCGGCGCTAAGCAAGTTCGTGACGCTGTGGCCGCATTCAACTGGGTGCCGAACTGGTCCTTCGCGCCTCGGCTCGCCTTCCTGGACGACATCATCGATCAGCACCAGCTCACCGACTTCGCGGTCCTACTACCGGATCTCGCCGGAGCCGTGTCACGCACCGTCGGTACGCGAACCGATCTGCCGATCCTGACCCGACGCCGACGGCAGGATCGGGAGGGGTTCTCGGGTAGCTCCAAGAGGCAGCGTGACGCCGTGCAGACGATCGCAGGCAGACCGAAAGCGGGCTCCGACCCTTACGAGCTCGACGGAGCGGGCGGACCCTTGGCCGTAACGCTTCACACCTCGACTCGGGCAGCGATCCTGCTCACGTTCGCTCTGGACACCGGTGTTTTCGATGCGAAAGCCTCAGGCCTACCGCCGGGACCGGTGGCCGTGACCGACGTGGCGACCCTGTTCTCGTGGGCGCTTCCGTACGCGGCAGCACCCAACGGGCGGATCGGTTTCCAGGCCCGCAAGTCGGGCGCCGGCGCGATCATCCTCCGCGACGGTCCGAAGGTCCCTGCCTAAACCATCGGCCCCACCCAGTTGCGTCCACGGAGGTGGTGTACGGGTTCGGGTCTGGTGACGACACGCCGGGCTTGGATGCTGGGGGGTGAGACGGCCACCGCGTGATCCTCGACGAGTTCCTTCCACAGAGCTCGAGTAGAGGAGTACGCGATGGCCGCTGGGCCAAGCATCGACGTGGCCGGGTTCCTCGGCAAGCAGTTGGAGTCGGCGAGTCCGGATCTGCTGCGGGAGATGGTGAAGACGTTCGCGGAGGCGTTGATGAGCGCCGACGCGGACCAGGTGTGCGGCGCGGGCTACGGGCAGCGCAGCGAGGAGCGGATGACCTCCCGTAACGGCTACCGGGACCGGCCATGGGACACCCGGGTGGGCAGTGTGGAGCTGCGTGTCCCGAAGCTGCGGACGGGCAGCTATTTCCCGGACTGGCTGCTGGGGCGGCGGACCCGGGCGGAGCAGGCCCTGATCTCGGTGGTCGCGACCGCGTATCTGCTGGGGGTGTCGACCCGCCGCGTTGAGGGGCTGGTCGCGACCCTGGGGATCGAGAAGCTGTCCCGGTCGCAGGTGTCGGCGATGGCCACCCACCTCGACGCCGAGGTGGCGGCGTTCCGGTCCCGGCCGCTGTCGGACGGGCCTTACACGTATCTGTGGATCGATGCCCTCGCGGTGAAGGTCCGGGAGGACGGCCGCACCCAGAACGTGGCGGTGATGCTCGCCGCGGCGGTCAACGCCGACGGGCAGCGGGAGATCCTCGGGGTGGATGTCGACACCGCGGAGACCGGGGCCGGGTGGTTGGCGTTCCTGCGGTCGTTGACCGCCCGCGGCCTGTCCGGGGTCGCACTCGCGATCTCCGATGCCCACGGGGGGCTGCGGGGGGCGTTGGCAGCGGCCCTTCCCGGGGCGGCCTGGCAACGCTGCCGGACCCATTTCGCGGCGAACCTGCTCGGGAAGGTCCCCCGGTCGGCGCAGCCGGTCGTCGCGGGGCTGCTCCGCAGTGTGTTCGACCAGCCCGATCCCGAGCAGGTCGACGCCCAGTTCGCCAGGGTCGAGGCCCAGCTGCGGGACCGGTTCCCGACGGTCGCGGACTACCTCGCCGACGCCCGCGAGGACCTGCTCGCGTTCACCGGGTTCCCCGTCGAGCACTGGACGAAGATCCGGTCGAACAACCCACAGGAACGGTTGAACAAGGAGATCCGCCGGCGCACCGACGTCGTCGGGATCTTCCCCGACCGGACCAGCGCGATCCGCCTCATCGGCGCGGTCCTGGCCGAACAACACGACGAATGGTCCGTTGCCCGCCGCTACCTCTCCGCGGAAAGCCTCGCCAAGGCCCGGCAGCGACCGGTCCCATCCGCCGGGCAACCCGCCCTCACCGGCACACCCGGCTCCCGGGCCATGGCCACACCGGAGGCCGCTCATGCCGCCTGAGAACCGAACCGGCCCGTCGCGTGACGCGGGCGTGACAGCAGTCTGTGGCGTCTGCGGCCGTCCGACCCCTCCTGGGCGGGTCCGCCGATGGTGCTCACCGGCCTGCCGGCAGGCCGCCTACCGCCGGCGGACCCTGCCCCCACAGCCGACCCTGGCAGCAGACCTGCCCCCGGCACGATCCCACCGGGAGACCACCGTCTACGTCTGCCCCGGCTGCGACACCCGCTACCTCGGCCAGCAACGCTGCGAGGACTGCAACCTCTTCACCCGCCGCGTCGGCCCCGGCGGCCCGTGCCCCCACTGCGACGAGCCCGTCGCCCTCACCGACCTCCAGGAGCCGCTCCTGAGCTAATCTGCACCAACGCCGAGCACCACACGGTGGAAGCACTCATCCACCACCTCCACGGACGCGACCTTCGGCGGCGGGGAGCACGAGGGTCGATGAGGTCAGCACGATCCGGCGGGGTTCGTCCTCCGTCCATGGCCCGATGTGGTCGCGGCTCCGGCCGCGACCGGTCATGGCGATCGGGGGTACCCGGACCGGGTGGCCGTGGGCTCGCGCCCGGGCGATGAGGTGGTCAAGTTCCGTGGCGACCGGTCCGGGGGCTGGCGTCAGGGCCAGCGGACCTCGGTGGCCGGGTTGCATCCGTCGATCTCCTGTCAGTTCGGGTGCACCGGTCAATGACGGCCGGGTCGAGTGGTGTCTGTGCGGCTGGCTGGGACGTTCGCCGGGGCGTGGGCTCGTCGGGTCCGCCCGCAGGGTGAGCTCCTCCTGCGCGAAGGAAGGGGGCTGCCAGCAGAGCCGCCGGGTAGGGACCCGATACCCGTCGGTGGTCGGTGCGTTGCGGAGCCCGGGGGATCGGTCCACGGCGTTGACCATGATCAATAGCGCCACAGTCAGGTGCTTACGGGGAGTCAGCAAAACAGCTGTCCAACCGGCTATCTGGTCACGGCGGGTGTTGGACAAAAGGAGAGCCCTGAAGAACCGATTTCATCAGGGTTGCCCCCCGTTCACGGAACGTGGTATCGAAAGACCGCGGGAACACCGTTCACGCTGAAACACCGCCCACGCCGGGCAACCAGTCACCGTGAGTGCCGTCGTCATCGCTTTCCGTCCACCTCCCCGAGGAGTAGCCATGCCCGACACCTCAGGCTCGACCGCGGCCCCGCCGGTCCCCGCCCTGGCGCGGACGGACCCTGCCGCACTCCGGGTGCGCGTCCAGCACCGCGCACAGGCCCTCCAGGCCACGGTCGTCGTCGCGCTGTACGCACTGCGGGACCGGTTCCGCCAGCGGGTCGCTGTCCGCGCCGAGGCCGGTGACCACACCATCCAGGTCGTGATCACCGTCCTGGCGATGGCTCTTCTCGCGATCGCCGTCGCGACCGTGCTCACCGGCACTGCCAACAAGTGGATCACCCGGATCAAGGGCCTGGCGCCCTGACGTGGTGGCGGTGCGCGCGCCCCACGCTGGGATCTCTCGGTCCCGGCGCTCCTCGGCGCGCGCTCCGCACCCAGTTCCCCGGTCGGTGGACGGTGAACGTGGATCCAGCGCTGTCGAGACCGCGATCGTGATCTCGTCACTGCTGATCGTGGTCCTGCTGATCCTCGAGGTGGTGCTGTGGTTCATGGCCCAGCACAGCGCCGCCGCGGCCGCCGACGCCGGCGCGTTCGCCGCCGCTGAACAGAGCAGCTCCGCGGGGCGCAGCAAGGCCGCCGCGGTCCTGGCCGACCTCGGTTTCCTCACCAGCTCGACGGTGAACTCCTCCCGATCCGGGACCACTGCGACCGTCACCGTCACTGGGTCGACGCTGAGCCTCGTGCCCGGACTCCACCTCGGAGTCCGCAAGGTCGGGGTCGCTGCGGTCGAACGGACGACACGGCAATGACCGCCCACTTCCGTGTCCCGAACCGACGCGGCTTCCGCGCCCGTCTCGTGGCCGGTCGGGTTTGCCCCCCACGGTCGGCCGAGGCGGGATCGGAGAGTCTCACCGTGGCGATCGTCTCCGCCGGGCTGATTGCCGGTGTCCTCGGCGCTGTGCTTCTCGGCGGCCGGTACACCAGCGTCCGGATCAACCTCGAGGATGCCGCTCAGGCCGCGGCCCGCGCTGCCTCCATCGAACGCAGCCCCGCCATCGCACGCTCCAGCGCGCGCACCGCGGCCCAGCAGGCGCTCGCCGGGTCCCGCACGAACTGCTTGACCACCACCGTCACCTTGGACACCAGTGGCTACGCCACCGAGCCCGGCACCGACGCGAAGGTCCCCGCCACCGTCACCTGCACGATCAGCACATCGGGGCTCGTCCCCGGCCTGCACGGCACCAAGACCTTCTCCGCGACCGCGCGCAGCCCCCTCGACACCCACCGGGAGCGATGACGATGACCACCCGCCGCACCCACACCCGGCACACCGCAGCCGCAACGTCCGCCATCGCCCTGGTCGGGCTGGCCGCGGCCGGGTGCGTCGGCAACAGCGCGGCCGCGCCCGTCACCCCCGCAACGAGCTCCGCGACCGCCACACAGACACCGCTTCCCGTGGTGACCGGGACCCCCACGCGCCCGCCGACTACGAAGCCCATCCCGACCGTGAAGGCCACCCCGACCGGCGACGCCCCACCCGGGACCGGTGCGCCCCTCGCGCCCGGGCTCCCACCGGCACCCCCGGCGTACCTGAAGCTCCCGGCCGCCCAGCAGACCGCCGTCCGCGGAGCCCTCATCAGCTACGACGCATACAAGCTTGCATTCGAGAGGGCGAGTCGGGTCGGCCCCACGCCCTCGGTGGCCGACGAGGTCTACAAGCACGCCGCTACCGTGGTCGCCGCCCCCGTGCTGGGCTCCATTGAGGAGGACTACAACGCGGGTCGGCGTATGAAGCCGGGTCACGGCGCCGTCTACCGGTTCCTGCCGATTACAGCAACGGCCACGACCGTACGCATGCTGGTCTGCACGACAGCCGAGCCCGACCTCGTCGACAAGACCGGCAAGGTGGTCTCCTTTCCGTTCCCCGGGCTCGAACAGGGATTCGTCATCTCTTCCCAGCTCTACAAGGGGAACTGGCTGCTGCTGGACTCCGAACAGCCGCAGAAAAATGAGCCGACATGCGTCTGATCGCGCGGCTCGTGGTCCTGGTGGCCCTCGTGGTCGCCGGCCTCTCCGTGAGTGTTCCGACCGCGCACGCAGACGTGATCTGCACGGTGCACGGCCCCGTGAAAGTGTGCTGCGACAAGAAGACAAGCATATGTAAGACGATCATCAGTAAGCCGGGCGGTCCCGGGACGGCCCCGAGCCCACCGCCCGGGAAGCCGGGCGGGCCGGCGAAGCCCCCGCCGTGTGTGTTCGGGAAGCAGGAAGTGCCCTGCTCGGGGGCGAGCGGCACTTGGTCGAACGCCAACCAGTGCTACATGCACGTCGAGGACCCGCCGCCGGCGTACTTGAACGCGCCGCCGGACTCGACGGCGTATCTATGTACCCCGTCCGGCGGGGGAGCCGCCAGGACGGTGTGGGTCCGGAACGGGGCGCCGCCGGTGGCTCCGCCGCCACCGGACCCGGCCGTGGTCGCGCAGATGATCGTTAACAGCATGCAGCTCACGCCCCCCGAGTTCGCGGACACGTTTGCGCCGCGCCCGGTCGAGGCGAACCCGGCGTCGATGGGCGCGGTGGGCTTGCCGGTATGGATGGCGGTCGCCCGATCCCCCCGAAGCACTGGTCCGCTGACGGTGACCGCGAGCCTGGGTGGGACGACGGTCACCGCGACCGCCGCCCCGACCTCCTGCGACTGGCACCTGGGTGGGGGAGTGACCCATCGCTGCGCGACCGCGGGCACGGTGTTCCACGTCGGGGACGGGGTGGTGATGAGCCCGGACTGCGGGGTCCGCTACCTCAAGGTCAGCTCCCACGCCGGGTACCCGGTGACCGTGACCGCGCACTGGGTCGTCACCTGGACCGGCGCGGGAGCGACCGGTCAGATCCCGCTGGACCTGACCAGCCCGGTCCGCCACATTCGGATAGGGGAGCTCCAGGCCGTGGGGGTGTCCGGGTGAACGCGCCGACCCGCCACCTGCGCGGCGACCGTGAGCGGGGATCCAGCTCAGTCCTGGTGGCGATCCTCGCGCCGACCCTGCTGCTCGCGATCGCCGTCATGGTCGACGGCGGGGAGAAGGTCCGCGCGACCACCGCTACCGACGGGCTGGCCCGGGAAGCAGCTCGCGCTGGTGCCCAGGCCGTCAGCGACAGCTCCGTGACCGGGTCGGCTGGATCGGTGGACCCGGCGCGCGCCCGAGCCGCCGTCCGCGCGTTCATGCCCCCCGGCACTCCTTACACGGTGGACGTGTCCGGAACGAAGCTGACCGTCACGATCACCACGACGTCGAGGACGGTGCTGCTGTCCGCGGTCGGCGTGGCCTCACTCCCTGTCCGCGCGAGCCAGACCGTCGACCTCCGCCAGGTCCGCCCGTGACCGCCCCCGGCGCGGCTCGAGGCACCCGCTGCCGGCAGCGCTACCCACTCGATCGGGGTGAGCCGGTGAGCGGGCTCGGGCGCCTGCTACGTGCCGCGGCGTCCGCTGTCGCGCTGGCAGCGCTGCTCGTCGGGTTGCCAGCGCTCATCGCGCTCATCGCGGCGGGCACCGCGTGGCCGCAGTCCTGGGCGCAGCTGCACCAGGATCTGTTCACAGCGTCCACGGACAACCCGCTGCTCGGCCCGGTTCTGCTACTGATCGGCGCCATCGCATGGCTGCACCTGGCCTACGCAACGCTCGTCGAGTTCGCCTACCAGGTCCGGCGTGTGCAGCCACCCGAGCTCACGCTGCCGTCGTTGCGGGTGTCGCAGAGCCTTGTCCACGGCCTGGTCGCTGCCGTCCTGGCGGCCGTGATGATCGCCGCAGCCGCAGGCCCAGCCATCGCTGCCGGCAGTAGCGCTCCTAGCTTTCCCGTCCCGACGTTCCCCGGCCCCGCCGCCTCTCAGTCCCAGATGGTCGCCGCCCTTCCAGCGGTCCGGGCAACCGCTGCCGTCTCCACATCAGCCGGCCTTCCGAGCGCGGCGACCGAGACCCGTGTACACGTCCAGGCCGGGGACAGCCTGTGGCCCCTGGCCGAGGACCACCTCGGCCAGGGGGAGGACTGGACGCGGATCTGGCAGGCAAACCGCGACACTCTCACCGACCCGTCCACGATCCCGGTCGGCGCGACCCTGACCATCCCGGCCGCCCGCACCGCGTCCCCGGCCCTAGCGGGGTGGACGACCGTGCGGTCCGGCGAGACGCTCCGCGAGATCGCGCACCGCGAGCTCGGCGACGAGAGCCGGTGGCCGGAGATCTACCACCTGAACAGCCACCGAATCGCGGACCCGGATCTGCTCCGACCCGGCTGGCAGCTCCGGCTTCCGCAGGCCACCGGCCCGCACGTCACCGCTTCGCCGGTAGCCGCGCCGGTGGTGGCGCCGCCGCCCCCGCCAGCCGAGCAGCCCGGCAGGCCACTGGCAACCCCGCCCCCGACCGCTGCCCCCACACAGCCGGCCGCCGTTCCCGTGTCCCCGACCGCGCCCACTGCTCAGGTGCCTGACACCGCTGCGGCCGCGTCCGCGCCGGTCGTTCCCGGTCTCACCGCCACCGCGCAGGCGTCCCAGCCGGCGCCGACCCTCCCGGCCGCGGCGACCCCAGCAGCCGACACCTCGGCGGCTGTCGACGGATCGGATCCGCGGGGGCTCGGCGCGCTGACACTCGGTGGGCTGGGGTGCTTCGCCGCGGCTGGGGTCCTCGCGTTGCTCGGTGTCCGCCGCCGACGGCAGATGCGCCGTCGCCGCCCCGGCCAGCGCATCCCGTTGCCCAACCCGGAGGACCGGGACGCTGAACTCGAGGCGCTCGCCGTGGAGCAGCCGGCGACCGTCGCGTTTCTCGACACCGTCCTGCGGGGCATCGCCGCGCACGCCGTCGCACGCCGCCGCCCAGTCCCCGCGCTGCTGGGGGTCCGTCTGGACACCGCGGGTGCGACCTTGGTGCTCTCCGAGCCGCAGACCTTCCGCCCCGACTGGGTCACCGTGGACGCAGTCGGCAACTGGCGCGTGGACCGCGCCGCGGCTCCACCGGACCCCGCCCCTGACGCCGCGGTCCCCGAGGCGGCCAGCCCCGACGGCGCGGACCCCGCGGACCCCGTCGCCCCGTCCGGTCCGGACGGGTCCGTCCGAGCTGCTCCCTACCCCGCGCTGCTGACCCTGGGGCCGACCGCTGACGGCGCATCGCTGCTGCTGCTCAACCTGGAAGCCGCGCGTGCGCTCACCCTGACCGTGGACCCGGCCGATGACCGGGCCGCCGCCACCGCCGAAGGGGTCCTCGCCGCGATGGCCGTCGAGCTCGGCACCAGCCGGCTCGCGGACCACCTCGTCGTGCACGCGGTCGGCTGGGGCGCGGACCTGGCCCCCCTGACCCTGCAGGACCGGTTCCACCACCACGCGTCGCTCGCGGACGCGCTCCCGCTGCTGGAGGCATCCGCCGACGGGGACACCGCCGCCCTGGCCGACGCCAACACCGACGGTCTGCCCGACGCCCGGGTCCGGGACGGTGCCACCGACCTGCTCGCCCCGCAGATCGTGCTCTGTGTGACCCCGCCCAAAGCCGCGGAACTGGACCGGCTCGCCGACCTGCTCAACCGCCGTCCCAGCGTGGCCGTCGCAGCTGTCACCACCACCGGCCCCGACGATGACTGGACCGACCCCGACTGGGCCCTCGCGGTCACCCCGGACCGGGTCACCCGGCTCGCCGCCATGGGCTGCGACCTGCGCCTGCAGCAGCTCTCACTGCACGAACGCGCCCAGCTGGTGCAGATCGCCGAACTCGCCCTGCATCCCGGGAGCACCGACGCCCCATACGACGTCGCCGCCGCCACCGCCCACACCGTCGACGTCACCAGCACCAGCACTCCGGACAGCACCCCGGCCGGGCCGGTCGAGGAGGCGGACGTCGACTTCGCCGCTGACCGGGCCGCGCTGGCCCACACCCAAGCCTCCGGCGGCCCGGACATCGCCCCGACTCCCGGCGCCGTCGACAGTCCCGCCGCCCAGGAGGAGCCCAGTGGACCGGGGACACCGTCCGCGGCCGCACCCGGGGCGCATCGCACCCGCCCAGCGGCCGACAGCCCGGGCCGCCCGGCCCGCGACCCCGGCCTCGCTGCGCCGGCCGGCGACCGGTCCCCGTCGGCGGCCGCGGCGCCGAACCCGGTCGCAGCGGCTCCCACCGGTACGGCCCGCCGACAGCCGCGCCGGCGTTCTCTGGACGCGACCCTCGACGCGCTCGCTGACGCACCCCACGTCGCCCTGCTCGGCGACCTCGACGTCGTCGGCGCCACCGGTACCCTCGAGCAGGGCGACGGCACCTTCCTGCTGCTGGCCACCTGGATCGCGTTGCACCCCGGGACCAGCTCCACCCAGGTCACCGACGCGCTCTGGCCCCGGGTCGTGGTGGACAAGACCGTCGCCCGCAACACCGCCACCTCCAAACTGCGCCGCTGGTTCGGCACCACCCCCGACGGCCAACCCTGGCTGCCCCGGGTCACCGCCACCGCCGGCTACCGGTTCACCGACGGCGTCACCACCGACTGGGCCCAGTTCCAGGCGCTCAGCGCCCGCGGCACCAGCGGCCACGACGACGACGCCCTCATCCGCGCCCTGTCCCTCGTCCGTGGCCGCCCGCTCGGCAACATCAGCCACACCAACCACCTGTGGGTCGACGACCTCCAGCTGGAGGTCACCGCCGCAGTCGTCGACACCGCCCACACGCTGGCCGAACGCAGCCTCGCCGCCGGCAACCCCGGCGTCGCCCTCCACGCCGTGGAACAGGGCATGGCCGCAGACCCCACCGCCGAGATCCTCTGGCAGGACCTCATCCGCGCCCGCGCCGTCGCCCGCGACCCCGCCGGTCTACGCCGCGCCATCGACCGCGCCCAACTCGTGCTGCACCAGGACCTGTCCCCGGACACCGTCGCGCTGATCAACGAGGTCACCGACCTCGACCGTCGAGCCGCCGCGAGCTGACCGACAGGCCCTTGGGATCGGTGGGCGCCCTCCACCTAGATGCCCCTCACGGGACCTGCAGCGGACCGTGTCGGTGGTGACCGTGCCGGCGTCCGCGGTGGTCGGTGGGGTCACCGGCGGCTGGGCAGGTGTTGCGTGGCATCTGCCCGCGCTGGCTTCCGTTGCGGCGACCCTGGCCACTGGGACGGTGATCCGGCTGGACCGGCCAGCTGCGGTGGACGCTGATGTGGGTGGTCCTGGTCGGCGCGCCGCTGCGCTGGTGGACACCGGCCGAGGTGTACCCCGAAGCCAGCGCAAACCCCGGCGCCACAGTCCCGTAGGACGATCCCCTAGCGGTCCCTCGGATACTTGGGACGCCGTACCGCCGGGCGGGGACGCGCCCTGATCTGCCCCGCGTTTCTCGGACATGGTCTTTTGTGCTTTCAAGCTGCCTTTTGGTAGCCGGCATGGGTTTCGCTGGGTGTCTGGTAGCCCAGGCCCGAGTGCAGTCTTTCGGTGTTGTACCAGCTGTCGATGTAGGTGGTGATGTCCCGGACCGCGTGCGCCCGAGTTGGGTAGACGGTGCGGTGGACACGCTCATTCTTGAGGGCCGCGAAGAATGACTCGGCCATCGCGTTATCGTAGCAGACCGCGGTCCTGCCGGTCGAATGGCGCAGTCCGAGGTCGGCCA
>JAABUY010001770.1_pt1 | contig 27832 bp, 25 predicted proteins | sample 5560271 | NCBI WGS metagenome assembly JAABUY01 (sample SAMN10711886, study PRJNA513374) | rock metagenome | isolation source: Antarctica rocks | place: Antarctica: Victoria Land, University Valley | reverse complement strand
CAGGCGTGGGCAGCACGAAGCCGAACGGCACCAGGGCCGTCAGCACCATAAGCCCGGTCAGCGCCGACCAGAACAGGGTCGTCTCGGTGCGGTCGGTGGCGCCCATGCGCCGGGTGATGACGATGGTTGCCGCCCAGCACAGCGCCGAGAGCAGCGGGAACGCTGCCGCAGCCTGGAGCGCGCCGGCGCCAGGCCGGATCACGATGAGCACGCCCGCCAAGCCGGCCAGCACCGCGGCCCAGCGCCGGATGCCGACAACTTCGCCCAGGAACGGGATCGACAGCGCGGTGATGAATGCGGGCGAAATGAAGCTGATCGCCGTCGCCTCCGCTACGGGCAGGTAGCCCAGCCCGCTGATGAACAGCACCGACGACGCGACCAGGCCGAGGCCGCGCAGGGCTTGCAGGGCCGGCCGCCTCGGGCGCAACCCGGCGAAACGGTTCCGCCCGGCCAGCAGCGCCCCGAAACCGGCAAAGACGATGTAGCGCAGCCAGGCGATCTCGACGGCCGGCAGGGACTGGCGCAGCAGCTTCGCCAGCACGTCGGACAGCGAGAACAGCATGACGGCGCAGAGCACGAGAAGGATGGCGGGCGACACCGGCGCCGGTGCGTCCGCCTGCTGCTGGCTCAAAGGCTGGGCCTTGCGCCTTGGGTTCAACAGCGTAGCCGGGCCACTGCGCGCGGCTCGTCCGGGGTGCTCGTGCCGGAGCCGCAGGTATCGGCAACGCCCTGGCGCTTGCGCTGCGTCCCGCGCACGAAGCCGGCGCCGTCGAACCTGTCGCCCAGCAGCGACCCGTCGGCGCGGCGCGGCACCACGTTGCTCGCCCCGGCGGTCTTCGTCGTCGTGAGCTCGTCCACCAGGCGCGCCGTCGTCGCCTTGTGCGGCATGGTCACGAGGGCGCCATGCAGGTTGGTGATGCGGAACAGCGCCCTGAGCAGGTCTCGATCCCCTGCTTGTCGAACCAAGGATTGTAGATCATCAAGGCTTTGAACGCCTCGGTCGGAGAGCTGGGATGGGCAACGACCTTGATGCGCCCCGTGATCATGGCCGGGCCCTTGGGCCAAGCCCGATGGCCGCGTCAACGCGGGCCTTGATCTGCAGCGCGAGGTATTTCGAGTAGATCCGGCACTGGGCGAGGCTGCCGGCGGTGAACCACAAGCCATCCTGCGCCGTCGGCCGCCACATGTTGCGCAGCTCGCCGCCCGCGTCGAAGCCCCAGACCGGACCGACGCGGTCGGCAACAGCGTCGCCAAGGCAGGCACGCACGACGTCCTGCTGGTTCTTGTAGCCGGTCGCGAGCACCAGCAGGTCGGCCTGCACCACCCTTCCGTCGCGAAGCCGCACGCCGTCATGCACGAAGCCCTCGATGGCGTCGTAGTGCAGCAGGCCGACCTCGCCGCTGGCGACCAAGTCGGAGCAGCCGATGTTGAAATAGTAGCCGCCGCCGCGGCGCAGGTACTTCATCTGGAACCCGGTGTCGTCCTCGCCGAAATCCAGCCGGAAGCCGCGCGCCGCCAGCCCGTCGAGCAACGGCTGGTCGGCGGCGCGCGAGGCGGCGGTGGAGAGCTGGTAGGCCCGCACCAGCACCGGGTAGGGCGTAGCCGTCGCCAGCAGGTCGCAGTCCTCGGTCGGGATGCCCTCGGCGTAGATGGCGTAAACCGACTGCGCCTCCTTGAGGCTGACGACGTAGGTCGGGCTGCGCTGGATGAGCGACACCGCAGCGCCGCTGGCGTGCAGATCCTGGGCGACGTCGTGCCCGCTGTTGCCGGTGCCGAGCACAAGGGCGCGGCGGCCCCGCCACGCGGCGCCGTGCGTATAGGCGCCGGAGTGCATCGCCGTGCCGCCGAACGCATCGAGGCCGGGCAGCTCCGGGATGTATGGGATGCTGCTGACGCCGGTTGCGAACACGAGGTGCAGCGGGCGCATGGCGCGCACGCTGCCATCGGCGCGGCGCAGCGTGACGCGCCAGCGCTGCGCGGCGTCGTCATAGGAACCGCCCGCGAGTTCAGTCCCGGTCCAGACATTGAGTTCCAGGCTCTCGGCGTAGGCCTCGAACCAGTTCGCCAGCTTGTCCTTTGGGATGAAAGTCGGCCAGGTCGGCGGGAACGGCATGTAGGGCAGGTGGTTGACGTGGACCTCGTTGTGCAGCGTCAGCGAGTGGTAGCGCTTGCGCCAGTTGTCGCCGATGCGCGCCTGGCGGTCGACGACCAGCGTGTCGACCCCGAGCTGGCCGAGGCGGGCCGCGATGGCGAGCCCCGCCTGGCCGCCGCCGACAACGATGACGGCGGGATCGTGGTTCGCGTAGGCGCGGGCCTTGGTGCGCTTGTCCAACCAGTTGTCGCCGCCGAACTCGCGCGCGTCGTCCGATGCTTGGCCCGATGCTTGGTCCGGTGCTTCCCTGGCCCCCGCTCCGGGCTGCGCCGGATGGAGCGCGTCGAGCGTCGTGACCACCGTCCAGGCGCGCAGTGTCCTGGGCGCCGACGGATCGGGAACGAGGCGCGCCACCCCGCTGCCGCTGCCGAGGACGGTCTCGAACGCGAAAATAGTTTCGATGACCTCAGTGCCGGCACGGACCACCTGCCGCGGCGGCGTCCGGCCGGCGGGCAGGCGGAAGCCGCGGGGTTCTGCCGCAGCCAGCGTTCCGCGCAGCAGGGCCTCGATGGCGGGAGCGCCGGACACGGTCGTCAACTGCCAGCTCAGGGCCAGCACGTCGCGCCAGTGGCCGTCCGGACGGAACAGGGCAGCGACCGCAGCCGGGTCGCATGCCCCGAGCGCGTCGCCAAAAGCCTCAAGCCATGAGGCCGCCTGCTCAACGGCGTCCGTGCGATCATTGCCGGTCATTCGGTAGTCTCCCTCCGACGGCCGGGAACCAGCCATGCGCTGTCCTGCCCCTGCCTATAAGGTGGGTGACATCCACCGGGACGCGCAAGGCCGGGCAACCGCGCCACAGAGTTGACGCACCATACGGAGAAATATGTTTCGCTCGATCATGTCCGGGAAAATCATAGCGTCCGACCTCGAAGACGGCGGCATCGCCGCCCGCCGTGAACACATCCTGACTACGGCGCAGACACTGTTCGGGCTTTATGGCTATCGCAGGGTGACCATGGAAGCTGCGGCAGAGGCGGCCCAAGTCGCGAAAGCGACCCTCTGTAGCTAGTATCGAAACAAGGATGTCCTTTTCGAAGCCGTTGCCCGGCGCTTGGCAGAAGGCTTGGTGCGGGACTTCATCGCCGCTCTTGAGGATGAGGGGCTGATCCGGGACCGCGCCCGTAGGGCGCTGATCGGCAAACACGCCCGCATCTTCCAGACCGTCCGCGGCTCCCCTGCGCCCAGGAGCTGTTTTCGGCCAAGGGCCGGCTGGCTGAGGAAACATTCCAAGCCGCGGACCGCGAGATGATCGCCGCCATCGGCAGCGCCGAGCGTGGCCAGGGCTTCGGTGTGCACGTGATCCCACTCAGGAACATCAGCGCTCCCGAGATGGCGAAGATCGCGCAGCCTTTCCTTCCAGCAGACCGCATCCTGAAAGCCGACGCCTCGCGGCCTCTGCTCATCGTGGCTGGAACTCCGCAGGAGGTCAGCCTCCTGCTCCAGTTGGTGAACACGTTCGATGTTGATTGGTTGAAAGGCGTCAGCTTTGGCATGTTCCCGCTGGAGACGGCCAAGGCTAGTGATCTCGCCAAGGAACTTGAGGCGATGGTCGGCACCGCTGGCGGCGGTGAGCGAGAGGGGGCAAGCGGCCCGCTCGCCGGCATGGTCAAGTTTGTTCCGGTGGACAGGCTGAACTCTATTCTTGTCGTATCGCAACGGCCGCAATACATTGCCGCAATCCGCAAGTGGATACAGGCCCTCGATAAGACCAAAAGCTCGGACACGCCGCGGCTGTATGTCTACTACCCACAGAACAGCAAGGCGGACGCGCTCGCGAGCACGCTGGGGGACATCTTCTCATCCGGCCGGGGGCGATCGGGGCCGGATTTCAATGTCGCGCCGGGCCAGCCGGGCGCCGACCTCTACTCTTCGCCTGGTGGCGGCGCTGCCGGACCGCTTGGAGGTTTTGGCGGCGGCGGCTTCGGCGGTGGCGGCTTCGGGGGGGGCGGCTTCGGGGGGGGCGGCTTCGGGGGTGGCCCTGGCGGAGGCTATGGCGGTGCCAACCTGGGCCGGGGCATCTCCTCGCAGCGGCCGGGCGCGATGGCGCGCTTCAGGCTGGCCGCCGACACCGCTCCTCCGCCAAATCGCGACGCGGCGGCTCCTGATCGAGCTGCAAACCCGTTGCTGGGTCCGCTCGACGACGGCACGGGCGGCTCCGTCGCGCTGCCAACCGATAAATCGGTCCGGATCATCGCAAACCGCGACAAGAACGCGATCGTCGTCCTCGCCACGCCGAACGACTACAAGATGGTCGAGCAGGCCATCCAGCGCCTCGACGTCTCACCGCTGCAGGTCGTGATCGAGGCCACGATTGCCGAGGTGACGTTGACCGACAATCTCAGGTACGGGCTCGAATGGTTTTTCAAGGGCGGCTCCAGCACAATCACCCTCAGCGATGCGGCAACCGGTGTCGTGGCCCCCGCGGCTGGCTTCTCCTATCTGCTCTCGGCCTCCAAGGCGCAGCTCGTGATCAACGCCCTGTCGGCGGTGACCGCCGTCAACGTCGTTGCCTCGCCGCAGATCCTGGTGCTCGACAACCAGACGGCGCGCCTGCAGGTGGGCGATCAGGTGCCGATCGCCACGCAGTCGGCCGTGCAGACGATCACCACGACCGCCCCGATCGTCAACTCGATCTCCTACCGCGACACCGGCGTCATTCTTGAGGTGCGTCCGCGCGTCAACAATGGCGGGATGGTTTTCCTCGATATTTCGCAGGAGGTGAGCGCGGTTGCGAACACGCAGACCTCCAGCATCGACTCGCCGACAATCCAGCAGCGCCGGCTCCGCAGCACGGTCGCGGTGCCAGGCGGACAGACCATCGCCCTCGGCGGCTCATACGCGACAACCGGGCGCGCGCGAGGTCCGGCATCCCGATTCTCGTGGACCTGCCGTTGATCGGGACGCTATTCGGCACCCGGTCCGTGGCCGCAGAGCGCACCGAGTTGTTGGTCATGCTGACGCCGCACGTGATCCGCAACTCGGAGGACATGCAGGCCGCGACCGACGAGATGCGGCGGCGGGTGCAGCAACTCGTGCCCGTGCCGGTCCGACGCTGAGCGGGATCCGACGCTGAGCGGGATACGCCGTTCAGTTTTGGATGCGGGACGGCACACGCTGCCACATGTGGACCAAAAAGGGCAAGTCGGCACTATGGGTCAGCCGCACGATCCCAAGGCGGGAATACGATGCGGCGCCGGCCGTTGCGCCAGACACGGCAACCGAGCTGATGGCATAGACCGCGTGCTGCGATTCGGTCACGAGATCGCCGGGTGGCAACGAGGCCGGTGCGCCGTCCGCCACGGTCCTTGCAGCCAGCATCGCATCCGCCGAGGCGGCGTCGCGCCCGGCCAGTGCCATCAGGACGGCGCGCGGCGCCACACCTGAGTCCACGCCGCGAGCATGCGTCAACACGGTGACGAACGGTGCGACGCGCTCGAAAAATGCCGGCGTGATGCCCGGGACGAGCAGGAGTTCTGCCGTGGTCTCGAAGCCGCCGGCCTGGCCGCCTGGGCTGCCGCTGCGCTGCGCGGCCAACGCGGCGGTCATCGCCAGGGCGGCCTCCTCGCCAGATCCCAACACTCGGAACAGCGATCCGAGCAGCTCCGGAGCGCCGGTGTTGAGGTCCACCTTGCCCGCCTCGTCCACGATGCGGATATCGATGCTGATCCCGTCCAGCACAAAGCGGTGCGCGCTGCCATCGGCGGCCCAGCGCAACTCGGCACGCGGGTCGATCAACGCCGCCACGCCGCGGATAACGCCGGCGTCGGCCGCCGCCTCTGCCCGCGCCAGGGCGGCAGCGTTGCGCGCGAGGTAGCCCTTTACGGGCCTGCCCGCCCAGGCTTGCAGCGATGACGCCGAGCAGCAGCAGGGTCCAGAGCACGACAATCAGCGCCATGCCGCTTTCGCGGTCTCGGGGTTCAGCCGGCCGCGCGCCAACAGTGTCCGTCGTCATGGATGGCTTTCTAGAACGAACGGCACGAGCCACCCACGGTCCGGGTCGAGCCGCATGACCGACGCTGCCGGCCGGCGGGACGCGCCAGCCTCGAACGAGAGCGGCGGCATAATGCCGGTCGCGAAGCCGCGCAGCCCGGCGATGCTCGCGAACAGGCCGGGCTGCGTCAGGTGCCGGCCGGTCGCGGCAAGCGCAGCCTCGAGCAGCTTCGCGCCGACATAGGCGTCGCGCAGCAGCTCCGGATGCCCGCCGCCCAGCTCCCCTGCCACGCGACGGAAATCATAGGCGCCGCGTGAGCGCGGCTCGACGCCTCCATAGCTGGTGACCAGAAGGAACTCCGCGCTGTGATGGAGGGCGGGGTCCTGCTCGATCGCGCCCAGCTCCTGCCACCGTCCCAACAGCAGGGGATGCCATTGTTGCCGTGCCGCCTCCACGACAAACGCTGCCGCGTCGTCATACGGCCCGAAAACGAACACCGCCTCGATCTTCGCCCGGTGCAGCCGGCCGACCAGGCCCCGCAGCGGCGCAGACGCCAACTGGTCGAACAGCAGCGTAGCCCCTAGGCGGCCGATCTCGTCCCGAGTGGCCTGCGCCGCCACCTGGCTGGCCGTGTCGCTGTTTGAGACCAAAGCGAGGCGGACCGGCCCGGCAACGGAAGACCCGGGCGCCCCGGCGTCCACCGCGGCCTGCACCAGCGCGCGTGCCTGATCGGCGACGCTCGGCTCGATCCAGATCGCACTGCGATCCTCGGACCGGTACGGAGCAACAAGCGGCGCCAGATTCGGCACGCCGACGCCAGCGAGGAAGCCCTGCACCGGATCATCCGGGGCGAAGCCGAAACCGCCGACAAAGCAGAATGGGGGCTGCGTCGCTTGGACCGCCTTCGCCGCCCGCAATGCGTCACCAGGCACATCCGCGTCGAACGGCACGCTCACGAGCGTAATGCGGCGGCCATCGAACCGCCGGCGCGTGTTGATGTCCAAGACGGCGAGGTTCAGGAAGCGCTCGACAAGCCGTGCCGTCTCGCCCAGGCGCCCGTGCAAGGGCAGCAGGGCCGCGACCCGGACATCCGCCCCGGTGACGCCGGGCGCCCCAGCTTGGTCCAAAGTGTGCAGATAGGCGATGGTCGCGGTCAGGTCGGTCTCGTCCATGCGCGTCGACGCCGTCGCGTATGGCGCCGCGCAGCGACGCCTCGTCATACATTCGGCCGCCCGCGGCCTCCGTCAGAGTGGGCCAGGTGATGTCACGAGGCTTCAGGCCGCCCTCGACGACGCCGAGGCCGTCCGCCTTGTGACAGTTGCCGCACGGAAACAGCCGGCCTGGCATCTCCACAACGCCCCCGGCAACACGGGCCACGATCGGCGCGCTGCCCAGCCCCTTCGCGTAGATCCGCGCCCCGATGCTGTCCGAACCGTCCACAACCCCCTCCGCCCGGGCAGCGACCGCCGCGCACCCGAGCAAGGCCATGACGAGCAAGGCCGTGAGAAGTGCCGCGCCCCAGCTAGCGGCGGTCAAGACGGAGACGGGTCGCGGCATTGATTTTCTGCATCAGTTGGTCAGGCGACGGCATGCCGTCGAGCTTGCTCCAGTCACGCTGGTCCGCGGCCCCCACGAGAAAGAAGCCTGGATGGTCCTCCGGCGTCTCCACCCAGGCCTGCATGCCGGTTAGGATAGCCTCGATGTCGCGCGGCTTGCCGGTCAGGAATCGCCAGCCAGGCTTCGCGCCGAAACGCTCGGCCTGCTCATGCAGCCGGGCGGGCTGGTCCACCACCGGGTCCACGCTCAACGAGATCAGCGCCACGTCGCGGCCGAGACGGTCGCCGAGCTTGTCCTGCAGATCCGCCAGGATCGCCGATTGCAGCGGGCAGAGCGTGCCGCAGCTCGTGTAGATGAAGTTCACCACGACCAGGCGGTTGCCGACCACGTCCTGGCCGAACGAGTGCGCGACCCCGTCCTGATCCAGCACGGGCCGGTCGATGATCTGGACCGGCACATGGGAGGCGTCGGCCTGGACCGGCGGGCGGCCCTGATGGTTGACGTCGTGGCCCAATGCGACGCTGCCTGGGCCGAGCAGCGCTATTACCGCGGCCCAGGCTGCAAAATAGGCTGGCTTCATGACGTGACCCTTCTTGTTCGGTTCGGCGTGCAGCATTCGCGTCGTCCGTGTCATCGGTGCGCCGCCGGGCGCCGGTTGGCGCCGCCCGGCCCAGGAGGCTCCGGGCGCGCGGCCGGTGTCCGCGCCACGGCCGGTTGCGCCCGGCCTGCGCCAAAGTCGCGCAAGCCAAGAAGCTGCTCGTTCGCGCCGTGGCGCACCATGATGCGGTCAGCGTCGATCGAGCGGACGGTCCAGCCATTCAGCGCCTGGCCGGGAACGAGTTCGACCGGCGGCTCGCGCTCCGGCTTGACCAGCGCGGTTCGCGAGGAGCCCGTGAGGATGGTGCCGATCAGGACGAAGGTGATCGGCGGCTCTGGCTCCGGCCGCGCTTCCGCGACCAGCAGCGGCTCGGGCGGCAGCGGCCGGCGCGAAGAAAAGAACAATGGGCGTTCCACGATCTCGCGCGAGGCCCCGGCCGGCGCTGCCGCGACAACAACCGCTGGGACCTCCTCGTCAAGCGGCCCGGACCCGGCGGCCGGCGCTACGGCGGCAGGCGTCTGCACGGCGTCGGCAACCTCGACCGCGAGCACGGCGGCAAGCGCCACGACCGGCATCGCAAACAGCGCGGCCCAGCCATATCGCCCGATCATGTCGGCAGCCTCGCGATGCTGTAGACGTCCAAGCGAATCTCGAGCGTCCGATCCTCCACGACGTCCTTTCCGGTGGAACGCGCCTGCTGCCGCGCCCGCAGCTCCAGGCTCTCCCCGTAGATCAGCGGCTGGTTCGCCTCGAGCGTCAGCAGCGTCTCGCGCAGCGCCTCGATGCTTCCGACCATCTGGACGCGCAGGCTGACGCGTCGAAACCCACCATCGGGCCGCGCGGGCCTTACTTGCGTGCTCTGCAAGCTGCCGCCGGCGTGCTCGATTGCCGCCTTGACCAACCGTTGCAGCCGGGCCGCCGCGACGCCGTCGCTCTCGGCCGAGAGCGTCAGGCGCTGGGCGACATCCGCCTGCAGCAGGGCCTCGCGCCGCCGCTCCAGCGCCGGGCGGTCCGAGACGATGCGGCGGAGTTCGCCGATCAGCTCCGCGGTGTGCGCGAGCTCGCGGTGCTGCCCGGCATAGGCCGACAACAGCGGGCGCGCGACGCCGAGCCACAGCATGCCCAGCAGGATGACAAGGACGCCAAGTGCCAGGACACGGCCCCGTTCCAGCGAGATCCGGCCCGCGGGCGCCATCACTCAGCCATCTTCCGCAGGTCCACCGAGAGATGGAACTGCTCGACGCCGTGTACCGGGTCCTGGGTCACCGGCGAGCGGAACGATGCGTTTGTGAGCAGTTGCGACTGCTCAAGAACCGGGATGAGCGCATTGGCCGAGGCGGCATAGCCGGTGAGCTGGACCGCACCCGCGTCGATCTGCATCTGCGTGACCCAGCCAGTGTCGGGAACCAGGCGGGTAACCTCGGTGAGCAGCGCCGACAGCGGCGGGCTGTGCAGCCATCGCTGCACCGGCATGGCGGCCTGCTCCGCCATCTGGTCAACGTCGCCGCGCAGCGTCGCCACCGCAGCGGCCTCCCGGCGCCAGGGCTTTCGCACCAAAAACTCTGTCGTCACGGTCTGCTTGCGCGGCGTGGCGTAGTGTTGGATCCGTCATAGCCGGGCGACGTTGTTTGCGCCTCATCAGAGGCGTGCGCCATGCTTCCTTCCGCTTGCAAGCTTTTCGCCGGGATCGACGATCCGCGGGTTGTCGGCCGGACCACCCACGGCCTGGCGGAGGTCCTGTTTGCGGCACTCTGCGCCACGCTCTGCGGGTTTGGGTGCTGCGACGGCTACGCGCAGTTCGCCAGGGCAAAGGTCGATTTCCTGCGCCGCTATCTGCCCTATGAGGACGGCACGCCGTCCCACGACACGTTCGGGCGGCTGCTCCGGCTCATCAGGCCGGAACAGTTCGAGGCGGTGCTCGTGGACCTCGCCCGGCGTGTCACCGCAGGCTCTGCGGGCCACGTCGCCATCGACGGCAAGGCCGTGCGGGGCAGCGCGGACGCCTGGCGCGGCGTCCGAGCCCTTCACCTGCTGCATGCATTCGCCACCGACGTCGGGCTGTGCATCGGCCAGGTCGCCGTGGATGGCAAGTCCAACGAGATCACCGCCCTTCCGGAACTGCTCAGGCTTTTGGACCTGCGCGGGCGGGACGTGACGATGGACGCGCTGCACACGCAGCGCGTCAGCGCCACGCTGCTGCACGAGGCCGGAGCGCACTACGTCATGGCCCTGAAAGGCAACCAGCCGACGCTGCTCGACGACGTCAGGACGGTCCTTGGCGACCCGCTCGTGCCCGTCCTCGAGCACGAGGAAACCGGCACCGGGCACGGGCGGGTGGAAACCCGTGCGGCGCGCGTCTGCACCGACGTGGCCGGACTGGCGCACCACCGCTGGCCCGGCCTTGCGGCCATCGGCCGCGTCGACCGCACCCGCACCTGCAAGCGGACCGGTGCGACAACGACGGAAGGCCAGCTCTACCTGCTTGGACACGTCTGCACGCCAGAGCGCCTGCTTGCCCTGTCGCGCGGCCATTGGGCTGTTGAGAACAACCTGCATTGGGTTCTCGACGTGACCATGGGCGAGGACGCGTCGCTGGTGCGGCGCGACCACGGCCCGCGCAACCGCGCCACGCTCAAGCGCGTGGCGCTCAACGCTGTCCGCATCGTCACGGGCAAGAACTCCATGCGCCACACCATGCGAGATGCGGTGCTTGACGTGCGCGTTCTCGCCGACATCCTCGACCACATGCCCGTCGCTTGATGCGAAATCCCTGCTCCCGGCGCACGGTGGCCAACTCGCCCCGCAGCGCCGTGAGGCGCATGTGACCGTGCACGAGCGGCACGGCAACATCGAGCACGAGAAGCACCGCCGCCGCCGCCCACAGCAGGCGCCGCCGTGTCGAGGACGGGGCCGCATCGCTCACCCCGAGGTCCAGCGCAAGCTCCGCGGCGGACCTGTCGCCGGGAACGACGACCCGAGTGCAGGCGAGGCCGCGCCCCGCCGCCGCGCCGAGCAGCGCATCGACGTCGGCCCGCAGCGCCACGGCGATGGCGACGTGGATCATCTCGCTGTCCACGTCGCGCCCGACCACGCGGCAGCCGAGATAGACCTCCTCCGGCTCGAATGGCGCGTAGCGGTCGAGCTGGAAACCCACGACCTCGTGCAGGTTTTCCGCCGCCGCCGCGGCGAGGGTGATGGTGCGTTGGAGCGCCATGTCGGGTGGCAGGCGCAGCGTGGAGCCCGCAGGCTCGGGGACGCCCTGACGCCCAGGCCAGCGTCCCGCCATGCCGTCCTCGAAGGTCGCGAGGACCTCCCAGCCCCCAGGCGTGTCGCGCCCGACCGTGAGGCCGGCCGAGGTCGGCTCGACAACCAGCCCGACGCCGGACGAGCGGCGCAGCCGTGCCGGCATGAACCCGGCGAGTTCGCCGGTCCACCACGCGACCGCGGCGCCGGCAGCCGTCAAGACATCCCCGGCCAGCCGCGGCAGGACCGGGCGCAGCGCCGCACTCATCGCCGCACCATCGACGCCAAGTCCACCATCGGCCGCACCAGCAGGTCCGGCCAGCTTCGCTGGCTGCCGGGCGGAAAGGTCACGCGCAGGCGCACGAGCCGCGGCAGCCCGGCGTGCCCCTCCCAGGTTTCGAACCAGGCGGACGGTTCGGTCGCGGTCTCATGGCCATAGTAACGCAGGTCCAGGCCGGCGACCTCTTTGGCGAGCACGGTGCTCTGGGAGCCCTCGCCGGGCGCCAAGTCCTGCGTGTCCGGCCGCAACGGTGTCCAGACCGCGACCAGGTTGCGCTGCTCCCCGTGCTTCTCGATGCCGATGCGGACCACCTGCAGGCCACCTAGCCCGAGATAGGCCGGCATCGGCGTGATCATCGCCAGAGCGTCCGCCTCGCCGGCGTAGGCGAGCCTGCGGCGCCCGTCCTCGTCCACAAATGACGCCGGGTAGCCCTCGGCGATCACGCGGCGTAGGAAATCCTGTGTCGTCTGCAGCTCCGCCGCCTCCGACGCCTCGCGGTCCACCGCGTCCCAGGCGTGCGACCCAAGCCGCAGGCTCGGCGCCAGCCCAGCCGTCAGCAGGGCAAGCAGCGCCAGCGCGACCAACAATTCAAGCAGCGTGAAGCCGCTTTCCGAGGGGGCCAGGATCACCCGCGTCATGGCCGGCGCCCTCCCGGCTGGGCCGGCAACAGCATACGCAGCGTGGTGAGCCGCACGCCGGGATCGCTCGCATTGCCGTCCCAGACGGTGACGCTCACGACCGCCGGCTGGACCGACTCGGGCAGCGCCGTCGCGTCCAGCGGCACGATCTCGCTGCGCCAGCGAAAGCCCTCCGACATTTCACCGGTCATCACGCCTGGCTCAACCGGCAGCTCCGAACCGAACCGCTCGAGCGCCGAGCGGGCGAGCGACGTCTCACGCACCACGCGGGTCGCGGTGGCGGATAGATGCAGCCCCGACGACATCAACCCCATGAGCGCCGCCAGGCCGATGCCCGCGATCATCAGCGCCACCAAGACTTCGATCAGGGTGAAGCCGCTCTCTGCACTGCTGAGCCCACCGACCTGGTTAAGGCGCATCGCTCACCTCCACCCGGCCGGTGAGCCAACTGACGGTGATGCGGTAGCCCTGCCCGTGCTGCGAGATGGCGACGCCCCCACCGGTCGAACCGCCATCCGGAAAGAACCGGATCCCGCCGGAGTCCGCGTCCGCGACGTCGCCCCGCACCGTGCGCAAAGCGAGGCTGGCCTGCGCAGGCAACGCGACCGGCTCGGGGTCGCCGGGCACCTGGAAACGGCGGCGCTCGACGTCCACGGCGAACACGGTCTCGGTCCCGCTCAGCAGGGCACGGCTGCGGGAGCGTTCGAGGCCGTCAGCGATGCTGCGGGCAGCGGAGCGCAGCTCTACGGCATCGCTGCCAGACAGCCGCCCAGGCAGTGCCACCGCCAGCACGAGGCCCATGATCACCAGCACGACGAGCAGTTCGATAAGGGTGAAGCCAGCATCCGGCCCTACCAGTTGGAGAGCTGGACCGTCTGCGTTTCGCCCTCCTTGCCGTCCCCGTTCGACCAGAGGTCGTATTCCCCGTGCTGGCCGGGGTGCCGGTACTGGAACGTGTTGCCCCAGGGATCGCTGAGCTCGTCGCGATGCTTCACGTAGGGCCCGTTCCACCGCTTGAGCGCGGGCGGCCGTTCGTAGAGCGCCTGCAGCCCCTGGCTCGTTGTTGGGTAGGCGCCGGTCTCGAGCTGGTAGACGTCGAGGATCGTGCCGAGCTCGCGTATCTGGATGCGCACCGTGTCGGTCTTGGCGCCGCCGAGCAGCTTCACCGCCTGTGGGGCCGCGATCGCCGCCAGCATGCCGAGGATGACGATCACCACCAGCAGCTCGATCAGGGTGAAGCCCGCGTCGCGCGGCTCGCCGGGCCGCTCGCGGAGGCGGCGCACCGCGTGGCGAAGGCTGCTGATAGGCACCATGATTCGTTGCCTTTTCGGAGGAGGAACTGGGTCTCGGGAGGGAATGGGACACCGATGCATTCCCCTCAGAGCGGCAGGCTGTAGACGCTGAGGATGGCTGACAGGATCTCGCGCCGACCACGGCGGCGACGATCGCGCCCGTGACCAGCGTCAGCACCGGCGTCAGCAACGCCAGCAGACGCGAGGCGCCGGCGGCGACCTCGGTTTCGAAGATGTCGGCGGTGCGCTTCAGCATCGCCGGCAGCTCGCCCGTCTCCTCGCCGACCTCGATCAGATGCAGCGCGAGCGGCGGCCACAGCCCGGTGGCGCGTAGCGGCGCTGCCAGCCCGTCCCCGCGCTTCAGCCGCCGCGACACGTCCTCCACAGCGCAGCGCATCGCGACGTTCGTCAGCGTCTCGCGGACGATCACCATCGCACCGAGCACGTCGACGCCGTTGCCGAGCAATGAGGCCATCGTGCGCGCGAACCGCGCCGTCTCGATGCGCGCTAGCAAGGACCCCAGCAGCGGCAGCCGCAGCATGAAGCGGTCGACCGCGAGCTGCCCTTCCGGCCGGCGCAGCCGCCAGCGCACCAGCATCGCCAGCAGCAGCGCTGCGGACGGCAGCGTCCACCAGCCGTACTCGCGGAACAACTCGCCCGAGCGCATGACGACAAACGCCGCAAAGGGCAGCCGCGCGCCCGCGTCCTCGAACATGCGCTGGAACTTCGGCAGCACCAGCGTCAGCATCACCACGAGGGTCACGCCGACCATGAGCACGAGGATGACCAGGTAGATCAGCGCCGACCGCACGGTCTCACGCAGCGCCTCCGATTTGTCGAGGTGGTCGGAGACGCCCGCCAGCACCTCGTCCAGGCTCCCGCCCGCCTCGCCGGCGCGCACCATGCTGACGTAGTGGCCGGGGATCACGGCGGGGTGTTCGGCGAGCGCGTCCGACAGCGTGCCGCCGCGCTGGATGCGCTCCAGGACGTCAACCAGCAACGAACGCATCCGGCCCTTGGTGCCGAGATTGATCATCAGCTGCAGCGCCCGGTCGAGCGGCAGGCGAGCGCCCATCAAGGTCGCGAGCTCGCGGGTGATCAGCGCCACGTCCTTGCGTGTCACGCCCTTCGACAGGAAGGGCAGCCGGATTTCGGCGCGTGCCAAGGACAATCCGGCCTTGACGGGCTCCGCCCGGATCGGCAGGTAGCCCTGCTCCTTCAACCGGCGGACGGCGCCCGCCTTGTCGAGCGCCTCCAGCCGGCCCTCGACCGTCTCGCCGCCCGATGTCACTGCTTTGTAGGTGAACACGGTCACGGAACCGGCCTCACGTGTCGCGGGTGACGCTGAGGACCTCGTCCGGCGTGACCAGGCCGGCAAGGGCCTTGCCCATGCCGTCCAGGTACATCGTGGTCATGCCCTCCGCGACCGCCGCCCGGCCGATCGCCGCCGTGTCGACCTCCCGCAGCACCAGCCGCCGTATGTCGTCGGACATGACGAGGATCTCGCTGATCGTCGTGCGACCGTGGTAGCCGGTGCCGCCGCAGGACACGCAGCCCACCGGCCGGCGCAGCCGCATGGGGCCAGCGCCGGCGACGCGCTCGAGGCCGAGTTGGCGCACCGCCTCCGGCGTCGGCGCGTAGCTCTCCGCGCAGCCGTCGCACAGCTTGCGCACCAGCCGCTGCCCGACGATGCCGTTCACCGTCGCGATCAGCAAATACGGCTCGACGCCCATGTCCACCAGGCGGGTGACTGAGGCAGCGGCGCTGTTGGTGTGCAGTGTCGACAGCACGAGTTGCCCGGTCAGCGAGGCCTGCATGCCGATCTCGGCGGTCTCGCGGTCGCGCATCTCGCCGATCAGCAGGATGTCGGGGTTCTGCCGCAGCATGGCGCGCAGCACGTGGGCGAAGGTGAGGCCGATCTCTGCCTTGACCTGCACCTGGGTGATCCCTTCGAGCTGGTACTCGATCGGATCTTCGACGGTGATGATCTTGCGCCCGCCGGTGTTGAGCAGCTTGAGCGCCGCATAGAGGGTCGTGGTCTTGCCGTGCGCCACGGGCCCAGTGACGAGCACGATGCCGTTCGGCCGGTCGAGCAGGCCCACCAGCCGGTCGCGCGGCGCCCCCTCATAGCCCAGCATCGTGAGATCAAGCGCAATCCGGCCGCGGTCCAGGATGCGGATAACCACGCTCTCGCCGTGCATCGCCGGCAGCGTCGAGACGCGCAGGTCAATGTCCCTGCCCCGCACCGCCAGGCGGATGCGGCCGTCCTGCGGCAGCCGGCGCTCGGCGATGTTGAGCTTCGCCATGATCTTGACCCGCGACAGCACCGCCGCCTTGAGCTTGGCCGGCGGCCCGTCGACCTCGCGCAACACGCCGTCGATCCGGTAGCGCACCCGGAGTGCGTTCTCCCGCGGCTCCAGGTGGATGTCGTTGGCGCACATCTCGACGGCGCGGGCGATGAGGGCGTTGACCATGCGGATCACCGGCGCCTCCGCGGCGAGGTCGCGCAGCCGCTCGACATCCTCGGTTCCGCTGTCGTCGCCCTCGCTGATGTCCTCAACAAGCTGGCCGACGGTGCTTTTGCCCGCCGCATACAGCCGGTCGATCGCGGCCTCGATGTCGGCCGGGACGCCGACGCGGGCCAGGATCGGGCAGCGCAGCCGCATGCGGATGGCCTGGCGGGCATAGAAGTCGAGCGGGTCGGCCATGGCGAGCACGAGGCTGCCGTACGGCCTCGGCGATCGGCACGACCCGCATCTCCTTGAGGAAGCGCAGGCTGAGCGGCCGGTCGGTAGCCGGCTCCGCAGGGTAGTCGGCTTCGCCGAGCAGTGTCTCGCCGAGCACGGCAGCGATGGCTATGGCCATGTCGCGCTCGGTCACCAAAGCGAGCTTGGTCAAGACGAGATTCAACCTGTCCTGCGACCCCTCTTGCAGCCGTTGGGCGCGGGTCAGCCCGGCCTCATCGAGCAGGCCAGCGCCGAGCAGATACGTGGCGAGCGCCGCCTCGACGCCGGCAAGCTGGCCCGTCGCACCCAGTGCGTGTGCGAGCACGTCAGACATGGCGCCCCGCCCCGCCGCTCAAACGACCGGTCCCGCTCATGACAGCGGTGCCGTGCTGAACGACCGGGTTCCGTCTTTTGCGGAGATAATGAGAATCGGCGGCAGCGCGGAGGTGCGCACCGTGATCGCCCACTGGCCTTTGGCCATGACCCAGGTCATCGGCCCATAGCCCACCAACTGCATCGCAGCGCTTTTACCCAGCGCGTCCGTCGCCTGCACGGTCATGGACCGGGCCGTGCTGTTGTAGGTCGCCGCGACCAGGACACTGGACGATAGTTGCGCCGGTGGCGCCGGGGTGAAGCTTCGCAGCAACAGGTTATAGGCGGCGAGCATGTCCAACTCGCCGGCGCCCGTGTTGTTGTTCGCGTCCACCGTGCCGAGCGGCAGCGCCGAGGCCGTCAGCGCCCGCTCGATGTCGGCGACCTTTGCGGCCGGGAACGCGCTCTGCAACACGAGGATCGCGCCCGAGGCATGCGCGGTCGCCGGGGTCATTCCGGTGACGTTGGCATAGGAGTTCGGGAAGATGCCGCCATACGTCAGGTCGGCCGCCTTGATGTTGACGCCCGGCGCGGCCAGTGTCGGGAAGATCGTGCCGTCGCAGGCCGATGGCCCGCGGCTTGAGAAGCCGGCAACCGCCGGGCCTGGGTCAACCGCGCCAACCGAGAGCGCGCCGAGGTTGTTGGCGGGGCTGTCGCTCGTGTTCCCGGCGGGGCCATCGTTGCCGGCGGCGAACACCACCGCGATCTCGCTCGCCCGCAGCGCCTGGACGTCGGGCGCGAACTCCTGGTTGCACAGCCCAGCCGTCGGCGTCATGTTCCACGACGCATTGACGACGTTTGGAAAATCCGCCGTCGCCGGGTTGCCGTCGGGATTGAGCATCCACTGGAAAGCCCGGTGAATGCCCGACGTCAATCCCTTGCCGGAGTCGTCGAACACCCGCGCCGCGATCCACTGCGCGCCAGGCGCCACGCCGACATCGGTCCCGTCGGCATTGCCGCCGACCACGAGCGACGTCACGGAGGTGCCATGGCCGCTCGCATCGTAAGGCTTGTTCGTATGTTGGCCGTAGGGGTCAAACCAGCTCGACACGCCGCCACGATACCGGCCGATCAGGTCTTGGTGCAGCGGGTCAGCGCCGGTGTCGAGCACGCCGACGACCTTGCCTTGGCCGCTGTAGCCGAGGTTCCATACCTGCGGCGCCTTGATGGCGGCGATGTTCCACTCCGACGGCGGAAGCTGCGAGTAGGTCAGCGGCTTGATCGTAATGACGCTGTCAGGCGTTATCGAGCCCACCGCAGGATGGGATTGGAGCTGCTTGATCGCGGCGGCCGGCAAGGTCACCGCGACGCTGTTGCTGACCCAAAGTGCCGCGATCTTGGTGCCGCCGAGCCGCCGCAGATGCGCCTCGAACGGCCCCAGGGTAGCAGCGTAGTGCGCCTGCAGGGCTTGGATCACGGTTGCATGGGCCTGCAGCCGTTCGCCCAGCCCGGACCGTCGCAGGGCGGCCAGATGCACTTGCATTGGGTGGTGGATGATGACCGCGACGAGCTCGCCGGGTTTTGCCCGCGCGAGGGTGGCGGCGAGCTGCGCGTCGATGGGTTCCACGACAGCGAGCGCGATCGTCGGAAAAGGCGCCGCCGCCAAGGGCGACGCAGTCGCCAGCCCAATAAGGGTTGAGAGTAGGAGGTCGCGCTTGCGCATCATGGCTCAGCCCTCGACAGTGAGGCCGACGACCTCGAGGTCGCCGAGCCGGAGGTTGATCTTCCCGCCCTTTTTGACGACGTGCCCGGGGTTGGAGAACAGGTTGGCCAGCACCTGCCCCGGCCGGATCCCGGAGCCAGACTGGCGCAGCGCGCCGATCTGCTCGTCCACGGGGATTTGCAGCTTGGTCCCCGTGCCTGGGTCGGAGAGGCTGATCGGCACCGCCGGGTCCATCAGCGGCTTGGCCTTGGCCGGATCGAGCACGCGGTAGCGCAGGTCGAGCATGCCGCCCGCCGCCGTAAGCCGCACGGCGACGATTTCGACGCCGAGGTCTGGCAGCGCGATGCCCACGGCGCCGGATGGCACCTCGATACGGCGCGCAGCGGGTTTTGGCGGCGTGTGCGTCGCGTGCTGCATTTCTTGGGCAGAGGCTCCGGACACCGCAGCGAGCATTGCCACTGTCACCAGGATGGGGGCGAGACGGGAGGGGCGCATGGGTCCGCTCCTACCGTGTGACGTTGATGATGACGGTCGCCACGTTCGACTTCACGCCCGCCGCGTTGGCGAACTGATAGGTGAAGCTGTCCGTGCCCACGAAGAGTGCCTTGGGCATGTAGGTGAACGTGCCGTTCGCCTGCGCAATGGCGATGCCGCCGCGGTTGGGCTTGCTGACAATGAACGGCCTGGTTGGAGGCTGGGGGACGCCAGTGTCGTTCGTGAGCACGTCAAGGATGTTGCCCGACGTGCTGATCTTCACCGTGAACGTATCGTTCGCCGCCACCAAGCCGCCGGTGCTGCTCGCCACGTTGATCGTCACCGTCGCCGGCGTGCTCTTGAGCGTGCCGTCGGCGGCCGTGTAGGTGAAGCTGTCTGCGCCGGTGAAGCCCGACGCCGCCATGTAGGTGAACGAACCGTCCGCGTTCAGTGTCAGCGCGCCGTGGGTCGGAGCGGTGGCGACCGTCGCGGTCAGGCCATGGCCGGGCGGATCGGTGTCGTTGCCGAGCACGCCGGGCTTCGCGACCTGCAGCGGCGTCGAGCCGTTGGCAGCGTAGGTGTCGGCGTTGGCGGTGGGCGGGGCCGCGGTGAGCGCGATGGTGACGGTGGCCGGCTTGCTTTGGTTCGACTCTTCGACCGCCACGTAGGAAAAGGAGTCTGAGGTCGCAGTCGAGCCGGCGGTGGGCGTGTAGGTGAACGAGCCGTTTGCCGCGAGGGCCAGCGTCCCGTAGGCGGTCGTGGTCCCGACCAGCGCCCTGAGCGTGCCCTTGTCTGGCGACACGTCGTTGGCGAGCACGCCCTTTGCCAGGACGGTCAGCGTGACGCCCTGCTGGGTCGTGTAGCTGTCGTTCACCGCGTTCGGCGTGTTCGGCGCGACAATGTCGAGGTAGGCGACCATGCCCTGCTTCGCAGCGCCGACGCCGCCGGTGTTCAGCACCCGGTCATAGACCGCGACGGTCTCCGCAACGATCGGCGTCAGGACGGCGTCCTTGGTTTTGCCCGCATCGAGCAGCACCGAGTATTGGTTTTTCGGATAGCGATACGGGTGTCCGTCCTCGGCGATGATGGCGGCGTACTCGTCCTGCACGACCTGGACGTGCGAGCGCAGCGTCGCATTGAAGAAGCGCATCAGGGTCGGGACGCTGGGCTGGAGCTGCCCGTGCCCGCCGACCACGGGGATCAGCGTGAAGTCCGGCGACATGACCTGCTGAGTTGTCAGGAACACGTCCGGCCAGTATTCGAGCGGGCTCAACTTCGCCGACCCCGTCGGCGTCGCGTCGTGCGTCGGCGAGGCGTCGATCGTCCGGTGCATCGCCGTGTCGATCTCAGTCAGATACGTCGTGACCTGACGGGCATAGGCGATCCCCGGATATGCCGTTCCTGTCGCCGCGCCCGCTGCCGTCGTGCCACTCGCGACCACCAAGCCGCCATGCAGGCCCATCTGCACCTGGACGGCCTGATGCGTCCCGCTCTCGTAGAGATAGGAACCGGGGTTGAGCGCGCTCCAAGTATAGGTGCCCGTCGCGCCTGGCGCCGTCTCGGTGTTAAGTGAGCGGACGCGCGACTTATAGTCTCCGGCCGGCCGCGTCCCCTGCGCCGTAACGAGCCCGCTCGCGTCCGTCCAGACCGGATTGAGCGCTCCGGGCTGGCCGGGGATCACCAGCGACACCGGCACTGGCAGCAGGTTGAGCAGGTGCACCGTAAGGCTGCCGCCCGAGTCTGCGGTCAGCATCGGGCCCGGAACGACCGCCTGCGCCAGCGTAGCCGCATCGGGCACGCCGGCGTTGGACTCCGCCGCTGAGAGCGTGACGAATGCCCAGACCGGCACCGGAGCGCCCGCCGGCGACGTCGCCCGACGAGGCAGGAGCCGGCGCTCTTGCCGGCGGCGTCCACACAGGTGCGGACGGCGGCCAGATAGGCGTCCTTGGCAAAGGCCGGCGTCGTGAGGCCTATGGCGCAAAGCGCAGTGGATGAAAGAACCACAGCTCGGACAAGGCCCGAGGTGGCGAGAAGCGGAGCGCGGCTCAGCATGACATCACCTCGTTCAAGGAATGGAAGTGCCAGGGGGTTCGATGACCATGAAAGTCATCATGCCGCCGGGGTAGATGTTGTAGTTCGTCAGCTCCTTCTCCGTGTGGGAATGCCACATGAAGTAGTTGCCGCCGTTGACGTTGAACCCGCCCTCTGCCGGCGGCAGGGGGGCGAACTTGCCGAGGAACGGGCTGCCGCTGAAATGCGGCCCAGCCGACAGCGTGATCGGGTTCGGCATCTTCACCGGCAGAGGCTTGCCGCAATCGGGCGACGCGCCGGGCTGCATGCAGGCCGGATCGTTCGGGCTGCGGCCATAGGCGTCCCAGCCCAGCCCGGCGCCGGTCCATTCGAACGTCGCGTCATACGTCTCGCCCGGCGCCGTCTGGATGGTGAAGTTCGTCTCCGCCACGTCCGGGCCCCGCCCAGGCGCGCTCTCGCTGAGCATCCCGCCGCGGGCGATCATCTTGGCGTGGTCGCCGTGGTGGTGGAACGGATGCACGTCGAGCCCGACGCCGACCACACGCATCAGCACCTTCTCGCCGGGGTGCATCCGCGGCATCGTGCTGTAGGGCTGCGCGGGCAGCCACGGCACGTAGGAGTCCTGCAGCGTGTCGGGGCCGTTGCGGCCGTTGAAGAACCAATAGTTGGCGAACCGTTTCGACATGTCCGCCACGGCGGATCTCGGGGTGGCGGTGGACTTGTCCACGGCGTCGTGGATGACCGGGTCGATCTCGGTTTCGAGGAACAGGTACTCGCGGTCGTAGGCGGTTGCCGGGCTGTCATAGGCAGTGGGCGCCGAGGCGGCATAGCCGTGCGGCCGGACGACGATGGCGCCCGCGCGGCCCATTTCGATCTGCAGGTCCTCATGCGAGCCGCTATGATACAGGAACGTGCCGGGATGGGTGGCGACGAAGCTGTAGCTGACCCCGCCATTGGCCGTCTTGGTCGCGGCGCCCGCCTCAAGCGTGAGCTGCCCCAGCGCGCTGGATTTGCCCGCCACCGCCGCCGCCGTCACTCCGACCTGGCCGGGGAACACGATCGAAACCGGCTCGTCCAGCGTGTTGGTCAGCGTGACGGTGACGGTGTCGCCCTCGTTCACGATGAGGGTCGGCCCTGGGTAGGAGAGCTGCGCCCCGGCGGTGCTGCCGCTGCCGTAGCCCCACATGAAGATGGCGTTGCCGTCGGCGGTGCTGATGTAGTCGGACTTCGCCACCAGGGCAAAGCTCGTTCCGGTCACGCCATCGACGACCGCGTAGGCTGGCGACGATAGTGCTGCGCCGGCCACGGCACTTACGGCGAACGTCTTTAATACTGCTCTCAGCATTGTTTTTGAGACTTGAGGGCGTAGTGGAAAGTTGGGCATGGCTCTAGTCCTCCTTTGGGCTTCGGGTTGAGGCCTAGTTGATGACGATCTCGGTCATAAGGCCGCCGTAGTCGTCGCTCGCGCCGTTGCTGAGGTAGTTCAGGTTCGTCGTCGCGAGGAAGTACGTGCCCTTGGCGACCTGGGCCGTATCCAGGATCACGTCGTACGACTCGCCGCCGCCGAGCGAGACCGAGTTGGTGACGCAGGACATCTCCGTCCCGCCCGGCACGCCGTCGCCGCGGAAGATGCGTGCGCCGCGCCCGACCACCCGCATCGGGATGCCCGGCGTGCTCACGGTGTAGAAGCGCTGCACGTCGAGGCTGGAAATGCGCAGCAGGACCTTTTGCCCCTGCACCGCCACGACCTTGGCTCCCAACTGTTGCGAAACGTGCGGCGTGCTGTCCACCGGGTTGATGGTGGCGGCGAGCGGCCCGGGGTTGACCGTGTCCGGGTAGCCGCGCCCGTTGATCATCGCGTAGGCGTCCCGCATGATCGCAAACGGTGGCGGCTGGATGCCCTGGTCGGCCCGGTGGAAGGTCGGGTCGAACCCCTCGATCTGGATCGGATACTCGATGTCGTAAAAGGTCGAGCCGTCGCCGTCGTTATAGGCGTATTTGTTGCCGGTCTTGTGCTTGAAGCCGTTGCCGAACGTCGTCCCGTCCGCGAGCTTGTTCTGCGCCGCCCGCACACAGAGGTTGCCGAGCATGCCCATCTGCATGTGCTCCGCCGCCTCCTGGTGGCAGTGGAACATGTATGTCCCGGGCTGCAACGGCTTGTAATAGAAAGTGAAACTATTGCGGATGTTGGTGCCGAAGCTGCCCTCCGGCTCGCCGTCGAACACCGGCATCGCGTTCGGGAAGCCGTGGAAGTGGACGGTGTGCGGATCGAACAGGTCCGGCCGGTTGGCAAACCCGACGTTGGTCAGCGTGAGGTACAGCTCGTCGCCCTCGTCCACCGTGATCGTGGGCGCGGCAAAGTTGGCCGCGAAGTGCGCCGTCGGCACGATGTCGAGCGCAGTGTGGCCGGTCACGTCCGAAAAACCGAAGATGTAGGTCACCGCACCATCCGCCAGCGTGATGAACCCGTCACCCGCGGCGAGGCTCATGCACTTGGCGTTGGGATGATTCGGGTCCGGCTTGTCGATCACCGCCGTCCCCGTCGTGTCGCCCGGGCACTGGATCAGGATTTCGGCCTTGGCCTGGCCGATCAGCAGGGCGGTCGTTGCGACCCCCGCCAGCAGCGTCAGCTTCGTAAAACGCATGGCACCTTGCCTCCACGGCTGGTTCGAGGGGGAGCGAGGGGGCAGCGCGTGTGCCGCCCCACCCAGGATGGCCGTCGCACCGCTCATGGCTGGGCCTGCGCGGCGCCGATGTCGGTGCGGGTGCCGGTGCGGACGACGCCGTTGATGTCGCTCCCCGCCTGCAGGTAGCCCGTGATCACCGACGGATCGCCCTTGGCCACCACGGGGGACGGAGCGCCCGCGGAGGTCTTGGGCACGTAGTTGTAGTAACTGTCGGGATTTGTGGCCGGGAAGATCTCCTGGGTGAGCGGCCCGAAGCGCAGGTCGATGTAGTTGCCGCCCTCGTCGAAAGCCGGCTGGATCTGGATGCCCGACGTGGGCTCCACCTCCTGTATCGAGTTCCCCGCGTGGTCGAAGTAGGGCGCGTGGAAGATCGGGTCGCCCGTGACGTTGGTGCTGGCATAGACGGCCGGGTTGGTGAGCAGGCTGAACCGGGGCGCCAACTGGGCGGCCGGACCCGCAGCGCCGATGACGCCGAGGTCGGAGTAGTTCGGGGTCGCGACCGGCGGCTGCAGGCTGTAGGTCGGCAGGTTGTTCACCGGCGCGTCCACCCGGAAGTAGAAGGAGCGGTTCTGGAACACGACGCTGTTCCGCAGGTCCGGGTTGGAGAAGCCGGCATACAGCGGAGCCGTCGCCGGAGCCCCGATCGCCGCCCCGCCCCGCGCCAGCGCCGCCAGCAGCGCCGCCGAGTGCCCATGCGACACGATACCGGCGATCTGCGGGTTCGACTGCGAGGCGCTTTTGAGCGGCGAGCTGAAAGCGTCCGCCGCGGTCGCTGTGCTGTCGTTGTGGGCGACGGTATCGTTGACGATCGCGCTGAGTGCCACGTCCTGCAGCGAGATCCCGCCGCCGGCCAGCGCCGCCATGTTGTCCACGACGATGTTGTTCACCATCGTCACCCGGAACCATTTGGAGGGGTCGCCGGGATTGCTCGCCACGTCCTGGCCGTTGACAGCGCTCAGGCTGATGCCGCCGCCGTTCTTCGAGCGCTTGGCGTCGCCTGCCTTTGCATTGATCCCATCCGACGCGGTGCTGCGCCAGTTCATGTCCGGCGTGTTCGTGTAGGCGGCCACATCGGACAGGTTGAGCCGCGTTCCCGCCGCCGGCTTGGGATAGACGATGACGGCGACGTGCGGGATGCCGGGCTCCAGCCCCTCGATCACGGCGTAGCGCGGGTCGTCCTCGGCGCGCACGGTCGCGTAGGCCACCATGCCCGAGATGCCGCCGTTCTCGCCGGGGGCATACGGCGCCTTGCCGAAGTCGATGATGTTGGTGCCGGTCGTGAAGCCCTGGAAAGCCTGGGTGGTGATCGGCCCGGCGTCGGTGCGCGACAGGTTGTTGCCGGTGTTCGGGTTGTTCGCCGGCCCGCCTAGGGTTTTCATCCGCGCATCCCAAACCTGCTGCGGCTGTGGGTTGAGCTTACCTTTCGAAGGCATGGTCCAGCCGTTGTCGGGCGGTATCGGCCCGCCCGCATCCACCACGACGGTCACGCCCGTCGGCTTCAGCCGTACGCTGTCGACCTCGATCACTTGCCAGTTGAAGTAGGGGAACGCCTCGTTGAAGGTCGCAACACCATCATCCCGCGTCTTGAACGTTTGGTCCACCGAGCCGTCGCGGAAACGGATAGTGACCGGGATTTCCGGGATGCCGACCGGGTTGCTTCCCGGGAAGCCGGTTTTCGCCGCATCGAAAAACACCTTGGATTCGATGCGGGTAAACCAGGTGAACATCGGGATGTCGCCAAGGTCGCAACTGTTGTTCGCCGTCGCGCAGGTCGAGCCGTCGGCGTTGACCGTCACCCCGTAGCTGCCGTGGATCAGGTCGAGCGCCGTATCCCAGACCGCGATCTGGTAGGTGCCGGGCGGCACGCCGGCGATCTGGAACGTCCCGTCCGGGTTGCAGGCCCCGGCGTAGATGGCCTGGTTCGCGCCGCTGCCGGTGGCGTTCAGCCCGATCCAGCACGTCGTGGCGTCGGGCTGCGGCCCGGTGTAGAAGCCGAAATTCGGCGGCCGGTTCATGTGGTTGACGACGATGCGGCCCTTGACCGTGGCGCTGCCGTTGAGCGCGCCCGCGGGGACGGACTGCGTCGGGCTGATGAAGCCGGAGAAGACGTGCGGGCCGGGTGGGCCGTACTCGGCGAAATACGGCGGCTCCTTGAACTTGACCCAGGCATCGTTGGCGTGCTGCCCCTCGATGGTCGAGGTCTGGATCCAGTCCGAGCCGTTTGGCGGCAGCAGCGTCACGCCGTACTTGCCCGGCGGCAGGTTTTTGACGATCGCGTAGCCGGTGGCGTCGGTCAGGATCGTGCCGCTGCCGACTGCCAGGACGGACGGCAGCAGGGTTTGCGGGTCGATCATGTAGCCGGACGGATTGGCCGCGTCCGGCATGTAGGTCGTGCCGAGCGGGTTGCCGAACGTGTCCACCGAGACCTGGCCGCCGAGCTGCCCGTAGCGTCCGGCGCCATCGTCGACGCGGACGGTGAAGCCCGCCAGGCCGCGCTCGCCGTCCTGGTCCGGCTCGCCATTGATCGGGTGGTTGTCCTCGAACGCGAGGACGACAATCTGCGCCGCGGGAAGCGGCGAGGGCTGCACCTTGACGGTGGCCGAGGCCTGGCCAGGCAGGATGGTGGTGGCGCTCATGTTGTAGGTGGCGCGGTAGGTGCAGTAGGTGTCCTGAGCGAAGTCGGGGACGACCGAGATGATGTAGTATTTGCCTCGTTCAGGCTGCCAGCCCGCGATATCCTTATCGGTGCCTGTCGCGACGGCCGGCATGTAGCTGCGGTGCATCTGAAAAGCGAGGATGTTCACCGACGAGACGCCCGGAACTGGATGCTGGGTGGCGTCCTCCTCGACCAGCCAACGGTATCCGCTGGGTGGCGGGGCAAAGCTGGTCGGCATCTGCTTCGGCCATCAGGCGATGGCCCAGGCGTTCGGTGGCGAGGTAGCCAAATCGCGCGAGGGCTGGGGGGCCGGGTTGCACCGCTGTGACCTGTCGCGCCGGCGACCGCGTGACGCACTGGAAGCACTTCTGGGATCAGCAGCATCTCGCGCGCACCGGCGACCATATTTTCCGCAACACCCTCCGCGGCATCGGGCACATCGTGGCGCTCGAACTCGAAGCGCCACAACGTTGGGCCCAAGCCGATCATCACAGCCGCGGTCGCCAGGTACACTCCTGCCCACACCGACGGGTGTGCCGTCCACGCGCGCCTGCCAGCCTGGGCTATCGGCATAAAATGCTCTGCCATGGGTGCAGCGAATATGCCTGCGGTGGGACGGGGGTTGCTTTTGCAGGGTTTACGTCAACACGGTGGAAGGCTTTTGGCCGCTCCTACGTTCCTGGTGGCGCACCGGCGAATAGGCGTGCGCTCATGACGGCAAGGGCTGCTCCCATCTCGTGAAAGACGCACCCCGCGGCCTAACTTCTGCCAAGCAACGAAGTAAGCCAGGTCATGACCTGCCCGGTCCCGAGCAGCTCGGCTATGGCTCGTCGCGCCTCGGGCGAGCCGGCGCCCGGTCCCTGGCTCGCGGCCACGACGAGGTCGCAGCGGCGCGAGACCGCGAAGCCCGCCGCCGACTGCTGCCTGCCGCCCGGCATGTGCAGCGTATAGGCCCGGGTCCGGCCGGCCATCCCGCCGATGACGACTGGCAGGCCGGCGCCGCGCGGCGTGAAGTCCGCGCTGAGCATGTCCATGTCGCTGACCCCGTCCACCTCGTCGTCGCCAGCCACCCCAGTGCTGCAGTTGCAGAACCCGAGCTTTGGCCGGACATAGACGTCCACCTCGCCGCCGCATGCGGCGGCGGCGCACCGGAAGGCCCGGCCGGCCGGCCAGGCATCCCGCGCAAACGGCCAGGCGACCTCGCGCCAGCCCGGCTCCGCAGCCTGGAACAGCCCCGCATGGGACATCGCCGCGCCCGCCACGATCAGGCCCACGGCGGCCAGATAGGGGACCGCGCCCCGGCCCGGCGTCATCGGCGCATCAGGGCAGCCCGGCCGCCTCGCGTGCGCTGCCGGTCAGCTCGAGGACGTGCAGGCCGGTGTTGGCACGGTCGACGATGTAGATAGTGCCGCGCTCGTCCGTCTCGACGTTGTTGGTCTGGATCGCCGTCTTGCACCGCTCCTTGCCGTCCACCGTGACGCAGCGCTTGTCGGTCGCCGCCGTGATGGCCGGGATGAAGTAGCCGGCCTCCC
>JAABUY010001769.1_pt1 | contig 27840 bp, 21 predicted proteins | sample 5560271 | NCBI WGS metagenome assembly JAABUY01 (sample SAMN10711886, study PRJNA513374) | rock metagenome | isolation source: Antarctica rocks | place: Antarctica: Victoria Land, University Valley | reverse complement strand
AATGATCAGAACGCATTCTCTACTATCGATCAGAGTCATGCATCGAATGATTGCGATTGCACGTCTATATTAATAATCTATTCAACATCTACGTGACACAAGTCAAATCAAGAGCAGAATAAAGTTATTTAATACAATCACACTCTATCTTCTCATCGTACACATCTCTCTTTCATCACATATTTCTCTGCTCAATGAATGACAATCATTGAGCAAGAGAACACAATTTTCGACATTACAATCACGAGCATCATGAGTGCAAAGAAAACATCTTTCATCTTCGAATCGAGAATTGAATTGAAACATCGTTTGTATAGAATATCGTCAATGAAGAGCAGAGCAAAGACGATGCATCATAATCAAACAGCACAGACACTTTCATCAAGAGTTTACTCAAGCATCACATGCTGAATAGAAGCTATAAATTCATTACTGATAACATAGTGTTAATTTTATTGTTTTGATGACGTGAAGTCATCATGTAATCAATGAGTGATTTTCTTTCTCAAAGAGTTTTGTTCATTTAATACACATAGCATAGTTTTTCTTATGAATCGAATCTAAATCGATGTCATAAGAGTGTATGAATTCAAATCAAATCAAATCAAATCAAGTTAATTTTATTATTATTATTGTAAAATTAAAGAGCAGAAACATAAAATTCACTGTGATTGATTTAAACAGTTAAATATCATTCAAGCTTTGCAGAATTAAAGACATGATTCTGCAAGATGACGTAGTGTCAGATTAATGTTGTCTGCTATGACTTTTCATTAAATTTCAGATCAAAATAAAGAGAAAAATGCATATGAATTAGAAGAATTGATATTGCTAAAAAGCTGACGATGATCTGACCTTCATCTCAACGTCTGTAGACAGCGCGTCAAATATCACTGTCTGCACGTCAGATACTATCATACTTCAGCTCGAAATTACTCGATAGTGAGATCTTTGAAGTATTTTTTGATCTTATTCATCTTCTTCTTCTTTAAATTCTTCAGATCTAACTGTCTTGCTGACTGTGATTGTAGCCTGCGTATCCCTCTGAGGCTTTTGAATTTGTATCTCATTGACAATCTTCACTGGTTTCACCGTCGTCACTGCTTCATTCAAAGCTTCCTTGATATCTTCTCCCTCGACAATTGCCAGAGCAGAGGCAGTGGGTAAAAGGACGGCGGCTTTGGGCTTACGGCCTTTGGTGGAACGTTTGATAATGGACATGGCTGTAGGATGTGTAGGCTGACTTCTTTCAGTGGGTATACGGTGTCTGCCATATCGAGAATGCGAGGTAGACAGGATAGGCGACGGTAAGGGTGGCGGAGAAGCCATTGTCATTATCATACTAATTACAGTGTGAGAGGTAAATCATCCCGGATTGTGATGCCAATAATGCCAAGGCGGCGTCGGATTAACTATTATACCCCCTGCCAGCAACTGACCACTTCCTGAGAAACAAAAGGATAGCTTGACGTTCCACCCCTTGAGAGATATCAATCATCCACGGCCATCTTTCTACCCATAGTTCGTCCAGCAGCTATCCTATACCTTCAGCATCTCTATCAACAACCTCAACGAAAAATTCTCTTCACCAAACTTCGCTTCTAAGCTTCCGACTTCCTTTTCCAACTCGCCATGCAGTTCCCTCAGAACACCGAGCGTGTAACCCAAACTTTTTGTCTCTTTCATAGTTGTCAACACCTCTCGCTTGGCCTCATTGCTGAGCTTTCCTTCAAGCGTCCTCTTCATGAGGAATGCCCGCAACTGCATCGCGTCACCCGCGAATTTGGGCTCTGACTCCAGAGTCTGGATGCAGTGAATAAGTGTGAAGGAGTACTTTCCTTCGTCGAGATCTTCGGCAAAGCCCTTCTGCTTAGCGTAGTCAGCCGAAGCGAGGTTCTGGTAGTCGTCGCGGATCTGGAAGAAGCGCCCAATGAGGCAACTCAACAGGTTCAGATCGTCGTCCGACACCTTCTCGCTGACCGGACTTTCGGCGACCATCAACCGTGTCAGCATGCGAAACAAGCCACCCGTCTTCTTATCAACCATTTTCAGATACTCTGATATGGACGGGCATAGTGCATTATGCGTCCAGTAGAGGTCGTAGCTCTGCCCCACATACAGCTGTTGCATCTCTTCGATGAAGATACGAAAGCATGACGGGTTGCTGAGCTCGGCAGCCATACCTGTCGCTTGGGTATATTGGTACGTCGCGCTGTTGATTGTCTGGGCGGTGCCATAGATATTGTGGGTAGAGGGCTTGCCACGACGAAGTGGTGAGCCGTCTTCAAGATCATCGAGCCTGGGCGTCGTTAGGCGGTTTAAATGAGACACGGCAGGATGGAAGAGCGGGAGAAAGAAGGGTAGCAAGGGAATTGGCCTGAATGAGCAGAAGAAGACTAACATGAGAGATGCACTATGCAGCATCTTGACAACGTTCTTAATCATCTTAGCCGACTTCGGAGGCACCTTGAGCCATGTGTTGAGGGAGTCTATGGCCTGGTCACGGAAACCCTTAGAAGGGAGGGAGGTAATGTATCGATATGGTTGGAGAACAACCTGATAATCACTGTCAGTTACAGCTCCAAGGATATGTCTATCGTTTGAGGGTATGCAGCGTAGGGAAGATGTTCAACTCACATTATCGCTCAACTCCGGTAAATTCCAATCAAGGGTCAAAGACACCACATCCGCAAGAACGAGTGAATCCCTGCTCGGTTGCGAGATATGTGCCGACTTCTTGACACCATTAGTGCCATTCATTTTTATGTCGTCACCCGTACTGCTGCCGTTCCTCTTCCTCTTGTGGCCGTTCGCCTGAATATTACCGTTGACTTGGGGCTCCTTGCGTTCGGTCTTAACGGAAAGGCCGTCAGTTGCGTCCTTCGGTGGCCACATTGCCGGGTATCTCTCTACGCCATACTTAGCTCTCAGCAACTGCAACTCATTCCACTTAGCCCCTGCGTTGTATCTCGGACACTGAGTACTCCAAGCAACGTTGCCTGAAAGGGTGTACTGCATGACCTCAATGTATCTCTTTGTGTCATCAGAGAGGTCCGTCCGCGTCCTGGTGTCCTTGACCACGCGGACGTACTTGGCAACTTCGATGCGGATGCGCTCCTTACAAATCTCTCTGGCTTTCTCTTCGCTACAGCCGTGCTCCTTCATGACAACCAAGACGGCGTTTTGGACGTTGGCGTCATCGCGTTCCTTCTCGAAGGAGAATAGATCGTTGGTGAGAGAGGCAGTGATCAAAGCAGGCGCGAGAAGCTCCCTAACTTGATCGGCCTCTTCCTCAGGGATGGTAATAGCGCAGCCAAACGTGACAAGGCCGTGCCAGAGCCTCGATAGCAGGATAAAATTAGTCCCAGTTAGATAGGCTTGATCTAGGATTGGTAGGTGCAGGAGACTTACATGTATCCCACGTCAAGGGCCCTGTACGGGATGTACTCCTCAAGAGTCTTAAAGTCTGTGTCATCCTGCCGTCTACTCGAATGTTGGACGCCGGCGGCCCAGCTCTTGGCGACAACCATTGCTCTCTCATGGTCAATTGCCATCATCTCGCGGAGAATCTGAGCAGCAATTTTACGCTTTCCAGAGGCGCCTTTCTCATCGATCTTGCCAGTCTGACCGCCCTGTTCCAAGGCTTGCTCCATCTCGTCCAAAGATGCGTCGTCGATATTTTTATCGATGATGTCTGCAATGAATTAGCCTCATTCAGGATATCCCACAGACCTACGGACAATTAGCACATACCGTCATGAATGAAACCAAATTCAAGCCCATAACTGGTGATCTCCAGTCTATCCGGGAGACACTCGGGCACCGCGCAAGTGATGAAACTAATGTCTGGACCCAAGCCGCCCCTAAAAGGCTTCTCTAAGGGCCCAACCAAGCGGCGCCAATCTTCCTGAACCCTGAATGCACCGATTTCTTCAAGATCGCCAGCCACGTGCCTCCTGAGATCGATTCCATTGCAAAGACCTTGCGTGTCGTACTTAGAAGAGTCGATGATGTGCGAATACTTGTAGTCCATTTTATATGCAGACACCAAAAATGGTTGCTTTGATAGAGGGGTACTGAGGCTTTGAGGTCGCAGAGAAATGAGATAAGTTGTAATACACGAACGCGTACAGGCTCAGCAGAAGAAGATGGATAACAATGATGAAGATGATACCACTCCAAACTTCTTTTCCGATTTGAGAAATTGTTTTCAACATGCGGGATATCTTAGTGTTAACAGTGCTAGCATTTGAACAGCGTGGTTCGAAGGCGGTTCGATAGACGCTTCTAGGAGCGATCCGCTTCTCTTAAATGGTCAATTTCGTTTTTACTACGTTGCTGGGCGGTAAGGATAGAGCCACCTGCCGTAGTAATATATATTCGAACAGGGATATTTTTTCTTCTGGTAAGCTGCCTAAAGGGCAAGACCCGACCGAGGACAGCGGGAGGCGACGATGGAACAGGCGAATTTCCGCCGCTCAAAAGGGGGGGCTTGGTAAGACTCAGCTTTTCCCTGGCATGTGGCTAGTTGTACTGAAGGATGGGGAGACCTACAGTAACTACCTAGGTACCTAGGTACCTAATGGGGAATGGCCGTAGTGGGCGATTTACCGATCCATGTCAGCTTCAGTAAACCACTGGGGTCGTCATTAGGACGCGCAAGAGCAAGTCTCGAAAGAAGCGTATATCGGTAAGATAGCGCGACGCAGGTTCAAGCCCTTATAAATGTAAACTAAAGACTGTTCTCTTGTCTGTCGCCGCAGCTCACTTGTGCGTCGTTATCCCACTTATCCATCAGGCCTCGTTTAATCCTGAGCTCCCCCTTGATACAAGGTCTCTCGGCTTCTTTCCTCCCAGGCTCCCATCGGTCTATCTCAAATGGAGGCCTACTTGCCCAAAGATGCCGGTTTACGTGCTGCCGTCGCCGTTCTTGGCATAAGCGCGTTCTATGTTTCCAGCCTAGTCATTCATCGGCTCTTCTTCTCTCCTATAGCAAGATTTCCAGGTCCCAAGCTTGCCGCAATAACAACTTTGTACGAGTTGTACTACGATGTTGTCTACAAAGGGAAATACCTGTTTGAGATTGAGAAGATGCACGACAAGTATGGTATGTACTATAGCTTTCCTGATTGTCAAAATTTCCACTGCACAAGAATCACTGCGCATGTTGCAAAGGAATAAAGCTCATATTTTCAAACTATGTAGGACCGATTGTAAGGATTAATCCGTACGAGCTTTCCATTCGCGACTCTGAATACTACGATGAACTCTACGTCGCGGGCTCCGTCCGCCCAACAGACAGATATGAGGGTTTCACAAAGGGTGTTGTCGACTTCGAGGGATCTCATCTTGCGACTACACGACATGAGCTCCACCGCAAGAGGAGAAAGCCACTCGACCCTTATTTTTCTAAAAATGGCGTGACAAGGCTGGAACCCATGGTGGCAGAGCTCTGCGAAAAGCTAATTATAGGACGGTTCGAAAGCTTTAAGGGAACCGGGAAAGTAGTGAGGCTGGATCATGCCTTCACTGCCTTCTCTGGCGATGTAATCAGCAGGCTTTGTATTGATGACCCGCCCAATTTCGTGGACGATCCGGAGTTCGCTCCGGGGTGGTTTGAACTTTACCACAATGGTATCGTATCATTGCCACTGTTCATGGGTCTGCCTTGGCTAATCCAGTAAGTAACCTCCGCACTCAAAGAGTTCATTCGTTAATCAGAATAGTTTGATCCGTCTTATTCCTGAGCGCATTCTTATGTGGCTGGATCCCAGGAGCCAGACCTTCAACAAGTTCAAGCTGGTATTAATAAACCCTGAATCCTATTATTTCTACCTTCATTACCTTGCTGAAATTTATTTAGATGTGCGAAAGCCATATCAGGGTGGCCAAGCGTGAAAAGGCTGCCCTAGGATCCAAAGATACGTCAACGACGGGTGCGCGCCTCACCCTTTTCCGGCATCTTGTCAACAGTGACCTTCCGCCATCTGAGCTCACAGACGAGCGCCTGTCAAGGGAAGCCCAGGTCCTGATCGGTTCTGGTACCATCACCACAGCTGGGACGTTAGGCTTCATTTGCTATTACATAATGGCAAATCCGGCTATCAGGAAGCGTCTAGCAGAAGAGCTGAAGGGTGTCATGAAGGGCTACCCGCTGAAGAAACCGACTTGGGCCCAACTTGAGCAGCTAGCATATATGCAGGCGTTGATTAAGGAGTGCCTTCGGTAGTCTTTCTCATATCCCTCGTGGCCGAGCCATCATTAAAACAAGCTGACTGACATTGTGTAATAGCCTCAGCTACGGCACCATGCACCGCCGTCCGCGTGTTTCTCCAAAACAGCCTCTCCAGTTCAAGCAGTGGGTGATCCCAGCTGGCGTCCCAGTCGGCATGTCCGCATACTTCCAGCATCGCGATCCTCGCATTTTCCCGCGACCATTAGAATTCATACCCGAGCGATGGCTGGAGAACGTTACTCCAGAGATGAAGCTCAACTTTATTCCTTTTTCAAGGGGGTCACGGTATTGTTTGGGAATGAAGTAAGCCTGTCCACTAGCCTTGACCTGCTTGTCAACCGGGTTGATTGGAGGGGAAAATGTCTCTGACTTGCCAACTTGAATAGTCTTGCGTATTGTGAACTCAATCTCATCATCTCCGCCCTCTTCCGTCCCGGAGGTGCCGATTTCGACATGTACGAGACAGATGAATCGGACGTCATGCCAGCTCACGATTTGATAGTACCTATGCCAAAGCTGGGCACAAAGGGCGTTCGGATCATATTCCATTAAGCGCCGTAGCGCGCTTTGCGGGATTTAGGGGACGGTCACAGGTATTAGGGTTTTTTGGCAGCCAGCAGTTTCCCCCATAGAAAACCACCTCTAGACCTTTTTTTCGGGCCCTGACGGTCTTCGAGCTGAAGATGGTCTTTCAGAAATAGTCTATACTTCTGGAAGGAGCGCCGTCAAGGAAAGAGCGTCCTATTCTCCGCTTATATTCGTCCTCCGGCTTAGGTACGAAAACTAGCCGTCGCACAATCATTTGGCGATACTCTGCAGGTATTTTTTTCTTTCGATTTCGGCAATTTGTCGGCGATATCTCGAGGATTTCAATCCAGTTCAATTTAATTGATTCAACTCTTGGACTTAAAGTTCCTCCATATCGTTGAAGTCCGCCTTCCTTCTTCAGGCTGGCAACCAGTGTTAACAGATCCGTACCAAAATATGCGGTCCTTCTGTTGAACAGCCCCATAACCATCTTTGAGCCCGAAAACCATTGTAGAGAACAAACGGTCTAGAGGTGGTTTTGGAAGCGATGGCCAACTGCGATATCGTGGAAAGTCGCTATAATCGTCTCTTAAATCCCGGAAAGCGCGCTATGGCGTGGTGTTATCCAGAGCAAAAGTGAGAGGCAAAGGTTAAATGGCATATAACGAGTGTGTGGAGGGCTAGAACGCTTGCATCTGGGCAGGCCCGGCATTGAAGCTATATAATGTATATATCTTTCTCAAGTTCGCCAACTCTTATTTCAGCTTGCGCCAGGCTTGCCGTCTGCGTCTCTCCCAGATCCTTGCTACCCATGTTCTTCATGTCTGCCAACAACTCCATCACCGCCCTTAATTGGAGAATGATTAAAACGCGGACTAGATGCTCCCATTCCAGAGGGGAACTAATCTCGTAGTCACCTAGAAGGAGTTGTCGCCAGTCCGACGACGTGCCCGTGCGCGTTGACATGAGTGAGCCGGAGTGCATGCAGTCGGTCTTGGATGAAGAGGAGGAAGCGGATGTAGCAAGATCACGATCCTCAACATTGACGCGATGTGAAAGGCGATCGGTGGGTAAGCAACCCAGCAACGAGGATGGTAGCGAGCCTGCCCGGCTGTCGCCGTCTTTCATACGGTACAATACGACAATCCGTCCACAAGCCGCAACAATTTTTTCGGTCACGAAAACCAATAGAACAAGATTCTCTCTCTTAGCCATACAACTGCTGCACTTGAGCATCGAACGACAGCACTTGATGGCTTGCTTCTGATATGCGACGATGGAGTCCAGTTCGGCGCGGTTGCCGGAGTTGCAACTAGCCTCAAATTCCTCGACGGCGAAGACGACTGCAGCTAAGCACTGGCATGACTGCCCGGAGGGGTTCTGAGACGAAAACGCCGTTGAGACTAAGGTGGATGCGTGTAATGATGTGGGCGTAGCGTTGGAGCCGATTTCGAAGAGGGACGAATCTTGGGATTGTCTGGTAGGTGAATCGTAAATCGAAATCATAGAATCTAAATCGGTAGGTGGAATGCAACGTGGTATCTCATCTCCTGAGCTTAATGACGGTGATCGGAGATTTCCAGACGTCCTAGCAGCCGCGGGTTGGATTGGCTCAGGGTGCGTGCTGGGCAAAATCGTAGAGAAGAAAGGCAATGGTGAGAGGGCAAGGTTGAAGATATTATCTCCGTCTTGATAGCTAGTTTGTTGGCCAAATTCAGCGAGAAAAGACAGGTCAAAGTTCGGTTGAATGTCGGCCAATCTGTCAGTTAGAGGTTCCGTAAGTAGTTGTCCTCGCTCACTATCATCAATGTTGCCGTCCGCTAGGAGTGAAGACGCAATGGGCCGCTTGTCTGAACACACCCCTTCCTCATGCCCGGTGTCTTCCAAGCTCGAAGAAGCCGATGACTGAACTAACAAGTCCAGCGAGCGCTCCTGCTGTGCAAAATTGATGCTTGACTTCCGTTTTCTCTGATTGCCTTTATGCTTTAAGGAACTGGAAGTGCACGTCTTTCCAAGGCGCTTGCATCGGCTGCAACCGTCGTCATTGGTACTGCATTTGACCTACATACGTAGCCCAAATCTGTCAGTATGAATGTCCTGATTTCTATACCATATGTGATCTAGATTCGCATGACATTACCTTTGTGGCCCTGCATCGATCGCAAGCTGAATTCTTTTCTGGATTTGACGATTCATGTAGCCTCTCAACAAACTTCGCCTCTTTATCATGAGAATTCCAGTGCAAAGTCCCGAACATGATGAAACGAATCTTTCGTGCCCAAAGCCACCCCAATGGCGGCGAAGAGGGTCTCGAGTCCTTTCAGGTTTCGTCGAGTTCAGCTTACGCAGGTATCGTAAGGACCCGTAAAAGTGGATTTATCACCTAAGCAATGTTTCCGCTTTATTACTAAAACAGCTGCCACCTTAGTATATATGGATTAAACTATCAGGCTGAACCCGAGGCTATCGGCAGTCAGCATGCTCAGCTCGTTGGCTAGGCGGAAGGATTGTCGGTGAGTCAAGGATCAAAAGTGGCCTTGGAAGGGATAAAAGGGGCCGAAGGAGTTGGTAAAATGGGGGATTCTGCTCGTGTGCTCGCCCTCATCCATTTGGAATTCGGGCAAGCAGTCATTTGATAGAATTTTCGCTTTTGCCCGCCCACCCACTCCATAGGCTCAGCCGCATAGACAGAGGGAGTTCTTCGCGCCCTGGGGCAGCTTTGACAGCCAATTTGGCCGAGGAAGCTGCTTCTAGGGGCGGAGTTTGCGCAAACACTACCTTATACAAAAACGCCAAGATGAAACCCTGCATGTCGTATGCACGGGGTTTCCGCGCACATGGGGTTTCCGCGCACGCTAACTAGGACTAATTATCTTAGTGCTCTTTTTAGCACGCTAAACCCGATACTATCTGTAAATAACCTTTCTAGGTTAGAGTGCGCGGAAACCCTGTGACACCACCTTCCATTCCTCGCGATTAAACTCCAACCTCATTCTTCCCCACCGTCATCTTACCTTCTACCGCCGCCACCCCTCTACGACTTCTACGTCTGCGCCGAAATGTTGCTATAAGTGACTTCGTCTTGTTTAAACTTTACTCGTAGAATAGGGGATTTTGGTGGGGAAACGCGAATTTACGTGTTTTCACTACTCGTATTTACGGGGTTTCTGCGCACACTGGGTTTCCGCGCACGCTAACTATGACTAATTATCTTAGTGCCCTTTTTAGCACGCTAAACTCGATACTGTCTAAAGCTAACCTTTCTAGGTTAGAGTGCGCGGAAACCCAGTGTGCGCGGAAACCCCGTAAATACGAGTAGCGCGCATTTAGGAAAAAAATTCCTCCGTACAGCTTTGTAAAGTGCAATGACATCTTGTACTGTCAGAGTCATACTGTGAGCGTTCTGACAGTCTGCGACATCAAGAGCTACGGCGCCGCACTTGATCTCGCATGGTAGGAAGGGGAAGTACATCCGGTAGGTTGCGACGAAAAAGGAGGTATCATAGATGCTACCGATGAGTGGATCAAGCTTGTTGAGCTGCTCGTCTGTAAATGCGGACCGCCTGAATCTAACAGAGTAATCCGGCTGTGGCCGCGAAGAACCCTCCACTGCTATGCTGCCTGTCCAGCCTTCGTTTACCCCTTCAATCAGATGATCGAGATGTGTAGCCCCATAGGTGGCGAGGATTACTGCAGAAGGGACGATCAATCCAGAGATGTCTTGGATAACCCTCGCTTCATTCCTGTCTTCTATCTTCCAGCAACTCTTCTTGAATATATCTTTGCGAAATAAAGAGTCCTGAGGAACAGTTTGCTCCTTTTTCAGCAATATCTGGCAGAGATCCTCCATCTCCTTTGGAATGTTATCATCATCAAATCCACGCATATAAATCCATTTGCCCTCAAGTAATGTGGTGCAACGTGTGTCTCGGTATGGAGCACTCTTGCTCTCCCTTATCTTTTGGTCGCTAGAGCCAGTCAAGCTCGAGTCCGACTGTTTCCGATGGAGCGAGGTCGAAACTTTCCTAGTAGGAGGCGGGTATCTATTTCCATCAATCTCCACGTATTGGACAACCTGGGTAGAATATTCCATTATTTCCTCTGGCCAGCTGTCCTGTTCGTGCTCTTTACTGAGGTGGCTGTCTTGTTCGAAGTATTTCTTAGGCCACTTCCCTGTCCAAGTCCAGAACTTGATTGGAGAGCCGTCCTTACCAATGTCGCTCGCCGCTCGCCGGTCAAATGTATCCTCCTCTCGATGTTTGGCTTTATTTGACCGCGGGCCATGTCGATTGGAACGAGGGCGTAGGAGATGTCTTTATACAGGCGCTGGCTCGAAACAAGACAAGATTGGATGGATGTAGGGGAGTTTCATAGAAGATGGTGTGGTCAAGGCGGGAAAGTCTTGGCAAGATGCATGGTGCTAAATTAGCACCCACCCCTGACCCCCGCGGCTAGCTCACAGAAATGAGTCATAGCCACTGTTTCTGGTGCAGCTAGCTAATGCTTCCTGCAGTTGCAGAGAATATACGATGTAAGTATCTAACATGTATTAATGGGAGTCTCGTCGCTGTTATCGCGTGATAGACCGATCGTGAGGAAGAGAATTCCACGAAACAAACTAGCCCCTGTCACACGTCTACTTCTTCTCCTTCTCGACCAGCTGAGCCCTTGTCCCTCGATGACATTTCACGGGTATGTCTTGCCCTCCTCGCAGACGCACTTAAACACCTCCTCGGTATGCTGCACCACCTTCTCCACCGCGCCCTCGCCCCTCGTCTTCTCCAATTTCTTGTTCGCCGGGAACACCTCCCCGTCCCAACTCACCCAGTAACAACCACTCCCCTTCGTCCCATCGCTGCCAACCACGACATCCCCTTCCATCCCCTCCCCTTCAGCTTTTGGAGGAAACCTCCCACTCGTCGCCGCAAACAAATGCCTCTCCCCACTCTCCTGAATCGGCACCATGAACGCACTCAATAGCGTCTTCAGCACAGCCGACAGCACGCGTCCAACCGGCAGTTCACGCATCAGGCCCGTGGCCACGCCGGAGGGGTACGCGTGGACGAAGGAGGTATGCAGGTGTCGCTGCGCCATGCCCTCCAGGAAAAAATCACCCATCAGGCTGGCGTGCGCGCCGCATTTGTTGAGGCTGAAGGTGCGCTTCAGACTGAGGTCTGAGAAGTCGAGCGTGCCCGAGCCGCCGGCGCGGACGGAGACGTGCGGGTCTAGGACGGAGACTACGCGGGATAGTCTGGCGTCGGCGTTGACAGAGGGGTCTTGTGCGGCTGCGATTAAGAGGGGGAGCAAATTGGCGATGAATCGCATCCGCGCGTAGTAGTGCAGCACGAATTTGCGGTCCAGGCCTTCGGCCGTCTCGTCCCGGCCTTTCAGCGTCATGTATCCGGGTGTCATGAATAGCAGGTTTAGCTTTTTTTCTTTGGCTGCGATCTCGGCGCACACGCTGTTGACGTTTTTGAGGAGGGATATGTCGGTTTGGAGAAAGGTAGGCTGGGCCGAGGGGTTTATGGTTTTCATGGAGGCGATGGCGGTGTCGGCGGCGGACTGGCTGCGGCCGATGAGGTAGATTTTGGGGAAGGGGGTGTGACGGGCGAAGGCGAGGGCCGTGGAGAGCGAGATGCCGGAGGTGCCGCCGACTGGGGGTTGTTAGTGAGACGGAAGGTTTCCAAGAGAGGAGATAGGGTAGAGAAGAGCCTTTGCAGTGGGCAAATTGCTTCAAGAACAAGACGGTTTTCGGTGAGAGCATCGTAAAGAGTGGAATGTTGGAGCAGGTTGAACTTACCGAACACCGCGACGAGACCTGGGGCTAGGGATTTGAGAGCCGCATTGTGGGCTTGGACGGTTTGGAGGTTCACCATTGCTGCTTCTATCTCTGGCGACTGGATACGGGATTGTAGGATGTAGGACGCAAATGGGATCTGGGTTTCCTTGTTGCAATGAACACTTGGTCCAAGAAGAAGAACTGGAAAAGTAGGAGAGAACGTTCGGAAATATGGATAGCCCAGCTGCACTTTGGGAAAACTTGAGATGAGCTTCAGCAACTGGGATGAGGTGAAACAGCGTCAAGTAATACGAGTACCTTCCCGTGCGTGATTCGTCCGTGGGTTTAGCTTCGGCGGAAGAAGGCTGGACAGCACGATCTGGGTATCACCGGCTCCTGAACAAAGATTGAGTTTTGGATATAGACGAACAAAGCTTGAAAGGACTTGAGGTACCGGAAGGGCGTAAGTATACGGTGACCGCAAGTAGAAAGCTGAGCAAGCAGTGGTGTCCAAAGTAACGCCGAAACCTTCTGTGACGCTGATGAGGTAGGTGCAATCCAGAAGATGACTCCAAGGGCAAAGGTCAAATGTGAAAGCTCGAACTGCACAGTATAGGCGAATCAAACCCAAATCAGAACACTGCAACACCAGAGATGTTCTCAAAAGTTGAAGTTGGATGGAGATGCTTGGCATGATGTTGTTGTTCCCGGACAAAGGCACCAGTCTCAAAGAGGCTTAGCATACTGCGGCAAGCAGTGATGGGCAAGAGCAAGGTGGGGCAGTGGGGAGCGGTGTGAGCACCGGGCGCGGGGTGTGGGCAGAGCCGATCACTGGACAGGGATCTCAGTCGGATTCTGGTCCGAAACGGCTCAAGCCCGCTTGGGCTCCCAATCTAAAATAGAGTTGTAGGTGGGTGCCTAGATAAGGTCCAGATAGAGAAATTCCGTCTGTAGCGGGAGCGGAGAATAAGACTGACCGCTCATGGGCGACGCGCTTGGGACCAACCACCGGATAAGGTGACACTTCCGCGACGCTAACCCGGCAGCGCGAAGAGTGCAACCCTACCCGAGGGCTGGTGCTTCTGGGCTAGCCGAGCGGGAGGCTGCTTGGCTTTTGCCCGCGAACGGGATGCGGACGACCTGTTCATCCGAGCGGCTGCTCGCTTGCGTGTTCCAGAGGAACAAAGTGGAGGTCAGAAATACGAGAGCGAGGCCAATCAGCGCCCCTCTCTGTACGATTCCTAGAGAATCATCCGCCCATCTCCCAAGTTGTGTGAATTCTTGAACACAGCAGCCTCCGGTCCGACAATTCACCGACGGACGCCCTCGTCCCCGGTTCTGCTGCAGAGATTGTTTCAACAACCAGAGAATGTGCGCTGCACGCGCTTACGACTGTGTATGTATCTCGTCAGCCATCAGAGCGCCCAAAGCGGGAGTCGATAGAAGGGCCGTACTACCTTTTGCTGCTTTCTCTGCCCCGCGGCGCGCCTCTTCTATCATGGATCCCATTGTTTGCATGACACGGACCAAAACGGTCGCGAAACACCTGCAGGCCTTGTTGCCCGTCAGGCATGGATCACGTTATCCACGCCTTCAGCCCAAACCGAGAGCGAAGGAGCCTGGGGGCGCGCACTAGGCAACGTGCTACTTTACCTAATGACCTGCTCCCTGCTCCCCTGTGGCATCTTCTGCTCCCGACAGTTGACACCCACCCCGACAACCGTGTTCAACCCTTCCAACTTCAGTCCTTCTTTCTTTACTATACTTAATACATTCGATTGACGCTCATTAGCGCATTCGAACCAGGACATCCACAAACATGAGCTTGGTGGGCAACTTCGTGGCCAATGGCGACCGCGAGGCTGCACACAACGGCGTGCCACCTTCAGATACAGTACAATGCCGTCCATCCCACCGCACTGGCACCGTAGGCTCCGACCCAGATGCTTCCACAATTGCTGCAAACGCAGGCGGCACAAGTTCGCGCAAACCCAACCAACATTTCAGGGCCGAAAGTGCGAAGGACGGCGTCTCCAGTGTGGAGAGGAGAGAAGGGGAGGTTCATCAGCTGGCCAGACGGTTCACAGAGCAGAGCAATTATTCAACGGCTGGACAGAACCCCTTTGCTGCGGAGCCTGGATCGACCCTGGACCCCAATGGTGAACACTTCAATGCCCGGGCTTGGTGCAAGGCCATGCTGCAGATGTACACCGAGGACAACCAAGCACATCCACTCCGGACCGTGGGCGTAGCCTTCAGCAACCTGAATGTGCACGGTTTCGGTTCCGATACCGATTATCAGAAGAGCGTAGGCAACGTCTGGTTAGAGACTCTCGGTCTGGCGAGGAAGGTCATGGGTCAACGTCAGCGCAAAATCGAAATTCTGCAGAGCTTGGATGGATTGGTGGAGGCTGGAGAGATGCTTGTGGTTCTTGGACCACCTGGATCGGGATGCTCGACTTTCTTGAAGACCATCACTGGAGAGACACACGGCTTCTTTGTCGACAAGAACTCAAACATCAATTTCCAAGGTACGTCCGACGTCATTCACGTGAAGGTTTCCTGCTAATAGTCACCAGGTGTGAGCGCAAAGCAAATGGCCAACGAGTTCAGTGGAGAAGCCATCTACACCGCTGAGGTCGACGTCCACTTCCCCAAGCTCACGGTTGGAGACACCCTCTTCTTTGCTGCCCGGGCCCGAGCACCACGCCACATTCCTGGAGGAGCAACTGTGAACCAGTATGCCACACACATGCGAGACGTCATCATGGCCAGCTTCGGTATCAGCCACACCAAGAACACCATCGTAGGAAACGACTTCATCCGCGGTGTATCCGGTGGAGAGCGCAAGCGTGTCAGTATTGCCGAAGCCTGCCTCAGCATGGCGCCGCTGCAATGTTGGGACAACTCCACTCGTGGTCTCGACAGTGCCAATGCCATCGAGTTCTGCAAGACTCTGCGCATGCAGACAGACATCAACGGCGCCACGGCCTGCGTTGCCATTTACCAAGCTCCTCAGGCTGCCTACGACCACTTCGACAAGGTCCTGGTTCTATACGACGGTCACCAGATCTACTTTGGTCGCACAACCACGGCTAAGAAGTACTTCCTTGACATGGGTTTCATCTGCCCTGACCGACAAACCGATGCCGATTTCCTCACTTCTATGACTAGCCACCTCGAGCGTGTCGTGCAGCCAGGTTACAAATACCGCGTGCCCCGGACGCCCGATGAGTTCGTCGCACGATGGAAAGCCTCAGCAGAGCGAGCACAGCTTGTGCAAGACATTGAGGTGTACAACGCAAAGTTCGCACTCGGTGGTGAATACCTGGACAAGTTCAAGCAATCCCGGAGAGCTCAGCAAGCCAAGGCCCAGCGTGTATCGTCACCCTACACTCTTTCATACGTACAACAGGTCAAATTGTGCTTATGGCGTGGATTTCAACGATTAAAAGGTGATCCCAGTATCACAGTTTCTTCGTTAATCGCAAATTCCATCATGGCTCTTGTCATCGCCAGTATCTTCTACAACCTCAAGGCCGACACCAACAGCTTCTTCCAGCGCAGTGCTCTCATCTTCTTTGCCGTTCTCATGAATGCCTTCGGTTCCGGCCTCGAAATGCTCACTCTTTATGCTCAACGACCGATTGTGGAGAAACACTCTCGATATGCCCTCTACCACCCGTCCGCTGAAGCATTCGCATCTATGCTAATGGATTTGCCCTACAAGGTCCTTAACGCCATCACTTACAATTTGGTTCTCTACTTCATGACGAACCTAAGGCGAGAGCCTGGTCCTTTCTTCTTCTTTGTATTCACCTCGTTCGTCCTGACTCTAACCATGTCCATGTTCTTCCGGTCCATTGCATCGCTGACAAGATACCTCGTTCAAGCCCTGGCCCCCGCCGCGATTCTAATTCTGGCTCTCATCATGTACACCGGTTTCACCATTCCGACACAGTACATGCTCGGATGGGCCCACTGGATTACCTATATCAATCCTGTCAGCTATGGCTTTGAGTCTTTAATGATCAATGAGTTCCACAACCGCGACTTCATCTGTGTCAATTACGTCCCGTCGGGTCCTGGCTACGCGTATGTCGGGCCTAACAACCGTGTTTGCTCCACAGTCGGATCAGTACCTGGACAGCCCTATGTCAATGGCGACGACTTCATTGAGTCATCTTACGGCTATACCGCCTTGCACAAGTGGAGGAACATCGGCATTATATTTGTCCTCATGTTCGTCCTCATGAGTGTCTATCTGATTGCTACCGAGTTTATCACCGAAAAGAAGTCGAAGGGCGAGGTCCTAGTCTTCCGTCGCGGACACAAGGCCCTGAAAAAGAGCAAGTTAGAGGAGGATCTCGAAGGCGGTAGTGGCCGCGGCATTGCTGTGGAGAAGACTCAATCGGACGACATTGCCATCATCGAACGCCAGACTGCTATCTTCCAGTGGAAAGATGTTTGCTACGATATCAAGATTGGAAAGGAGCATCGCAGGATTCTTGATCACGTCGATGGATGGGTCAAACCGGGTACCTTGACCGCGCTTATGGGTGTCTCTGGTGCCGGAAAGACCACGCTATTGAATGTCCTGGCTACTCGTACCACCATGGGTGTTATTACTGGAGAGATGCTTGTCGATGGCAAACCTCGTAATGACTCCTTCCAGCGCAAGACCGGCTACGCTCAACAACAAGATCTGCATTTGAACACCTCCACGGTTCGCGAGGCCCTTACGTTCTCTGCTCTTCTACGCCAGCCCGCTCACGTTCCTCGTCAAGGGAAGATCGACTATGTTACGGAAGTCATCAAGCTCCTAGAAATGACCGAGTACGCTGATGCCGTCGTTGGTGTTCCTGGCGAAGGTCTCAATGTCGAGCAACGCAAACGTCTCACAATTGGTGTGGAGCTTGCCGCCAGGCCAGCTCTACTTCTCTTCTTGGACGAACCTACCTCTGGACTTGATTCTCAGACATCATGGGCTATCCTCGATCTCCTTGACAAACTGAAGAAGAACGGCCAGGCTATTCTGTGCACCATCCATCAACCCTCTGCCATGCTGTTCCAGCGCTTCGATCGTCTCCTCTTCCTTCAGGCCGGTGGTCGCACCGTGTACTATGGAGATGTTGGCGAGAACTCGCAAATCCTTATCGACTACTTCGTCCGCAACGGTGGCCCCCCGTGCCCTTCCGCCGCTAACCCCGCCGAATGGATGCTCGACGTCATCGGCGCCGCTCCTGGATCCCACACTGACATCGACTGGTACGACAGATGGCGCAACTCCCCCGAATATGCACACGTCCAAGAACATCTCGCCGAACTGAAATTCGAACGCTCCCAACAGGTCAACCTTGCCCGCACCGTCTCGGGCCAGAAGCGCGAGGACAAGGCCAGCTACCGCGAATTCGCCGCTCCCTTCGTTGCACAGCTCCGCGAAGTTCAGATCCGAGTGTTCCAGCAAATCTGGCGCTCACCAACGTACATCTACTCCAAGACCGTACTGTGCGGTAGCTCAGCTCTTTTCGTCGGTTTCTCTCTGTACAATACGCCCAACACGATCCAGGGACTTCAGAACCAGATGTTTGCTATCTTTATGTTGTTGACTCTCTTCGGTCAGCTCATTCAGCAAATCATGCCACATTTCGTTGCCCAGCGCGCTTTGTACGAGGTCCGCGAACGTCCATCTAAAGCTTACTCTTGGAAAGCTTTCATGATATCTAACATCGTCGTCGAACTCCCTTGGAACTCGCTCATGTCCGTCCTCATCTTCGTTTGCTGGTACTACCCCATCGGTCTGTACCGCAACGCCGAACCCACTGACTCCATCACGCTCCGCAGCGCGCAAATGTGGCTCTTCATCTGGACCTTCCTTCTCTTCTCATCCACCTTCGCACACTTCATGATCGCGGCTTTCGAAACCGCTGAGAACGCCGGTAACACGGGTAACTTGCTCTTCATGCTCTGTCTCCTGTTCTGCGGTGTCCTCGCTACCCCCGCCCGGCTCCCAGGTTTCTGGATCTTTATGTACCGCGTCTCGCCATTCACGTACCTCGTCAGCGGTATGCTGTCCGTCGGCATCTCCAACACGGAAGTCATATGCGCGCCAAACGAGTACCTGCACTTCGACCCGCTTAACGGTAGCTGCGGCGAGTACATGGAAGCGTACAAGTCCACTATGGGCGGCTACATCGAAAACGAACTCGCGACCTCAAACTGCAGCTTCTGCCCCATCAGCGACACAAACGTGTTCCTTGGTGCTGTCTCAGCCAACTACTCGGATGTGTGGCGTAACTTCGGCATTATGTGGGTGTACATCGTCTTCAATATTTTTGCGGCGTGTGCGCTGTACTGGTGGGTGCGTGTCCCGAAGGTCAAGAAGGAGAAGGCGAATGAGATCCCTGTTGCTGCTACGCAGGACCCCATCGACAGTGAGTTTGAGGCTGATCGGGAGGGGGAGATCGTCGAGCACAAGGAGAACAAGAGTGCGAGGCAGTATGAGCCCATGGTTGAAGGACAGGAGGCGGGGACGAGGGATGCTGAGAAGTACAGGAAGGCTTAGTTCTTCCCTCTCTTCCTGGATGTTTTTCTCTCCCCCATAAACGAATGTTTTTCTTTCTCTCATCACCCTCCCTATCCAACAACGAGGTTTCACTTTGTCATCCCGCGTTTTGGAGATTGCACAGATAACACTATCTTACGCACGCGATTGCATATTTCTTTTCAGGCAAGCTCTTAGATGCGACATAACAAACTTTGTGGTTAAGACTCAATTTGAGGATCTGTGCATTTCTCAGTAATGGTAATTACACTGTGCGGCTTCTGAATGTTATATATGCGTACAGAGGGCCATAGATAGAATGTGATATTACTTGCATCTTATCAAGCTTCCGTCTTGCACGCCGTGAATGTTCGTCATGTCATACTATATCTCAAGGATGATCAATGTCTAGCGTGGTCGGCTACAAAGGGTTTACAATAGCATTAAATCTTCAACCATGAAATTAAATCTGATTCTACAACAGGCTTAACCACTAGCTGCATACTTTATAATTATGAGGAGATTTAAAAAAAAAATTTGGCGTCATCATGTGGATTTGGTCATCTTTAACGACGACCAATTAATACCCATGAGAGGTAGTAGATATCCCTAGGGTGTCAAAAAAAGATTTCAAGGCATATTTGGCAAAAGGGTAGAAGTAAAGAACCGTATCCTCTCAGATTTCAGTTCTGCTACCTATAGCAAGGACATTGAAATCGTGTCCCCTGCAGAACAGTGAGTGATTATGCCCGTCTCTCGTCTGACCCTAACCCTACTCGTATGCACGGGGTTTCCGTGCACACTGGGTTTCCGCGCACTCTAACCTAGAAATGTTAGTTACTGGTAGTATCGGGTTTAGCGTGCTAAAAAGGGCACTAAGATAATCAGTCATATTTAGCGTGCGCGGAAACCCCGTGCATACGAGTAATGGGGAATGGCCGGATTAGGCGAGTTACCGATCACATGCCGATCCATGCTAGCTTCAAGAAAAGCAAGTCCCTAAAGAAACATATTCCGAATAATGACAGCACAGTAGTTCTCTGAGCCTCTCTGAGCAACGGAAATTCGTCTGCGCTATCGTCGCCCTCTTTTCATCCATGGCCTCGGCCCAACTATTAAAAATGCACTGGATTTCCGCTCTGAGGTTATATAACATCTATCCACCATCAGCCTACTCGCCCTCCCGATCACACCAACTTAGCGATGCATCCCGTAACTTCCTCCTTCGTTTCGCTTTTGGCCTGTATCCTCGCATCGACTGTTGTTGGTTCAAGTACGCCTTCAATATTTGATCTAAAGAAATTTAAACCCCAGGACATTATCACACGGGATGTGGCTGTCATTGGTGGCGGCTCTGCAGGCACATACTCAGCCATTAGCCTAAAGGATAAAGGCAAATCGGTCATTGTCATTGAAAAGAAAGAAAGGTTGGGTGGCCACACTGAGACATATATTGATCCCGCGACCGGCACTCCTATCGATATGGGAGTCATGATCTGGCACAACATTACCGTTGTAAAGGACTACTTCAAACGATTTGGTATTCCAATCACCAATGCTGCTGATTTCTTTCAACCAACGTTAAACTATGATTTTCGTACCGGAAAAGCAGTCACTCTATCGTTCACTCCATCGGCAGCGGAGGTATCCGCAGCCTTCTCTGCCTATACGGCACAGCGTTCCAAATACCCCAGGCTGAACGATGGGATATTCCTTCCAAGCCCTGTGCCCGAGGACTTGTATATACCGTTTGGGGAGTTCGTACAGAAGTATGGACTTCAAGCGGCGGTTCCCACCATGTTCAACTACAATCCAGGTGTCGGAGATATATTGGCGAACCCGACGGTCGAACAATTCCGATACTGGGGGTTGAATATGGTGCAGTCCTTATCGACTGGCTTTCTGACTACGGCCCACCACAACAGCAGCGAACTGTACACCAAAGCTGAAGCAGAGTTGTCTTTGTCCTCAAGTCTCCTCCTTAATTCCGAAGTCGCGAATGCGGATCGAGGCGAAGGAGGGGCAGGTATCAAGCTCGTTGTTCGTACACCCCAAGGCAACAAGCTTATTCTCACAAAGAAGCTCCTCGTTGCCATACCCCCAAAGCTTGACTTCCTGGCCCCGCTGGACCTCAGCGACAAAGAGAAGATAGTCTTTGGAAAGTTTATTGATGCGGGTTACTACGTTGGCATCGTAAAGAACACGGGCTTCCCCGACAACACCAGCATCACGAATGCAGCCCAGAACTCGGAGTACAATTTTCCTCCTCTTCCAGGAGTGTACAGCTTCGCCCCAGCTGGACTTCCCGGATTGCGAATGGTCACCTACGCCACTCCGCAGAGTCCCAAATCCTCTCCCCTGCCTGACGCGCCAGTGAAGGCGGACATAATAAAGTCCATCAAGAGGCTTCACAAGCAGAATCCGGACAAGTTTAGCCAAACAGAGCCGGAATTCGTTGATTATAGATCGCATGCACCGTATACTCTTCAAGTCAGTTCTGAGGATATCAAGAACGGGTTTTATAAGAAGCTGTATGCGTTGCAGGGCCTAAAAAATACATACTGGACTGGCGCAGCGTTCAGGGCGGAGGATAGTAGTTTAATCTGGAGGTTCTCGGAGGAAATAGCGTTGCCGCAATTGCTTGCGGGCATATGAACTTTCGTACAAGACTGATAGATTAAACTTCCTTGAAAATATCGGGTATGCCGAGCTCGGGCCATGGCTGTTGCATCTGCGATTCAGATAGACAGCACAATTCAACAACCACAAATTTGATTGACTTCATACTTTGCGCGTTTCTATTTCAACCCTATTCGAAACATCTTCTGCAATTTCATGTATATATCTTAAACGTTGATGTGATTACTTTTGCAGTACGTGTGAGTAGCTTAAGAATTGCTCGACTTCACTAGAGAATGTGCGCGTAGGTAATAGAATCAAATTCGGTAGATAGCTTAGTAAAGCTAATAATATGGAAAATTAACACTAAGCTATAAAGTACAGAAGCAAATCGTTCTTTATATACTCAAAAGATCAAATTCAAGCATCATCAATTAAGAAAAGCATTGTCGATGAGATAAATGAGATTGCATGTGACTTTGTCGAGGGATAGGGGAACAGGTGCGGTATAGAGAGCTTCGTAGAAGCAACAGGGTGAGCAAACAACGAACACATGCAATGATCGCTCTAGTAGATAGGTAGCTCTAGAAGGTAGGCTAGATACAGATAGGTAGATAGATGAATGAATAGATAAAAGGTAAGATAAAGAGTAGATGCCTGTGTCTCATGTAGAAGTATATGATGAAGGAAAAGGAAAAACCGCTCGGGAAACCCCTATCAGTAGTAGCCAATATCCCCATGAACCTTGAAGGTGCGGCCGGATCAATGCTGTTCCTTGGGTCATCAAGGTGCAAGGTTTCACCTCAGGACATTCTTTCCCCACCCATTTAATGCTCGTCCCTTGAGCATCAATCTGACCGTTTGATGGTACCAGCGAGGCGAAGGCGAAGGCGAAGGCGAAACCGAAAGCAAAAGCGAAGACGAAAGACAAAGATATAGAAGAAACTCGAGCAGAGTGACAAGAAGGGAAGATATTGAATAGCGAGTAGGTCAATAGCTAGATGATGATGTATTCAAGGACGACGATTTAGACATTTACTAGTCAGTAGGTCGATAGCTAGAAGACGAGATATTCAAAGGCGAAGATTTAAACATTTACTAGTCAGTAGATCGATAGCTAGAAGATAAAGTTTTCAAGAATAGACTTTTGAAGCAAAGATGATTCAAGCTTAGATAGAACAAGAGCAAAGCTCTCAGTAACTCTTGCTGTACGATTGAAGACGAGATATATGACGTGATTTCGTAGAGAATAAACTGCGAAGCAGAAGATGATTCTGACTTAAATAAATCAAGGCGAAATTCTTGCTGAGAGATTGAATGCTGAGACAAAGACGAGATATATGACTAGACTTCATAGAAGATAGACTTTGAAGCAGAAGAGTGACGAAAGATTTAAATAGTTGCATGATCTTACGAAGTAGTAAATGAGTTACTCTGTGTTACGAATGTGTCAGAATGTTATGAATGTGTCAAAGATCAAACTTTAATCAATTCACAGTGAACACTAGCGAGTTCACTGTGTATTGATTAGAGCTAGTCAATGATCTAGTCGAGATCTGATCTAGATCTGACTCAGGTTTGACTCAAATATGACTCAATCTCTTTTTTCTTTCTCAACATCTGTCAGAATCATGTTTAAATGATACAATCAATGAAGATCAGAATTGATAGTGCTTGATCTTTAAAGATAACTATAACTGAATATTAAGAATACAGAAGAAGATTGATACAAAAGCTTTTATTTATGTAATGTTCAAAGACTGCGCTAGACTCAAAAGAGATATGTTTGTGACATGAAAAGAATGTGATGTAGATGAACAAGATGTTGATGAAAGAAAAGAATGTTAAAGAAGAAAAAAGAGTTTTGAAAGAAAAAAGAGATTGAGTCACATTTGAGTCATATCTGAGTCAAACCTGACTAGCTCGCTGATTAGTTCTAATCATTACGCAGAAAACTCGCTAGCGTTCACTGCAAATTGATTAAAACTTCAGTCTTGTCAATCTTGATATGCTTGTAACATTACTCTCTTCTTCAAAAATTCATATTTGCATGAATGTAGTTCATTTGCTTGCTTTTGTTGATAATTATTTCGATATTTAGCGCGATTTGTTTGAATATAGCTTATGAAATTCATTCAAAACTTTCTCTGAGTCATTGAATTTCTCTTTATCAACATAGTATCATTTGTCGTTTCTATTTAGATTTGTTCATTTGACTTTGTACTGTATTTGATCTTGATAGCATCTGAAGTTCAATATATCATCTATTTTTCAATGTTCATCATCTTCAATAGTGATTGATCTGAGTGATTCTGAATGCTGTTCTGATAGAAGATCTTCTGAATATGATTGCAGTAACTTTAAGCTGAACATTGAATGCAGATGCTTCATGCTGATTGATAAATGAAGATGATAGAAGATATTCACTTTGACAGTGATTTGATAAAGATTTAGCTGTTTATCTTTCAAATCTTTGCAAAGTCTTGTTGTCTTGACGTTTTTGAAAGATAGTCAAATTCAATCATTGACTTCATAAATGATATTTCATTTATGTTTATTGATCTGAACTTTGATGATCAGCTTCATCTTTTTTAATTGTTGATGATTAAAGTTCAGTAATTCTTTCATTCAAATGATAATATCATCTGCTTTTTTAGCTTTAAATCGTTCATGAGTTATTTTGTAGTCAGTTGTATCTGAATCGAAACTCATTCAAGAATGAAATTCTTTATTAAAGTAAAAGAGAATCATTGAAGTTATTGAAAAGATATTGAAATTGTCGCTGAATTTCGTCATAAATATTCATTTGACTCAGTCGTTCTGCATGTAATTGCAGTAAATTCTAAGTTCGCGTTCAACATTTTGATTGACTTGTTTCAATTAATCATTGATTTCAGAATGATAAACTGTGAATAAACTAGCTGTGATTCTCAGTCACTTGCAAAGACTTTTTCACATAGTCGATATGAATTGAAAGTCTCTGTTCAAAACAATAGAACTGAGTAGATTATGCAGTCGATAGACGTTTCATAATAGACTGATCATCAAGTCGAGTTTTGAGTTAACATTTTGAACTCGAATCAAGATCGAGTCGAGTTGCTCATATTTTCAACTCGACGTGACTCGACTCAACTAGAAATCGAGTTAACTCAACTTGACTCATCAAGAACTTGAACTTGACGTCAAGAGCGCTAAGAATAGAAACATAGAATAACACGTTTGCTTGTTCTTTGCATTATCTTTTCACATTACTCATTGCATTGTCTATATATTGCATTATCTTTTCGCATTACTCATTACATCATTTATATACTATCTTCAAGCTATTAACAACTATTGTTGTTAATACAAACTATTCTATAAAATGTCTAGTTCATTGACAACTTTCAATCTGTCTGACGAAAGCATTTCACATAGTTCATTTTCAGATAGTCTTCATTCTGAAGACTTTGCAAGTCAAGTTCAATGATTTATAAATTCTTTACATCATTTTGAAAAGAAGAAGATTAAACAAGAAGCGATGAACAAAATTCATCAGAATTTCTCACAGCTCAAGATAAAAGAGAATAGCAAGTATGTTCAATGAACTTTGAATACAGATGACTCTTTTCTATGATGATGATCTCAAATCTCTGTTGTCGAGAGTATTTAAAACAAGACTCAAAAAAAGATAGTCAATTTGCTCTGATTCAAAAAAGTCAAAAACGATAAGCAATTTGATATATGAAATCACTTTATACAGTTGACTTCGATTGTTGAAGAATTGTCTAAAATCTCATGCACAATCTGTCATAAGATTATGAATCATTCAACAGCTTTTGATAGCTTTAACACGTCTGCTATGAAAAAGCATCTTGAATCAGACTTTTGCACAGCGACAAAGCGAAAATGCAAACACTTGCAATCACAGACTGAACTGACTTTCGAACGAGTAAGTCATATCTGATAATGCAAATTGATAATGCAAAATTGACAAACTATTAGAAGAAAAGTCATATCAAGTTAGTTTCTGTCTTCAATCAAGAGAATTGAGAAGATCAATTATGCAAGATCTTTGTTGACTTGAATTTATTCTTTCGAATCGTTGATAATGAGCAATTTCAAAAGCTGCTACAAATGCTTCGTTCAGATCTGCAGATTGCACATCACACAAAGATGACAATCATGATTCTCTCACACTATAAGAAGATTTGTGATAAGATCAGATTGAATCTTACAGAGTCACGACGTGTCTCTATTGCTTTGAACGCATGATTTAGTTCTCAAAGAGTAGCGTACTTGAGAGTGTTGATATACTGAGTCGATGTTAAATTTCAGTTTTGTGAACATTTTATTGAATTTATGTCTCTTGATATTGAGCATATCAAGCGTCAATTGATGATGAAGCTAATGAAAATTCTGAAGAACTACGCTATTAAGAACAAGCTTATCGAAGTTGTTATCAATAATGCAAGCAATAATAGTATCTTGAAAGAGAAACTTGAAAAGATCATAAGTCGTTGTGAGTTTCAATGAGACAGAACACAGAATTTCATTAATTGCTTGACTCACATCATCAATCTTGTGACTTAAGATTTTATTCAAGCTCTTGAATCAAAGACAATAACTGATAATGTTATTGCTCAATTAAAGAATGAGCAAGTGCAAGATATTGAAACAAGCAGAGAATTATCTGTTGTGATCAAAAAGATATTGCTTCAAATGATAATGCAAAAAAGTAATGCATTTATTAATCATGAAATTAAATTTGTGCTCTGATGATAGCTGTCAACGACTCTTCTCAACGATTGATTCGCTTCAGAGCTTTTCAAGAGCAGAATGACAAAAGATTTAGAAAACTGATACAAGATATTTGCATTCGTTGAAACTCTATGTACTTGATGCTTCATCAAGCATATCAACTACATGAATTTGTTGATCTTTGAACAGAGAAATACTGCAAAGATTTCAAGATCACAAGAATCAAACTTGATGAAAATAAGTGATTCATGATTTTGCTTGTTGACAATCTATTAAATCTCTTTTACGAATGCACTTTAATAGTGTCATAAACAACTAATGCAGATATTCACTTGAAATTTCGAATATTTGATGCACTTTTCAATCATCTTGAGCAGATTGAAAAGAATATAAGAAGAAGTACTTGCTCATTGAGTGCTGTTATAGTAAAGACTTGCAAAAAAGTCTCAATCAAACTTACAAAGTATTATGTCAAGATTGAAGACAGCGATGAAACAATATATAATCTTGCAAATATTCTGAATTCTACAATGAAGCTAGATCTTTACAAGACTTGAGATGACAAAGACAATGAAAATACAGATCATGATGAAGAGTCTGTTCACTACGAGATCAAGTACAAGACAGAGTTCAAAGAGTATTTTCATCGTTACTATAAAGATTCAGCTGTTGATTTGAGAGCAGAAGCACAAAGAGCAAGAAGTGATGCTGATAAGATAATGCATTATGATAATGCATTTGATCATTTACTAATGATCTTGTAGTCTGTTGCAACTGTTAGAAGATCATTGCTTCAACAATCTCAATGTGCTTATTCTTTTCAAGACGAAGATGATCAATATTTTTGCACTGATGTTATAAATGAGAAATGTTTGACATGACAGTTTTGAAAAGACAATGCTTCAAATTTTTCTAGATTGATGCAAATGACTAAAGATGTTCTTTCATGCTTAATATTCTTGATAGATATTGAGCGAACTTTCAATCTTGCTAAAAGAGTATGTTGATGAGATCAATCACAGATGAGTTCAAAAATGATGAAACAAATAATGCTGATGAAGTATTACAATCGAACTATGAATTTGAATTCAGATGAGACTATTACTTAGCTCTGAGATATTTATCACAGAGAGAAGAATGATGATCAAGAGATCAACAAATCTGCTGATTTATTTCAAGTATCTTTGAAGACTGTTCTGATGCAAATTTATTCATAGATTTGCAATATCATCTCATTTATTAAAAGTTTTGCATTTAAAGCAAGTACTTATTAGAAGTACAATTGAGTCAATGCACAAGAATAATGCACAAGAGTAATGTGAATGTGATTTCAAGAATTACACTGTCTATCTAACTGATGAAGACAGACATTTTCTAGTCTGTCTTGAAAAACAT
>JAABUY010001767.1_pt1 | contig 27844 bp, 26 predicted proteins | sample 5560271 | NCBI WGS metagenome assembly JAABUY01 (sample SAMN10711886, study PRJNA513374) | rock metagenome | isolation source: Antarctica rocks | place: Antarctica: Victoria Land, University Valley | reverse complement strand
CTCCATCGCCACCATGCGCCGCAGGCTGACCGTTGCTCTCGCCAAGAGCCTCGATCGATGTCCCTGCTGCCAAGCACTACGACACGCGACCAGCTCATCCCCACGTTCGTGACGCAGTAAGACTAGACCGGCATGCTTCGAAGACGAATGCGGGCGGCCGAAGTCGCGGTCGAGCCGCCGGCCGCCGCCGTGAGCCGGGTCATCGCCGCAGTCTACCACCGCCAGCTCGGGACCGCCGGACCCGCGCCGCATTTCGTGCTGGCGTAACCGCTATATTCGAACGAATATGACGCTGCCCTGGAACGGAGGCCCGCTATGAACAGGATCCTCATATTGGCGGTGCTGCACCGCCTCGCGCTCGCGGCGGCCCTCCTGGTACCGGCAGCGGCGCGGGCCGAGCCGCTGCGGATTTATGCCGCGGGCAGCCTGACGGGCGCGTTCAACGCACTCCTTGAGGCTTTCGGGACGCCGCCGGGCAGCGGCGCGCAGCCGATTTACGGCCCCTCGGGCCTGTTGCGGGAGCGGCTGGAGCAGAGTGAGAACGCAGACCTGTTCGCCTCCGCCGACATGGGCCAGCCCCGTCACCTAGCCCAGGCCGGCCGCGGCACGCCGGTGGTGATGTTCGCGCGCAACCGCATGTGCGCGCTGGCGCGTATAGCGCGACAATCAGGATGGTTTTTCGTATTGCCTCATTCGAGAATGTTCCCGAAGGCTGATTGTCGTTGCCATGAGGAATCACTCCCATCCAGGCCTCTGACGAGGGGGCTTGAAGGTTGCCAGCACGCTCTACCCCTTCGTCGGAACGGCCATCTCTCGGCAAGGGACTGGCTACGCGGTCAAGCCCCGAAGCCGCGGAGCGGTGCGCCGGCGGCGCAGGGCTCGACGGCGTAGACGGGCCCATGCCAAGCTTGCTGCTGCGGTGAGGTGGGCAACCCTGGAGTGCTGAGCGGGATGGTCAGCCCGGCACGGCCGCGATCGTTGGATCCGCTGTGATGTCGACGGAGGTCACGCCGTCCCCGAACACCAGCTTGTGCGCCACCTCGCCCCTCCAAGCCTTCACGCGCCGTTGCAGGGTGCGGATCTGGCCTGCCGTGAACTTGTCCGGGTGTTCTGCCCGGAGCCGCTCCAGGAGTTCGCCCGATGATCGCCAGGGCTCGGCCTCGAACCATTCCCGGAGCGTGTCGGTCACCATTGCGAACGGATCGGGCCGCCGCCGGCCCCGCTTGGTTGCAGGCTTTGACCGCGCCGTCGGGCGTGCCTCGCCATCTTGCCACGCTGTACGTAGCCCGCTCAGGAACTGCTCGAGCGTCGGTGCGGTGGGGGCGGCGGTATCATCGGAGGTGGATCGGTCGGCCAAGATGACCAGTTCGCCCTGGAGCGCGCGGATGTCGTGCAGAAGCGCCACAGGGTCGAGCGTCGCGTGCATCTCCTGCAATCGCCGACGCACGTCGTCCGCGGTTCTCGGATCCGCCAGGAGGCGCGCGAACGGCGTCGCCGGAGGATGGTAGCGCTTGCGGACCTTGGCGCCTTCGCGCTTCTTGTTGGCCAGCTTGAACGACGGCTGGAAGTGATTCACGTAGAGCCGCACCGACTTATAGAGCCGGGCCAGCACCGTAGCGGCCTCGAGGCCCACATAGCGGCGGTAGCCGACCATGCGGCGCACGACGGCCCCGTTCTTCTGCTCCACCCAGGCCTGGTCGTTCTTGCGATAGGGCCGGCATCGCGTGAATTCGACACCGGCCTGCGTGCAGTAAGCCTTCACGGTTTCATTCATGAAGACCGTGTCGTTGTCCGTATCGAAGCCCAGCAGCGGGAAAGGCAGCGCTCCCCGAACCTCGTCCAGAACCTTCGTGAGCAACACCTGCTCGCGAATCATCAGCGGCGCACATTCCGTCCAACCGGTAGCAATGTCGGTCAGCGTCAGCGTCTGCAGGTAGCTACCCTTCGGACTCGCCCCGCAGTGGAGGACGAGATCCGCTTCCACGTAGCCGGGCGCCGGATCATTCCAGTCGTCGAAGGTCCGCACCGGCACGGCGCGTCGCACGGCGGACGAGGCCCCGACACGCCGGCGCTTTCACCGGGCTGCGGCCCTGTTCTCGGCCAACGCCCGATCGATCGTCGTGGCACTCATCGTCAGCAGACCTGTCCGAACGATGGGGTCAAGCACGAGATGTCCGTGCCGCTCCATGGCCTCGACCAGCGACGGCAACAACACCTTGAGGCGCTTGCCACAGATCCGGTCACCCGCCTCCCAGGCCGTAACCAGGGCCTCGCGGACAGCCTCGTCGTAGGTGCGGCGGCCCGGCCGTGGCCCAGATCGCGTAACCGCTGCTTTCCCTCGCAGAAGCCGCGCCGCGTGTTTGCGGTGATGGCCCGTGATGGCCACCATCTCGTCGAGGATGCGACCGCGGTCGTGACGGCTCGCTTCCGCATATCTTTGGACGAGAACCGCCGTGACCTCATCGCGCGTCGCCATGCTGACCTGCCTCATACCCCGCTCCCCAGCTCGCACCGTCAAGGGAGCATGTCGGCTGAGGCAACGGGGGACTACTCCGGCAACATTTCAGGCGACGCAATGCGGATTTCCGGCGTGATTGTCGCGGCGCGTCTGGTGGTCGACCTCACCGACCTCGTCTTTCGGCGCTTGCCGATCGCGATTTCGGGCCGACTGACCCGGAGCGCCTTGACGGAGATCGCGGCTCTCGCGGCTGAGGCCTTGAGCTGGAGCGACGACGAGCGTGAGCGACAGCTCGAAGACCTCTGCCGCATTGCGTCGCAACGCCATGGGATCGACGTCGACGGTTGAGCGAACCACGCAATGCACGAGATGGCGGAGGATGTCCGACAAGTGAGCAAAAGAGTTTGTACGGTTGGCGCAGCGATGCCCGACCTCCGCTCTTAACGGAGGTTGGAACCGGCAAACTACGTCGCGCCGGCCGCGCAGTAGCGGCCCACCGTTTCGACTTCATTCCGCGAACCGAAGATCAGCGGCGTCTTCTGGTGCAAGGCGGTCGGGATCACGCCAACCATGGGTTCGCGGCCAGTCGTGGCCGCGCCCCCAGCCTGTTCAATAATCCAGCCGATCGGCGAGGCGTTGTCACGTTAACGATTGTTACTTGTCAAGAGCACTCGAGTGTCATCGGCTGTGGCGAGCAAATTCAATGCGTTAACGCTCCAACTACGGAGCCAAAATTGCCTCAAAAACGGTTATAATGGCTTAACGTGACAATGCCGGTAACGCGACCTTTAACGTTTCGCGCACACGATCACAGCATTGATGCTGGGCTGGCTTTCGCAGCTGGCGCCGTTGCTACCGTCAAAGTGCAACGTGCTTCCTTCTTGCGGACAGAGCGCACTGACCAACGTCTCGCCGGCGTCGCATGTGGGTTTGGCCTGATCGCTGATGACCCGCAAAGCTGCTGCTTCCGATGTCGGCCCCTGCGGGCCGGCTGGTCCCGTAGCACCCACTTGCCCTTGCGGCCCGCCTGGCCCTGTCGGCCCTGGTTTGCCTTCCGGCCCCGCCGGCCCGACCGGTCCTATGCCGCCCGCCTCACCCTTCGGCCCGGCGGGGCCGGTCGCGCCAGCCTTGCCCTCGGGTCCCGCCGGCCCGACCGGTCCTATGCCGCCGGCCTCGCCCTTCGGTCCTGCTGGGCCGGTCGCGCCGGCTTTGCCTTGCGATCCTGCCGGTCCCGTCGCGCCCGGTTTGCCTTCCGGGCCAGCGGGCCCAACCGGTCCCACTCCGCCGGCCTCGCCCTTTGGCCCGACCGGCCCGATGCCACCGTCCTCGCCCTTCGGTCCGCTCGGTCCCACCGATCCCGCGCCGCCGAGTTCACCCTTCGGCCCAGCCGGCCCCATCGCGCCTGCTTCGCCCGTCGGTCCGGCCGGTCCCGCCGGGCCGATCGCACCCGTCTCGCCTTTCGGTCCTTCGAGTCCCGCTGCACCGACGTCCCCAGGCTGGCCCTTCGGTCCGACCGTTCCTGCCTCGCCCGGATCGCCCTTGGGTCCTGCCGGGCCTATCGGTCCGGCCTCACCCGGCGCTCCTTGCGCTCCAGGCGGCCCTTGAGCGCCATTGTCGCCCTTCGAACAGGCGGTGAGGGCCACCAAGGCTGAAAGTGCCACAACGGCTAAAGACATCTGCATCGCGGTACCTCATTGACTGGTCGACGATGTCGACGTCCGCTGTTCATGCCATTATCGACGCCGCATGATGCCGGAGTGACGACCTTGGCATCGCCAAGCGCGTATGTACGGACGTCGGGCATTATGCTCCATCTTCCAGGAAGCGCCCAGTCGCTCGCTGGGGAATTCGGCAGTTTGACGGCTGCAGGAGAGTCGATCCCGACGGCCCTGGATTGTCGTGAGCAGGTGAACTGCTCCGGGGACCACGGCGATGATCGGCACTGTCTTCAAGGCCGGTCGACCGGCTGGCTCTCTCCCTTCGGGTATCATCATCCCGGCCGGCATCGGGCTGCCGGCTGCAGCGCGCCCTTGAGCAGTTGGGCGCTCCGACGGCGGAATGCGATCGACCAGGCCCTTGTAGACGAATTCGAGGATCATGGATCCGAGGGCGGGCGAGACGATGGAGGCGGCTCTCGGCTGTTTTCTCGCAGCGGGGTGCCACACTTGGCCCCCGTCATGGATCCAGATCGAACAGCGGTGATCGATCAGCAATCTGACCTGTGGCGCTCTGCCCAAATCCGTCTCACCAGCGGGAGCGCAAGACGTAGGGGCTAGGTTTCGAGAACCGCTCGAGAACCGCGGGCCAGTCGAACAAGGCCCAGTTCAGGCCGGAATGGTTGGCGTCGGACAGGGCCTGGCTGATCGAGTCGCACTGGTCGTCGTGGCGGCTACCCGGAAAGGCGAAGAGTTCCGCCTCGAGGTCCTGCAGCCAGGGTGCCCGCTCGGGCAGCAGCACTTGGCCGGCCTCGAGCTTGGCGGAGACCACGGCCATCCGGCTCACCTTGTCGCGATCGGGCTTGACCGCGATCAGACCGGCGACGCTGTGGCGCAATTCCTGAACCAGCGACGTGCCCGAACTCGCGTCCTCGACCAGAACGCGATGCGCCTTCCATCGCGCGGAAAGTTCCATCACCTTGGACTTGAGCGTGGGATAGTCGACGCGGTTTCGCCAAAGATCGACGAGGTACCACGACCGGTCGCGGGTCAGGATCCAAGTCGTGCAGACCGTCCAGTCGTTTTCCGGTCCGCCCTTGCTGGCGGTGTCCCAGCTTTGCAGCGTCATGAGCCGGTCCGCGTCGCGCGGCAGCGCCTCGTAGCGCTGGATCCAGTGGCGCTTCACCATGGCGCCGCCGGGCGGCACGGGCGATTGCTGGTATTGGGCCGAGAAGGCGTCGCTGCCGATCTGGCGCTTGAGCGCTTCGAGAACATGGAGCGGCTCGCGCGTGGGCGAGAGGACCTCGCCGGCCTGCCGGCGGTAGTGGCGTCCGTCACCCACCATGATGTCCTCGGTCACCTCGGCGATGGCCGGCAGGCTGAGGACCTCCCATTCTTCCGACATCTCGCGCACGAAGCCCGTGAGATCGCCCATGTGAATGCGCTGCATGACGATCACGATGGCCCCGGTGCGCTTGTCGTCGAGGCGCGACAGCAGCGTGTTGGTGAACCATTGGTTGGCGGCGTCCCGCCGTGCCGGGGAGAGCGCCTCGTCCGGCTTGGTGGGATCGTCGATGACGACGATGTCGCCGCCGCGGCCGGTCAGCGTGCCGCCGACCGAGGTCGACAGGCGGAAGCCGCGCCGGGTGAGCTCGATCTCGGTTTCCGTGTTCTTGCCCGGTCCGATCCGGGTCGCCGGAAAGAGCCGCCGGTACCAGGGCGTGTCGAGGACGGCGCGGAAGTCGTTCGCATGTTTCCTGGCGAGTTCGCCCGAATAGCTGACGCAGATCAGCCGCCGGGACGGATCATGGCCGAGCACGAAGGCCGGGAAGGCCACCGACGCCGTGATGGACTTCAGCGACCGCGGCGGCATGTTGATGATCAGCCGCTGGCTGACGCCGCGGCGGATGCGGTCGAGCCGCCAGGCGATGGCCTCGACATGCCAGGTTGGGACATAGACCTGGCCCGGCGACAGGGTGGCGAAGACCTTGTGGACGAAAGCGCTAAAGTTCTGCCGCAACAGCGCTTCGAGCAGGCGGGCTTCAGTACTCATCCGCGAAGCTTAGGTCGTCAAAAGGCTCGGGCAGTTGCGGGTCGAGCCTTGCGCCGGGCTGGTCCTCCGGTATGGCGGTCGGCAGGGAGCCGACGTAATGCCGCAGGATGGCGGCGTCCTCGTCCATGATCGCGCCGAGGTCGGGGGCCGTCTCGACTGAGCCCGGGACCCTGTCGGCGAGGGAGAGCAGGAGCTTCAGGGCACGGGGGTCGCTGCGCATGGCGTCGCTGGCGAGGCGGCGGATCAAGACCTCGAGAACGGCGACCTTTCGGGTTCTGCCGTTCTCCGTGACGTTGATCTTCTGGTGAAGGATCGCCTGCAGGACGGCGCCGACGGATCGGCTCCCCTTGGGCCGGCCGCGGGGATTGCCGCTGCGGCCCGCAGGGAAGCGCGTCGCCTTGGGCGGCTTGGCATAGCCGACCTCGTAGGTCGCGGGGTCGCGGCGTGAGCGAGCCATCACCCGACCTCCACGCCATCAGCTTCCGGCGCCGTCTCGCCTGGCCGCTCACCTTCGTTCCAGCCGGTTGCGGGCGCGGGCGGCCCGAGGCGGCGCGAAGCGGCGATCTCCTCGAACGTGCGGCCGTCCCCGGCGAGCGTCGCGTCCAGCCCGGTCTGGTTCTGCCATCGCGTGATCGCCACATCGATGTAGCGGGGCTCGAACTCGATAGCGAAGGCACGCCGGCCGATCCGTTCGGCCGCCATGACGGTGGTGCCCGAACCGGTAAACGGGTCGAGCACCGCATCGCCGCGGCGGGTGCAGTCGAGCAGCGCGTCGACGACGAGCTGAACCGGCTTGCAGGTCGGATGAGCCGCCAGGGCCTCGAGCCGCCCCGGCCCGAAGCTGTTCACGCCCGGATAGGTCCAGACATTCGAGCGGTTGCGCCCGAACCGACCGAGGGTGATGTTGTTCTGGTGGGGCTCCTCGCCGACCCGGAAGACGGCGACGAGTTCGTGCTGCGAGCGGTAGAAGCTGCCCTGTCCCGGGCTGGTCTTGTTCCAGACGCAGAGATTGAGCATGTCGCCGAAGATCGTCCGCCCGACGTCGATCAGGTCGGCGATATGCCGCCAATCCATGCAGACGAACGCGGTTGCGCCGGGCCGGGAGGCCTCCACGGCATGGCCGAGGGTCACGGCAAGGAACTGCCTAAAGCCGGCTTGCGACATCTCGCCCGACGCGAAGGCGAATTCGTCGTGCCGCGTGCGGCCGCGTCCGACGATGTCGCGGACGCGCAGGTTGTAGGGCGGGTCGGTGAAGACGCAGGCGGCCCGCTCGCCCCCCATCACGTGCTCCATCGCGATGGGGTCGCGCGCGTCCGCGCAGAGGAGTCGGTGCCGGCCCAGGAGCCAAAGGTCGCCCCGGATCGCGACTGGCGTCGCCGGAGGCCGGGGAACGACATCCTCCGAAGCCGGATCGGTGTCGGCGGCGTCGGCGATCAGGGGATCGATCTCGGCCGCCTCGAAGCCGGTCAGGCCGATGTCGAACCCCTCCTCGGGCAGGAGCGTGAGCAACTCACCAAGTTCGATGGCCAGCATCTCCCGATCCCAGCCGGCCTGTTCGGCGATCTTGTTGTCGGCGAGCACGTAGGCGCGCTTTTGTGCCTCGGTCAGGTGGTCGAGCCGAACGACCGGGACCTGCTCGAGCCCTTCCGAGCGGGCGGCTTCGAGGCGTCCGTGGCCGGCCAGGATGGTCAGGGTCTCGTCGACGACGATCGGGGTGACGAAGCCGAAGGTCCTGAGGCTCGCGGCGATCTTGCGGATCTGCGCCTTGGAATGGGTGCGGGCATTACGCGGATTGGGCCGCAAGGCCGCGATCGGCAGACGTTCGATGATGGCCGGGCCGGCCGGTCGGCCTTTAGCGGCGAGGCTCGATGAGTGAAGCGGGTCGCGGGTCGGCATCATGCCCTCCTGAAATGATCGTGCGATCACTCTGGACGATGCCGCTCACCGCCGAAAACGCACTAAATCCGCGTTTTCGCTTATTTGTCTTGCTCCTTGCGCAGCCGTCGCACGGCCGGCCGAGGATCGAAGTGCGGGATCCCGAACTCGAGCATGGTGGCCCGCGTTGCCGGGTCCGAGAACTCGTCCTTGTGGCTAGTGAAGGTGTATCCGGCGGGCTGTTCCGGGGTCGACGCGAAAAAGAGCGTCAGCTGGTGCGAGGCGCTTGCGACGCTCATCCTGGGACCCCGCCGGGTCTCGATTTGCCCCGCGACGGATTGCGCGATCCCGGCCAAGCCCCGACAGGCCGCCGGGTCGGCTGCCGCGGCCTTACCGAGGAGTGCCACGAAGTGTTGACCCTGGTCGTCGCAATCTACGCGTTCAAACACGGCGAGGATCGAAATTGCGGCATGGGGCAGATCGCGGAGGCTTGCCGCGATCCTAGCGACGGTCCTCGGGCGGCGGCCGGGGCGGGACAAGCTCCGCAGGGCCGCCGGAATCACCTGTTGTTCGTGGTTGCTCCGCCGAGCCCGGCGCTCGCCGTACTGAAGGATCATGCGGGCCGCCATCCGCGCCATGAGCGGATGCGTGCCGCGGCTGATCAACAGGGGCTCGTAGCCGATCGACGGAGGCGATGCTTCGACCTCGCGAGCGGCAGCGCGGACGACCTCCGCCGCGGCTACGACCTTCTCGGGCACCCGGTGTCGAATCAGAAACGAGGTGAGTTCATGGGCAATGTCAACGACGGCGGCCTGCGCACAAAGCAGGAAGTGACCCAAACTCGCCAGCTGCGCCTGAGTCTCGGGTTCGCGGGATGCCTCGACAAGGACCCGCTGAAACAGCTCTCTTTCGCTTTCATCCATGTAGCTGATCCCGAGCGCGGCTTGGGCGCTGGGCCGAAAGGTCAGAGCGGCAAGTAAGGGCGCGGCTTTCTAACCGCAAGTCTGCCGAGCATCGATCCCCAGCAATCGAGCAGCAACCTGCAAGTCCCTGTTATCGTCTCTGAACGGCAGATTCATTCCTGCTGCACCGATAAACTTCCCTGTTCGGTTGTCTAGGGAATTGCAAAGCTAAACCTATGTTCCCTCGGCGGTATTTAGACGGACGGCCACCCGAATACCCGCATTTTTCGCCGAACTCCGTGTTCTTTTCCCTGAAAGCAGGGAATGGGCCGGTGGAGACGGGTTCGCACCCGACTGCGTCCGCCACCACGCACTGTATAGCTTCTGGCCCTTTCGGGGATCTTGCAGTAACGCCCCGAATATCCGGAGGTTAGCGGGACGGCTCTCGCGGTCGTTCGCGCAGAGACCGTCAATCCCGAGACCTCGGACGGAAATGCCGGGCCAGTCTCCGCGGTCAAAACTTCTTTTCCGTGCTCGGATGCATTGGGGTATTTGGAGACAGGTTCGCGAAGACCGGAGAGCGGTTCGCAAACTCGAGTTTCTGGCCCGAGCTTGAGGACGCGAACCGCGATACAACGGTCTGCCGCTCCCTACGGACACACCTGGCCTGAGCCGATCAAGCCTGTGCGGGAAGCCCGAGCTTGTGGCGCTGCTCGGCCCAGCCGAGGGGAAGATCGGTCAGGCGCGAGATGCCGAAGCCGCGAGGCAAGGTGCCGTCTGCGGCAGCCTGGACGATGTCGGGCTGTGAAAACGCGGTCAACACCGAACCGGTCATGATTCACTTCAACGACCTGATACAATGAGCGAATCCGCGATTGGTCCGGGGTCTTTCTTCGCGCGATGCACGACCCCATGTGCTGCTGAAAAAGCGCTTCCTACCAGATAGATACGCCGACGCAGGGCAGGGTCGGTGTTGGCCGCGTTTTCACACTTGTGGGACTGGAACCGCCCAGAGATCTTTGGACATGAAGCACCCATGGCCTTTCATGCTTGACACCTATCATGCCAGACAGCAAGGTGAATGCAGCCGGCGATGCCCGTTGTGCTGCCGTAATTCGCTGGCGATCCGCAGAGATTGCGACGGGGAGGACCGTTGTGGCACCAGGCAGGCTGATGCGTGCTCGTCGTCGCTCGCCATCCGCGCTTTCTCCAACGGAGGGGCGCTGCAGGGTCGATTTGCAGCCTGGGGCGGCTCCGCGCCTGCGAGAACCGTTCCAGCTTGAAATGACGAGCAGTTTTGTCGATGGGCGCACCGCTTGGCGATCCCGCTCAAACCGATCCCGCTCAAACCGATCCTGCTCGAGACCCTCGCCGGAAACGGATCGGCCAGCGTGAGCGCAGCGTCTCCCAGGCTCAAGGTTCGAGATGTCTCGAAGGCATTCCCGGGCGTGCAGGCGCTGCACCGCGTCTCCTTGACGGTCAATCCGGGTGAGATCCACGCTCTCCTCGGCGAGAACGGCGCCGGAAAATCAACGCTCGGAAAGATCATCGCTGGCGTTTACGAGCGCGACGGGGGGCGCGTGTCCCTCGACGGTTCTGAGCTTTCACTGCTCGACGAGGCGGCCGCCGGCAAACTCGGAATCGGCATCGTCCACCAGGAAGGCAGTCTGACGCGGACGCTCTCGGTTGCGGACAACGTTTTCGCGGGTCGGCAGCCGACCGGTTTTTTGGGAAGGATCGATGAACGCACAATGGCGGTGCGAACGGCGGAATTCCTGGCTCTCCTCAACGTCCGGATCGATCCGCGCAGTCGCGTTTCGGATCTGTCTTCGGCCCAGGCCCAGGTCGTCGAGATCGCCAAAGCTCTGTCGCAAGACCTGCGGCTCCTGATCCTCGACGAGCCGACGGCTGCGCTGACCCTGACCGAGACGGAGCGGCTCTTCGAGATCCTTCGTCGCCTCAAGGCGAACGGTGTGTCCGTCATCTACGTGTCGCATCGAATGGCCGAGATCTTCGCGGTTTGCGATCGCGTCACCGTCCTCAAGGACGGCCAGGTGACCGGCACGCGCGATATAGCGGCGACCGATGCGGGCGAACTCATTCGCCTGATGGTCGGCCGTGACGTTCACTTCATGCGCGAGGCTCGGGAACGCTCGCCGGGCCCCGTGCGTCTCGAGCTTCGAAACGTGTCATCCGACCCTTTCGTGCGCGAAGCGAGCCTCACGGTCAGGGCCGGCGAGATCGTATGCCTTGCAGGGCTCGTAGGATCCGGCCGATCGGAAACTTGCGAGACGATCTTCGGGGGCCGCCCGATTACCGCGGGACAGGTGCTGGTTAACGGCAAGCCGGTTCTTTTCTCCGGGCCCTGGGACGCCATGAAGGCCGGCATCGGCATGGTTCCGGAGGACCGTAAGGACGGCGGGCTCTTTCTAGGGATGGATCTCGCCAGCAACATCGGCGCCGCGGTGTTGAAGAAGGTCTCGACGAACGGCTGCGTTTCGGAAAGGAAAGCGGAGGAGCTCGCGGACCGCTTCATCCGTGAGCTGCGGATCGCGACGCCTTCGGCCCGCAAAGCCGTGGGCGAACTGTCGGGCGGCAACCAGCAGAAGGTGCTGGTCGCCAAATGGCTGGCCATGGAACCCAGCATCCTGATGGTCGACGAGCCGACCCGCGGTGTCGACGTCGGTGCCCGGGCCGAGATGTATCGCCTCTTGCGCAAGCTGGCCGGCGAGGGACTGGCCCTGTTGGTGGTTTCTTCGGATCTGCCGGAAGTCCTGACTCTGGCGGATCGCATCGTCGTCATGGCGGACGGCCGAACGGTGGGCGAGCTTGACGGCTCGACCGCGGACGAGGAAGCCGTGCTGCGCCTTGCGACCCGCTTCACCTCGCTGGCGCCCGCCTCCCGGGCGCCGACTGCCCAGATCCGACCGAGCGGAATCCAAGCATGAACGACGTCGCACGCGCCGAGCACAACGGAGTCGAGGCGGCTCCGAATGCGGTGCGCTCGTCCATGCTCACGCGGAGCATCGTCCACCTCGCGAATTCCCGCGCAACGATGCTGTTCATGCTCATCGTCCTGCTGGCGGCGGGCATGACCATCCTCTACCCGAACAACTTTCCGACCCGCTACAACATGTCGGCGGTCCTCCTGAACGCGGCCCAGAATGGCATCCTGGTGGCCGGTATGATGCTGCTGATGATCGCGGGAGCCTTCGACCTCTCGATCGGCTCGACGCTTGCGCTGGCCGGCGTGTGGTCGGGGGTGGCGGTCGGATGGTGGCATTGGCCCCCGGAACTCGGTGCGCTGGTAGGGATTGCGGTCGGGCTCGTGGCGGGGCTGGTCAATGGGCTCATCGTCACGCGTCTCGGCATCAACGCGCTGATCGCGACCCTCGCCACCCTGACGATCTATCGCGGCCTGACCTATCTGACCGCCGGCACGGGCGTCACCCCGATCAGCGACAGCTTCAAGCTCTACGGCCAGAGCGTGTTCTTTGGAATCCAGACCCCATTCTGGGTCATGCTCGCCGTTGTGCTCGTGGGGGGCTGGGCGGTGGCGAAGACGCGGTTCTTCCGCCAATATTACTTCATCGGCGGCAACGCCCGGGCCGCCAAGCTGTCCGGCATCCGGGTCGAGCGGCTCAGCCTCATCGCGTTCCTGATCATGGGGGGGCTGGCGGGGCTCGCCGGCGTGCTCGGTGCCTCGCGACTGAATTCGGCGGTGGTGTCGGCCGGCATCGGCGTGGAGCTCAGCGTCATCACGGCGACGGTCTTGGGCGGTGCGAGCCTGAAGGGCGGCGAAGGCAATGTTCTGGGCGGGGTGCTCGGCGTGCTGTTCATCGCGCTAGTCCAGAACGCGATGATCATCAATGGCATCGGCATCTTCTGGCAGCCCATCATCGTGGGGCTGGTTCTGCTGCTTGCCGTCTCGCTCGACCGCTTCAAACGAGGTCAACGAGGGTGAGGGATCCGGGAACCAGACGCAGCGGTTCCCGCAAAACATCAAACCAAGGGAGGAACCATGATGATCAAGACACTCGTAGGCACAGCCGCCATGCTCGCGCTTGCAACGACTGCGCTTCCAGCTTCGGCACAGCAATCGAGCTTCGGTCCGGACGACGCAAAGGAGACCTATTACTGGGTGTCCAACAAGGCGAACCTGCCGCTCTTCGTCCAATACGATTACGTGGGCATGAAGAAGGTGGCGGACGAACTCAAGGTCAAGGTCCGCGTCGCCGGGCCGACCGATTTCGACCTCCCCGGGTTCATCGCTGCGGTCGAGCAGGTCTGCGCCCAGAAGCCGGCCGGCGTCTCGGTCGTCGGTGGTTGGGACCCCTCGCTGACGGAAGCGGTCAACAAATGCATGGAAATGGGGGTGCCCACCGTCGTTGACGACGGTGACCTGCCCAACTCCAAGCGGATCTCCTACATCGGCACCAATTGGACCAGCATCGGCGAAGCGCAGGCCAAGGCCATGATGGCGAAGCTGCCCAACGGCGGGAAGATCGCCGTCACCTCGATCATCAATGCTGGCAATATGCGTGAAGGCGTTGCGGGCTTCACCGGCTACATCAAGGCCAACGGCGGCGGAAAGTTCACCATCGTGGCCAGCGAAGACGATGGCGGGGACGCGGCCAAGGCCGCCGAGGTCACCGCCTCGCTGCTCGCCGCGCATCCCGACATCGTGGGCATCGCCGGGATGGACTCGGAGTCGGGGGCCGGCATTATCCGGGCGCTTCAGGAGGCCGGCAAGAAGCCCGGCGACGTGGTCGTGACCGCCATGGAACAAACGCCGGATTTCTTCAAGAACGCCCAGAGCGGTTGGGCCGAGGCGATCATCGTGCAGAACCGCGAACTCTTCATCTACTACGCGATCAAGACCCTCTATGATTTCAACCACAACGGCCTGAAGACGTCGGGGCTGACGCCGCAGCAGGGCGGCGTGCCGGTTCCGCCCAGCATCGACACCGGTGTGCTGGCGGTCACCAAAGGCAACGTCGACAAGGTGCTGGCGGCCCTGAAAGTTCAATAAAGCCTGATGAGGCCCGAAAGCGGGCGAACTCGGAAGGGGTGGACATGCGCGGTGCCTTGATCGGCTGCGGCTTCTTCGCCCAGAACCACCTCAACGCATGGCGGGACATGAGGACGGAGGGGGTCGAACTTGTCGCGGTCTGCGACATCGACCCCGCCAAGGCGAAGGCGGCCGCCGAAGCCTTCGGGGTGCCGCGCTACGCCAGCGATCCGAATGCCCTGTTCGAGACCGAGCGGCTCGACTTCGTCGACATCGCCACGCGGATGGAGACGCACCACGACCTGGTGCTTCTGGCCTTGCGGCACGGCGTTCGGACAATCGTTCAGAAGCCCTTCGCGCCCGATTGGCAGCAATGCCTTGCCATGGTGGAGGCCGCCAGGGTCGCTGGCGTAAAGCTCGCAGTCCATGAGAATTTCCGGTTCCAGGCGCCCATGCGGAAGGTGCGAGAGGTTCTGGCCTCGGGCGCCATCGGGGCGCCGACCTGGGCCCGTTTGACGTTTCGAACCGGTTTCGACGTCTACAAGACGCAACCCTATTTCCACGAGGAAGAGAAACTGGCCATTCTGGACGTCGGCATCCACGTCCTCGATCTTGCCCGCGTCTTCATGGGCGAAGTGCGCCACCTGTCGTGCGAGACACAACACCGGAATCCGCTGAACGTTGGCGAGGACACCGCCACGATGCTGCTTCGGCACGTGTCCGGCGCCGTGAGCCTCGTCGAATGTACCTACGAGGCCCGTCAGATACCCGACTTCTTTCCGCAAACGCTCGTGACCATCGAAGGCGAGAACGGCTCGATCAAGGTTCACGAGGACTTTCGGATGGTGGTGACGTCCGGAGGCAGGGCGAGCGAGACCTATATCGGCTCGCCTCTGCTGTCCTGGACGCAGGAACCCTGGCATGTTGCGCAGGAAAGCGTGCTGCTGACCCAAAGGACGATCATGGCAGCCTGGAGCAAGGATCAGGAGGCCGAGACCAGCGGGGCCGACAACCTGAACACTTATGCGCTGGTCGATGCAGCCTACGCGGCTGCCGCCAGCGGCCGTGCTGTCGCGCCGGTCGCCTGGAAAGGTTAGGCCGATGGCCTGCTATGCCATCACGGTCGCCTTCGATCTGCAGGGAGGCGCGCGCGAACGCTTTCTGGAACTTGTGTCGCAGAATGCGAGAACCTCGGTCGGCGAGGAGCCGGGCTGCCTGCGCTTCGATGTCCTCACGCCGCTCGGTGCGGAGGCTCCGGACGTGCTCCTCTACGAGATCTATGAAAACCGGACTGCCTTCGAGGTCCATCTGGCCTCGAGCCATTTTCGTCGTTTCGACGAGGCCACGCGCGATCTCGTGCAGCGAAAAAGCGTCGTCGAATTCTGGGTGAGCCAAAATACCAAATGATCGCCGTTACGAAAGACGGGCGAAATGCGTTGCGAAGGGGCCGAGCGTTCGGTCCTCGGCACCTATCCGGACCCGCTGCACTAGCGCCGTCAGGTTGGCAAGCAGCAGTTCGGTGCACGCGCCGCGGTCTACCGCAACGCCCTCCACCGCCGCGGGCACCGAGATGGTGAGCCGCCTCAGGGGGTGGCCGCGCCAGGAAGCGAGCTGCCGTAGCACCTGAAAGATGGGATATGCCGTCCCCTCGCGCTCGTAACCTGGTGTCGGCCAGGGTTGTGCCGTGTGGACGACACCGAAGGGACCGGTGGGGGCGCCGTAAGCCACGGCCTGGATGCCGGCTTGGGCGAGCCGGGCGTAATGCGTGAGCGCCCAGACGGCTCCCAATGCGCTGCGCTGGCGCGGATCGTTCCGGGCCATCGCTTGCCGCTTGTTCTCCGGGTTGGGGAGCGGCCCCACGCCATAAGGGTTCATGCGCAGCCCGATGGCGCTCGGCCCGACCACGATCGGCAGGTCACGGGCGATCGCCTGAGCGGTGCGAACCATGGCGGGCAAAGCTTCCAGCCCTTCGATCACGGAATCGTCGTCGCACGCGTGAACCAGCCCCATGGTGGTGAAGGTCACGAAATCGATGTCCTCCAGCGGCGGGCGTTTGCGGTTGAGTTCCGTGAAATTCGAGATCATCCCCCCGCCAAGACGCGCCCCGGGGAAGGCCCTTCGTGCGGCCCGGTAGAATTGGGCCGCCGGTGGCGCGGCCGGCCACACTTGGCCGGGTGGCGTGCTTTTCAGGTCGGCGGCCGGTGAGAGCACCACGGTTCGGAACGGTGCACCGAGGGAGCGTACCATTTCGCCAAGCGCCGCGATCTCCGCCTCGTAACCGTCCACCTCCGACACGACCGCTTCGAGCCAAGGCTCGGCAGCCAGAGCCGTTGCGACCTCGGCAGCGGCTTTCAAGGTATCGGGGCCATGTCCGCGACGCGGATCGAAATGACAGACCAGCATGCTCGGCCGCATTTCGGCCAATTGCGGCAGGACCCGCCGCGTCGCCTCGAGTTCGTCCGGATCGAAGCCGAGCCCCACTCTGGGCGCGGGTCCGAGCCGCTCACCCGTCGAGATTTGAATGACATCGTCCGCCGGGGCCGCACGGGACGCGACGCCCCTGATTGCCAGCGAGACGGATTGACGGAGCGTCTCACCTTTTTCGATGCGGTAGGGCCAAGGCTGCGCCAGCGGACGGACATAGGTCTTGTACGAGGCGTCGCACCAATTGCGCTGGTCCTCCATTTCGAACGTGTCGCCCTCCATGCGGCACTCGACCGTGACCCCGGGCGCCGCCTCATGCGTGAGGGCACGCAGATCCATCATCGGCTGCAGGGGCTCGACCAGATCCGGGAAACGACCGTGTTCGATGCTTCCATCCGCATGCTCGATGCGGACGGCTTCTCCGGCCACGCTAAGGATCGGATGCAGCACCACGAAGCCTGTGCGGTTCGTCTCGAACCCGATGTCGGTCCAGCCTTCGGCCGTGAAGGTCAAACGGTTCTCACGACCGTCGATTGCGACCCTATATCGAAAGCGCTCGGCAGAATTTCCGACATCAGCGCTGTACCGGACCGTGAATCCGGCAGCTTGCTGATCCACCTCCAGGTCCGTCACGGTCGCATGCGGCGTGCCCCAATGCCGGTCGCGCACCAGGAAGACGATGCCCCTGATGACCTCGACCGCACCGTAGCGAATGCGACGCAGATTGCCTGCCTCGAACTCGGCCGTGAGCGCGCCAGCGTGCAAGCCTATCGGCGCGGCAACCGGCTCTTCGGTGCCATAAAGCGCGACCGGATCGTCGGGCGGGCTGGCCATCGCGCTCAGGTCCCGAACCGCGCCGCCAAGCCGGCGAGGCGCTCCCGCCAGACCGGCGCCTCGAGAACCGAGGCATTGACGACGCCGCGCGGAACGCGGCCGTGCTGCACCTCCAGAACCGCGCGGACGTCGGCCGCTCCGTTGCCGGCGAAGCACTGGTCGGTCCAGCACAAGGCATGCGGCGCCAGGATGACATTGTCGAGCTTGAGCAGGGGATCATCGGCGTCGGGAGGCTCCTGCTCGAAAACGTCGAGTCCGGCGCCCGCGATCCGGCGCGCTTGCAGCGCCGCCGTCAGTGCCTTTTGGTCCACGATCGGGCCGCGGGCCGTATTGATAAGATAGGCGCTCGACTTCATCAGCCCGATCCGTTCGGCATTGACCAGATGCCGCGTCTCGGGCGTCAGCGGGCAGCACACCGAGAGCACGTCGGCGTGCCGGAAGAGATCCGTTAGGCCGACCAGTTCTATCCCGAGGTCGCGCGCCGTCGCGGGATCGGCGAAGGGATCGTGCGCGATGAACCGCATTTCGAACGGCTTGGCGAGACGGAACACCTCGGCCCCGATGTTGCCGATCCCGAGCGATCCCAACGTGCGACCGACCAGCCCGACGCCCATGTAATCCGATCGTCGGGCGAACCCCGCCGCAGCCTCGCGGGTCAGTCGGTCTTTCTCGATCAGCTTGCCGGTCAGCGCCAGCATGAGCGTGATGACCGAGACCGCGACCGGCCTGCGGACGCCGTCGGGCGTGATCACGAGCGCGATACCGGCCCGCGTGCAAGCCTCGACATCGACCGTGTCGTAGCCTACGCCGAACCGCGCCACGACGGCAAGCTGGCCGCTTTTTGGCACGCTGGTCGCGTCGAAGCGGTGGCCCAGGAGGATCAGGGCATCAACCTCCTCGAATTGGTCGGCCCGGAGGGGACTGGCGTCTTCAAGATAGGAGAGCCTGATGCTGGCTGCTTCGCGCAGCGGCCCAAGGTCAAAATCGGGATAGGTCGGGGTGCCGTCGGGCTTCCTGAAGTCCCCGGAAAGCGCCACGTGAAATGCCTCTCCCATGCTTCCTCCGTCGGCCCGCCCTTCTCATTCGAGATCGACGTGGTATACCTTTGATGCCGTAGATCAGGATAGGAGAGCTCCATTCCGAGCGTCAAGTGTGCAACCCGCTCCCGCGGCCCATCCGATCGGTCGCGATGACGGCGGTCGACCCAATCCGACGGGCGAAGATCTATCAGGAGATCGCGCGCCGCTTGGAAGAGCAGATCCTCGACGGCCGCCTCCGGCCCGGCGATGCCTTGCCGTCGGAACGCGAGCTGATGGAGAGGCACGGGGTGGGTCGCCCCGCTGTTCGCGAAGCTCTGCTGTCTCTGCAGAAGGCTGGGCTGCTCGCGATCCAGAACGGGGAACGGGCGCGCGTCATCCCGCCGTCCGCCGCAACTCTCGTCGGCGAACTCGGCACCGCGGCCCGCTACCTGCTAAACCAGAGCGATGGCGTCCGACAGTTCCAGCAAGCCCGAATGTTCTTTGAAATCAGCTTGGTCCGGCACGCGGCGACCTTTGCCACTGCACAGGACCTCGACCGGCTCGCGGAGGCGCTCGCCGCCAATGAAGCGGCGCTCGGCGACATGACGGCCTTCGCGCGCACCGATGTCGAGTTCCATTTCATTCTGGCCGAGATCCCGCGCAACACGATCTTCGTGGCCATGCATATCGCGCTGGCCGAGTGGCTCACCGAGCAGCGGTCCTCGACGCTGCAGCGGCGTGGTGCCGCCCGTGGCGCCCTCAAAGCCCATCGGGCGATTTTCAGGACCGTCAAGGCGAAGGACCCCGACGAGGCCGAAGCGGCCATGCGGCAGCACCTTCTTGAGGTGGAGGGGCTCTACTGGAAGTCGCAAGAGCCGAAGCAGGCCGCAAGAGCAGAACGCTGACAGGCCGGAAAGTATCGAATTCCATTTGCATCAAAGACACCAAGCCGAGCGGCAAAGCGGAGGAGACCCATGCGACCCAATCCCGTCAAACAAATGCTGAAAGAGGGACGGCCCGCCTTCGGAACCATGATCTTCGAGTTCTTCACCCCCGGGATCGCCGGGATCGTGAAGGCGGCCGGGGCCGACTTTATCTTTTACGACATGGAGCATAGCGGCATTGGCATCGAGGTCATCAAAACCCAGTTGGCTGCCTGTCGTGGCCTCGGTCTTGTGCCCTTGGTGCGCGTGCCAGCCTTGCAGGCGCATTACATTACTCGGTGCCTCGATATGGGCGCGATAGGGATCATGGTGCCCATGGTGGAGAGCGCCGATCAGGTCCGTGCTATCGTGGATGCGACCCGCTATCCGCCGAGAGGCCACCGCGGCGCGGCCTTCGGCGTGGCGCATGACGACTACGAGGCCGGCTCGGTGGCGGAAAAAATGGCAGTCGCAAACGAGCGCACGATGGTGATCCCCCTCGTCGAGACGGCGGAAGGGGTGCGCAATGTGGACGAGATCGCGGCCGTGGACGGCGTCGACGTCGTCTGGCTGGGGCATTTCGACCTGACGAATTCCATGGGCATTCCGGAACAGTTCGATCACCCCGACTACCTCGCGGCGGTGGACAGAATCGTTGCGGCAGCCAAGCGCCACGGCAAAGCCGCAGGCATGATGGCGGGTAACGAAACCTGGGGGCGGGACTACCTGGACAAGGGTTTTACGGCCATCGCCTATGGTCTCGATCTGACGATCTTCCAGGCCGCTCTGAAAACCGGCATCGCCGCACTCAGAACCGGATGATGCGAACGCGTTCCGGCAGTGCTGATGGCGGCGACAACTTATACTGCCCGATGATGTTGATGTCCCGGGTGAGATCGTAGGCGAGCATGTCAACGGCGTTGGGGGCGGAGGCATTGTCACGGGAACTGAAAGCGAGCGGCATTTGAGTGAACTCAGGCTCGAAGCTCACGCGGCCGTAGCCTCCTCCCACGTTGCGGCCGCCTCGGCTCGGAACTGGCGGAGGGTGCGGCGGGAAACGAGGTGGTGGCGTTGGGTGTTGAAGGTGTTGTGGACGGCAGCATGGGCGGACAGAAAGCGCTGGGCCGATCCGGACGACTTGAAGCGTTGCATCTTGCGCTCGCGCCGGCGTGTCGGCTGATGCGAGTTCTCGGCCCGGTTGTTCTTGCGCAGACCCTGCTCGTGGCGAGCCAGAAGACCGAGCTTCCGCTTGGCGGCTCCGTATGAGCCCAGCCTGTCGGTGACCAGGACCTCGGGCGCAAACCCTACGCTGTCCACCCCGCCAAGCTTCGCTTGTCGTGGCCCCTGGCCAGCTCCGCCCTGTTTCTTGATGAGCTTGTGCATCAGCCGAACAGCGGCCCGCGTGTCGCGCCGTGATTGCACCAGGATGTCGAGAACCTCGCCCTCATCGTCCACCGCCCGCCAGAGCCAGTGCCGCTTGCCCGCGATCTTGATGCCATTTCGTCGAGGTGCCAGCGTCCCGTCGGTCGCTGCCGTCGCTTTCGCAACTCCCGCGCGAACAGCGGGCCGAATTTGGTGACCCAGCGCCGGACCGTCTCGTAGGTCAGGTCGAGCCCTCGCTCGGCCAGCATCTCCTCGACGCGCGCAGGCTCAACGTAAAGCGCAGATAGAGCCATACCGCGTGCCGGATGACGTCCGGCGGGAACTGGTGGCGAGCAAACGAGATGGAGTTCATGGGCGAGGATCATAGCGGACCGGAGCCGATGCTGCCGGTTCCTGTGACATTGCCCAGCCGACAAGCGCGGCGTCGGACCCGGGGCCTTTCGGTCCGACAATCCGGCCAATCCTTCGACGTTGTAGCGGTGTACCCAGTCGCGCAAGGTCTGGCGATCCATGCCGCGCGTCTGCGCCGCTTCGGTGCGGGTGCGGCCATCGAGAACAAGGGCCAGCGCCAGCATGCGTCGGGCCGCGTCGGCGTCCTTGGCTCGCGCAGCCGCGTGTCGCAGACCTGCGGCGTCGAACTCCGCCCTGGTGATTGCAACCGCCAATTCTGCCTCCGCTTGCGAACCGCGAAAAGGACAGCGAATCACAGCGGGGCCCGTTTGGGAATCGGTCGAGTCAGAAGCAAGTGCCGCTGGTATAATATGGCGGATTTCACCGTATCTCGAAATGCTGATGGTAGCTATAATGTATCTCACCTTGGTGACCCAGCGTCGCACCGTTTCGTAGGTCAGGTCGAGCCCGCGTTCCGCGAGCATCTCCTCGACATCACGGTAGCTCAGGGCGAAGCGCAGATAGAGCCATACCGCGTGGCGTATGACGTCGGGTGGGAACTGGTGGCGAGCATACGAGATCGTGGCCATGGTCCGGAGACAATAACAGACCAGCGTCGGTCACCCCCATTCCTGTGACAGCGCAGCCGCGGGTACGGGAACCCTCCGCGATCGGACAGAATAGGCCCTGTTATACGGTTATCTTGTTGTAGGGCGAATTGCGTGTCAACGTGCTGCGGTCGGCGCGGAAAAGGCGCCCAAACCAGGAACGGGTCGCCCTTTCCGGATCGGTTTGAACTCCTCGGCGCGCCCATCCCAACTTCCCGCGATCCGCGCCTGGACACCTGCGGCGGCCCGTGCTGATGTCGGGCATCGACCGGAGACTCGCATGCCCAAGGTCAAAGCACTGACCGCGCTGGTGACGGTGGCGCTGCTCGGGGGTTGCGCCAACGGCGTGCCCCAGGGGAACGCGACGGCTGCGCCGAAGGGGCAGAGGCAGGCCGCGCGGCAGAGCCGCGTCGTCGATTGCAGCACCACCGGGCTCGGGATCGTGACCACGTCGCACTGTGGGTCCAACGGCTTCGACCCGTTCTCGGCCGCCGCGGAGTGAGGCCCCCTAGACCTCGAACGTGACGCCTTGCGCAAGCGGTAGGGTGCGGCCGTAATTGATGGCGTTGGTCTGGCGGCGCATGTAGCCGCGCCAGGCGTCCGAGCCCGATTCGCGACCGCCGCCGGTCTCCTTTTCGCCCCCGAACGCGCCGCCGATCTCGGCGCCGGACGGCCCCATGTTGACGTTGGCGATGCCGCAATCGGAACCCGCCGCCGACAGATAGCGCTCGACCTCGCGCAGGTCGTTGCCGAAGATCGACGACGACAGGCCTTGCGGCACGCCATTCTGCAGCGCGATCGCCTGTTCGAGGTCGCGGTAGCGCAGGACGTAGAGGATCGGCGCGAAGGTCTCCTCCGCCACGGGCCCGACCTGGCCGGGCATCTCGACCAGCGCGGGCCTCACGTAGAACGAGGCCGCGCCGTTGACATCCACGCGCTCGCCGCCGTGCACCGTGCCGCCGGCCGCGCGGGCCGCGTCGAGCGCCTTCCCCATGGCCGCGAAGGCGGCGCCGTCGATCAGCGGACCCACGAGCGCGTCGCCCGCCACCGGACTGCCGACCGAGATCGTGCGGTACACGGCCACGAGGCGCCCCACCAGCGTCTCGTAGACGTCGTCGTGCACCATCAGGCGGCGCAGGGTCGTGCAGCGCTGGCCGGCCGTGCCCATGGCCGCGAAGGCGACGGCCCGCAGCGTCAGGTCGAGGTCGGCCGAGGGCGTCACGATGGAGGCATTGTTGCCGCCGAGTTCCAGGATCGGCTTGGCGAAGCGCCGTGCCAGCCGTTCCCCCACTGCCCGCCCCATGCGGGTCGAGCCCGTGGCCGAGACCACCGGGACGCGGGGATCGTCGACCAGCGCCTCGCCGACCTCCTGGCCGCCGATCAGCACGGTCGCGAGGCCGTCGGGGGCGTCGTCGCCGAAGCGGGCCGCGGCCCGTCGCATCAGGGCGTCGACCGCGAGCGCCGTCAGCGGCGCCTTCTCGGACGGTTTCCATACGATCGGGTCGCCGCAGACCAGCGCCAGCGCGGCGTTCCAGGACCAGACCGCGACCGGGAAGTTGAACGCCGAGATGATGCCGACGACGCCGGCCGGGTGCCACTGCTCGGTGAGCTTGTGATCGGGCCGTTCGGAGGGCAGCACGAGGCCATGCAACTGGCGCGACAGCCCCACCGCGAAGTCGCAGATGTCGATCATCTCCTGGACCTCGCCGAGCCCTTCCGAGACGACCTTGCCGACCTCCAGCGTCACCAGGCGGCCGAGCGCCTGCTTCTCGGCCCGCAGCTCCTCGCCGAGGAGGCGCACCAGCTCGCCACGCCGCGGCGCCGGCACGAGCCGCCAGCGCAGGAAGGCTGCATGGGCCCGTGCGATCGCCTCGGGCACGGCCACCGCCGCCGTCTCGACCACGCGGCCGATCAACTCGCCCGTGATGGGCGACCGGACCGCGAGCGTGCCGGCCTCGAAGCGGTCGCGGGCGACGCCGAGCCGCCCGAGGATGCGCTGGGCTTCGGCCGCGATGGTCGCGTCGGGACGGGACATGGAGTTCTCTCTGTTCTCGGGCGTCCGCCGGTCAGACCCGCGCGGCCGCCAGGTGGGCCACCTGTGCGCCCACTTCATAATAGGCTTCGCGGACCGCGCGATAGGGCACCGCCTCGGGGTCGGTCACTGGCAGCGGCAGATCGGCCTCGACGATGCGGCCGAGAGCGAGGTCGGCGAGGCAGCGGCCGAACACCGTGCCGGGCGCGATGCCGCGGCCGTTGTAGCCGCTGAACGCCACCACCTCGCGGCCGAGCCGGTGGAACTTCGGCAGGCTGTCGGCCGTCATGCCGATCATGCCGTACCATTCGTGCTCGAACTCGATCCCGGCGAGCTGGGGGAAGAGCCGCGCGAGGGCGCGCCGGCCCCAGGCCCGGTGGATGGGGCGGCCCGGGCCACGCAGGGCGCCGACGCTGCCGAAGACGAGCCGCCCCGCGGCATCGAAGCGGAACGAACTCAGGATTCCGCGCGTGTCCCAGGCCCCCTGCCGCCCCGGCAGGATCGAGCCACGGAGATTGTCGCCGAGCGGCGGCGTGGCGAGGTTGAAGTAGGGCAGGTGCACGAGTTCGGCGCGGATTTCCGGCCACAGCCCGCCCGTATAGGCGTTGGTGGCCACGATGACGGACGACGCCCGCAGGCTGCCGCCCGCGACGCGGAGCCGCCAGGCGGTGCCGAGGTCCTCGGCGCCCGCCACCGGGCTAGCCGTGAAGATGCGGGCACCCGCCGCCACGGCCGCCCGGGCGAGCCCGCGGGCATAGGCGAGCGGCTGGATGGTGCCGGCCCGCCGGTCGAGCAGCGCGCCCGCGTAGGCCGGCGCGCCGACCATGCGGGCCGTCTCGGCGGCATCGATGAGTTCGACCGCCGCGCCACGGGCGCGCCACTGCCGCCCGCGCTCGGTCACCTCGGCCAGGCTTTTCGTCCCGGCGGCGCAATGCAGCGTGCCGGCGCGTTCGGCCTCGCACGGGATGGAATGCCGCGCCACGAGGTCGAACACGGCCGCGGGCGCCTCGCCCAGCAGGGCCAGCAGGCGGTTGCCGTAGACCTCGCCGAGCGCCGCCGGCAGCTCGTCCGGCATGACCCATAGGCCGGCGTTGACGAGCCCCGCGTTGCGGCCGGAGCCCCCGAAGCCGATCTCGACCCCTTCGAGCACCGCGACGTCGGCACCGGCCTCGGCCAGGTGCAGCGCCGCCGACAGCCCCGTGAAGCCGGCCCCGATCACCGCGACATCGGCCGCGATATCGGCCGCAAGCGCCGCCGTGGCGGGCGGCGGCGGCGCCGAGCGCTCCCAGAGCCCATGGCTGCGCGGGTCGTCCTTCATGGCGGACTTCCTGTGAGGCGGTCGCTTCGACGCCGTCCGATGCACCGGCCAGAGCCGGCGGCACGCGCTCGACGCGGTCGAGGCGAGCGCGTCCAGGGCCGACGACGAGGTTGCCGGACGGAGGCGCCCCGCCACCCTCCGGTTCTTAGCGGGTCCGGGGCTGTTGCGCAAAAGCCGGCATCCGCGCGCTCAGCCCGCGTCGTGGCCGGCCCGGACCTCGCGAAACGCCGCGCAGCTTGCGAAAACACCTTACGAATCAGTTTCGCTTGGTGAAGATCGGGATCATGCTGTTCAATTCGGAATCCTTCCTGCTCGTCTTCCTGCCGGCCGCGCTCACGGTCCATGCCGTCGTGGAGCGGTTCAGGCCGGACTGGCGCCGCGCGACGCTCGCGCTCATGTCCTTCGTGTTCTACGGCATGTGGGACGTGCGTTTCGTGCCGCTTCTGGCGGGCTCGATCCTGCTGAACTGGCTCGCGGCGGAGTGGTTCGTGCGGACGGGCCGGAGGACGGTCGTGGCGCTGGCCATCGGGGCCGACCTCCTCGCGCTGGGTCTGTTCAAGTACCTCGATTTCGCCCTGAGCCTCGTGATCGGCTCCGCGGGTGCCAGGGTCGGCCTCGCTCTTCCGCTCGGCATCTCGTTCTTCACGTTCCATCACATCATGTACCTGTCCGATCTCCGGGCCGGGCAGGCCCCGCGATTAAGCCTCGGTCGCTACGCCGTCTATATCGCATTCTTCCCGCAGGTGCTGGCTGGACCGCTGGTGCGCTGGCGCGAGATGATGCACCAGCTCGACGAGCGGCCCTACGCCCGTCCCGATGCGGCCCAGCGCTGCGGCCGCAGCCTCGCCCTGATCACCATCGGCCTCGCCAAGAAGGTTCTGCTCGGCGATGCGCTGGCGTCAGGCATCGGCCCGATCTTCGGCAAGGTCGCGGCGGGAGGCCAGGCGACGGCGCCCGAAGCCTGGCAGGCCATGCTGGGCTTCGCGTTCCAGATCTACTTCGACTTCTCCGGCTACACCGACATGGCGCTCGGCCTCGGCCTGCTGTTCGGGATCGTGCTGCCGCAGAATTTCGACAGACCCTACCGGGCGGCGTCGCTGCAGGACTTCTGGCGGCGCTGGCACATGACCCTGTCGCGGTTCCTGCGCGACTATCTCTACATTCCGCTCGGCGGCAACCGTCACGGCTTGCCCCAGCAACTCGGCGCCATCCTGGCCACCATGACGCTCGGGGGCCTGTGGCACGGCGCCAACCTCACGTTCCTGGCCTGGGGCGCGGGACATGGGTTGGGACTGGGGGCGGGAGCCCTTTGGCGTCGGGCGGGCCTGGCGATGCCGGCCGCTCTCGCCGGCGCGCTGACCTTCGGCTTCGTGACGCTGCTCTGGGTGCCGTTCCGCGTGCCCACCTTCGCGGCCGCCCTCTCTCTCTACGGCAGCCTCGCGGGTTTCGCGCCCTGGACCGGCACCGTCAAACCCGTCACCTTGGCGATCGCGGCCGGGGTCGCGACCATCGGGCCTACGGCCTGGGATTTCACGGCGCGCATGCGGCCACGGCCGTGGACCGCCGTGGCGTTGGGGGCACTCGCGGTCCTGCTCCTGTTCAAGCTCGGCGACGGCGAATCCTATGAGTTCGTGTATTTCCAATTCTGAGGCGGCTGACGCCGGAGCGAGGCGGTGGCGTGGCTTCGTCGTGGCGTTCCTGGGCGCGGGCCTAGCCCTCCACGCCTGCCTGCTGGGCGCGGTGGCGCTGCTCGACCCGTTCGACGCCGGAGTCTTCGGCGAACCTCACCGCGGCGTCGCCGATCAGGCGCCGCGCACTGCCGACGCCAGCCGGGCGCGCGATCCGGCCTTCGACGCGGCCGTATTCGGCAATTCCCATATCCAGCTCGTCGATCCGGCTGCCTTGTCGCGCGGCAACGGCCTCGCCTTCGCGTCGCTGACCGTGCCGGGCACCGGCCCCCGCGAGCAATTGGCGATGCTCGACGCCTTCCTGCGCCACCACGGCGGCAAGCCCCGCGCTCTGGTGTTCGGGATCGACCCCACCTGGTGCGTCGAGGATCCGGCCCTGCCGATCACGAACCCCTTCCCGTTCTGGCTCTACGATCCGAGCCCGATCGCCTATCTGCGGGGCCTTGCGCGTTATGCCGCGCTGGAGCAGGCGGTGCGGCGAATCGGGCTCACGATCGGGCTCGCCAGACCGGCGCGGCGGGACGGGTACTGGAACTACGCCGTCGGCCGCCAACCGGCGTACAGCGCCGCCGTGCCGGCACCTGCCGACACGCCGGCCGAGACCGTCATCGACGATGCCCGGCGCTTCCCGGCCCTCGACCTCCTGGCGGAGCGGCTGGCCGCCCTTCCGGCCGAGGTGGCGGTCGTGCTGGTGCGGCCTCCGGTCCACGCTTCGACGCTCGGCCCCGCCGGTTCGACTCTCGCGCGCGCCGAGGCCTCATGCCGGCTCGCGACGCGCGCGCTGCTGTCGCGTCACGCGGCTTCGGCGCTGGTGGATTTCCGCGTCGACGGACCCGACGCACGTAACCCGGCCCTGTGGCTCGACTCCACCCATTATGCCGAACCGCTGGCCCGCAAACTGGAATTCGCGGTCTCGGCCGAAATCGAGGCCCTGCGACAGTGAACGAGGGTCTCTCGATCGCCGGCGGGTCACCGGTCATACGTCCTTCATCAGCCGGATCGCGTCGAAGACGGCGGCGTGGATGTTGCGGCTCGAGACGGCGTCGCCGATGCGGAACAGGCGGTAGCGGCCGTCGGGGTTGCGCACGACCGTCTGCGGGCGCCCCGACAGGAGCGCCGCATGGTCGACCTCGCCGAGGTTGACCGAGCCGGGCTTCAGCGCGAAGTAGAGGTCGTCGAGCGGCACCGTGCCGTGCTCGACCACGACCTGGTCGGCCTCTTTCTCGACGTGCCGGCGGCCGTATTCGTCGAAGAAGGTCGCGACGATCCTG
>JAABUY010001765.1_pt1 | contig 27848 bp, 30 predicted proteins | sample 5560271 | NCBI WGS metagenome assembly JAABUY01 (sample SAMN10711886, study PRJNA513374) | rock metagenome | isolation source: Antarctica rocks | place: Antarctica: Victoria Land, University Valley | reverse complement strand
TTTTTTGATTGATTGATTTTTTGATTGATTTGTTCTTACACTGAATTAGCTAGAGCTATATAGTACTCCTACCTATCTGGTTAGAGGGAAAATTGTGAACTCTTATCTCGGATAAAACCTCTTTCAAATGTTCAAAGCTCTTTTAATAGGTGTTACGCTGCCTATCTATCAAAGAGCTTTTAGAGGCTCTGCGTGATGCTACTGTAGTGCGGGTCACAGGTCGCTACTTACGGATAGCAAGATTCTTCATCGCGATATTTCCGAAAACAACATCATTATCACAGAACATGCTTCTGAAGGAGAACCGAAAGGAAGGTTGATCGACCCGGATTTAGCTAAGGAGCTGGACAGTATGCCGAGTGGAGCCAGCCACCGTACTAGTACCATGCAACTCATGGCGATTGAGGTGCTTCAAGGCAAGGGCCACACCTACCGGCCCGACTTGGAGTCGTTCTTCTACGTGTTCGTATGGATGTGCATTCGCTCTGGTCACGAAAAGGAAGCCGGCTTGGAGAAAGCGGCCATGCCACGCTCCAAGCCGAATAACAGGAGGGTGAGGCCCATCAGGACAAGCATACTTTGAGGTTGGTATATTGAGGACTACAAGCAAATTGCCAATTCAACACGTGGTCACATGGTTGGGTTTGAGGACTTAACTGTCGAGTTTTCACCGGAGTTTTATAGTCTTAGGGATGAGGCTGAAGAGTTGAGGAATGTTGTTTTTCGCGGTCGAGATCTGGCACCTTTCACGGGAACCTACAAAGACCGCAGCATACTGTACGGAGGGATGATTGGTGCATATCAAAAGGCCATTAGTCAATTGGAATGGGAAATCTCTGTATGCGCGCTCGGGTGTCCCCGCTTCTCACCACACTTCCCCGTTCCAGGTAGACCAGAGGCACTGAGACTTCGAGGGGCTGCTGAAATATGGCGGTGCTTGTCACTGCAAAAATGAAAAGGGTGCTCGTCGATCTCAAGTTGCGTAGCTGGCAGGCACCAGCTCGAAGAACGGACACGATTACAGCAGGTTCTCTGCGGTCTGTCTAAAGACCTCGGCCCCCAGGCCATCGTCGCTCGGAAGGTTCTTGCTATCAATCTCATGACGGCGCTCGCCGCTTGACAAGAGTCTCAGACTCGTCAGCCGCGGTTGGCTCCAGCTCACAAAGATGTGGTCAAGAAAGAGTCTCCTGCTCCAGATCCTATCCAGCGGCCTTGCGATTTTCCCCTCGCCTGCGAGAAGACCCAATGTATAATCTGTCTTGGGAATGAGCGACTGCCATATGCGGCACGGACGCGCATCTTTCGCCGCGTTTCCCACATCATGGACCATGTCGAAAACCTTCATTTGCGCCAGTACCAGTAAACGAGAGGATACTCTGCCACCATCCTATATGCAAAGCTAAGGGGTAAGTGCTCAATAGCGTGATGCATTTTAAGAATCAGGTGGCAAAGGCCCACGGGATCAACCTCCGAGCATACCTTAAGGCCCCGTTTTGCGATTTCCTTCTAGATATTCTATCGACCAATTAGCTTCCTCCCATGGTCTACTGACAGTAGACTGTAGGGTGCTTCCGATTGGCTGCCCACCAAGAACCACCTTCCCAGGATCCGGACGTACGTTATCGGGCTCTAATTTCCAGTCATGTTTTGTGTTATCTGGATTTCTCCTATTATTTGATGGTATAGTATGATTTTTAGTATACTCCTGCATTAAAGTCGGTCTGGAAAGGTGCAGGCAGAAAAAGTTATTGAGAGGTAACTTGATTACTTGATACCGCAAGCCGTGGTCAGCTACTGCCTTTAAGGACCTAATCAATCCTAAATCTCTTGCTCCCAATCTCGATCCGTCTACACAGCTTGACGAATTTCCCCTCTTTTACGAAAGAACAAAATGCATATTTTGTATTGGAAACAAACGGCTTTCCCATAAAGAACAGACGTGCACCTTTCGCCGTGTTTCACACATAATAGACCACGTGGAAAATGTTTACATGAAATGCCAGGCTGCGAATGTAAGGGCCACCTGTGAGCATCCTTGAGGCCAGCATCGTCGACTCACAATCGACGGGATAATATGGCATAGATGTATTCCAACCACCTAGTGAATCAAGAGCAGCAACTGATATAAGAGCCAGTCGATCATAAGAATAAAACCGAACTGCCCAAGACTAGCTTAATGTCTGAGGAAGAACGCAATTGATTCAGGCTAAATCTTTCTGAGAATTCCTCTGAATATTCTTTTACTCTTATCCTGGATATTCCTGTTCTGGATATTCTTGTTTTGATTAGGCGGGATTCTCTTTATCCAAGTCGGCTCGAGATCGTGACCATTACTTATTCGAAAGTAAACTATTGTTGATTATGGGGGGGCAGATCATGATCGCTTTTCTCCCGTGACAATTGGTCCTAGCAGGATTGATAGAGATATGGTCTTAGAGCCATAGTCGTTTGATAAAAGAAAATTTGATTCTCAAGCTCGATCGGAATCAATATTGTTGCCGTCCATTTTCGAGTGTAGGCAGTGTGCATATTCAAGCTTGCAGGAGGTGTAAGCAGAACAGGTTGCCAAATGGAATTGTTTCATATAGGCTTCGCCTACAAGCCAATTTCCAATAAAAGCTCCTACTCAACTCCCCACCCTCAGCCTTCCAGTTCCCTCATATCCACATAAGAAAAACAGCACCACGAGAAAGGCCCTCAATGACTAGCCCAAACACACCCAAGGAATCATCTGCCAGCCCGTCCAAGCCACCACCAGAACGTTCCAAAGCCGTGTGGAGAGTCCCACGCTTACCGAAAGAAGAGATATTAGAAGGAGGCTGAAGAGCGAGAGGCGAAGGAGAAGAGAATGAAGAGCTACTCCGTCCCGAACGAGGAACCTGCTTTATACGACGAGTCATCTGCCTCCATACCCTCCTGTACTCTCTCTTAATCTTCCCGAAACCTCTTCTCATGCCGCTCCTCGAGCTTTTCATCCAGCGTACTCTCCCGACGTCGTTTCCCGACCCAAGGCTTTGAAGCTCTACTTCAGCCCGTCTCTTCCTGCCTTGCAATTGCTCTTTTCCCCGTACGATCGAGGATTTCGCACAGCTTCTGTGCAGATATGAAGATGGGATTTCAACTAGTGTTCCATGTGTGTGGACAAGGGCTTCCGTTCGTTGCACAGTGCTGTAGTTGGAGATTGATGTTTGCAAACTTATTCGGGTAGGGTGGGTGGCCTACAAAGAACTGCTTGCCCTCCCCGTCGAGTAAGTTAAGCTCTCGCTGCTGTGCTCAGGCGCTATCCACCCGCTACTCACCCTCTGCTCACTCAACTCGCTCACTGCTCAGGCTCTACTCACTCTGCTCAGTCATTATTCGCTGTTGCATGTCTATTCTCGTGCCTGTTAGTTGTTCATGTCATGTTAATTTCGTCAAGTTTAAACGACGACTCTTGAGGAGAAGAGAGGGGGGGGGGAATTGACTCCCTTGACTTCAAAACTAAAGTCTCATCAGCAGAACTCATGTCATGTTCTCATCAATGTTCTGATCATATAACATCTTATCTGTTGTTCTCAAATCTTTCTTGTTCTATTTTTTTTATTACAGTGAAATAAATCTAGTTGTTCTTGGAACAAGATTGACAGGGTTAAAAATATAGTAAAATAATGATCATCTTAGAGAAGGTTTCTTCGCTTTTGAAAGGCCTTGACGACCACTTTGATGTCTAGTCTACCTGCACACTAACTCTGTTCATTGATTCATCAACCCACAGCCTGGGACTTACGCCGGTACCAGAACAGCACGGTAGTAAACCTCGCCGCGGTCCAACTTGTCCATCGCCTGCTTGATTCCCTCCTCGGTCATGGGAAACTTCTCGACAATAGGCTTGATCTGGTGGAGGGCCGCAAACTCGAGCATTTGACGGTGCTGGTTCCTCGGTGCCACGAGCGATCCTTGCACCGAAATACCCTGCATGATCAGCGCCATGTACGGAATCTCCAGGTTTCCAGATGACACCGAGAGCGGGTAGATGGCCGATCGGGGCGCCATGATGGGCAAGATCAGATCCCAGCTCGGCGGCACCGCGGCGGTGACCAGCAACCGGTTCAGCGGCGAAGAGACCGTGAGCTTCTTAGCCCCCTTGGTGGCGATGAACTCGTGCGCACCGAGCTTCATGGCTTCGGCCTTTTTCTTGTCGGAGCTCGACAGGACCACGACGCGGCATCCCATCTTGGCCGCAAACTGGATGGCGAGATGTCCCAGACCGCCCACGCCCAAGATGCCGACCGTGTCGCTCGGCTTGATGCCGTGTAGGGCGGTGAAGGTGGTGGCGCCTCCGCATTGGAGGGGAGCGGCATCGACATCACTGAGGCCCTTGGGGATGATGTGTAGGAACGACTCGCGCCAGATGGCGTGGGAAGCAAAGCTGCCTTGGTCGAGATTTTTGACGCCGTATATGGCCCGCTCGGGGCAGAACGTCTCGGATCCCTGGAGGCATTCGATGCAGTGGCCGCAGCTGTCGACCTCGAAGCCCCAGCCGACGTGATCGCCTTTCTTCAAGGTGTGGCACTCTGGTCCGACAGCCTCGACAACACCGATGCCCTCGTGGCCGAGAACCATGTCTGCACCTTTCTGCTCTCTGGTTAGCCCCGGAGATCAACGGGCTTGTGTCGTCGAAAAGATAGTCACTGACATAGTGTAGATCTAGAAGAATCTATTAGCAGCCGTTTATTACGTGTAGGATCGTAGAGTTGAAGACACATACCGGTTCCGCAAACACCAGAGGCTGTAACCCTGACAAAGACGCTGTCGCCGGTCAGCTGGTCAGGCTTGGTGGTGATGCTCTTCTTCGGGATGCCATTCTGCTGACCCTTAAAGACAGTGAAGGAAGGCATTTTGGAGTGTAAAGGTTCAAATGATGTAAATGCAGAGACTTTGTCTTGAACTTGATAGATGGGGTGAGGATTTTGACTGAAGAGCAAGGAATGAAGGTGGAGATGGGGATGAAGCTGTGTTTATGAGGAATTCATTCTGCCCTTTAAAGGTTCCTTCTTTGTCGCTTTGAAATCGAACTTTGCCATCTTGTGTTTGTGTCAGATTACCAATTTGAAGCTTCAGACTCGGAGCTGCCGGAGAATTCACTGAACGTTGAAGTTTGAACACATCGACTCCGGTAGAGCCAGCGGAGTAATCACGACGCCGACAACGAAGTTTCCCTTACTTTACACACAATCGCAGGTCTACAAGTTATTGTTAGGAGTTCAATTAGAATAACAATACTGTTAGTAAGTAAGTAAGTAAGAGTACTGTTATGTCATTCCCCTCGATAGATAAATAATTAATACAACAAACAGTACAATAGCTAAAGTAAAAGGATTTTCCGCATTGAAACCAAACCGGAGATTCCGCATTCGAACTCCGGTTTCTCCTCTTAGAAAATTCTAAATAGCCGGTGCCAGCACGCACCAATCGACGAAAAGGCCCCCGAATTGATGGGCTACTCTACGGGGATGGAGCAACCCCCCCCTTTTCCCCTTTTCCCCTTTTCCCATTGCCATTATCGTTGCTAATGGGACATGCAACCTCCAGTCATTCGTAGAGAGCAAACTCCGGGTAGTTGGTGGCTTTCAGGATATGGTACACTGTATCCCGTGGAGCCTCAGGTCCGCAGTCTTTACACGGTCGAGCTCTCTGCTTCCTAACGTAGCTGCATGTTCCATCCGTACACTGGTACTCATTAAGCAAAGCAAGCAAATCTGTCCATCAGTTTACATGTTTACATATATAGGCGCATGGAGACCTTCGATATTGAAATTCCCGTTTTAAGAATCTGGATGATTTTGGGCGATATATGATGGCGAAAGGCGAATTTGTTCAAATTCTGTACTCTATGTATCACCAGCAGAGATTAGCACTAGGCCCTAATACTAGGCTCAGCGGTCTGCCATAGGTCCAGGAATTCATTATCATTATCATCATCATCATCATCATCATCATCACCCCTATCAACTTTGCCTCTAGCTTCCGAGATGTACAGCAAGGACGAAGACCCTTGCAACCGCCTCTAATCAGGGTATATCTGTATGATGGCTTGACGGGAGTGCTTTAAGCGCCCTTACTCCCGTTCTGGAACCAATCTGTAGTCCATTCAGAACCCGCATGACTCGCTCTGCGCGCTTCGTGACAGCTTCCCCCCTTTTCCAATGCTTCTGAACGCCTCTATAATGCCAAGCCCTTTGATGCTTTTCCCAAGGTACGCAACGAAAAGCAATCTCTCCAACAAGCTCTTTTCTCCGGCATCTCACGTATGGGTGGTTTTACTTCTACGATGTTTGCCGACACCCGTTCGAATCGGAAATTAAAGACAGAACAGAACCCCTGTTAACGCTCAGCCTCCTGCGTGTACTGCTGCGCGGATGCCTACTGATCGGGGAAGCTGCTATCGATGCCAGCTTCCCCGATCAACAGGTCGAAATCGTTGTAAATGTCCGCAGCGAAGATGTCTATCGACTGAGCTAATACGCCCGTAAGTTCGGCAGCAGTCTCGTCGAAAAAGCTCAGGGGTCTGTCCACGGTAAGCGCCGCCGTGAAATTACCGTTCATAAAACTATCCTCGCCTGCTTCTTGGTAACCTGGGACCAGCTGCATCTTATCCAGCGCAACACCCTCCTTCACCTGACTCTGCTCGATGAGCAAGTCAACCTTGGCACAGAGTTCGCTCATGATATTGGCCGCGCCCGCCGCGACCGCGAAGCTATTCCCGAAAATTTCAAAAACAGCAGCAGAAAGGTCGATGGTGCTTCTCGCCGCCCGAGTCGAAGCACCATGTGGATGCGCCAGCAGGAAGCCAACGAGCGTCATGGCTGCATTCCACTGCCACTGAAAGGCTTCGTGCCAGCCTGCTAGGATGGAGGTTGACGAAAGCACTTGGTGCATCATGTGCGTCAGCGCCATGGCGTGGGCGGCACATTTCATGGCGGTCCTATCCGCAAGAGGAGTCTGCGCGGTGGCTGGGGCGAAGGAGATGGAGGGACGATAGAGGTTTGTGCACAGGTTGTGGTACATCAGCTCTAGAAGCAAACGCTGACGCTGCAGCCAGAGCGGTGCAAATTGTTCGATTTTGAGGGCTGATTGGTCGGTGGAAAAGGGAACGCCGTTATTCTGACGTTTCGTTTTAAGGGCTCCGGGTACGCCTTTTAGCCATTCTTCTAGCCGCTCCGTGATGTGCTGGCCGCTGCATATATTGAAGGTGTCCGGATCTCTGTCGTAGAAGGTTGTGTAGGCTATCCGGGCTGCCAATGTAAGCTTGGTGTTGTGCAGGTTCCACGTCAGCCAGGTGACATTTTCTCCGAGAGGGGCAAAGCTGGAGCCTGAGAGCATGGCAATCTCACGATCATCGGCCGGTAGACTGCATGTAGTACTGGATTCATGTACTAGAAACGGCCGGCCAAGTTTCATGCTCATTTTGGTCTCCAAGACGTACAGGGCCCACCATAGACGCTTCCGCATCTCCTTCTCCCGCCGCGGCATGGACCGAGGAGGCTCCAGGTGGAGACCGAGCATATAAGCTGTCCGCACCGCAAGACCGCAGGCATTATCCGCCATGTTCTGAAAAGATCCACAGCATATAGATATGGAGCAAAGGATGTGGCACTGCAGCGTTGATATGGTCGGGCTTTCCAACTCAGTTGACAGGAGCGTCTGACAGCGCCGATAATGCCATCGACCGGCGATGGTGGCATCGGTGTTGCTCACGTTGGCCCTTGAGGCAGCGCTGAGTCCGCGTCCGACGCCTGGCAGCCGCGCCATGCCATACTGCATGCAAACAGCAATGACAATGTCCACGAGGGCGGATGGCTTTCGTTTCTCGTCTGATGTTGCCCACAAAGACCGGTAGTGCTCCTTGAACTCGAGCTCATCGAGAATCGGACACAATGTGTAATACGATTGCCAAAAGAGGTCGAGGAAATACTCTTCTTGCGTCGGGGTTAGATATTCACCGGCGTTGATGGGGTCGTCAGGGGCCACAAGCTGACCGGCCTGGTCCTCGGCAGAGACGGTAGTCGGTTCATCGAGTAGATTACTCGCGGAGTTGGGAAGCATTCGATGAGCCGAATGAGTCTCGTGAAAGGCAGACGTCAAGAAGGTGTTGATGCGCCCGATGAAGTAGAATAGCGACGATGATCCGTACCATGTCTTCTGTGGAGAGCGGGCAGTGCTGATGTGGATGCCCTCCCAGAACCTCTTCGGTCGAGGTCCTCCAAGGTCAAGGCCACCTTTCCCAGGATCTTGGTCATCGGGCATGGATGGGGGTAAGCTGGCTGGCGGCGTGTGAAGCTGGTGCACCGGCATCTCGGCCTTCCGCTCCTTCTCGAGCTCCAGCTCCTGGACTCGCTGCCTTAAACGCTCGATCTCGCGATAGGCATGGGAAGGGTGGCCGATTTCATGGCACCACTGTTGCTGCACTGTCCACCCCTACCCTTACAATTCGAGCACGGGTGGTCGCTATCACACTTGATGCGATGGACACGGCACCAGTCGCAGGCTCGGGCGACTTGGCCTCGTTTCTTCTGCCGGGACCGATGGGGCGGCGGAGAGCTGAGCTGGGGTTGCGGAGCGTCCGGAGACGTGGATGCACTGGAAGGAGGCATGCTGACGAAAGTGGTAAACATGGTCTTGAGAGCTGAAAACGAGGAGATGAGACGATAAAACGAGGGGCGAAAGGGCCCCAGGGGGGGGGGGGGGGATGGCTTCAAATTGTGGGATGAAAAGGGCGGCCGGCGCGAGAGGATGGCAGGCTGAGCAGTCGACACATGGGGAGACTCGGAGCTTAAAATATTAATATGGCGATAAGTACCAACGTGACAGCTTATCAGCTTGCAGGTTGCAGAGCTCGAATCCTAACGGGAAGTTGGGAGAAGTGGAAGGGGCAGAAATGTTCCGTGATCATGTCTATGTTGTAGAGGTAGTCACGTGGTGTAGCACGCCTTCGTAATGCGCTTTACTTGCTCACATTATCTATCGCATATTCTATCATCTGCCTCTTAAAGACCATCTACTCCTCAAAGACCATTTACCTCTTCAAGACCATCTACTTCTTCAAAACCATCTACTTCTTCAAGACCATCTACGCTATTTATTAAGATGGCACTTCTCAATAGCAACAAGCATATATTGGGGTGTCTCGTTTTCGAGGCCGCTAATAGTGTGCAAGCAGTTAGCGGGTTGCACGATTTCAATTCCGGTGACATAAGCCTACGAATCTTTATGCTCAAAGGTCGTACAGAACCGTTTCTGCGTCTTGCCGCTCGCTTCAGAACCGAAGCCCTGAATAGTGACAACAAATATTGCGAGCATGAAGTCTGCTTCGACATTAATCTCAGCGATATTGGGGATTTCGAGACCGTCTCTATAAGTGGAGTCGGAAAGGACATACCAGACGCTCTCGTTGACGACGAGCTCTTTATAAATCGCTACAAACTCGGCTTATTGGAGCGCCTTCAAGTCAGCTACAATCAAATATGCGTAAATGGTCTAGATCTGGCTTGTAAGGAAGCATCGTCTGCGCAGAAAGACGTTCTCATGCAGCTGGCACAACTTTCTCTCACGAACTCCTTTACCTTCTATGTCAGGCGAAAGAAGGCATTCCGACAAATGGTCAAGAATATGAACGATTCTTTATCCCAGTAGCTGCACTGTCCAAGCAGTTGAGACAAAATGACCTACAAGGTGTTACTTTTCAACGCGGCCATTTCCTCTGCTGGCCGATAACACAGGCTATATCACTCTGCTGTGAGTAGGTGGCACTGACAGGCATAATTGGGAAACGCTGATAGGTTAGGAGACCTAGCGGGAGAGCAACAGAACAAGCCACTGTGAATAGAGAGGAATGCACCCCATATTCAGGTCGCGTTTTATCGTTTGAAGCTGGTGCTAGATGTTCGTTGGAAGCCCACTTGGAAACCTGAGTTTTCCAACAAGCCTCTTGCGTGCTCGAACTTTCACAAGTTGATAAGTTCAGTATTGTTACCACGAGATCATCTTCATTATTCAAACTTGAGTCTGCGTTAATTAAGCCCCGGGCTGGCCCCTGGCATCTGGTGATACGCTCCGTGGCTATGGTGTATGGCTGTTTGGCCAGGCGATGAGGGTTTCGAAACGCCGACGAAAATTAATGTTTGTTAAGGATGTTTGAAGGTTTGTATGTGCTTTGTTAATAATTTTGTTAAAATGTAACAGTGTGAAATAGGGCTTATATTCGTGGAAAGAACTAATAACTATTGTTTAAAAGAGGTCCTTTCTTCCTCTATATAGGTTTCAATAATGCGATCCTGTGGTGTAACCCCGAAGTCGCGATAACGTATTGCCGGCGACCTCAGAGTAATCCCTATGACAGGGCTAAGGCATAACAGAGATGCTCACCCCCGGCTCAGGGTAAAGCAGTTAAAAGCGGAAATGGACGAAGTTTTTCGTGTTCATGTCTATAGGGGTCAATAGGCGGCGACGGCGAGATACATATCGCTTCCCGCTCCGGACCAGCGCCACAATCGACTAGGATGAGGCCGTTAGAATAATGAGGAGATTCATGTTCATGTTCACGGACACTGTTCACGCATGATTAACTTGTCGTTTCTTAACGCCATGTGGTGAATTTATCCGGTTCATGAAGAAGACGTGGAAGGCTTGGAACGCGAATAAGACGGCTGTTATTGATATTGCTATTCGAAAATCGTCCCTCCGCAAGCTGAACTGCTTCATAATGGACACTATGCTATCTTCATGTCACGGCATGCGGACTTCTGTTCAGTCTCCCATCCATGATCCTGCTTGAGAGCACCCCGTCATCCTTGACCGCTCACTGAATACTACATTCAATCCTTTTCAATAGAATCCCAACGTAGGTTCACAGGCCGTACCTGCTTCCGTACCCGTCGGGGGATGATAGTGCAGCACGCAGTTGTGCGATCACAAATAACGGTGCTGTAAACCCTTCCAAGCTTGTTCCAGTCTGATGTAGCTACTAGCCTACTACAAATCTACCACAAGAAACAATGATTAGAGATGTCTTAGAAGCTCTGAATAAGATACTTTGGGTTGGGCGAGAAGCTTTGTGAGTAGCAAAGACAACCTCAAAATGATCTTTCCATTTGTAGACTTCTCTATCTCGCTTTAGGAGAAAAGTATCCATGCTGGAAGCCAGAAACAAGGTGTTCAGGGTCGGAATATCAATATCTTGAACCTCGACCATTAAATGGCAGACCACACTTCCCTCGACGGCTGGGCAAGAGATGGAACGGTATTAGCTACTCATGATTTCCCCGATAATGACCGGAAATAATGCCAAGTGCCTCTTTCGGACTTCCTTGCTCTGACGCTGCTGTCAACGCATATCTCAGCTGTTGATAGTAGGATTATTGTTCGTTGAAGACATCGCTGCACAAGCTCCATAGCGGTTTTTTATGGCCTGCCCTGAAAGGATTACCTTCCAGTCTGGCGGTAACAGCACTTCGAGAAGTAGCCGATTTACAGCGCCCACGGTTGCATCCGGTGGAGAGGCCTCCCCATCTGGCGGAATGAACTCTTCTTTCAATCCGTTGAGTACTCAGTCTAAATTCTTCTCCTCCATCCGCAGACGCTGGACGACCTTTTCTCGCAGGAAAGGACTCAAGCCCAAGCTAAGCTTTGTCGTTAGCTGCGCCTCCAGTATCGCGGATCTAGATTTCTGACTGACATGCCATCCCGTGTAACCACCCTGTAACTACCCGAACTCTGGTAATTTCCATGTCCATCGACAAACTTGCCCGCCGCATCTACTTCCAAACTTCCAAAGATGTCTTCAGGCCACGCTATTCTCCCGTAATCTGGTGGGTTTCTCTGATCAGATACATGGATGTATCCACTATGTCCACCTCCTCCTGCACCACCCTGGCTGCTGGCACCTCCAGCACCGTCCCCGCCAGCCCCGCCCCCTCCTCCGTAACTCGGTCCTCTTCTCTTCTTCTGTCGAGGGAAAAAGGCTCCACCTGAACCGAGGCTTGAGCCCGCAGTTGATGCAAAGGCTTGTGCTTGAGATATCACATCGGGGTCTTGAAAAGCATGCTGCGATATTACTGATTGTAAGATATTGAGGAATTCATGATTTTCGTCCAGCGAGTCCGGGGTTGGAGGTAATTTTGTTGTAGTCCCGATGGCTAGTCTAGACTTTGGTGGCGAGGTTGGGAGAAGGGAGAGAATGTGGCTATTTATTGTACGGTCGTCTCGAAAAATATACTGTACATTTGTCAGTAGGGTCAACTGTGAACCGGTTTGATTTCTTACAATATGCGGATTTCCCTCAAGGGTGGTTATAGATCTTCGGGTTACGGCACTTACAGGCCGTGAAACTCTCTGTATAGTCCGGGCAAACATGAAGAAGAGCGTAAGTTGGTGTAACGTGCGGTTATTATTGAAGCAATTCAAGAGGAATGAGGGATCAACTGGTGCTAATGTGACGTTGTAGGGAGCTCGAGAGCGTTAGTGTCAAAAGCCTACTTAGCCGAGGTGAAATCTCCCTTTCCCAATGTGCTAATCCATCATATGATATATCCCCTACGCTGAGTTCTCAACAGTGTTTGAAATTCTGTGAGCAGGGCGAAGTTAATTTACAACCGATCTGGACTCCTATCTCAAGGTCGTCGCTATGTCCAGGTACACTACCTCTTACAGTATTCCCGACCGCGGTCTCTGGGCCACGGGGGGGGTGGCCCAGAGAAAGCTTCCCGCCGCCAAACCCCGTCCGGCTAGCGGGGCCACCCCCCCCCAGCCCGAAGGGCCACCCCCCCCCCACACCCATGGGACGCCCTCTGCTGAAGAACTTTCGCTGGCAAACATTGTAGCCCTGACTCAGGCGATTCCAACGCCGTCAAAATCATTGAATAATATGAATGTTTGACCCAGCAGATGGGGTTGGGGATGTTCAGTGCGCGGGCTGACCGGTCCCCCACCTACCACCACCTTCCCCCGCCCGGATTGATTCATGCGCCCTGACTACCTGACATACCTAGTAAGGGCAAATTGAAGCCCTGAATCAGACGATTCAAACGTCGTCAAAATAATTGAATAATATTGAGGTTTGACTCAGCAAATGAGGTTGGAGATATTCAGTGCGCTGGTTGAGCAGTTACCCACCACCTTAGGAAGCCTTGGTTCATTGAACTAAGCCACTAACCTAGCCACCGTCATCTTAGTCTAGCCACACCGAAACCTGTTTCGTGCCTTTGTTATCTTAAGTTATAGGACTGCTGCTCAGTCCTGGCATTACCCGGTTCATGTATATAGAAGCCGAGCCCTCGTTCTTTCCTTTCGCTTCTTGTCTTTCGTCTTGTACATTACCTGGTGTATTGTCTTGTATCTAGATCCTATCAAGTAATAATAATACCGGTCTTCTATATTGATAGTACCTCTAGCCTAGCCCAGTCCCTGACATAGATCGAGCGGAAAGATAGGTTTTACACTTTGAGCGGCGTAGTGTTTAGTAAGCTTCTTTCCGATGAATCGTGTGATTGGCGTGTGACGACATCCTCCAATCATCATCAAGCACCATCTGATTACAGGCCACACGTTTGCAACATGTACTCGATTTCCAAATATACGTAAGGCACCACTTCTAGATTTCTCTCTAATGCGGAATGTTCTTCTACATGCATGGGCACAGACTCGGGTAGTGAATCGATGTATATGTCTTTCCTAATCTCGACGCCTTGACGGGACTACGAGACTCGAGTTTGAAACAGGTGGCAAGATTAACACCACTCAACAGGGCCTTTGAGACACTGAATGAACCATCCATTTCCCGTCTGTACACTACCAGATTCCAAGTAGCTACACGCAAGCCAAGAGGAGTGCTCTCTTATTTCTGCCTTGTCGTCCAGCCATCGGGCTTGCAATCATTGCATATGCCGCTGTCCTGCAGTCAATTTCAGGATCCTTAATTGAATCGGCTAAACTCACTCAAATAAGGTCGATTCCTTTTCCGGTCTTGTGAGAGACACATTGCAGCGCATGCAGTTGACGCCCATCGTCGCATTCTCACGAGAGAGCCTCGAACTGGCGAAGAGAGCCTTTGACTCTCCCGAACGTAGACCACATGCCATGGTGCTGGTAATGTCTGCGCGTCTCTCTGATTCAGGCATAGCGAAGCTAGGTCAACAATTAACAGGCTAATGGTCAATTGGATTTAGGTATTTGGGACAGGTTGTCAAGATATGATCGAAGCCGAAGGCATTCTTATAGTCTTCGTCAACATTCATTTCCTGTGCGCCTCATTCTGTTTTCGCCGTGGTGGAGTGGGGTGACGCAGTGGGAGTGGTGCAGTGTGGAGTGGTGCAGTGGGATTAATGCGGTGGGAGCGGTGCAGTGTAGAGCGATGCAGTGGGATTAATGCGGTGGCAGCGGTGCAGTGTAGAGCGGTGCAGTGGGAGTGGGGCGACGCACCCATGGCAGTGTGTAAAGCCAATGTGCGGCATTGTTCGACAATAGCTCTATAATAAAGAAATCTTTTACCCTCATCTCATCTACAAACGTTTGTTGTTTCCCAACTTGATTAAACCGGACTTTTCTGGTCATGCAAGGCCAACGGGGTTTGCCCTGGGGCTCTCGTACCAAGGAGCAAGGAATGGGAAATGTACTCCTTGCAACTACTCTACGCCTCCACCTTAAGGATTCGAGGTAGAAAACCGGTTTGATGTACCATGCTACCCTGATTCAACATAGGGGGTGGGTCAAGATCACCAAATACATATACGTCTAGCAGGGGGTTTTGAAGGTCGTATCGCGAATCACAGGTTGATGGGGAAAGCAGGGGAGAATTGGGGAAAGTAGGGGAGAATTCATGGACACAGCGGTAGTCCAGTAATGAAATCGTTCTTAGAAAGCGCAAAGGCTGCGAATTTGTTGTATGAGCTCTGGTCACGTGCCCTCACCGGTCGAGATGGCGCCTCGGCCCATCGGCGAAAACTTGCGCGGCAGTTTAAGTGCAGCCTGTCAATTATGACGAAATCTCTGTTTCCTTCTGACTATCACAGCTCCAATTATCATAATGAGTCTATGATATTCGTTCGCTGTCGATCGAAACAGGTCCCTGGGGAAACGACTACAAGGCTAATCTCGTCGTCAACTTGGCTTGCCAAACAATTATTGACCGGTCTTTCGGTTGGGTGAAAGACTTCAGACGATGTGAAGGGAGCTTCGACGAGTCTGACCAAGGTATCGAGGGAATCTCTTTGCTTGTCAGTGTTCTGTACTTTCTATGTGATAGCTTCACTAACTTGTAATACCAGCGGCCTCGTCGCCATAGAACTGAAACTTAGAAGCCGACTCGATCTGGTACCGAAGGTGGAGGAGCTGATTCACTCTCGAACTATTCACACCTCTTCGCCACAACCTGCTCGATATCCACCGCTTCACACCACCCGCCTGACACCGCCTTTCAGCCTCACCTTCTCAATACCGCCTTCTCAGCGATAACGAATCCATAAAACCTTTGCTACAAAGACAACTTGAACAAAAGGAGTCGCACATATAGGGTATAAAGGCGTGATCAAACAAGAAGAAACTTGCAACAATTGCTGAAGTATACAGCGTTGGGAAGGGAGAAAGTGATAAAAGAATCGTGAAATGATACTATAAACTGCCAAGATTGCTAAACTGAGACTCAATTCCCATAGTCATCGTCCCCATCTTCCTAATCCTTAGTCGTCGTCCTCGTCGCTCTCGTCGTCCTCGTCGCTCTCGTCGTCCTCATCGTCCCCATCGCCCTCATATTCCACACTCGCATACCCATCGTCCTCATCGCTTTCGATGAAGCTGTCGTCGTCCAAAAATTTAGATACATCCACGGCTTCATCATCGCCACTAGTCTCTCGACCATCTCCATCGTGTACCTTGCATCCTTGTTCCAGCATTTCCTCGACCTGCGCCTTCACAATCTTTTCAAAAGCATTTCGATCAGCGGTGGACCTTTCTTTGCCGGCTATATCCAGCACTACTTCCGACCAATTGACCTGATTAAGCATTGATTTCAATGCTCTCGTCAGCTCCGTTGGAGAAATGTCGAGGCGTAGACTAGTGGGAGAATTTCCGGTAACAAGGGAGGGACAGCTCTTCAGAGGAGATGACATGCTCGCAACCTCTGCCTTTCGAATGATCTTGCGTTTCCTTATCTCTCCTTCTTCTTGAGCATCATCTAGTCCGTTGAGCGGCATGGAGCATTCCCAATCATTTCTGGACACGGGGTAGGGAGTGCGCGGAAGGTCTGTCCTGGGGTATTTTTTCGTTCGCGGGGGGGTTCTGGGTTCCGGAAGCTCTAAGATCAAATCGCTAGGCTTTCTCTTCATGCCGGCAGCGCTCAAATGAGATGCTTGGACGTAGTGTGGTTGTGGATTTTTAGTCCACAAGGTATCAATGTAATGCCTTCTACTGTTCCCGGAAGATTTTCACCTTTTAAGATACCAGATGGCGACTCGGTCCAGTTCTGGCTTGCCGGTGAAAGCTTTGGTTCTGGCTCCCCCCTAGTACAGGCTCCATTTCTGGCTCCTCTCAGCTCCATTTCTGGCTTTCCCTGCTGCGGGGTCCATTTCTGGCTCCCAACCCTCGCAGGCTTAGACACCCTCCAAATTTGCATACCTTCTGAGCTTGCACACCTTTTGATGTTGTACGCACTCCAAGTTTATACACCTTCTGAGCTTATATACCTTTCAATCTTATACAACCATTAATTTACATACCTTCTAAGCTTGCACACCTTTTCCAAGATGTCGACGATCCTTCGAGCGAGACAAAGGTGAGGATTATCGACAAAGACGCGAACTCAAAGCCTGATGTCCTCCTGATCGTTGGTACATCATTGGCAATCGAGGGTCCGACGAACGAACTAAAGAGCAAGCTGATTCCGGCGGTGCGTCGAAATGGTGGAAAGGTCATATACGTCAATAACAATCCTTCCCCAAGGGCATTTGCAAAGCCCATGATCGATCATATATTCGAGATGAACTGCGACCTCTGGGTGCGAGATCTTGCAGCACGCGAACCTTCCTTGCGGGAAGATGAGGCAGGACAGGGTTCCCGGCGTATTCCTTGTGACTTTGACTTTCAGCCGAAAGCGCAGACTGTTGACGAAGTCATCAAGAAAGCTGAGCTTAAGTTGATCTTCGTTGATGATTATTTCGACGTTCAATTCAGAATCAGAATCAAGAAAGAAGTGAGAGAAGACTTAAGTTCTTTTCTTCTCTCGAGATGACTTTCAACGTCTTTGCTTACGTGTGTCTTATCACTTTTCAAATGAGGCGAATTCACCGCAGTTCTGCACAGTAAGCATACAGAGTTCAATATCAGTGATGTTCGAAAGAGAAAGAAAATGCTTGAGAGATCTGTATGATCAATCAAATGAAAACATACTCGCATTATTATTTTACACAATCTCAGCAATCACTGAATTCTGATCGTGATGAACGTATTGATTCGAACTATAATCTACTACAGCTTACTGTCTGATTATGATCTGAAAGATTTTTGTGAATTTGTAAAGACACAAATGAAGCGTATCAATGAAAGACTTAATCAGAACTATTCTACGTAAAACTTTTTCATTGAAGACGTAAACACATCTCTCATTTTCATGAGTTCATCTGTTGATGAGTTTATAGCGTTCACATTAACAGATCAATAGCTTGAACTGTGAAATATTTCTTCTGAAGAATGCAAGACATCTCAGTCAGAGTGAGATAGTCAATGAAGCATCAATCAAGACAGATAGCTTAAGAATTTTTTATGTTGAACTACTACTAACGAGATCTCTTTACAAGAAAAGTGAGCAGATCATGCTGAAAAGCGTACTATATTCAAAAACCTCATGATCATGACAGATTGATGTTGCTTCTTGCTTTTATATATTCAATATTGACTTCACATGAGCGAAACAAAGAAAGTTGCAGATTGAAAAGATCAAAGCTCAAACTTCTACTCTTATTGCTGATGATAATGAAGACAGCTCAAACTAAAATGATGAAGATGCTCAACGATTGAACGTAGAGATCATAAAAGTTAGCGTCTCAATTCTCTTTAAGTCATTCTCTTCATGTTTCTGAATGAAGTATCTGAAGCGCTTCATCAATTGTTGTATTCAAAGAAGCAAGACTCTAATGAAATATAATTGAGCTTTTCATCTGCTTCAAATAATGACAGCTGTAACGATTGTTTCTTTAACAACACAAGATATAAACAGAGATCAGTATAGCAACAAACTAATCACTAGACTGAAGGTCTGAGAATAGCTAAAACAATAGACTGTATTGACTATTACATGAGTTGAGCACGAAGCTTCTATCTAGAAGGAATGACTCTCATTATATAGACATAGAAGAATCGTGCCAAGAGTCTCATGCTCTGACTGCTAGCAATGCTATGTTTTATAGCATTGCTATCATAGCGAGCATACTCTTTACTAAGTATGCTATGTATGCTATGTGTTCTATCATTCCTAGCGTGGCTAGCATGATGGTCTATACGCTCTTTCGACGTATAGCCTATACTCAGAATTCTGTTGAGACCGTGCTCTAACACTAGCTTCTTCCTCAAGGTTTCTTGTTTTGAAAATCATTCTTCTTCTTCAATGTCTTCTTGCCGTCTATTCAAAACCGAGAACTCTTTCATTCGTCATAGAAAGCTGTTGATTCATCTGCGAGATAAAGTTGTTTCGATGATGAGAGCGTGTAAGCAGTGCAAGGACTCAAAAACATTCTGCGAGATGAGAAAAGATTTCGATAAGTGTGTGAGTTGTGTTCACTTCGATCGCAAATGCGATCTGATCATTTTCGAGATCGAATGAAGTCATGTGCAGAAGAAGCGCACTCGTCTTAGAGATTGCATGCGCAACGCTGCTGATGCAGTTCAGAAAGCAACTGCTTGAGTTCAGAAGTCAACTGCTTGACTCGTTCAATTACAGAGTCAGCAGAACTTGATAGAATCTAGGTGAAAGAAGATGATGCATCGCGAGTTTCAAAACGTTAAGAAACTTGAAGAGAATGAGCATAAGCAGACGAAAGTTGCTTTTCAGACTGTTGTCGACAGTCTTCTCTTAAACATAAATTCTGAGCAGCTGATGCTACCTCCAAATTTTGATGCATGATTTAACAATTTCTTCTCTGAAACTGTTGCAGAATTCTCTGACAGTTCATGAGATTCTTTCTTGATTCTCAAGTGTTCTCAATATGTTCATAATCTTTTCACTTGACTAATCAATGAGACTGATCTTTGATGTCTTGTTGATCTAGTATATTCTCTACTTTATATTCAGCGTTCTGACTCTCTGAATCAATTTCTGAAGATTCTGTTTGAATGAATGCATTCGAGTCTGCATGTTAAAACCATGCCTAGAGCGAGTCATAAAGGTACGTGTACATCAAGATGATATACGGGTAAACGAGGATTCAAAGCTAAAGAGCGAGGTCTACGAAGGTGCGAAGGCTATATGTACAGAGGGAAGGGGAGCGCTAAGCCCGATAGGGCCTTAGGCTCGCTCAAGAGCGCGCCTTCCAGTAGAAGGCTGAGCACGCTCGTAACACTGCAGACTTCAATAGACAGATATGAAATATCAAATGTATTTGCATAGATGCTGACAGATTTAACTTGTAGTTAATCGATTCTTTAGTCTTTAGAATCTTATATGATTCTAGTTTTGTGTGATTCAACTTGTTACTTGATCTTTTCGTCTTAATGTTTCGTCTTAGTAGATATACTTTGTTTTCTTCTTTAAGAGTAGATTTTCTATCTCTTTTCTTATTCGCGTACAGAGTCATGTGTTTGCTAAGAAACTGTATATTCTTTTGTAATTCTTTGCAGCAGTTGCAACTGATTTATCTATAGCGTAGCTTTTTGAGTTAATTGTGCAAATTCACGTGATTTCTTGAGAGTTTTTGACTCGAACTCATAGTTTGCAAAGAATGATGACATGCTGATTACTTTTGTTGTTGTGCTATTGAAAGTCAACTGTGCTACTGACAGTAGCTGTACTCAATCGTTCTGTCTATAGTTGATATAACATCTGAGATACTGTTTCAATGTCTGATTCATTCTTTTTATTTGTTCATTCATTTGTGAATAATAAGCTGTTAACAGCTTATGATGAATTTCTAGTTGATTCGTCAAGAATTTTCAGAATTTCAATGTAAAGAGCTTGTCTCTATTCGAAATTATCTCATCTGATAATTCATGATTTGCTACAATCATTCTCAGAAATGTGTAAGTCAAATCTTTCGCGAATGTTGCTTTCTTGTATGATAAGAAGTATTCATACTTGATTAATCTATCTGTTATAATCAAGATAGAATCATACATTGCTTGAGTGATTCTTTTCTTTGACTTTGATAACTTGACTATGAAGTTCAAAGCTATGCTTTTTCATGCATAATCTGATGTGCTGAGACTTTTCAAAAGTTCATAAGATCTATGTTGACTGTGCTTCATTCAAATGCATACATTGCATTTTCTTATTGTATCTTTTACTCACTTTCTCATCTTTGAAAAGTAGTAGATTCTAAATATTCTTTCAATGATTTTATCTGAATCTTGATGTTCATGTATCATTGACTCATAATGATCATTTATTATCTCTTGTCTGCATCTTGTTGAAACATAGATGAGATTTTGAAACGTTAGTATTTCATTGATGATCTCAAAGTTTACGTTGTCTTTTGTTGGAAATAGCGGTGGCAGGCGCGCAGTCATTAGGACTCGTACGCTCGGTAGAATAGAGGTATCGGTAGATGCCGACGGGACGACCTAATTGAGCTTAGTGTCAGAGACGCTCAGTGTATAGTCACCGCCTGGTAGATAGATTTTACAACCATCCTTTTACCCGTATACTGGATCCACCACTGTTCACTCTACCCTTTCAATAGGTTATGAGCCCGGACAGCACGAATGCTTCCATCCCTGCGATGAGCAACGACACTGGTGTAAAACGCGGCCATTACTACGCGTCTCATGAGGAGGCAAATAAGAGTGTAAGAAGCGTACGCAGATCTTGCACGATGCCGCAGAACTCTTTGGCCTGGGCGATACAAATTAAGAAGAAGGATGCCGCAGAACCCTTTGGCCTGGGCGATACAAATTAAGAAGAAGAGTGGTCGACAGGTACCACTGTAAACAATCACCGAAAGAGTGGGAAGAAGCGTACGCAGTACCGCCGGATGGCACCACCTTGCACTATGCCGCAGAACCCTTTGGCCTGGGCGATACAAATCAAGAAGAAGGAGTGGTCGACAGGTATCACTATAAACAATCACCGAAGATTGTAAGAAGAGTACACAGTACCGCCGGATGGCACAGTCCTTGCATTTATCGGCAGCTTGCTACGTTCAACAAGCACCTACGCCTCGCTGAGGAGGCGCCCAATAACCTGCCAACATTCGAATCAGTCTCCTGTTCCTACAGACTACCATTCGATCGACAACAACTGAACTAGTCTAAGTCTACAGACTACCGTTCAACTCGATTACGCCACTGCGTCGACAGCACGAATCGAACCTCCACCATGTACGACAATGGGGGAGCACATCCGGTGAAAGAGCCTGAGTGAGAGTCAGAATACTGGGTGAAAGCCAGTATCAACGCCTTTTCATCACCAAATGACAATATCAATCAGTTCACACCTTCTTTAGAACTGCCAGTTGATTACGTTACTTTATTTTCTCATACTATCTACATGGCTTCAATACCATCACTACACAATCCGGACATTGAACCACTTCGTTCACCTTACGAACCCGAGGAAGCAATCGCGTCTCACCAATTCATCCTACGAAACCAAGAGAGTCTTTACATTCCACCCACCCACCCTACGAAACCGGCACCCACCCTACGAAACCGGGGGAGCACAATGTGAGGGAATTCTCAATAGGGGTTTTATTAATCATCTTCCTTTTTAGAGGGTTCCTTTTCCGTCTATCACGACAAACTCGATATCTCGCTCATTACCCCTATGACCCTATAACCAATATATCTTCGTTTCTCGCACGGCAGAAAACGGGGGGAGAGAGGGAATAGAGAGCCGACGAGGCTCTATAGAGATCCGAGAAGGAAGAGGATACTTCAGTGGGGGAGCAGCTAGGCTGTCACCAACAGGAAGGAAGGATAACTCGATGGCAAAAGAGGATACCTCGATGGGGGAGCAGCAAAGCTGTCACCAACGGAGGAGCGAAGAGGATACCTCGATGGGGGAGCAGCAAAGCTGTCACCAACGAAGGAGCGAAGGAGCGATCATTCAAAGGAGGAGCGAAGGACCGTCACCCAACGGGGGAGCGATCGTCGCCCAACGGAGGAGCGAAGGACCGTCGTCTAACGGAGGATCGAAGACCAGTGGAAGCGTTTAACCGGAGCAAAGAACAACTCAATAATGCTCGCGAGACAACATTGCGAAGCGAGTCAAATCATTGCGAAGCGAAGCAAACAAGCAACATTGCGAATCGAAGCAGACAAGGTTGTTGTCACAACAATCAGACCTTCTACGCTTGCAGCAGACTTTCCTCGCTCACAGCAAACCTTGCCGAGTCAAATGCTCACAGCAGACATTGTCGAACAGCTCTTTACCGCACCTTCTAGAGCCATGAAGCAACTTTCTATGTTCGGCAAACTACCAGACTTTCTATGCTCTCGACAAACCTCATCGACTCGCTCATCGACTTGCCTTTACCAAGTCGCCTACAACCACACCGTCATCTACCGAAGGTCTCAGCTACAATCAGACCTTAGTATAGACCTCGTTCGCGCCTACAAGCAGAGCTCGCCAGACGGTCACCTAGCAACTCACCTGCGCCTGAGGTCACGAAGCAGTGGGAGTCATGAAGGCATCTGCCATCGCGATACAACGCAAGCTCGCAATCACGTTGTTACGGCACGTTCAAAGACTCGCTCTTAAGGCTTCCTACGTCCTAGGCAAACCACCAGATCTTCTACGCTCACGACAAACCTCACCGACTTGCCCGCAGACAGGCCCTTATCGAGTCGCCTACAATCACGCCACCTATCCTTGCAACCCTGACAAAGCATCTAGCAAAGGCCTCACTCACAATCAGGCTCTGTCAGTAGATTACTATCCAAGATGACCACGGTCAACTTGAGCAACAGGATAGGATTCATTCGCGCCTACAGGCAGAGCTCGCCAGACGATCTTCTGGCAACTCACCTGTGCCTGAAGCTATGAAGCAGTGGGAGCTAGCAGACTACGACCACCTGCACCGAGTGGGAGTGTTGGAAATAGCGGTGGCAGGCGCGCAGTCATTAGGACTCGTACGCTCGGTAGAATAGAGGTATCGGTAGATGCCGACGGGACGACCTAATTGAGCTTAGTGTCAGAGACGCTCAGTGTATAGTCACCGCCTGGTAGATAGATTTTACAACCATCCTTTTACCCGTATACTGGATCCACCACTGTTCACTCTACCCTTTCAATAGAGTTTACTAAAAGCTCAATGTTGAATATTACATACCATTTCTTTCCAACTGCCACCTATCTTCTGCCCGTAATCTGTCTTATGCATTTCAAAAAAGCATACTGTTGGAACTGACATCCGAAAAAGCCATAGCGTGAAATAATAGAGTAGGTCGTTTAAGGTCTCAGAATCTTCACGTAAATCCTTCAAAATCGCATCACTCATCTCTAATCCAAACCTCTTACCAGTATATGCTATCCATTCTCCCCATTTTGAAGCTTTTGTACCACGGTGAGGGGTTCCAAGGAAGACAATCCCAACGGTAGATGTTGCAAGATATTGAAAGGTATCCTCATCGGAATTGGCACTCACAAGAGCCTGTCGCAGATAATCAATGACACACCCCTCAAGTAGAGAAAGATCAATTCACTTGCTCAATGACTATTCCGCCAAAGCTATGTCCAATAAATATAAGAGGTCTATATTTGATCTTCTTCTCCTATCATTTGTTGAAGTCAGTGTTGATGGGAACCGCAGACACTAACGTCTTACCTCTTTCCGTTTATTATCTAGTGCAGTGAGGAGTTGATGGGCACAAAGATCACGTCTTTGCTTTGGCGCATCTTTATGCCATTTTGACTCGTAATTGAAGGTCATAATGCGGGCATGCGGTATCTTCGCTGGCAGTAAGTCCTTGTCTGCGAGCCAGTCTACCTTCTTGTATTGATCAGTCCCTTCGACCCCGATCTTCCGTACCCATGCCCAGGCAGGATCTGCTCCGAGACCATGAACGGCAACAACACTAGAATTAGTTGTGTTAGCAGACGTCTGTTGGAGACGACGTAAGAATCAGAAGACCCACTCAACAACTGGGGTTTCTCCCTCATAAAGAACAACCAGGCCAAGCCATTTAGCACCCTGATTATCCATTTGGCTGAAAAGACATTCGTTGTTACGGACAGATTAGAGAAGCTGCCTTCTGTATAACGATATCTTGACAACTGGAAGATAATTTAACGTACTTGCGAGCGCGAGCCCTACAGCTATGACACACGCTGGTGCGGAGAGAATGATGGTCGAATGCAAGCGTTACACGGGCCGCAGCCGTACGAGTACCAATATCGCTTGACGCATCGGAAACCGCTAAGATATTGATATTAGCGTGTGCAGAAAGCTCTGCATTCCTTGGCATTCATTTTCGCGCTGCCCCACGGTGATCCGTTTGTAGGAGGAATTCGAAAATCAACTCCACCGCCCCCCAATTGCCCGAAATTGAAGCTATTCATACCTCTTTGTTTGTTGACGTTCCTGACGTTCTTGTGACCGTTTTTATTCGAAATGCCTCAACGCCGGAGTCAAAATCCACCTCTAGATGACCCCCTCACCCCCTCTAGAGCATCCGGAAGGCGTAGGAAACCGACGACTCGGGCTGAACAGCCGAAGTCCACTGATCGAGCTGCCCCCCTCGGCCGAGCTGCCCCCTCCGGCTGTCGCCGTAGGCGAGCTCTCATTCCACCGGATGTAGATGAACCCCGGTTGCCTTCGCCTCCTGAGCTGCCTTCAACTTCTCGGCAATCCTCGCCTCAGTTGCCTTCACTTCCTCGACGACCTGAACCTCCTTCACTAAGACGTTCACGGCCTGATTCACCCTCACCATTGTCACGTCCTAGATATTGGGGGGACGAACCCGGCATTCCTAAAGATAGAGCTGGAAGACCAATAGCTTTTTCAGCTGCAGGAGTTGCTGCGCGTGCAAAGCTTCAAAAAGAACAACAGGATTGAAATGATGCTGCTCAAAGATTGAGAGACAATAAAGCTCGTGAAGAGGCTTTATGGCAGGCAGAAATAGATGAGCATGGCGAACAAGAGGCTATACATCGTCGTCGTCTGGATCGTCAGACTAGAAAGGAGGCAGAGGAGTTGCCTACCTCTGAGCTTGAAGCTATGGACTTTGAAGATCGAGTTGGTGATCCTATGCTGTCTATATCAGCCTGTCTTCGTGTAAATCGAAGGCTTGAGTGGTTCAGTCACATTGCTCAGATGCTGGCTTCAAAGTTTCAGATCTGGAGCTTCGAAGAGACCTGAGATGAGGCTATCAAGATCAAAGATGGTGATGTTAAGGGCTGAATTATCACTAATCGAATGGTCGTCATCAAAGCTAATAGACCAAAAGCCACTCGAAAGCAGCAGTCTATTGATGACTTTAGTGAGTTAGAATGGGAGAAGGTATTGCTCGCTTTGGCTGAGGAGGGAGCTATTGACTATACAATCAAGATAGAGGTCAACGCGGAGGTTGAAAAGTCTACTCGTAAAAGACCTGCTGAGGTTGGTTCTGAAGGTCCTGACGCTGATGAGAGACCTCGTCAAAGACGCACTCGTACCGATCAGCTTCTGGATCGAGCTCGAATCAGAGCAGATAAACTTGCTGATGTCGGCAACTTTGATAGAGCATTGTTGAACCGCTGGCAGTGCATCGATGAGCATTGTAGGAATCAGAATGGCTTCTGTTTCGTGGATTTCGCAGGCAAGCACTATAATATGGATCACACCCAGCAGTCTTTATGGGGTAAGGCGATATCTAACGGCGACGCAAACGTCAGCATTGAACGACCTCCTACCTCTTCATATAACTTTTGGAGTGATAAACAGGGCTCTGTTACCTCGCTGTCTCGTCGATCAGATATGCATGAGGAAAGGCTGAACGCCAAAGCAGAACGAGTGGAAAAGGAAGATTTTATGACGAGGTTTACGAGGTTCAATGAACAGCAAATGGGAATGCGAATGAGTGAGGCAATGCCTGATCAGATAGAACGGATGAACTCGCGTCAGAAAGCTTCAGAACCTCATCCACCACCTCAGCAATCTTCTCTTCCGCAGTGGCCCTTATGGCAACAATCGTCTATCTATCCTTCCTATCAGGCCTTGCCTTACCAGCCATGGCAGCAGCCTCCTCAGCCTTCACCGTGGCAGCAGCCTCCTCAGCCTTCACCGTGGCAACAGCCTTCACAGCCTCCTTCGTGGCAACAGCCTCCACAGTCTATTCAGTGGCAGCAACCTCCACCGTCTCAGCCTACTCCTCCTCCTCCTCCTTTGCCTGCAATCGCAGCTCAGCGATCAAGCCCCATCGGAGGGTCAGAAGAGACGGAGGAGATATTTGATCAGTTCTTCGCCTGGAAGATAAACAAGACCTCACGTCAAACAATCAAACAAAAGCTCGTGAAGGTGAGAGTCATAGTGGATGCACAGATGTGGTCTACGAATGATTTGAAAGATATGGCAGACCCAACGTCTGCTATCTATCGAACAGCTATACAAGTAGGGGTGCCAGATGGAATGGCTCGTGCATTTAAGGAAGATCTGAAGCTCTTCAAACCGGCCTGGCGTGAGGCCAAGACTCTATTAGAACTGAGTCGTTAAATAGAGTCAAATTCCTGAATCGAATTCCTGATTTCCTACCTCCAATTCTCGTTCCAAAGCTCTGATATCTGCCTCAAAGATATAGCCTGAATGCTTGAAGTGCTGCCTCGGATATCTATCACATCCGCTTCGTTCAACGGCGTAATGAAGAAAGTCACCAAAGGTGCCTTCAAAATGGGGCCATATCTCGTCAAAGTACCTACGAACCCAGGCCTTTAATACACTGAAGGTGAGGTCGTAATCCGGCGCGTAGGGAGGCAAATATCGCACCTGACATTCATATCAGTGGTAGATCGTCAAATCAACGAGGCAAATAGAATAGCTTACCTGACATCCGTGTGAGGTGATGAGTTCTTCAATTCGACTATTGCAACGAACCTTTGCGTTATCCATGATGATCACAGTCTTTGGAGCCGGAAAGGGACTGCATAGAGGTAGCAGTTCATCTGCTAGCCATCGAAAGAAAGCCTCGCCGTTGAACCAGCCTTCACGAATGCCTGTACAGGATAGATATCCCTCTTTCGTATAGGCCGGAAGAACACTTCAGCAATGCCCTCTCGTTCTAGAGGCTTGATAGCGAGCTGGTTGACCAACGAGAGCATAGGCCTGATGACGTCAGCCCGTGGTCTCATTGAATAAGGACTCATCCACGAACACTCGCTGCTCGGCCGTCAAACGAAGCATGTCTGCTACCCAATTTAAATGAAGCTCATCGTTTTGTCTGACTTCTACACGTTGTCCTTTTTTAATACTCCAGCCTCTCCTCTTCAGAATTCTTGATATCGTGGATTGATGCACGTTAATGCCCCACTCATCCCATATGTACCAGACCATCTCTTTCTGCATGGCCCACGGCTGATCTTCGAGGAAGGCCATTTTAGGGTTAGGGTTAGGGTTAGGGTTAGGGTTAGGGTTAGGGTTAGGGTTAGGGTTAGGGTTAGGGTTAGGGTTAGGGTTAGGGTTAGGGTTAGGGTTAGGGTTAGG
>JAABUY010001763.1_pt1 | contig 27857 bp, 24 predicted proteins | sample 5560271 | NCBI WGS metagenome assembly JAABUY01 (sample SAMN10711886, study PRJNA513374) | rock metagenome | isolation source: Antarctica rocks | place: Antarctica: Victoria Land, University Valley | reverse complement strand
CGTAGCCCCAACCTGCGGACAGCGCTGGCTGGTGTTGACTCTTCTTAGCTCTGCAAATACTTGGAGCAACAGTATTCACAGGTTCCCAGCCGGCACCACGTGGAGGTGAGAGTCGTCGCCGGCCCTAGATACCGTACATACTGAGTATGGAGTATAGGAGGTGAGGTGAGGTGAGCGATCTCCGCTGGAGGAGCTTGGGCCTCGCCAACCTCTTGTCCCCGATTTGTACTAGTTGCAAGCTCTAACCTAACTCAAATTAACTAACATTAACTTACCTTAACGCTAGTTAGAGCTTGCGCAGCTGAGTTGCCAATTGTGACTTCCGTTGACGCTAGCCCTGAAAGGTATAGCGTCCTGTTCATCCGTCGTTCTCCAAAATTGCCTCGACAGTGTACTGTATCAGGTACTCGGACCTAAAGGTACAAATTTCTTTCGATGCTGAGGAACAGAGACAAATGCGCCCTTGACTTAACGGCTCTTGATGTATGTGCAGCGTAAATATGTAATAAGATATCTTCACATAGCTGTTGTACTTGCTGTCGCCGTGGACAACAACGAGTACCTAGACGTGATACCTTACCTACCGCCATGTCCATCCAGTATTGGACACCGGCGGCTCTTCTCGCTTGACTGAGGGAGCACCAATTTCCTCCCACGTCGAACTAACCTAACACCCCCCGTCTTCTTTCTTTCCACCACCCCATCAACGCATACAACTCATCGGTGACATTGGGCGTTGGGATTCGAGTGGTTTTCCTCTCCTTCCTCTCGTCATCCGCGTATCTCCTTGTGTCTCTTTTTATCGTACATCTTTCCTCTCGACTTGCAACTAGGCCATCCCCGTCTGGGCCATTCGCTTGGATAGCCCGCTGTCTGCCCTTCATCTAAGCAACAGTCGGAAAGCCGCTTTCTCCTCGATCTCTTTGCTTCTACCCTGGACGGGATTCGTCTGTCTTGCTCGTTGACGCTATCCAGTCGAGTTCGTCGATAGTCCATCCTTCATACCGGTACTATAGCAGTGGAATCTTTCCATCCCAGCTTGCCGTCTCCACCGGTTCGTAATCCTCTGCGGTACTGCACTCTCTGTTGCTCGATTCCTTACATCAAAGTCCCTGAGTCCAGCTTTGCTCAATTCATCGTCGACTTATCGCCATGTCTGAGAATGCACCTCCGCCGTCATCGCTCCCTTCAGCGCCGCAACCATCCGTTGGAGCACCCGGTCAGCACCAATATGATAATGGCCAGGGTGGTGGTCAAGGCAATCCAGCCCACATGCCTCCTCCGCCTCTACCTCCCGTCGTCATACCGCAGAACACAAACCCGATCCCCACTGCGATCACATCGCCAATGTCGGGTGGAATGATGTCGCCCGGCAGCGCTGGCGGCTTTGTGCGTCGTGCTGCGCCAGAACCAAACAAGCGCGCGTTGTATGTCGGAGGGCTTGATCCGCGGGTTACAGAGGATGTGCTCAGGCAAATCTTCGAGACCACCGGTCATGTCCAAAATGTCAAAATCATTCCTGACAAGAATGTCGGTGCTGTCAGTATCCACTTTTCTTCTTTTCATTATTCTGCTTCATCTCTGCTTCTGCCAACCACGTTCACGGATCTTGTTTACTTTCCGCCCTGAGGAAATTTTGTGGCTCTTCTGTCGCTATCTGCGTTAGTGCTCACGTTCATAACATCAACTTCGTTCCTCGCATCGCTAGTCAGATCTTTGACGCACGGTACTAATACGTCTGAATTTACAGAGTAAGGGGTTTAACTACGGTTTCATTGAGTACGACGACCCAGGTGCAGCAGAACGCGCCATGCAGACTCTTAACGGTCGGAGAGTGCACCAAGCTGTATGAGTTGTCTTGACTACAGATAAGAGCTTGCCCTGTTGCTGACCATTCATACATAGGAAATACGTGTGAACTGGGCTTATCAGTCGAATACTTCGAACAAAGAGGACACGTCGAATCATTTTCATATCTTTGTCGGTGATCTCAGCAACGAAGTCAATGATGAGGTCCTTTTGCAAGCATTTTCTGCTTTCGGTTCGGTTTCTGAAGCACGCGTCATGTGGGACATGAAAACCGGTCGCTCTCGTGGCTATGGCTTTGTTGCGTTCCGCGATCGCGGCGACGCTGAGAAAGCGTTAAGCTCTATGGATGGCGAGTGGTTAGGATCTCGTGCTATACGCTGCAACTGGGCCAACCAGAAAGGTCAACCTTCCATCTCGCAGCAGCAAGCGATGGCTGCTATGGGCATGACCCCAACAACGCCGTACGGCCATCACCATTTCCCTACCCATGGCGTTCAGAGCTATGATATGATCGTACAACAAACTCCGCAGTGGCAAACCACGTGCTATGTTGGCAACCTCACGCCGTACACTACACAAAACGATCTTGTTCCGCTCTTCCAGAACTTCGGCTACGTGGTTGAGACGAGGTTCCAGTCTGACCGCGGCTTCGCCTTTGTCAAAATGGATACTCATGAGAACGCTGCGATGGCGATCTGTCAGCTGAGCGGTTACAACGTTAACGGGCGGCCATTGAAGTGCAGTGTAAGACTAGGTCGCAAGGTCAAACGTGGAGCTGTGCTAACCGAAATCTTTACAGTGGGGCAAAGATCGTCCACCAACCGGCCAATTCGATGGATACTCTCCACAGCAAACTCAAACCCCGGGCTATCCTCAAACACCATCGGCCTACTTCCCGCAGTACGGCGGGCCTGGCGGTCCGATGACACCGCAAGGGGGACCTCATTCATCCGGGCCATCTATGCCAGGTTACCCGAACAATCACCAGTCGCCTCTTGGACCGAGTCCCGGTGGTCGCGGCTGGGGCCAAGACCAGGGTGGATTTGCCGGACCAGGCATGGCTGCTCAGGGATACGGCCAGATGCCAGGCAGTGCCGGTGGATACGGCCGTGGTGGCCAGACTCCAGGCTCCCAATGGGGTCAACCTAGCGCGGGTGGCTTCGGAAACGTTGGCAATGGTTTTGGAGGCTATCAAGGATGAAACGGTTCTCTATCTGACTCACAGCATGTGCTTCGCTGGAGCATGCACCTGGTTTGGCTCGCAGCATCAACAACCACGACAGCCTTCTGAAAAGGATTCGCCGGCCCGTCGTGTCGGACTAGAGAACCGCCCATTTTCCGATTTTTTTTGTACTGCACCCTTGTGCCAGCATCGTCTGACTGATTTTTGTACTCCAATTCAACTTTCACTTTCACCCTTGGTACCTTTCTCGATGATGGCTGAGCTGGACCATCCATGGCCCGAAATCTTTCATTGTCACGGCCGCCGTAAAAAGTCTTCGAAGTATCGTACTGTGTATGCGTCTCTTACAAGTCAGCCAGCAGTTGGGCGTAGCACTTTGCCGTTCGCCTCCATCAGCCCTTCCATTCCTGGGCTTGTCTCATGAGTCACGAGTTTCGTCAATCTTCACTCTTCTTACTTCCATAAGACTTTGGAATTGGACTCGTAATTCTAGCGTATTCCCCCTCGGCGCGGATTCGAAATCTTCTTGCTGTAGCTGCTAGTAACTTTGTCAACCATGCAGCGTTTCAGTTGTTCTGTGCGTACAAAGGGCAATTGACCAGATCCACCCTTGAACCGTAGCTATTCATCCTTTATGACTATGGGACAATAAAGGCATCACGCCGCCCCCATTCCCATAATGTGTGACCACTGTCTGAAGTCTAAGTACCGTACCTAAGGTAGTCATTTTATATCATCATATCACTTTCGTTGCCAAGGAACATTACCTTAGGGTTCTGGTAGGTTGAAAGGGCTTATCGGCTCGTCACGTGTTTGCGGTTGTTTTCGCGGCAAGGTCATTAATCAATCGCGAGGCGAAACCCACCTACATAACACGACGTGTTTGCACAATCATCCCCTTACCGCACATTGGAAATGGTGATTCGTCTCTCGAACACGATATATCGGCTTTTCTAAACGTTCGAGCCAAGCGCATGCTGGCTAATTCACGTTCAGTATCGCTGTTCTTGAGGCAGGTCCGCATAGCTGGCTCAATACCTCGGGACACGTCTCTCCCAATCCGCACTGGCCATTCCGCCACGTCTCCATCACGGCTGTTCAGATCCACAAGTACCTTCGACGCGCAGATAATGTTGACTAAAGCTATACAACAACATCAGCCTGCTCCAGCTGCGAAGCAGTATTCCCTTTCGCAGACTTTACTTCCGTCCAGTAGCCCATCATCGCGGCCAGACCTGCATAGCAACAGACCCTGGCGCAAGCAACCTCAATCAGACCGATCGACAATATCACAAGTCAATCCTGTCTTGAAACCCTCCGCTTTCTCAAAGTCACAATCCCAGCTCTCTGCGCAAGGACATGTCGCAAACCTTCATGATGCGGTATACTTCGATGAAAACGACTTCGAGGACGATGCGGATCTGGACTTGGAGGTGGAAGACCCGATGAGCAAGGGACACTTATCAGTGTCTAAAGCTGACATCAACTTGCCAGCGGAACAGAAGACGCCGTTATCTAACAACAAGGGGATTGTTATGAGTAGTGCGCCACTAGCCTGGTCTTCTTCACCTCTCCAACACAAAGCTACGCCCCCGAACGCAGGGCTGCTCCGCCGGACACATAATGCGCATGCACCTGATGCAGCAAAGTCAAGAACAGCTGTGGACATTGGTCCCGATTCGGACCTGAGACCCAGTAAACGGAGAACACTACCATGGCCTACTGACGGTGGTGAGGATGTCACGAATGATGCTACCAGGGGGCCTCCAGCGCATGTGCAAAAGATTATTGATCGTCATCGGGCAAACAAGGCACAACGTCAGCAAGACAATGGCGAGTTTACGCCCTTGCCAAAGGATAACCACCTGTTCCAATATTCCTGGAACAAGACAGCCAGCGCGATGAAGGAGGAGCAAAGGAAGCTGCGGCAAGCAAACAAAAGAATTTTCAAATCCAATGATGCTAGTAATGAGGATACAGGGCAGGCCATTAGGGCCAAGAAGAAACAGAAGCTCGAGCCTGTGTTCTTGAGTCAGGAACAGCAGCGAGTTCTCAAGCTTGTGGTGGAGAGTGGAAAGAGTGTTTTCTTTACAGGATCTGCCGGTACGTTCTTGTGGTGTCAAATGCAACCTCAGTGCGTGCAGTCACTTAACAGCCACAGGTACCGGAAAGTCTGTTCTCATGCGAGAGATCATCACCGGTCTAAGGCAGAAACACGCGAGAGAGCCTGATCGAGTGGCAGTCACAGCATCAACCGGTCTGGCTGCTTGTAACGTTGGAGGGGTAACACTTCATAGCTTCGGAGGCGTTGGCCTTGGCAAGGAAACACTACCAGAGCTTGTAAAGAAGGTTAGGAGAAATCAGAAAGCCAAGAATCGCTGGTTGCGGACCAAAGTCCTCATCGTCGATGAAATATCCATGGTTGATGGAGATTTGTTTGATAAGCTAGAAGGTATAGCACGGGCTGTGCGAAACAATGGAAGGCCTTTCGGTGGGATTCAACTGGTAATCACCGGCGACTTCTTCCAGCTACCACCGGTGCCAGATTATGGCAAGGTTGCCAAGTTCGCATTCGACGCAGCAACTTGGGATACCTCGATCGAGCATACCATTGGTCTCACACAAATATTCAGACAAAAAGATCCAGGTAAGTTGCACTTCGGCCTTCATTACCTATTCGGAGCTAAGCCATTCACAGCGTTCGCCAATATGCTGAACGAGATGAGGCTCGGGAGGCTCTCGCAAAACTCTATCAACAAGTTCAAATCTCTCAGTCGCCCGCTGACTTTCAAGGACGATTTGCACGAAACCGAGTTGTGAGTGGAATCATGTACCCGAATGAAGAGTCTTTGGTTAATTCAAGTCTAGGTTTCCCACGCGCGGAGAGGTCGACAAGGCAAACACCATGCGGATGAACAACCTGGTAGGTACAAGTAGAGCCTTCGAAGCCCATGACAGCGGGTCGATCCAAGACCGCGCCCAGCGCGACAAACTACTCGCAAATTGTATGGCGCCGCCTGTCATTGAGCTCAAGAAGGGTGCTCAGGTGATGCTGATCAAAAACATGGACGAGACTCTTGTGAACGGGTCTTTAGGCAATGTGGTTGCATTCATGGATGAGAGCGCTTTTGATCGCTACCACGAGGATGAAGAGGCATTTCAGGCCTCGGAAACTATGGAAGGCAACGATGACAGCATGTCCCGGGCCAGAAAGAAACTGAAGGCGATGATGAACAAGGATGGTGGTGTCGCTGACACGGCTAAGAAATGGCCCCTGGTTAGCTTTGCGATGCCCGACGGTTCTTTCAGGCAGTTGCTCTGTCAGCCCGAGATGTGGAAAATCGAGCTCCCGAACGGCGAAGTTCAAGCGTCCCGCTCACAAATCCCACTTATCCTGGCATGGGCGCTGTCGATCCACAAGGCACAGGGCCAGACCCTCGACCGCGTCAAGGTCGATCTTGGCAAAATCTTCGAAAAGGGGCAAGCATACGTGGCGCTCAGTCGCGCTACTTGCCAGGAGGGTTTACAGGTGCTCAGGTTCGATTCGAAGAAGGTGATGGCACACGACAGGGTCCGAGACTTTTACAACAAGTTGTACAGCGTCGAGCAGGCCGTTGCGGGGAAGCCCTCGACCGAACCCCCAAGTTACGGTACAAAGTCGGCAAAGGAGTATGAGAAGAGCCTACTCTTAGGCAACAGCGGTACGGGACTGGTGGCTCGAAACTCAACCTCAGACGAATACACGATCGAGGACGACGAGGAGCTTTTGATGTCGGCATACTACTGAGGTCGTCGTACTACACTGACTACCTCTTTCTAAGGTTTGGGGGCACTCTGATGCCAAACGGAGCACGAGTTCAGATTGCGAGAGCTTGTATAGCATTATGGCTGCGCCGCCTTCTTCTTAGCTTAAGGATAGCCTGCAAGAATCTGATGTTTGTTCGAGAGCCAACTTGATCAATTGTTCCTCAGATATTAGAGGGCTGGAAGAGGAAAGCAGCTCTGAGGGCTCCCGACACACCTTATCGCTTCGTCACACCACTCGCTTAGTCAGCATCTCCTGATCGCTTTCACTCCTTTACTTCCTCAACTTTCATTACCTACCTTACCTTACATGCAATATAAACCCACTCCGAGATCATAATTTCTAACTCTAGATATTTTCTATATGCAGATCGATTCCTATCTTCAGATTCATATATGTGAATCCCTGTTGTCATTCTTTGATCATTGCGGTCACAAGGCTCAAACTTCAGTCTGAAAACACCAACCCCAACTGTCATGTGTGTATGCGGTGTGCCCTAGTCTGGGTGGCAGCTCAAGTTCAGTGAACAGGGTGCAAGGCTACAGATCTTTCTCTGCAACTCATGGAGGTGTGGTGAAAGCCGGTGAGTTCTGAAAGATCAAGTCCGCTTTATAACATGCAACGAAATTAACAGACCTAATGCAGAACAGGAATCGACGAGTCTAGCTATGACAAACCAATTTAAGTAGACAAAAGACATTTCCTAACCCTCTCAAATGTATCCTTCCCCTGCCAAGCACGTATCCGTCAACTCGTTCTGACCGCCCGAAAGGCCGCTGCAAAGCTCTAGCTCGGCGAGTTCAGTCAATCCGCGCTACGATCGTGTCCTCCTCGATGACCAGGTTCTCGTGCATATAGTCATACTGAGTGTCATAGCCATCGACGATCTTCTCCTCAAATTCGTGAGACTCAGCATGCGCATTCCAAAGCTCTTGATCGACGGCCTTGACTCGCACCACCGTCTGGCCGATCTGCGCCCCGCCTGGGACGACGATCTCCGACCCCGAGCTGGTCTTGTACGTAGGAGCATGAGCAGGAGCCTCCATGGTGCTATTGTCGACTGCACGACCTTGGATGAAACTGCGTCGCTTGGCGCCGCCGGGGCCGATCTCTTCGTTGCCGTCGTTCTTACATTTGCTTGCTTTTCCTTTTCCTTTTCTGCGTTTGGCTGAGTGGGAAGACAAACATGTCAGATTGGTGCAACTGAAGGGACGACGCTAATAGGTGCATACCGTCGCAATACTTGACGCCGCTTGCCTTGTCGAATCCAACTTCGAAGTCGCAGGCCTGGTTGGGCTTGCTTTTGCAGTGTGGGCCGGAATAGAACTTGCTGATCGTGCCACCTTGTTCTTTATGGCTCCGTTAGTACATCTTTCTCCATTTACCGGAAGTGCACTGGATGGGGTAAGACTCACTGGAGTTCTGCTTTTTAGGTACGCATCGGTTCACCCGCGTCCGCACCTTCCCGTTGCTGACTGTGCTTGCAAAAGGGTATTCATCGCAGTTGTAACCCGCTTTGTAGCCTTTCTTGGTCGAGCAGCGATTGGGGTTGGGCGCACATCCGGCTGCCCTACGACGAGCGGCTATGGTTTTCTTGTCGGGTCTGTCCCACTTCAGGTTCACGCCAATGTTCAAGCAAAAGGCACCTCCTAAGCGTCAATACTTGTACGGACTTGGGCTGAGGTGACTGGGGGCTATACCGTAGCACATGTTGGTGCACACCTCTATGTGTTGACCACCATCAGCAAGGAAATCGTTGGAAGAAGGATAGGGGTGGACGAACCCGGGATCTGACTGCAATCAAACATCATGATGTTGTTGCGGAAGATACCTGGATTTCCAAGCGGTCCCACGATTCTCGCCTCCAAGCCTGACTCGCTCTCGGTCCCAGTCATGGCAGTGGCCATGGCGGCCAATCCTAGGAGAAGCGAAGGAGATTTCATGGTTGCTAGTATTGCTGGAGATGGGAAGAGAATTGATCAACTGTGACTGTTGTCTGTCGAGATTGATCATGCTTGGAAGAGCATACTTATATGGACTCGTTCTGCCTCCAACATCCCATCACAGCGGTGAGCCTTGGGACTGCGGCACGACCGCGTGCCGTCTTCGAGGATGACACGAGGAGGATCATAGCCCTCGTGGTCTTTCGCAAGCCCCTCACCTCAGAACGTCTTAGAAAATCCTGACGGAAGCTGTTCGTTTCAACATCGAACATCCGCCAGGAGCAAAGTTATCAATTCGAAGGAACGGAGCCCCAAATTGTGGCACAGTTGCGTGCTTTTGATGGATGAAACGGGAAGGGAACAGTCCTAACGACTGCTCAGCTCAGCTCGATATGGAAAGCGGCGAAGAATCCTGAAATACACCCAAAAGACTCGGCTGACGAGGCTCCAATGCCTTGTAATTTTCGAAAAAGGGGAACATGTTGGCCATGCGAAAGAGCGGGTGAGGTTTTAGGGCATTTCGTACATCAGCGTTGATGTTCGAGGATCGTCACACGGACTCTCAGTGCTGACAAGGTGACCGAGCCCTAAGGAGGCGAAGCAGCAGGAGCAACCAATGTCCTACTCGTTTCTGTCAGCCTCCCACACTGCCGTTGATGGGGAATCGCACTGACCATACCAAAGCATGGCCAGGACACCACCAAATTCCTAAGGTGAGTCATGTTACAGGGCAAGTGTCAAAATTAGAGAGCGTTATCATCGATGATCCAAAGACGGGTGGAGGGTGAACGGCATGAAAGGGGGCTCGGGGGTCTGAGGATCTGATGTCCTTGGAGCGAAGGACTGGCAAGTCCATCCAGGCGCTGTCGAATGGGAGTACTTTCCGAAGTCCAAGCCTGATCAACTTCCAATGATTCAATCAAGTTCTCAATGGGGCGAACACTACTCAGCAATGAATCTCAAGGCTCGTCGTCTCCACACCGTTCGTTTCGTTGTTATGACGAGTTCAGGTTCAGTCAGACTCCACGTAACATTCGATCGCTACCATCCTGGCGGCACAGCCATACTCAGGCGAGTGCCGGTGTGTCAGTTTATATCGTGGCACGGTCACGGTCACGTTCCTTCATCTTGTACGTGCGTATCAAAGCCGAGGATTGAGCATGGCGAGGGAAGAACAGGGTATGGGACGGGATGGGATGGCTACATCAATATCGACTTCTTCAAACACTGGGTCGCTTCAGTTCGATGTGGTTGCACCAAATTCCAAGCAAGAGATCCAATTGATCTAATCTAGGTGATGGTCTGGATGCAGTAAGATCTGAAATAGGCAAGAGGCAATTCAAACAACATCATGGTGTGACCAATTCGTTCCCTGAGTGGTCCAACTTCTCATTCCTGTTAACTTATAGGTGCTTTGTCAGAGTCTGTATACCAGGACGCAAAGGGCAAGGCGTGAGGTGAAGGAGAAGTAAAGTAGAATCAACACAGGCCCAGGAGAGGCTTAAGGGTCGGAGATTATTTCAAGGTATCGGAACTTTTCTTTTCTTTTGATCGGCATGGCCGAGGGGAGAAGGATTCAGTCCTGGATATACCTTACCGTAACGTTATCTTCCATATAGAATATTCGAAATGGAATCTGATGATTAGATAAGGTAAGATTCGCCTCAGCTTAGCGCCGTTTCAGCCACAGGTCACGCGGAACTTTCTCCGCAGTCAGCCCTATCGGAACCACATGGCTTGAAGTGGCTTGGATACCAGGTTTGACCAGGCTGCAGCGCAGGATTTCCATATTTCCCTATTCCTGGGACTCGCGTAGATTCTGAGACAACAGGGTAAAGGATCTACTTTCAAGACCATGTAAGTAAGACGACGTCACTGTCCAACATGTCCAACAGCATGTTCGGCTTTGCTTTTTGTATCTTACAATATTATCTGCTGTTGTTTCCATATCTTCGCGACATCACGATTCACTGCCGCAACGGCTTGCTCTCTTCTTTTCATACCACCACGCAGTGAACGATCAAGATGTCCACTCACCCAGACCTCACATTGCCCGCCAAGGCGCCCGGCATGGAGCGTTACCACAACACGCCCATGAAATTGCTCCCAGTCGCACTCTACACCATCGTCGACCTTACCGACAACGAGCTGCGAGAGCTCCGGGAAGCATGCGAGTCCCAGTGCGACCAAGAACCCGAGTCCACCGTTCGTCTCGCACCCCGATGCAAGTTCGTGGGCGAGCCCCTGAGAGCCGCCTTCGACTACCATCTCGAACTCGGCAGGGCAGGCGCCTACGACCCGACTTACTTCATTGCTGCTATCAGCCGAGACTGGCGGTCAGACGGCGTTTTCGTTGTTACGTTGGAAACCGACGACGAGCTGGACGGTGATGTTGATTCGTTTCGGAGCAAGGCCGAGGACTCGGGCGTGATAATGGTCAATCTTCAGATAGCTAATTCGAGCTGGGCGGAGGAGAACGAGGGCTATGCACTAGACGATGATGACGGCGGTGACGATGACGATGACGATGACGATAACGATAACGATAACGATGACGATGACGACGATCACAAGGATAATGAGGACGATAACAATAACAATCACAGCGACAGTAATCAGCCAAGCAAGCCGCCTCCGGTCGGATTCTTCATCGGAGTCTATACCGTGCAAGGGCTGAACGAGAAGACGCTCTTGAAAGCAATCGAACCCGCAGCGGAGGTGAAGACGCCCGAGGAGTTCTGCTGCCGAATCCAAGCATCTCTTCCCCCAGACTCCGACATAATCGCCGAAGCCTGCAAGATGCATCCACAAAAAGTCCTCCAGAACAAGTTCCTACACAAACAAATGTTCCTCGTTGCCGACAGCACCAACATCCAGAACGACGGCATCGCTCTCGTCCACATCGACTGGGACGGCAACGTCAGCGACAAATCTGCCGAGATGCTGCAAGACATTGGCAAGACCAGCGCGAGAAAGACACAGAGATGCGAGTGCAGGCAAGCAGTGCCGACGCTCTGCACCATCGCCGGCAACTATCGAAAATGGAGCTACAACCACTGGCGCTTTGGTGTCTACACCGTCAACTACCCCGATGCCGACATCAAGATCGCCCAACTGCTCGACAAACAGTGGGTGAAGCGCGGACACGGTCAAGATCGAGTCGTGCTCGGTCCCGGTCTTCCGGACCCGAAACCAGCAGACAATGCGGCGTTCTGGATGGACGTCGTGCGCGCACATGCGAGCGTCTGTGAACGCACGAGGTTCTCGAGCAACTTTCAGAGACAGCTGTGTTTTGTTTGTGATAACGATGAGCCGGGTGCTAAGGGTGTTTGGCTTGTTAAGTTCGATTGGGATGGGGAGCTTGGGCCTGAGGGGAAGGGGAGGGAAGAGTTGCTGAAAAGAGACTATGACAGTGTGCTTACTGTGCAACGCTGTTCTGTTGCTGAGGCTTTGAAGACTCTTGCTGATGTTGCTGATGGGAAGAAGAGTTGGCAGGGTGTGGTACCTCCGTAGTGATTTCAATACCTCGATTATGGAGATACTCATATCCACATAGGTCGCTGTGTACTTATAGTTCAATACATCTAGTCCCTGTGGAGACATATTCTAGCAGAACAAGTCTTGTTGTACTTGAATGCCAGGGATAGGGTACAATTTGCATGTGTGGTGTCTCTTGACCACCCTAACAGCGTCATGTCACGGTAGGAAGATCAGTTTAGTCTAAACTAAGTACTTACGTTTTGAGAGTCCGTTTCTATCTGGACATACTTCAAGCACAATTGGTGGTCCTTTGACAGTTTGCTGAACCTATGACTGCAAATCGGTCCAGCTATGGCGTCGGATTTCATCGGCCTCACCGTTCTGGTCACTCTCCACTCACCGTCTAATGCGCAAATCCAGGGTCTTGTAGCAGATGTCATTGGACGGCAATTATTCCTCCGGGATGGTAATCTTCTCCAACTCGTACAGACGGGTAGTTCATACTGATCCATAACAGTACTATTCCTGACCTCCGGCCAACGCTTACCGGAGTACCGCATCGAAGGCTCCAATGTTGCAGATCTCGACGTTCCGGCGAGCCCCGTACCCGTCTACTCCGGTCACACATCATCACTCCCACAAGACGGCCCACATCATGTGTCGGCTCGTCAGTCATATAGGCCGACCCGAACGCCACCCGCGCCAGAACTTCTGGCCCCGTTACCCTCGAAGCCTCCATCACGTCCCTTGGCGGATCCGGCAATCTTGAGTTTTGTCAAACCTCCAGGATTCGTCCACAACACTGACTCTTCATGGCGGTCGACACGACAAACGTCACCGCCGCGAATGAGCCCTTCCGACGTGTTGGGGTCAATTCCTACACACATTCCCCCAGCACTCCGATCGGAGGAAGCAGTGCCGGAGCTAAAGGGTGTCCCACCAATTACTGGCTCTGGAATGGAGAGGACTGATGCGGTCGTTACTGCTACATTAACGGCACCTTTTAACAGCATGAAGCTCAACGGTGACGCGCATCGGTTGGATGAGGTGGGAAGTACAACAAGCAAGACTGGCTTGGTGGATCCTGAGAATGTGCCCATTGGCCGGAGGATGGCTCAGCCGTTGGAAACAGCCGTCAAGTATACTGGCAAACGAAGTAGACGTGGTGGGAGGGGAAAGGCGCAAAGGGAGGCAGCGATGCAGATGGAGCCCGTATCGGTTGAGGGTCCGGCGGACATTGACACGTCAGCTGCCGTGATTCGCAAAAACCAACAGAACATCAGATCCAAGGGTTGGCGACAAACTTCACTTATCGAGGAAACGACCGTTGCAGCTGGGAGTACGTCAGGGCTTACAGTGGGTACGGGTCGTCGGCAAGCTGGTTCCTCATTCAAGAGAAAGACTCAACGTCAGCAAATGGCAAACGGCGAAGACCAGAATGGCTGGGCAACCGAGGATGCTACGGATATCCAAGACATGGGCGAGTTTGATTTCGAAGGCAACCTGTCGAAGTTCGATAAGCGTACCGTTTTCGATCAGATCCGGAATGAGGACACCACGGCGGATGAGGAACGCTTAGTCAGCTTCAACAGAAGGGTCGCCAGACCAGGCACGGCTGGTGGAAAGAATCTCCACCATACAGAAAACGTGCTTGAGGTTTCTAAAACCAATGGTCTGGATAAGCGTAACAACTACAGTGAAGAGAGCGATGATGATGACGTTGAGGAGACAAGAATCAGCAGCGGCAGAAGCTCGCGAAGGACGCTCTCTCGTGCTTCCGCAAGGCACGCCTCGAGGAAAGGCAGCGCGATTGCTTCCACCCAGACGAAGAGTACGGCAGCGAGTAGTCTTTTGAGCTCTCTCAACCGAGGACAGTATTCACCATCTCATGATACAGGAAGCCCTAGACCCGGCAGACAGGCCATATCTACCCCACCCCTCACCGGTCCTCCTGCTTCTTCCAAGCCTTCGCTGCGAACGCTACCAAACAACAAACTCTGTCACTGCGTCAGTCCGCTTCAGATGCTCGAGGTCGAAGGAGTGGCCATCTCGAAGCTAGGTTTGACGGATGACATGATGACAGAGAACGCCGCGAGGGCGATCGCCGAGGTCACGCTATCTGCCATCAGCGCAGGCGGGAAGCGACTACACAAGGAACATCACCACTCGTTCCCCGTCGTTGTCATCCTGGCCGGCAACCACAAGAGCGGTGCCCGGGCGATAGCCGCCGGGCGCCAGCTCTGCAACCACGGCGTCCGAGCCGTCATCTGCATGGTCGGCTACGAGCACGAAGACGAGTTGCTCGAAGGCGTCCGCAGACAGCTCGACATCTTCCAGAAGAGCGGCGGCCGTCTAGTCCGCTACGACGAGCTGTCAAGCACCCTGAAAGCGCTGGACGCGCCGGTCGAGCTCGTCATCGACGCCCTGCTCGGCATGCACGCAGCCTTCGACGACCTCCGACCCGACGATCAAGTCGTCACGTACGAGCTCATCGCGTGGGCTAACAAACTCAAAGCTACCGTCCTGGCCGTCGACGTCCCGACCGGCCTTGACGCCTCGACGGGTAAGTCCCACACAGTTAACCCTACCCCATCCCTGCCACGTCACGTCACGCTAATCTTCGCCACACACACAGGTAAAACATCTGTCATCGACAGCCAGCCGCTCCTTATCAAAGCACGCACCGTCATCGCAATGGGCGCTCCCAAGACCGGTCTCCTGAACGCCCTCATCGCGGGTGATGCACATTCTCAATCGTGGCAGATCGTCGTCGCCGATCTGGGCATCGGCAATACGGCGTGGAGGAAGTACGGCACGAGGCGGCGGCACGGCGTCGAGTTTGGGAGCGAGTGGGTGGTGGGCTTGCGCTATCAGGGCGGGGTCGAATGAAGGTCCGGTCCGGTCCGGTGGATGGGTTTGAATACTTTTTGGGAGTTGGGAGCGGGTAAGGCTGGCGTTGGGTTTCTGTTTTCGATCCAGGACGCGGAGAATGTGGGTTTCAGGGCATTTTTCCAAAAAGCGGGGGGGTTATCAAGGGGAGTTGTGGGTGGGAAGAGATTAACAGTATTAGCTATCTGCTGTGATAGTTCAGGCTCCACAGGACGCTTTCACCACCGTGTTGCTCGATCTAGGTTGAAGCTGAATGAGAACCCGCCATTGGCTTGGTTCCGTCACAGGCGTCGTTAGCCCCGCGCAGAACTTCTGGTTGTATGCCTACGTCCTTCCAGATCTCGTCGAAGCCCATTTCGTAGCGGTGGAGATGCCTGAGGTAGGGCAGGTATGTATTTGAGGTCCCACGTTTTTTCGCTGGGACCACTAGTCTCATGGAGCTCTGCATCAATTGCTTGCATCCTGGTGACTACGGGGATAAGTTCCATGTTAGCCTAAACGATGAATTTCTTTGTCACCTCGTCAATCAATGCTCGACGAACAAAACGGCCACAGCTGTAGAGATTCGTAAAGGCCGCGGCAAAGTGAGCAGCTTTTCGTCCCGGAGTCAGAGAATCGCTCGGCGCTATTCTTCAAGATCACGGTTGACCCTTCACCGTTCATAGTATACCATGCTCATGCTCATGCTCTCCAGGGCAACGATGTGTCCACATGAAGGCGCGGTGCAACGATCCGTATCAAGTTCGACCTCCTCGAAAGTGGTAAGAGCAAACAATAATACAGTGAGTGATGAGGGAAGTTTTAATTGGCACCTCTCTGGTCAACGTTTAAATGGAGCAGAATGGACACTTTTATTTGGTCTGATAAGGAATGCAATAACAGCCAAAGAGTGAAAAGTGACTGAGGGAAAGCATGGGGAAGCAGTGAGTGAGCAGAGGGAGAGCATAAGGGAGCAGAGAGGAAGCACATCAATGAAATGAACTTTAGTGGGGAAGCAAAGCAGTGGCACTCGAATCAGTCAGCGGTCATGTGTTGTCCTAAGTACGGGGGAATATATATATATATATATATATATATACATCAATTCCGAGGCCAGACTCGACCAGACAACACATCTGAGAAAGGTATGCTGCCCTAGCTGACGCGCAGTGTCTACAGAGTACCTCGTGTCCGAAGTCCTCCCCAAAGCATGACGCCGTCGAAGCGAGACGTGTTGGCTTTTCGGGACAACCACAGACTGCCGCTTCGCCTCCACGATGGATGTGTGTGAGTCGCAGGGGTTGGTTATGGACGGAGTTTGGTGGCCCATTGGCCTCTGTGGATGTCCCCGACCGTTTGCCATGGGTGATCCGACCACGCGGGGACGGGGACCGGAAACGTGCGGGAGATCGTCTGCGTGTGTGGTTGAATGAACCGGGGAAGGGAGAGTGCGAGGTAGGACGCAGAAGTGGTTCGACACGTAAGGCATTTTTTCTTGAGAGTCATCCGGCAGCATGATCGATCGCTCATGTTCATTTCCTCTCATCTCATCTCATCCTCATCTGAAATCAAACGTAGACGACACCATGCAGCAAGAAATCCAGTCCCGGCCTGTCCAGACAAGGCAAGTGATACAACCGCCTGAACAAGAACAAGATGAAGCGAGCTCTTCGAGCTCCCAGGAGCATATGTCGTGCGACTCTCTCTGCGACGCAATATCATCGACGCAGCTCTTTCCCCGACATACATACATCCATGCGGAAAACCCACCGGAGAACACCCATCCCATCGCCTTTCCCCACGGGTTACCTTATGTATACCCATCCCCCCTTTCCCCTGCGCCTAGATAGATCCCATATACCCTCTTAGCCCAAACCCTCACCAACCGTCCCTCGCTGACCAGAACGAGCATGAGGCTCCGCTCTGCCGGTCGGCGGGGATCCGCACTACGGGGTGCGTTTCGGTCTGGGATGAGGATGCGGCCCAATGACCGTACAAAGACTTACAGGACTGCCAAGCTGACGCCCCGACTTTTCAGTAACCGGATCGACGGTATTGCACGATGAGCTACAGCTCTCGCGCTAACGCACCACGGCTCCGAGGCGCGTTCGTTTCGAGACACGACGTTACACGGTGGGAGTCGCCATGTCATCGAGGCTGGAGCTTGGGGGCGAGGGGCGGGCGGGCTTTGAGGACGGACGTACGCTTTCGGGAGGGGATCATCTGGGCGGGTTGGATATGGGATGGATATGGTCATGGTGGTTGCGTGTACGACCATATAGCGGAACGGATCGAACGTTTACGGGCTTGCTGACCCTCTCAGCACAGGCCAGGTCAAGGAATCCGACTAATAGAAACCATCTCGATCCGTCTCAGGGAGTGATGGATTAGGCTCTTTCCTAGCGATCTTTGACCCGTTTTGCGAGGTGGCTTTTTGAACTGGGGAGGAACGAAAATGAGGGCTTCTCAAGGGGGAAGGTTGTGGATCGGGGGGAAATGAGGGAACTTGATTTGGTGCGAAGAGGACTCTTAGCGGCTGCTTAGGGTTTGATTAGCTGAGCAGCAGTGCATGGAACAAGACAGGAAAGGAAGGCCTATTTTGGCATTCCGAATCCGGATTCGAATCCGAGCGAGTCAAAATCGTCGAGCGTGGGTATAGGGGAAGGATCGGCGTCGATGTTTGATGCTGGACGTTCGTGCTGTGGGCGATGATCGTGGTGCAACCTCGGGCGTTGAGTCTTGGGGTCGTCTTTGGACCCTGATCGTTCGTGTCGACCAAGATATAAGACCCCTCGTTCTCTCGTCACTCAGCGCTCCAAGCCAGGTCGTCCAACGAGATAATTCTATTCCTCACATCCCTTCAAAAGCTTCCCACCCAACCCCATCCAATCACGTCCAAGTCTAGTCCTCCGTCAACATGCGTCTGACGTTGCTCGCCGCCGCCTCCCTCCTCGCTTGCACAGCGCACGCGCAAACTTTCAGATGCACAGCTCCCAATCGCCTCGTGTGCTGTGGGATTGTCATTGGCGGCGGATTGGGTCTTAATATCGCTGCAGGCGCCGATTGGGAGTGGTTTAAACCGTGTTATCTTCCTACTAAACCAGCGGGACATACAGAGCATGAGGGAACGTCGTACTGATAGTGACGATAGGTGTCAATGCCAACGGTGCGACTGCTCTTCAAGAACCGGCCACGTGTCCGACCGAGACTACCGCCACGTGCTGCGGACTCACGGTAGGGCCCCGAGATTCCGTTGACGTCTGATCTTGCGTGCTCCGCGCCGGCTGAATCTTTGCCCCTTTCCAGATTACCCCGACAGGTTCGTTCTTGCCAGGCGAGTTTGCGGCCTGTGGCGATCCGACGGTGGTTTAGAGTCCGTATTGATGGATAGCAATTGTGTTGAGAACGAAAACGTGAAGTCGGTTGTTGGAACTGTTCATGGTTGCGGCTCTTGGCATGGCATCGAAGCGTTTAATGTTTAATATAGCTGGGATAAGGATGGTCGGATCGTGCAGATGTTGACAGACTGAAGGAGGCCCTTGCTCGAACCAATTCAAATCCGTTCCGCGCCACTTCATAAAATCACAATCTTCGATTCCAACCAGCCGTCCCGACGTTCAAGCCAGAGTTGTTCAATCACCCTCGTGAGATGCTCCATCGAGCAAGTCCCTTCCTTCAGGGTGTGATTCATGTCCAGTTCTTCATTCGTACCAAACCACTTATCCTCCCCTCTGCTTCAAATACTTACACAGAAAGTCACGAAGTGAGTTCGAGGATACAACTCAGGTCATGCTGATCTGGCCGTGCCCTTTTATCTTAAAGATGGAGCGTGGAAAGGAGGATGACGGTACCCTTTTTGGTGCCATGAGGGTGGAGTTGAGCAATGATTTGCAGAGTTTTGGTCTCGGACATAAGTAGAGCAGGGCCCTGCCACCGACCGCAGCAGTTTCAAGAACCCGCAACCTCGAAGTCAATAATGTACATTGCAGTTTCCGTCGTGCGGTACCTTAGTGGAGGCGGTGTGTGCCGTATTTCGTGAATATTCAGCCAAGACGCTGATTATCGTCATTTTGTCACACCTTCGTTACACGGCAGGGTAACACGATAAACTGTGTGGTTGCCGTCCGATAAAATGTCAAACCGTAGTAAACGCGACAACGGTCATGAGATGATCTCTTCTGGCGGCATGAACGCCGATGATAGCTTTCTGCTAAGGAGTGAGATGGGAAGAGTGGAAAGCCTCGGTCGAAATAGCAAACGCTCATATGAGTATGGCGAACCCGTCATATACCCCGCCCGATGAAGATGAATATCTACCCTATCCAACTCCTACAACGCCGCAAGACGCTCACCAGTTGTCGAAATTGCCAAAGCCGTTAACCTTTGCCTTCTTCGTGACCGGCTCTCCACCGGTTTCCTGCTCCCACTCTGGGACGACATTATTTGAGCCCAAACCGTCGGCGAGGAATGCTTCACTCGCTGCAGCAGTCTTCAAGTACTTGCCCACACCACCTACACCAGCATCGCCGACAACCGTGCCGTCTCCCCTGATCCTCTTCCCCGTCCAAGTCGTCCGCTCATCTTCCCGGCCCCCTTGTCTGACGATCTCTTGCTTCTCCTTCTCCTCCTCGTCTTTCTCCCGCTTCTGCTTCTGGAACTCTTCGAAAGGGTCCACGAAAACGACAACGTCCAGTATCCTGATCTCTTCTGTTGGATGATCGGACGAGTCCGTCGGTGCGTTTTCCAGTCTCGACAGCGTCTCCAAGCCGCCAACAACGCGGCCAAAGATGGTGTGCTTGCGGTCCAAATGCTTCGCGGGACGATAGGTGATGAAAAACTGGCTGGAATTGGTGTTCCTACCCTTGTTCGCCATCGACAGCATGCCTCTCGAGTCATGAGTCAGAGGTCCATCGAACTCATCGTTGAAGTTCTTGCCCCATATGCTGGTTCCGCCCTTGCCTGTTCCCGTTGGGTCGCCGCCTTGGATCATGAAGTTCCTGATGTTCCGGTGGAAGGCAACGTCTTTATAGTAGCCCTTCTTGGAGAGCTGTACGAAGTTCCACACGGCGCGTGGAGAATATTCCGTCTGTAACTCGACGTTCAGATCGCCTAGGTTGGTCTGTATTCGCGCATAGCCTTTGATCTTGACCCGCTTCGGTCTCAACATGTACTCCTCATCGGTCAACAGAGCGCGCTCGCCAGACGTATGCGGTGTCAGCCCCGTGCTCGTGAATGATGCTGCTGCCTTGCCGGTGGTATGTTGCGCGGCATTGTAGGGTAGCGCCCTGCCCGAATGCGGTGATGAGGTCTGCACCTGCGCACCATTCGTCGCTGTCTTGACCAATTTACTGCCCGGTCCCAGAGAAATGGTGTTCGACTCCTTGCTCCTCTGCTCCCGCGCTTTGGCAACCGCCTCTTTCGCCTTCAAAATCTTCGCCGAACTCCCGAGTGCCTCCTTGTTTACATTCCTACCCGGATCGTTCCTCTCCCTCTCTTGCTCTTCCGTCAACGTACTGACACCGTCTTGAAGATATTTGAAAGAGCTCAAATCTCTTCCCTCGAGGTTTTGCGGGTCTTGTAACGTGATGATGTCCTTCCTCCCAAACTCCTCATCACTGACCAGATCCTTCCACATCTTGGCCTTGATGTTCAACCTCTCCACCGTGTCCCACGCAAAGACGTTCCCAGTAATCCGCAGGGCGACGATATGCGTGTTGTCCGTGAAGACTTTGAACGTAACCGGATCGACCATCTCGCCTTCATCGTTCTTTGCAAAGTTCAGCTTGATGAGTTCGGAGCTCTTCATCGGAAGGCCGGTGACGGGATTGGTGCCGTGTTTCTTGAGCCATGGCAGAATATTGGTGAGGTCGAAAATGGTGCCGTCGGCTGTGCAGACCGGGTGGGCGAACGGTTGAAGAGATGCGGCGCAGAAGTTGAAAGGGAGGCGCTTGAAGGATGCGCCGGCAACTTTGGTCTTGGACACACCGGAGCCAGCGCTGGCCGAGTAGGCATCTTCGGAGGCCCACTCGGAATGTGTAATCTATCGCGGGTTGGGCGTGTCAGATATGCCAGTGTTTAGCAACAAGATAGGGTGATCCGTTCAAGGGCATTACATATAGCTTGTCCGTTCCTAGGGACAACTTTGCGTCAGTGATGATCTTCAATAGGAGCACGGCCATGATTCAGCACACCTTTTCCCATTCTGCGATCACCTCCCACCGCTGTTGATACTCAATTGGTAGTGGCTTTTTGATATGTTGTAGTTCTTCGCATAGACTGATGCCCGCCTGTTAACTAGGTAGGTATTCGCTCGTTGGGTGTTATGTAAGCTTCGTTTGTCAAAATGGTCTGTGCTCTAGCCCTATGGAGATCATCCTGACCCCGGTCCATCCACAGAGTACACTACAGGTGACATCTCTACAGCCTGTGCTTTGAGAAAAACCGGCAATGCACCGTTACATGCGTCGTATGGAGTGGACTTCTCCCATTTCTGGTTGACAGGATGACCACATGTCGGAAGCGCCTGTTGAAATCACAGCGAGGCCTTACACCAGTGATCATTGCCGGAATTGACGATGAGCTAGGGATTGGTAAATTCGGACAGACCGCAGTACTATATCTAAGAAGCTCTTTGTTTGATAGCAGCTGTAGATTGCACGGCAGACTAGTTTCATATGGCGGTCCGGGGTTCAGTTCAGCAAAGGTAAGTGAAGACGTGTAGCAAACTAGATGAACGGCATGTCCGTGGCGGTGGGAGGAGTGAAGAAATAGCACTGTTGACTGCAACTCATGAATCTCAGACAACACCTCTTCGTTCAGTGACGCTATACAGAAACATTAAATACAGTATCGGCGTAGGCACACGAAGAATCGTCCAGCAGAATCGTGAAGAGAACGGTCCAAGGTACGCTAACCTGACGCCAAGATGGTGCGCGGAGAAGACCAAAAGAACCGTCACCTAACTCATAACACACCTCCCGGAAGCTGACTCTGAGGGAGCTGTATTGAACTCTGATATCCCCTTCCTCCAAGACCCATTCCATTACTCATGCCGTTCTCCAATCCTGCGCTTCCGGGAGCGCCGACGCTAGGCCCTGAGTGACCCTCCATCGGGGCAGCATGCCGTCTCAACATGAACATCGGCTTCCGACCCTCCCGATCCAGCTGCTTGAATAAGATCAACGGTCGCTCATCCAACCCGAGACATCTTTCCTGGTCGCCGTACACGATGTAAAGAGCGTACTGCCGCCAGTCTGCGTTGATGTTGTACTTCTTCAGCGCAGCAGGAAGAACTTTGTGACAGGGATCCTTCAGGCTGACGTGGAAGGACTTGAAGATCTCCACGCTATGAGGCTCGCGTCCTGCAGAGCCGGGTGGATCCTCTTGCTGGGCACGACGGAAACTGGTAGGCGTCGGAGTCGGATTACTACGATCGCGGTCACTGATGAGGGTGGAGGCATTGGAGTTGTAGGAGAAGTGCGGGAGGGATTCCTCGACGTGGGGATACATTGTGCGAGTGGTGTTGGACATGCCTGCATCCCGTACATAAGGTCGCGATGTGAGTGGAGCTGCGTTGGGGTAGGCAGTTGGCGAGGTCGGTGAGGGCACGTTAATCTGGTTTGGGGAATTCGAGGGTTGAGAACCGCCGCTCACGGATGCGGCCAGGTGTGATGAGGCCGCCACCGCGGCGGCCGAAGGATCGAGATTCGAGTTCTCAGACAGAGGTTTCCCCTCAGGGATTGCTTGAGGTATGTGAGTAGGAGAGTTGTTCTTGGGTGTTGAGCCGAGAAAGAAGCTCTTCTTGGACGGTTTTCTAAACAGGCTGCTGCCACTCTTCTCCGGCGCCGCGTGAGAGATAGACGGTAAGGTGACATTCGACTGGTCGTAGTTGTGCAGCTCCGGACTATTCCCAGGTGGTTGATACGGCAAGGGTTGCGATTGATTCTTGGCGATGCGAAAAACAGGTAACAGCTCCTCCCGTAACCTCCGGTATTCTTCCGTGATCTTTCGAAGTTCTGTTTCGGCAGCGATGATCCGTTCATCTCGGAGTTTGATCGATTGTATGATACGAGCAATATCATCCTGCGTAGCAGTCTGATCTTGTAGACTCGCTTCAGCGGCTGGGTGGACACAAAGCAGACTCATCAGCATCTGACACTGTGATTGACACTGCTGATGAGATCAACTCACACAGCGGAATGTAGTGGTCAGGATCTAACGGAACGTCCTGCTTGACCTTTGTGTCGTAAACGCTCTTGAGAATCGTGAGTCGATGCCCCACGCTTGCTATGCCCATCTCTTTGAGCTCGTCATGCTTGAGAGCAATCAGCGCTTCTCCAACGATCTCATTATCTAGGAGATCGGATATCGTTAGCGTCCACTATTCTATATTAATCGTCCCGCACCACCCACCTAGGAAGTGCTTGCAATACTGCGGCAACCCCAGACTAGACACGAAGTCTGCACATTCCCCCGTCGTCCAGTCCGTTATGAGTGTCCTTGGAGAACTTCTATCTGCTTCCAGGTTGCCAAAGGTCGTAGGTGTATGCTCAGCTGAAGGTGGCTCCGAGTCGGTAGGCGAGGTCTCGGAATCGGTCGGTAAGTGTGGAGATGTCATGACGCTGCGCTCATACTCGTCATCGGCATCAGAGTCTGCGTGATAGGCTGTCGGAAAGGCCATTGTGAGTCCGATCTTGCGAGTCGCTTACGGAAAGGCTCGCGGAGAGGTGAGGCTGTAGGTCGCCGAACCCCTTACGGCGTGTTTACGATCGGTACGTCAGCAGGATAGCATCTCTCGTCTTCGTATCCGTGAGTGCGTTCTGATCCAGCGGAGATTTCGATCGTATGTCAGTTAGTCTTGGGCGGAACAGCGGACAGCAGTCTTGAAGCTCGACGTGTACACGATGATTTTGGCTGCGGAAGACAATGCTAGCGGATCAGCGATAAATGTAATTCGTACGGATACCTTTAAGGTAGTCAGAGTAACAAGAGTGCGTTGGAGCGAGTCTCAGCAGTAAAGAAGCTGTTCGAGCGTCACTGATTGTCAATAAGTTACGGCACAATATCAGGTAGAGGTGAGGTGAGGTGAGCTTTGGCACAGCCTCTTGGCTTTCTTTGGGCTTTGGGCTTCCACGCTTAAGCTTGTCCGCCTGGATGCCTGAACCGTCAGACTCGGCTAACTTAACCATTTGTAACTTAACCTTACTTATAACCTTACTGTCAAACATAGGAGGAGTGGCTAGTGGAATGAACATGTAATCATAAGTGTCTAGCTACTCTATGAAAATGTGGCCCTATAAGAAGGCCTTCAATCAACAAAAGAAAAAACTTTTATTCATAGCAAACTGTTTGTTCTAGCAAACTCCACATGTTCTCAAAATCTCTATAGAGCTTCAAAATCACTAAGATAACAAAATGAGACTGAAAATTTGACATATCTTCTCAGTCTATTTCAGCAACAATGAGATAGAAAATGAAGACACACTTTCTTTATTTATAAAGTTGAAAAAGATGTATTATATCTCTGATTCAATTTAAATGAATATCTCTTAAGTTTTAAACTCAAGTGTCATATCATTAGACTACAAGATCTTTCACTGACTGATGAGATTCATAAGATTTGTAAAATAAGTAAATTTCAGTGTTAAAAGTGACTTTATAAGTCTGTCAATGACTATATTGCTTATAAAAATGTAATTAAGATAAATAAGTCTGTAAGATTCAACTTTTCTTATAAAGTAATGATGTATATCAATGTATTTTGTTTTAACATGAAACTCAGAATTCTTAATTAAAGCAATAGTTCTTTAATTATTTATTTAAATTGTAACTGTCTTAAATCTCTTTAGCTTTAGCGCTTTAAGTAATTTCTGTATTTACACTGCTTTTTTTATAATCTTTGTTAAGATTATATATTTCACTTTATAAAAGAATAAGATAACTGTTCTTTATCTTTTTAAACTTTAAAATATTAATTCATTAATCATTTTAAATATGTACTCTGATGTAAATCTTCTTGATTTAAAATCTTTTTCTCAGTCTAAATTTAAATATTTTAACAATTTAAATTAATTACTCAATTTATACTCAAAAACAATGTCTAAAGTTCTTTATACATATTGAAATATTTGCTTTAGAGTCTTTCAATGTGTATTGTTAAAGTTATGTGCAAACTGATTAAGAGTTAACATCATATATGTGATGTTGAGTTAAATTTGTGTTATAATGTATATAAAAAATTCTATAATCTTTTAATATTAAGTTATTAACTCTGATTCAGCTGTTCTGATAGTCTTTGTAAAATAGATCTTGAATTTCATTGAAGTTGTAACTGTCTTGATATTCTGTAAATTGAAGTCTTTAAATATCTTTGTAAAATAAATTTTTTAAGATAAAATAAGTATTTATAAAGTTCTATTTTGTATAATTAGCATTTCTAAGTAATGCTTACACATTCTGCAGTTAATCATTTCAAAATAATTATTTAATTTAATCTTAAGATCTAGAATTTTGTTCTTATCTAATCTGCATAAAAGAATATTATTGACATAAACAGCAATAATTAAAGTTTTCTTTTTAAACACATTATTGTCTGCATGAATCTATGTGTATTTGAGGTCAACAAAAAAGTGATGTATCATCTTATATCATAGATAAGATGACTGTTTTAATTCATATAGAGTTTTCTTCAATTTACATATCTTGTCTTTCTCTTTTTCATATTTAGTAAATTAAATCATGTAGACTTCTTCTTTCAAATCACTGTGTAAGAAAGCTGTTTTGATGTTTATTTATTTCAATTTGTAGTTATAAAACACAGCTATGATAAAGATAACTTTATAAGTCATTAATTTGACAATTGTTGTAAAGATCTCTTTGTAATCAATTTTAAATTGTTATTTAAATTCTTTGACTACTTATTGAGTCTTATGCTGTAAAATTGAGTCATTAAGTTTTTTTTTATAACAATAAATTTATTTGTTCTTTAAAGCTCATTAATTAGATAACAATATCTTTAAAGTTCATATAAAATTAATCATTAATGAGTTATACTCACTATTCATTGCTTTCTTTCAGTCTTTCAACTTGTGACTTGTAATTATCTATTTAAATGTTTAAGATTTATTTCTAAAGTCTTTTTTCTTTTTTATGACATTGATGATTGCATTGAACACAACTAAGTAGATCATAATTACTTTAAGTTTTAGCTTTATAGAAAATCATCTCTTTCTTTCAGAACATCAAGACTCAGCTAATACTGATTTGTCAATTATAAAGAAAATATTCATAACATCTTTTTTCTTTTTCTTCATTTCTTCTAACTGATTTGACAATATCAGTATGAAAGAGTATGATGATATGTACTTTAAAGATGATGATAATGATGAAAGTTAAAAAGAAAATAAGAAAAATAACTACATATCTTCTTGTTCTGCATTAATGATGTAAGGTTGAGTGACTTTAAGAATTGAGACTGCAACTTTAATGTTATAGATTGATGAATCTTTGTTAAACTGCACATCTCTTGCTTTAATTACTTAATCTATCTTTTTTTTTTCAGAAAATTATACTCTATATTGATTTCTTTCTTCATATTCAACAAGAATTCTCTTATTGCTCTGAGATTCAAATTTAATTCTTGTTGTTTAGATCTTCTTTGAAATATGTATATATGCTGTGCATTTAAAACATTAAAGATATTTAAGATTAATGAGATTCATTAATCTATTCTTATTAAAAGATTTAAACAGTAGCTAAATTGAGATCTTGTTGTTCTTAAAAGCTAACATTGAGAATTAATTAAGAAGATAGCATGCTGTTTTAACAGTCTTTAATCATAGAGTTTTAAAGACTTCATTATTTAAAATTATAATTTTAACTTTTGCTGCTAAAAGTTCATTACTTCTTTCTGTCATTCTGTTCTGCTTCAGTTCATAAGAAACTATTATTTCACAGATAATTCTGAGACTTCATAATCATTTAATGATGAGCTTATTCTTAAATTTCTTTTCATTATCAAGTTATACTCATACAATTCATAAATTCATCTGAGTAAAAAGCATATTAAGAAATCATTCAATTTTATCTTTTACTTAATCTTTCATTTTCATATTACAAATATATTGTCAGCAGATAAGATCATTCATGAAGACTATATATTACAAGAACTTATTATATGCTTTTAATGTAATGAGACTGACAATATTGATGTAAATTAGTTTAGTCATCTTTGTAACTTAATTTTGTAATTTTTTTAAGATCTTCTTCTTTTAATTTGTTCTCATATAGACATCACATAAGTGTAATGATGTTTTCATAAGTTTTTATAAGTTAAGTCTCACTATTCTGAGATTCTTTGACACATTATTAAGACTTAAATTCTCTATATAATCAAAATATTGATGTTAAGTAGTTCTTAAGATCTTGTTATCTTTAATAACTGACATGATCTTATTCTTGTTTACAGAATTTCTTGTTATTAAAGTTTAAAGATAATATAGCTTGTCTTTATATACTGTGTGATTAAATATATTCTTTACTTTATTCTTTAAATGTAATAATTTGTTCTTAATTTTGACTGATATCTCTTTCTTTTTGATTATTTCAATTGAGAAGAGATTGAGCCCTATATTAAGTATAAAATTGTTAAAAGGTGGCACCACACTAATAGCATAGCTATCGTGGGTTATATATCTAACACTCCCCCTAACCCGCGATCGGCCCGCAACCGACCCGCAGGTGTAAAGGGTGCGCGCAGACGGCGGTTCGA
>JAABUY010001762.1_pt1 | contig 27862 bp, 32 predicted proteins | sample 5560271 | NCBI WGS metagenome assembly JAABUY01 (sample SAMN10711886, study PRJNA513374) | rock metagenome | isolation source: Antarctica rocks | place: Antarctica: Victoria Land, University Valley | reverse complement strand
CCCAGGCCATGAGCGTGGGAACGACCGGCACCCCGGTGAGCTCCGCCAGCTCGACGAGCAGCTCACAGGCGTCCGCGTTGACGACCCCGCCGCCCGCGACGAGCAACGGGCGCTCCGCGCGCTCCAGAAGGTCGAGCGCCTTGGCGACCTGGGCGGGCGTCGCGAACGGCTTGTAGACCGGCAGCGGCTCGTAGGTCTCGAGGTCAAACTCGATCTCGGCCTGCTGCACGTCGATCGGCAGGTCGATGAGGACCGGCCCCGGACGACCCGAGCGCATGAGGTGGAACGCCTGCGCGAAGGTGCCCGGCACCTGCGCCGGCTCGAGAACGGTGACCGCCATCTTGGTCAGGGGACGGGCGATCGAGGCGATGTCGACGGCCTGGAAGTCCTCCTTGTGCAGCTTGGCGACGGGAGCCTGTCCGGTGATGCACAGGATGGGGACCGAGTCCGCGCTCGCCGAGTAGAGCCCGGTGATCATGTCGGTGCCGGCGGGGCCGCTCGTGCCGATGCAGACCCCGATGTTTCCGGCGGCGGCGCGGGTGTAGCCTTCGGCCATGTGCGAGGCACCTTCGACGTGCCGGGCGAGGATGTGGGTGAGCCCGCCGTTCGTCTCCATCGCCTTATAGAACGGGTTGATCGCCGCACCGGGGAGACCGAAAAGGTGGGTCACCCCTTCCTTCTTGAGGATCTCCACCGCCGCCTGGGCCGCAGTCATTCGAGTCATGGTTCCTTCTCCTGGTGGGTCAGTGCTTCTCGCGGTGGTCCCGGCAAGGCGGGCTGGTCGCCGGTCAGGTCATGCGGTCGGGCGGCCGGAGAGCCGCTCGACGCCGCGCAGCAAGGCCGAGTGGTCGAGCCCGCCGTCCCCCTGCGCTCGGGCTGAGGCCATGAGCTGCGCGAGGAGCGCGCCGAGCGGGATGACGACACCGGCCTCCCGGGCAGCAGAGGTGACGATGCCGAGGTCCTTGTGGTGCAGGTCGATCCGAAAGCCGGGCTCGAAGCTGCGCGAGAGCATCTTCGACTTCTTCTGCTCGAGGACCGCGGAGCCGGCCAACCCGCCGCCGAGCACCTCGAGCGCCGCCTCGGTGTCTACGCCGTGCGCCTCGAGGAAGACGAGGGCCTCCGCGAGCGCCTGGATGTTCGCCGCGACGAGCAGCTGGTTGGCCGCCTTGACCGTCTGCCCCGATCCGCTCGGGCCGACGTGGACGACGGTCTTCCCGACGGTGTCGAAGATGGGCCTCGCCTCGTCGAAGTCGGCCGCCTCACCACCGACCATGATCGACAGCGCGGCGTTCTTCGCACCGGCCTCGCCGCCGGACACCGGGGCGTCGAGGTAGCGGTAACCCTTCTCCCTGGCCGCATCCGCCAGTGCGACGGTGACGTCCGGCCGAATGCTCGAGAAGTCGATGACGAGAGTGTCGGGCCGGGCGTTCCCGAACACCGGGTCGGGCCCGGACAGCACGGTCTCGACGTCGGGCGAGTCCGGCACCATGACCGCGACGACATCTGCTTCGCGCACCGCCTCCGCGATCGACCCGGCAGCGCGGCCTCCGGCATCGACGAGGGGCTTCGTCTTGTCGGGGTGCAGGTTGTAGCCGACGACGTCGTACTCTGCCGTGGCCAGGTGGACGGACATCGGGCTGCCCATGATGCCGAGCCCGACAAAGGCGATGGTGGTCATGGCAGTGGCTCCTGGGGTGGGGTGGCGGTGCGTCGTTCACGGGGGAGCCAGCCGAGGCTGTCCTCCGTCGTGGTCGTGGGCTTGTACTCCAGTCCGACCCACCCGGCATACCCCTGCGCCTGCAGGGTGGCGAGCCGGCCGTCGAGGTCGAGGTCTCCGCTGCTCGGCTCTCCGCGGCCCGGAGCGTCGGCGATCTGGACGTGGGCCGTGACGGCCGCGTAGCTCGTCACGGCGGCGTCGAGGTCGTCCCCGTTGCTGGCGAGGTGGAAGAGGTCGCAGAGGAATCCGACATTGGGGTGCCCGCAGCCGCGAAGGCGCTCGACGACGGCGACCGCGTCCTTCGCCGTGCGTAGCGGGTAAGGCTTCGGCCCGCTCACCGGCTCGATCAGGACGGTGGCACCGATTCGGGCGGCGGCAGCTGCGGCGAGCGCCAGGTTCTCGGTGGCGAGGTCGTCCTGCTTCCCCGGGTCGACGCCCTGCACCCGGTTGCCGTAGAGCGCGTTGAAGGCCGAGGAGCCGAGGCGCTCGCCGATCCCGACGGTCACGGCGATGTTGTCGCGGAACTGCTGGGAGTGCGACGGGATGGACAGCACCCCGCAGTCCGGTCCGGCGAGGTCTCCGGCGAAGAAGTTCAGCCCGACGAGCTGGACTCCGGAGTCCTCGACGGCGGTGACAAAGGCAGCCACCTCGCCGTCGTCCGGGGTCGGCTGGTCCGGCCAGGGCCACCAGAGCTCGATGGCGTCGAACCCGGCTGCCTTGGCTGCCGCGGGACGCTCGAGAAGCGGGACCTCGGTGAACAGCATCGAGCAGTTCGCGAGGAACCTCAGGCTGTGGGCCGGCATGGAGCCCTCCTTGTCATCGCTGAGACGTTTCGTGATGCGGAAGTCAACTTCCGTTGACGCCGACCCTAGCCAACCGAGACGCCTCTCGGCAACACCTTGTTGAATCGCGGTCGACTCGAGCGCCTGAATGGCAAGTCGGTCGCACGAGCTCCGGCGCCTTCGGCTCCGGACCAGCACATCGCGTCCTACGCCGCGCGGCCGGGATGAGCGAGCTGCTCGACGGCCGCCCGGTCCGCGCCGGCCCGTTCGACGATCTCGTCCTCCCGGATCGCGCCACACTGCAGCCCGCGAGCGAGGAACCAGGCGAGCGCCCTGGCGGTGGCGGGCTCGTCGAGAAAGCCGGAGTCTTCCTGGGTGACGTAGGCGCGAAGCCGTGCTGCCGCCGCCGGGAAACCGTTGCGGTAGAAGGCGAATGTCGCGGCGTACCGGGTGGGCAGCTGGGCCGGGTGCAGGTCCCAGCCCTGGTAGTAGCCGCGCTCGAGCGAGCGCCGCACGAGCCGAGCGTGCAGCCGCCACGCGGCATACCGGGCCTGCGTCGTGCCGACGGGCAGGACGTTCGTCGACCCGTCGGAGAGGCGCACCCCGGTGCCGGCAGCTGCCACCTGCATCACCGCCTTGGCGTGGTCGGCGGCGGGGTGCTCCATGCTCTGGTACTCCGCGGCGACGGCGAGCGAGGCCGAGTAGTCGTAGGTGCCGTAGTGCAAGGCGGTGCAGCGGCCTTCAGCCGCCGAGATCATCCGGGCCACGGCCGCCGTGCCGTCAGCCAGGAGGATCGACTGCGGAGTCTCGACCTGGATCTCGAAGTGCAGGCTCCCAAGTGCCAGCCCGGTCTCGCGCTCCAGGTGCTCGCAGGCCACGACCATGGCGGCGACCTGCTCGACGGCCGTGACCTTCGGCAGCGTGACGACGAACCCCTCGGGAAGGCCCCCGCCGTCAACCAACCCACCGACGAAGCGCGCGAGCGTGTCGAGGCCGCGTCGACGGGTCGGCGCCTCGAAGGACTTGAACCGGATGCCGGTGAAGGGCGGGGCCGCTGCCTCGCGTCGGGCGGCCAGCAGGGCGGAGACTGCCTCGTCGACGGCGGCATTCTCCGCGGCGTCGGGGCGGGTCCCGTAACCGTCCTCGAAGTCGATCCGCAGGTCCTCGATCGGCTCCGCCTCAAGCTTGACCTGCACCAGGGGAAGGACCTCGGTAGCCAGGATCGGGTCGATGGCAAGGACCTCGGCCAGCGTTGCGACGTCGGCGAGGCCGGAGTCCAGTGCCTCGAGGGCGCGCCGCCCCCAGTCGGCAACCAGGTCCGGGCGGAACAGGTCGGCAGGGACATAGACCGTGTGCACCGGTTGCCGGGTGCCGTCGTCGCCCGGATAACGAGCGGCCAGGTCGGAATCCGTGGCCGCGAGGTGCTCGTCCAGCCGCGCCGCGAGTGCGTCCATGCCTTGCATCCCGGACCTCTCCGTCGGTCTGTTGAACGGATGATACTTTCCACGTAGCGATAGTCAAGGTGGTGTCCGCCACCTATAGTTCGTTTCACGACGACCTCCGCGCCCGAACAGCCCGACACGCGAGACAAGGAGTCCTCCGTTGGCCAGGCAGTCTTCCACCTCCCCGCCGGCTCCCGATGGCATTCGCGGCGGCGGCGTGCAGTCCCTCGGGAGGGCCTTCCAGATCCTCGAGAAGATGGCCGACGCCGGCGGCACGGTCGGCCTCTCGCAGCTCGCATCGGAAGCAGGTCTACCCCTGCCAACGATCCACCGACTGGTGCGCACCCTCGTCGACCTCGGCTACGTCCGTCAGGAAGTCTCCCGCCAGTACACCCTTGGGCCCAAGCTGATCCGGCTCGGCGAGACGAGCTCCCGGATGCTGCGCTCCTGGGCCCAGCCGTATCTCACCGAGCTCGTCGACGCGCTCGGCGAGTCCGCCAACCTCGCCATGCTCGACCACGACGAGATCGTCTACGTCGGCCAGGTGCCCTCCCGGCACTCGATGCGGATGTTCACCGAGGTGGGACGGCGGGTGCAGCCGCACTGCACCGCGGTGGGCAAGGCGATCCTCGCGCTCGAGCCGGAGGGCGATGTGCGCAGCCTGCTCCGACGCACCGGGATGCCGGTCCACACCTCCCACACGATCACCGACCCCGAGGTCTTCGTCGCCGAGCTCTCGCGGGTGCGCGCGCAGGGATATGCCGTGGACGACGGCGAGCAGGAAGTCGGGGTCCGGTGCGTCGCGATCGCCGTTCCCGACGCACCGGCACCGATCGCCATCTCGGTCTCCGGCCCCACCGCCCGGATGACGACCGACATCGTGGCCACGGCAGCGCCGTTGCTGGTCGAGGCCGGCCGGCGGCTCTCCGTCGACCTGGACTCCGGCGCTGCGCAGCGAGGCTGACTCCCCGCCACCTGAGCGTCCGTCCCGGATCTCTTCGAATCGCCGCCACGCCGGGCCGCCGTCAACCGCCATGATGATCGAGTGACCAGCATCGACCAGACCCTCCTCACCGGCCGGGTCGTCACCTCCTCCGGCACGATCGAGGACGGGGTCGTCATCACGGCCTCAGACCGGATCCTGTTTGTCGGCCGGGCTGCTGAGCTCCCGGTCGAGCACGCGCAGGCAAGGGCGCCGCAAGAATGGGGCCCGGGTCGCACCCTCCTTCCCGGTCTCGTCGACGCTCACTGCCACGGAGGCGCCGGAGGTGAGTTCGGTGCCGACGTCGAGTCGGCCCGCACCGCCGCTCGCCACCATCACCGCAACGGCACGACGGCCCTCCTCGGCAGCCTCGTCTCGAACACGCCTGAGCAGCTGACGGCCGGCGTGACGACGTGTGCCGCACTGGTGACCAGTGGTGAGCTGGCCGGAATTCACCTCGAGGGGCCCTTCCTGTCGATGGAGCGTCGCGGGGCGCAGAACCCGGCGGTCCTCACCGACGTCGACGCCCCGCTCGTCGAGTCACTCGTCCAGGCGGCCGCCGATGCCGGAGCAGCCGGCGCGCTCGCGCAGATGACCTACGCACCCGAGCGCCGCGGCAGCGACACGCTGCCGACCCTGCTCGGCGGACTCGGCATCATCCCGGCCCTCGGCCACACCGACGCCGACGTCGACACTGCCTGGGCATCACTGCGGCGCGCCCGCGAGGTCGCACCCCGTGGCGGGCGGCCGCTGGTCACCCACCTCTTCAACGGTATGCCGTCCCTCCACCACCGCGACCCCGGTCCGGTCGCCGCCTGCCTGGCCCAGGCAGCCTGTGGCGACGCGGTGCTCGAGGTCATCGGAGACGGGGTGCACCTGGCTGCCGGGACGGTCCGGATGCTCTTCGACCTTGTCGGGCCCGGTGCCATCAGCCTCATCACCGACTCGATGGCGGCCAGCGGGATGCCCGACGGCACCTACCAGCTCGGCGGCCAGGACGTCGTCGTTGCCGACCGCACCGCCCGGTTGGCCGAGGGCGGCTCGATCGCGGGCGGGGTCGCGACCCTGCTCGATGTCGTTCGGTGGTGCGTCGTCGAGGCGGGTGTCCCCTTCGTCGACGCCGTGACGGCCGCGTCGCGGACCCCGGCCCGGACACTGGGTCTGGACGATGTCGGCACGCTGGAGACCGGGCGCCTTGCCGACGTCCTCGCCGTCGACGACGACCTCGCCGTCCGGGCTGTCATGCGGCGCGGGCAGTGGGTCGCCTGACCGTGCCCGACGCACCGTCGCATCAGCGGCAGGCCCATCAGCGGCGGGCCAGGAGCTGGAGCAGCCGGGCGGCCTCGTCGGTCACCGCCGCCCGAGCCGCGCCGAGGTACTTCCTCGTGTCGACGACGTCGGGGTTCGCCGCGAGGAACTCGCGCACGGTGGACGTGAAGGTGGCGTTGAGGTGCGTCGCGATGTTGACCTTGGTCATCCCGGCACGCACGGCAGCGACGAGGTCGGCGTCGGACACCCCGGAGGAGCCGTGCAGGACGAGTGGCACGGGCACCCGGGCGTGGATCGCCGCGACCAGGTCCAGGTCCAGGCGGGCGGTGCGGCTCGTCATCGCGTGCGACGAACCCACAGCCACTGCGAGGGCGTCGACTCCGGTGTCGGCCACGAACCGCGTCGCGTCGCCCGGGTCGGTCCGCGCCCCGGGCGCGTGGACGCCGTCCTTGCCACCGATCTCGCCGAGCTCGGCCTCGACGCTGACGCCGGCCCCGTGACAGCGGTCGACGACGGAGCGGGTCACCCGGCGGTTGGTGTCGTCGTCGAGCCTCGACCCGTCGAACATCACCGAGGTGAAACCGAGGGCGACAGCCTCGTCGACGAGGTCGATGCTCTCGGCGTGGTCCAGATGCAGGACGCACGGGACCGACGCGGCGGCGGCAACGGCCTTGGTGGCCAACCCGATCGGGGCCAGCGACCCGTGGTAGCGCACCGCGTTCTCACTGACCTGCAGGATCACCGGGAGGCCGGTCCGCTCGGCTGCGGCGGCGAGCGCCTCGGCGTGCTCGATCTGGATGACGTTGAACGCCCCGACGCCCATGTGGCCAGGCACGGCGGCAGCCAGCACCACGTCGAGCCGCGCCAGCGTCATGACCACTCCAGCTCTACCTGGGCCGCGAGGCGCGCCACGTCCCCGGGGTCGACGTCGCCCGCGAGCGGCCGCAGGACGGCCGCCGCCGACCACGCGACGGCCTGGACAGTCGTCGTCGACCAGTCCACGTCGCCGGTCAGCCGGCTTTCCTCAGGCCGAGAGCCAACCGCGCCGGCGAGGCTGGCGGCCACGGCCGCGACCAGGGCATCACCGGCGCCGGTCGGGTTGCCTGTCAAGGCTCTTCGCAACCGGGCCCTCACCCGCCTGCCGTCGCGCAGGACTGCCACCACCCCCTCCCGCCCGGCCGACATGACCACGTCGAGAGCACCCTCCCGGTGCAGGATCTCGGCGCCTCCCGACACGTCGGGTTCGCCCGTCGCGGCGGCAAGCTCGGCGACGTTGGGCTTGGCGACGTCCGGGTGAGCGGTCACGGCGAGCCGCAGGGCGACGCCGTCGGCGTCGACCACCGTGCGGACCTCGTGCCGGCGAGCAATCGCAACAAGCTCGGCGTACGCGTCCTCGGGGACCCCGCCCGGGAGGCTGCCCGACAGCACCATGACGGCTGCCCGGTCGGCGATGAGCAGCTCTGGTATGCCGTCCACCAGGGCTGACCACTCGGCCGCCGTGACGTCGGGGCCGGGTTCGTTGAAGATGGTGGCGTCGCCGTCCGCCGCGGAGACGACATTGACGGTGCGCCGCGACTCGCCCGCACAGGGGAAGAACGAGTGGGACATGCCCCGGGCGTCGAGGTCGTCGGCGATCTCCGTGCCGGTCCGTCCACCGAGGAAGCCGGTGGCCGTGACAGGGACACCCATGAGGGTCAGCACCGATGCGACGTTGACGCCCTTGCCGCCGGCGCGGGAACGCACCGCTCGGACCCGGTGGCTGGCCCGCGGCACGAGCGCGTCGACGTCGTAGGTGACGTCGAGGGCGGTGTTGAGGGTGACGGCGAGGATCACCGGGCGTCCCACGCGAGGCAGGCCGCCCCCAGGCAGCCGGCACGGTCGCCGAGGGTGGCCCGCGCCACGTGCGGTGGCCGCTGGAAGGTGAGCCGCTCGGCCACCTCCCGACGCAGCGGAGCCAGGAGGGTCTCCCCGCTCTCCGCCAGGCCGCCACCCATGAGGACGAGCTCCACGCCGGTGATCGTCACGGTGGTGACGATGGCCCGGGCGAGCGCGGTGACGGCACGGCCCCAGACGGCGACGGCCGTCGGTTCACCGTCGGTCGCCAGGCGGGCGACGGTCTCGGCGTCGACCGTGCGACCTGACAGCGCGGCATACTCCCCACCGACAGCTGCTGCGGAGGCGATCACCTCGAGACATCCCGTCCCACCGCAGGCGCAGGGCGGTCCATCGGGTTCGATGCTCAGGTGACCGAGCTCCCCGGCCCACCCGTCGGCCGAGACGACCGAACCGTCGAGCATCAGCGCGCCGGCGATCCCGGTGCCGATGGGCATGAAGAGAACGTTCCTGGCTCCCCGGGCACCTCCGACGCGTGACTCCGCGACGAGTCCGGCCCGGACGTCGTGTCCGACCTCGGTCGGCACGCCAACCGATGCCTCGACCGCTGCCCGGATCGGCAGGTCGCGCCAGCCGAGGTTGACGGAGAGGAGGCCGGTGCCCGTCGACTCGTCGACGAGTCCGGGCACGACGACGCCGCACCCGACGAGCCGGACTCCGGAAGCAGCGTTTCTGAGGCCGGCGGTGAGGTGACGGACGGAGTCGCTCACGCCGGCCGCGATGTCGTGACCGATGTCCGGAGGTGTTGCGGTGGTCGTCCGCGCAAGCACGCTCAGGGAACGGTCGACCAGCGCTGCCTTGATGCGGGTGCCCCCCACGTCGACGGCTGCGACGACGTCCACGACCGGCGTCACCTCAGTGCTGCGCCGACGTGAGGATGATCGAGCGGGTGAGGTGGCGGGGGTGGTCGGGATCGACGTCGAGCTGGCGCGCCTTGGCCAGGCAGAGTCGGTGGACGCGGACGAGCTCGGCCAGCGGGTCGATGTCGCGGTGCTCGAAGTGTGCGCCGGTGCGGGCCACCTGCTCGGCCAGGCCGACCGGGACCTCCCCCAGCGCCCAGGTGACCCGACCCGTCGTCGCGATGCTCACCGGCCCGTGCCGGTACTCCATCGCCGGGTAGGACTCGGTCCAGAGCTGGGCCGACTCGCGCAGCTTCAGACCGGCCTCCCCGGCCAGGCCGACGGTCCAGCCGCTGCCGAGGAAGGTGACCTGCTCGGCCTGCGCAATGTCGGCCAGGCCCACCGCCTCGTCCTCGGCGAGCACCGCACGCGCGTCCGCGATGGCCGGGGTCAGGTCCTCGCCGAGGGAGGCACGCAGGAGGGCGAGCGTGGACGTCGCGAACCGGGTCTGGACGACCGACTCCTCGTCGACCTCGCTGAGCAGGATGATGTTGTCGACGAGCGTCGTCACAGGGGTGCCCGGTGTGGCGACGACGGCGGTGGTTGCGACGTCGCGAGCTCGAAGGGACGCCAGGACATCGACGACCTCGGTCGTCGTGCCGGACCGCGAGATGACGAGGACGGCGTCGTAGTCCCGAGCGAGGCGGTGCTCGCTGGCGGCGAACGCGTCGCTCTCGCCGTGGCCTCCGTGCTCGCGCAGGGCCGCGTACGCCTGGGCCATGTAGAAGGACGTTCCACAGCCGACGACGGCCAGCCGGGCGCCCCGGCGTGGGAACGCATCGGAGAGCTCCTCGACGCGGGCGGTGACCGCGGCCCAGTCGTCGGGTTGGCCGAAGACCTCCCTCGCGAGGTGGCTGTTCGGGTTGAAGCTCATGTCACCGACCGTCGCACGCTGGTCCCAGATCTCTCTGCAGGCTCGCGCGCCTGCCTGCCTACCGCGGCCGGACGCCGGTTTGTTCAGTGCCCGAATTATTCGGTCGGATGACCCAAAGGTCAAGCCGAGTGCGCTTTGCCTGTGGCCGACCGACGTTGACCGGGTCGCGGAAGACCGTCTCGAGCGCGAGATGCGCTGCGCCGCGTGCGGCAGAGGTCAGGCTCAGCGTCGAGCCGGTGACCACGCACTCGGACTCGGGCGACATGCGACGGGCCGCAAGGTGGGCGCTCCACCAGGGCAGCGCCGCCGACGACGAGCACGAGGGCGACGTCGATGACGAGATGCGGCGCAACCTCGCCTACGGGCGCGCCTCGTCAGTCCTGCCCTACCTCCTTCAGGACGGTTACGGACGCGCCGCTCCCCCGCGGAACACCCCGTCGCCGTGCTGGAGAACCACCGATTGCGGGCAACGTTCCTGCTTGGCGCTGGCGGACGCCTGTGGTCGCTCGTGGACAAGCCATCCGGACGCGAGCTGCTCCACCGCAACCCGGTCTTCCAGCCCGCCAACCTCGCACTGCGCAACGCGTGGTTCGCCGGCGGCGTGGAGTGGAACATCGGCACGACCGGGCACACGCCGACGACGTGCCAGCCGCTGCACGCCGGCCGCGTCGAGCTGCCCCGACGGGACGCCGATGCTGCGGATGTCCGAGTTCGAGCGGATCCGGGAGGTCGTCTACCAGGTGGACGTGTGGCTGTCCGAGGGCTCCCCCGTCCTGCTCGTGCACGTGCGGATCACCAATCCCGGTGCGGCCGAGGTGCCGATGTACTGGTGGACCAACATCGCCGTGCCCCAGTGTCCCGACGTGCGAGTGCTCGCGCCCGCAGACGCGGCGTGGCACTTCGACCACCACCGAAGGCTGCGCCGGGTGCCGGTGCCGGACCACGAGGGTCTCGACCGGACGTACCCGGCGCGCGCGGGCGACGCCGCTGACTACTTCTTCGCCATCGACGACGACCAGCGGCGATGGGTGGCTGCCCTGGACGCCGAGGGCCGCGGGCTCGTCCAGACGTCGACCCGCGGTCTGCGCGGCCGCAAGCTGTTCCTGTGGGGCTCGAGCCCCGGTGGAAAGCACTGGCAGGACTGGCTCTCCGGCTCCACCGGTGAGTACCTCGAGATCCAGGCCGGCCTGGCGAGGACCCAGCTGGAGCACCTGCCGATGCCCGGGCACACGACGTGGTCGTGGGTCGAGGCGTTCGGCTGCTCGAGGCCGAAACGAAGGCGGTGCACTCCGGTGACTGGCACCTGGCCCACGAGACCGTCCGGCCACAGTCGAGCGGCTCGTGCCCGAAGCGGTCCTCGACGAGGCGCTCGCGCTGGCCACCGCTGCCGCGGACACGCCTCCGGTCGAGGCCCTGCACAACGGTTCCGGGTGGGGTGCGCTCGAGCGGCGGCTGCGCGCCCGCGACAGCGACCGGTCCCTTGACCGGCCCGGCACCCCGTTTGCGGACCAGACCTCGGCCCGGCGCAGCGGCCGTGGCTCGACCTGCTCGAGCACGGCCGGATGACCAGCCCCGGTGTGGCCACCGCGCCCCCCTCGCACCAGGTGAGCCGGCGCTGGAGCGGAGCCCTCGAGTCGGTGGCCGACAGCTGGCCGGGCTCGCTGCACCTCGGCGTCCTCCGCGCGCACTCGGGGGACCTCGCCGGCGCCCGTGCCGCCTGGACCCGCTCGATCGCCCTCGAGCCGACCGCCTGGGCCTGGCGCAACCTTGCCGCGCTGGCGGCGGCGACGGGTGACCGGCCAGGCACCCTGCGCGACTACCGCCGGGCCGTCGCTCTTCGCCCCGACCTCGCGCCGCTGCGGCTGGAGCTCGTGACCATCCTGCTCGCGGACGGGCAGGGGCACCGGAGCGACGGAGGCGATCGAGGTCATCGAGGTCATCGAGGTCATCGAGGCGGCGCCCCCGGAGCAGCGCGCCCTGGGCCGCTTCCGCTGGGCAGAGGCACGAGCCGCAGTCCTCGCCGGCAGGCTGGACCGGGCCGGCTCGATCATCCACGGTGGCATCGTCGTGGCTGATCTGCGCGAGGGCGAGCTGGCCCTCGAGGACCTGTGGTTCGACTACCAGGCAGCTCTGCGGGCAGCCACCCCGGGGCGTCCCGTCGACGACGAGCTGAGGGCGCAGGTCCGGGCCACCGTGCCGGTCCCGCGCGACCTCGACTTCCGGATGTCCTCCCTGGCCGCATGCGTCGCCGACACCGACGGGAGCGACGGCTGACCAGCACCGGGGAGCTGCTCCCCCGGCATACGGGCTCGTCGAAGGAGCAGGGGGTGCCGCACTCGGCGCTGGAGGTGTAACGTCCGATGGCGACGACGTGATCCGCGGCACCCGGGGACGGCGGCCGCACTGCAGATTTCCAGCGCAACGACGCCAAGGAGAGCACGTGACAGCGCAGTCAGCAGCGGTGGAGCACCAGCCGGTACGCAGCACCGTCCCGGCCCGGATGGACCGCCTTCCGTGGACGCGGTTCCACTGGTCGGTCGTCACCGGCCTCGGTGTCTCGTGGATCCTGGACGGTCTGGAGATCCAGCTCGTCGCCGCCAACGGGTATGCCAAGAGCCTGGGCATGAACGCCGCGGAGGTGGGGCTGACCGGCACGATCTACCTTGTCGGGCAGGTGGTCGGCGCACTCTACTTCGGGCGGCTGACCGACCGGCTCGGTCGCAAGAAGCTGTTCATCATCACCTTGGCCATCTACCTCATCGGCTCCGGCATCGCCGGGCTGGCGCCGGCCATGTGGTTTCTCTGGATCTTCAGGTTCGTCGCCGGCATGGGCATCGGGGGCGAGTACACCGCGATCAACTCCGCCATCGACGAGCTCATCCCCTCGAAGTACCGCGGCCGGGTCGACATCGCCGTCAACGGCACCTACTGGGCCGGCGCCCTGCTCGGGGCGACCGCGAACCTCTACCTGCTCCAGGAGAGCCGGATCGACTGGGGGTGGCGGGTCGGCTTCTTCATCGGCCCGGTCCTCGGGCTGATCATCATCTACCTGCGCCGGCACATCCCGGAAAGCCCGCGCTGGCTGCTGACGCACGGGCACGCCGACGAGGCGAACGCCACCGTGGACGACATCGAGGCCCGCGTCCAGGCCCAAGGGGCCACGCTGACCCCCGTCCCGGAGTCGAAGTCGATCCTCGTCAAGGCCAGCGAGTCGATTCCCTTCAAGCAGGTCATGCACGTCTTCTTCACGAAGTACCCTCGGCGCACCTTCCTGGGGATCACGATGATGGTGACGCAGTCGTTCCTCTACAACGCGATCTTCTTCACCTATGCCCTCGTGCTGGAGAACTTCTACGGCATCAGCAAGGCGGGGACCAGTCTCTACTTCTTCCCGTTCGCCATCGGCAACCTGCTCGGGCCGCTGCTCCTCGGTCACCTCTTCGACACGTGGGGCCGGCGCAAGATGATCTTCGGCACCTACACCATCGCGGGCGCTGTCCTGCTCGTCTCGGCGTTCTTCTTCCAGGCCGGGACGCTGACGGCGACGACCCACACGGTCTTCTGGTGCGTGTCCTTCTTCTTCGCGTCGGCGGGTGCCTCGTCGGCCTACCTCACGGTGAGCGAGATCTTCCCGCTCGAGGTGCGCGGTCAGGCGATCTCGTACTTCTTCGCCGTGGCCCAGGCGGCCGGCGCGACGGCACCGGCCATCTACGGCGCCCTCATCGGCGACGGCAAGGACCGCACCCCGCTGTTCTGGGGCTACATCATCGGGGCGGCCATCATGATCTTCGGTGGCCTGGTGGCGTGGTTCTTCGGGGTCAATGCCGAGGGCCAGAGTCTCGAGGACATCGCCGATCCGCTGACCAAGGTCTCGGAGGAGGCCCGGCCATGAGCCCCGAGAAGGCGGGTTACACCGTCCTTGTCGGCGTCAGCGCGACGAGCACCTCACCCGGCGCGCTCAGCTGGGCGGTCGCGGAGGCGGCCGCCCGGGGTGGCTCGGTCGTCGCGGTCCGGGCCTGGCGACCAGCGACCTCCATGTCCTCCGGCACCCGTCCGCCCCTGCAGACCTACGATCCCGAGGACGCGTATGCCGGGGAGCAGGAACGGCTGGCCGCTGACGTCGCGTCGGTGCTGGGTCAGGACCATCAGGTGGAGTGCCGTCTCGTCGAAGGCAGCCGCCGCAAGGTCCTGCTGAGACAAGCGCGCGACGCCGACCTGCTGGTGATCGACGCACCACGCGAGTCCGTTCTGAACGGTGGGGTGTTCTTCGCCCACCGGCTGGTCTACGCCGCGCCGTGCCCGGTCGTCATCATGCCGCCGTCGGTGTCCGGGGTAGGTCCCACGGGGCTCGCCAGGGCCGGTCGCCGGCTCGGCGAGGAGGTCGTCCGGGCAGCCGGGACGGCGGGCCGTCCGGGGGTCCGACCGCCTCTGCCGTCGTACGACCCCGAGGAGAGGTGACCGGGGCCATCCCGGTGGATCCGCCCGTCGTCGGGCCGCCCGTCGGGCCGGGGTTGGCCGGTGTCGGGCCGGTTCGGCTATGAGCCGCGGTACTCGCGCACGAGCGGGCAGGTGAAAGGGTCGCGGGCGCCCAGGCCGACCGCATTGAGGTAGCGCACGACAATGCCGTAGGACTGCGGAAGGCTGGTCTCGGTGTAGGGAATGCCCTGCTCCCGGCAGAACGCCTTGACGATGGGCTGGGCGCGACGCAGGTTCGGCCTGGGCATGCTCGGAAACAGGTGGTGCTCGATCTGGTAGTTCAGGCCTCCCATGGCGACGTCGATGACCCAGCCGCCACGGATGTTGCGGGACATGACCACCTGGCGGTGCAGGAAGTCGATTTTCATGTTCTTCGGGACGATCGGCATTCCCTTGTGGTTGGGAGCAAACGAGCCGCCCAGCAGTAAGCCGAAGAGGCCGAGCTGCACCGCCAGGAAGCTCACGGCGATGGCGGGGGACAGCATGACGAAGAGCACCGCTACATAGCCGCCGAGCCGCAACGTGATGAGGGCTGCCTCGAGCTTGCGGTGCGGCAGGTCCGGTCGCTCGATCAGGGTCTGGACGCCGGCGGCGTGCAGGTTGAGACCCTCGAGGAGCAGGAGCGGGAAGAAGAAGAAACCCTGGCGCCGGGCGAACCATCCGGCGAACCCGGTGCGGGTCGCGGCGATGCGCGGCGTGAAGGCCAGCACGCCGGAGCTGATGTCAGGGTCCCTGTCCTCCTGGTTTGGACCGCTGTGGTGCCGGTTGTGCTTGTGGGTCCACCAGCCGTAGCTCAAGCCGATGAAGACGGTGGAGACGACGCGGGCAGCCCACTCGTTGCCGCCGGCCGAGCCGAAGACCTGACGGTGAGCGGCGTCGTGGCCGAGGAAGCCGAACTGGCACAGGACCGCTCCGAGGCCCGCGGCAACAATGAGCTGCAGCCAGGAGTCGCCGATCAGCACGAACCCGACGCCGAGGGCGACCAGGACGCCGAGGAGCGACGATGCGTGCCACCAGTAGTAGGCCCGCCGACGCTGCAGGAGCCCCACCTCCCGGACCCGGGCCGACAGGTCGGCGTACGCGCTGACGTGCCGGGTCCGAACGGTCGACCGGTCGGGCTCCGTCTCGGTGGCCGTGGCGGCCGAGCGCACGCTCGCGGTGGTTCCGGGCTGCGCGGTGGTGGCCGAGCTCATCGAGGCCGGGTCGAGAGTGAAAGCCGACATGTACTACCCCAGTCCGTAGACGCGACGAATCAGCCCAATGCCAGTCTGGGGCAGTGCGGGCTGGTGTGACTCGACTAGACCACGCCCGCGGGCTGCGCACAACTCCTGAAGCCCCGCCCAAGGTCACTCGGCTGCGGACCCGACGACGACGCCCCGTCCCGTAGGGTGGACCCACCACCTTGGAACCGGCCCGGACCATGCTGCTCCATCTTCACGGCACACCCCGGACGGGAACGCACCACGCGACCTCCTCACGGAGCAGCTCCAGCACGCACTCCACAGCCGCATCACCATCGAGCAGGCCAAGGGCGCACTCGCGCAGCTGCACGACACCGACGTCGACGTCGCGTTCCATCCGCTGCGTTCCTATGCTCGTCGACACCATCTCCGCCTCCGACGTCGCGCTCGCCGTAGTCACGGAGCCCGAGCGCCATCCCGAGCTCATGGTCGGCTGATCTGGAGCGTCACCGCGCCGACCTCGCGCGGGTACGCGTACGCCTACTCCGGCTCAGGACCCGACGTGCGGCCCGGCGAGCTGGTCGGGCTGAGGCGCTCGGCCTGCTCGGGTGCGAGCCCCTCCTGCGGCCTGACCCTGCTGCGGCCCCGCTGGATCCTCCACGCACTGAACAGCGCCGTCATCGCGGCGAGCCAGGCAAGACCGAGGACGAACCCTGCAGCGACGTCCGAGACGTAGTGCGCCGCGAGGGCGATCCGGGAGAACCCGATCGCCAGGACCATGACCACCGAGACGGCGTACGCCACCCGCCGCCACTGTCGGGTGAGGACGGGGAGGAAGATCAGCAGGAGCACCCCGTAGCCGACCACGGCGGCCTGTGAGTGGCCGCTCGGAAAACTCGCTCCCGGCTCGTGGACGAACGGCTGGAACACAGTCGGCCGTTGGCGGTGCACAGCGAGCTTCACCCCGGTGTTGAGCAGCGAGGACCCCGCGATGGTCACGACCGTGAACAGCGCGAGCCGCCGGAGTCGCTGGGTGAGCAGCCAGATGAGGACCAGCAGGGTGAGGATCTGCCACGCCAGGGAGGAGCCGGAGTTGCTGACGATGCGCATCGCCGTGACGAACGCGGGATGGGTGAGGCCATACCGGTGCAGGCTGTCCCGAGCGCCCTGGTCGGCCTCCACGAGGGGGGCCCAGGTGTCCTCGACGAGGAGGAGGAGCAGCGCGAACGGCACCGCAGCGAGGGCCAGCGCGAGGCCGGCGAGCGCCGCCCGGGTCGCGTACCGGCTCAGTCCGGTGGGCCGACCGTCATCGCGGGACGGGGAGTCAGGCATCCAACCAGCGCCCCTCGCAGATACGGCTGTCGTGAACGGATGGATGAGCGTACGACCCGGAGCCGGCCGGTTCAGCGTCGGGGTGACGCACGGTTGCCGCGCTGGGACGTATGCCGTCCGGGATGTCCTGACACGGCATACCAGGGGCCGGTGGATGGCTCCGAGCGAGGAGAGCCCGGTCACCCGCGACGAGGTGGCGTTTCCGCAGCCGCACGGGTCGGGAGCCTCCCCCGTGGACCCTTGATGACGTCAGAGAAGTGGACGTGCAGCGATGTGACCGTGACCGGGGTCGGCGTCGGACCGAGCACTGACTCCAGGCACCGGAGCGCGAGTCGGCGGACCTCGTCGGCCACCGGCAGCAGCGGGACACCGAACTGGGCGATGAGCTGGATAACCACTGCGGACAGCTCGTGGCGGGCGCTGACCTGCAACGTCACGTGCGCCAGGGCGAAGCCCGGCACCGTTTCGTCGATGGCCGCGCGCAGGTAGGAGATGACGACCTGCTCACTGACCTGGATCGGCCCGCTGCTGGCCTGGGCGCGGATGGGCTGCGAGCGCCGGGTGACCGTCATCGCCCTGGAAACGACGCGGTCGGACACCTCCACCCAGCGCTCGTCGGCACGCCGGCGCAGGGCCGCCGCCGCCAGCCCCAGGGCAGAAGCTTGCGGCGGGTCGCCCGGGAGCGGCTCGCGGCGCGGCATGTCGGGCGTCATCTCCACCGGGCCATCCTGGTCGCCAACGTCCTTCGTGCTCGGTGGAGCTGGCCACGCACGACGGTGACCTGGGTGTCCAGTGCCTCGGCAATCTGTTCGTAGGTCATCTCCTCATACTCTGCCAAGATCCAACAAGCACGTTGTCGCCACGGCAGCTCACCGAGGGCCTCGCTGAGGGCATGCCGCAGCTCTTGTTCGCTGAGGACCTGCTCGGGCTGCTCGCCCGCCGGTGCGCCCACCGGTTGCATCAGCTGGTCGTCCACCGGGATGGGACGGCGGCGGCGGCGCAGTGCCAGCACCTCGTTGGCCGTGATGCGGTACATCCACGTGCGCAGGCTGGACTCGGCGCGGAACCGAGGCAGGTGCTGCCATGCCTTCGTCAGCGCGTTCTGAACGGCGTCCTCGGCGTCATGGACGTCCCCGTCGAGCATCGTCATGGCATAGCGGAACATCCCGGGACCGTGCCGGTGGACGATCTCCGCGAAGGCCGTGCGGTCCCCAAGTGTGGCGCGACGGGCCAGAGCCCCGTCATCAGCCCAGACCCGGTGCAGCACGGTTCCCGACACCTGCTCCCTCGATCTGGTCTCGTTGGGTGACGTGACGGCCCGTTGCCGCCGTGGCGGTCCGGGGACGATGTGGTGGCCGCCGTGGCGGAAGCCTTCTTTCGTGGGCGACATTCTCCACCTGTCCGGGGTGTGGCCCAAGTCACAGTCACCGGCGCGTGACGGTCCCGGCCTCGGGAGCATCCAACAAGTGTCTCATTCGTGCAGCACACCACCGAGGAGTTCTCGTGAGCGACCACCCATCTTCCAGCAGCCCAACCAGTCCCTCCAGCACCCTGACGAGGTCGAGCGAGTCCGGCTCCGCCCTGGTCACCGAGCAGGGCAAGACCACGATCGCGGACACCGTGGTGGCCAAGATCGCGGGAATCGCCGCCGGAGAGGTCTCCGGTGTCCACTCCCTCGGCGGCGGTGCCGCCCGGGCTGTGGGCGCGCTGCGCGAGCGGATCCCCGGCGGCCGGACCAACCACAGCCAAGGCGTTTCGGTGGAGGTGGGCGAGCGTCAGGCCGCGGTGGACGTTCAGCTGGTTGCCGAGTACGGCGTCTCGATCACCGACCTGGCCCAGGGCATCCGGCGCAACGTCATCTCCTCGGTCGAGCGGATGACCGGCTTGGAGGTCACCGAGGTGAACATCGAGGTCCAGGACGTCTTCCTCGAGAGCGCAGAGGACCAGGACGACCAGAGCAACACCCAGCCGAGCGAGCCGCGCGTCCAGTGAGCCCACAGCCTGACACGATCGCCACTCTGGCGGACCGGGTCCGCGAGGCGGTGCTGCTGCTCGACGGCGTCGCGGACACCCACTCGGGCACCTTTGGTGAGGTGGCAACCTACCTGCCGGGGCGCAGGGTCGACGGAGTGCGGCTGCGTGCTGACCGCTCGGAGGTCCATGTCGTGCTCAGGTGGGGAGCCCCGGTGGGACCTACCGCAGACGCCATCCGGACCGTCACGGCCTCGATGACCGGCACGGAGGTCGACGTGGTGATCCAGGACATCGGCGCGCCCCCCGACGGCGCGGGTGTCGACGGTCGATGAGCGCCTGCATCGAGCATGGCGGGACAGCGAGTCTGCGCAGGGCAAGCGACCCACCACCGTCCCGGCTCGGTGCGGTCACGCATCGATGCACCGGGACTGATCGAAGACAGACCAACGAGGGAGAGCACACATGACCACATCAAGCATCGGCCTGCTGGCCGGGCTCCTGCTCGGCATCGCCGCGGCCGTCGGAGGCTTCGGCGGCTTCCTGATCGCCCTCGTCCTGGGCGTGGTGGGTTACGCCATCGGCGGTCACTACGACGGAGAGGTCGATCTCGGCAAGCTGTTGGGCGGACGCCGTCGTGACTGATCCCGGCCCGCGGGCCCCGATCGACCCCGAGGAGCGGGGTCGGCTCGACGTCGCCGAGCGGGTGGTGGAGCGGATCGCGACCATCGCCGCAGGTGAGGTGACCGGGGTCATCGGCACCGGGTCAGCCTTTGAGGGGGTCGTGGGGCGGCGCTATCCCAAGGCAGCGGCCAAGGTCGCCGGGCAGCACGCCACAGTGAGCCTGGACCTCGCGGTGACCTGGCCGATGCCGTTGGCCACCACGGCCGCCACGGTCCGTGACCGCGTCCGTAGCAAGCTGCATGAGCTGGTCGGCCTCGAGGTCGACAGCGTGGACGTGACCATCGCCAAGGTCGTCCGCGAAACCCGACCAACAGAACGGAGACTGCAGTGAGCACACCGTCCGCCACGCCGGTAGCCGACCCGGTCGACAACCCCCGGACCGCGGTTGCGCCGGTCGCTGCGATGGACGCGGCCAAGGCGCCAGTCGGCCCGGGTACGATCTCCGTGGTGGGGCTGGTCCTCGCCCTCCTGCTCACCGCCTTGGGCGCCGTGGCCATCCGGGACGCCCTCGTCATCGCCCGCTTTCTGCACGGCACGCCATGGACCGCGCAGGCTGGGGGGGCGGTCAACGGACTCCTTCCCGCCGCATGGATGGTCCCGGTCGGTGCTGCTCTCGTGCTTTTCGGGCTGTGGCTGCTCCTGACCGCCCTGCGGCCCCGACCGCGCAGAGCGATATCGGTCACCTCGACCACTGGGGTGTTCCTGCGAACCAAGGACGTGTCGCGACTTGCGCAGACCGCGGCCGAACAGGTCGAAGGTGTGCTCGCCGCACGCGTGAGAGCGACTCGCCGAACCCTCTACCTGCAGGTCCGCAGCACCGGGTCCTCCGATGTGGCCGAGCACGTCCGTTCGGCGGTCTCCGAGCGGCTGTCCGCGCTCGACAAGCCGCCCAGCGTCCAGGTCAACGTCGACGGAGGTCAGCGATGAGCCGCGCCACGCTTGCGGTCGACCGGGTGCTCACGGCACTGGTGGCTCTCCTGCTCATGGCCGCGGGCGGGGCGGGGATCGTCTGGTGGAGTGGTCGGTTCCTCGTCCTCCCGCCGCGGCTGGACCTCTCGGGGCTCGGCTGGATTCCCCGCCAGTCCTGGTGGCCGTGGGCGCTGGGCGCTGTCGGGCTGCTGCTGCTCCTGCTGGGGCTCCGCTGGCTGGTCGGCCACCTCCCCGACCGGGGGGTCAGCCACCTCAATCTCGCGGGATCCGATCCCGCAGGCAAGCTGATGGTGGAGGCGCGGACCGTAGCGTCCACCACGGCGGAGGTACTGCAAGCCACCCCCGGTGTCCGGTCGGCCCGCGGCAGCATCCAGCGCGACCGTGGCCAGCTCGTGGCCCGGCTCAGCGCCACCATCGAACGCGGAGCAGACCTCGAGCTCGTCGCCGCCGCTGCGGACCAGGTGAGCGCCCAGCTGCGACAGGTGCTGCAACGCGAGGACCTGCACTGCCGGGTCCAGCTGCGCACAGCGAGGCAGGAGCGAGGCCAACCGCGGGTCCACTGACCAGCACGCAGTGAGTTCGTGACGTCAGGGCAATGAACGTCATGCCCCCTGACCGCTTCCACCGTCGACTCCGCTCGTCCTGAATGGAGCCGCTCTGAAAGGAAAACCCATGCAAGACGGCCTCAAGAACGCTCTGACATCGATCGTCGAGTTCGTGCCCAAGCTGGTCGCGTTCCTGCTGATCCTGCTCATCGGTCTGTTCGTGGCGAAGTTGTTGGCTAAGGCGATCGGGAAGGTCCTGCAGAAGGTCGGCTTCGACCGCGCCGTGGAGCGCGGCGGGATCAAGCAGGCCTTGGACAAGTCCTCATTCGACGCCAGCGACATCGTTTCCAAGCTCGTCTACTACACGTTGGCCCTGTTCGTGCTCCAGCTGGCGTTCGGAGTCTTCGGCCCCAACCCGATCAGCGCCTTGATCACCTCGGTCATCGCCTTCTTGCCCAAGGTCGTCGTCGCCATCATCATCATCGTCGTCGCCTCGGCCATCGCCGCCGCGGTGAAGACCTTGATCGAGGGCACGCTCGGGGGTCTTTCCTATGGCAAGGCGCTCGCCAACATCGCCGCCGTGTTCATCCTGGGCCTTGGCGTCATCGCGGCACTGAACCAGATCGATGTCGCCACCACGGTCACCACCCCGGTCCTGATCGCCGTCCTGGCCAGCTTGGCCGGCGTCGTCATCGTCGGCGTCGGCGGTGGCCTCATAAAGCCGATGCAGAGCCGGTGGGAGTCATATCTGAGCACGGCCGAGAGCGAGGCCCCCAAGCTAAGGCAGCAGGCCGCGAACGCTTCGAGCGTCAAGGAGCAGGCTCAGCAGGCCGCCGCAAGGGCCAGCTCCAGCACCAGTGGCCAAGGCACCGGCGCCACCGCCGCTCCATACAACCAGGGCACGACTTACAGCTCCTGACCGACCCTGCTCCGCTCCACCCCGCTGTATCCCCAAATGGAAGAAGAACATCTCATGGTCGACAGCAACCAGATCGACCAGATCCTCGGCAAGACCGTCTACGACTCGGACGGGGACAAGCTCGGCAATATGGGCCAGGTCTATCTCGACGACGCCACGAACCGGCCGGAGTGGCTCACCGTCCAGACGGGCCTGTTCGGCAACCACGAGTCTTTCGTCCCGGTGGCCCAGGGCGAGCTCAACGACTCCGGCCTGACGGTGCCTTACAGCAAGGAGCAGGTCAAGGACGCGCCCCGGGTGGACGCCGACCAGGGCCACCTCTCCCAGGAGGAGGAAGTCGCCCTCTACCGCCACTACGGCATGGACCACTCCGAGCAGGACTCGGACTCCGGCCTGCCGGCAGCCGGCGGTCCGGGCACAGACCACGACACGACGAAGAACACCACGGGTTGCGACACCTCGGGCCCGACCACCGACGAGGCGATGACCCGTTCCGAGGAGCAGCTCAAGGTCGGCACCGAGCGGGTCCAGGCCGGCAAGGTCCGCCTGCGCAAGCACGTCGTCACGGAGCAGCAGAACGTGACCGTGCCGGTCACCGGGGAAGAGGTCCGCCTCGAGCGGGAGCCGATCACTGAGGACGACCGTGGCCAGGCCCTCGACGGCCCAGACATCAGCGAGGAGGAGTACGAGGTCGTCCTGAACAAGGAGCAGGTGGTGGTCCAGAAGGAAGCAGTCCCTATCGAGCGCGTCAAGCTCGGCAAGGAGACCGTCACCGAGGAGCAGCAGGTCAGCGAGCAGGTCCGCAAGGAGGAGATCGAGGCTGACGGCGACGTCGCCGGTGGCGTCTCGCGCGACCAGCGCTGACACACCTTCCAGAGATACGACAACCACGAAAGAGGAAGGACGTTCATGCAGATCGACAAGCAGCAGATCATCGAGTTGCTCAAGAGCCGGGGAGACCATGAGCAAGCCGGCCAGGCTGAGCAGCACCTACCGGACCAGGTCGACACCGACCATCACGCCGACCAGCTCGGCAAGCTCGGGGTCAACCCTCAGGACCTCATCGGCGGCCTGAAGGGCAGATTCGGCCTCTGAGGAGGCGGCGAGGGCGGACGGGACTCCGGGGTCCGGTCCGCCCGACTCGCCCGCTCGGCGGGGCGAGCGACTGACAGCGCTCGTCACAATCGTGAGCTGTCTCAGCCTGCTTCTCCTGGTCTGTGCCCAGCTGGCGCTCGGCCGTGCTGTCGTACTCCTCGCTGAGCTCGCCCAGGTCGTTTCGGAGCTCGAGCAGACGCTCGAACTGAGTCCGCGCCTCGTCGTGGCGTCCGGTTCCCACCAGCGCGTCGACGAGCCAGAACGTGCAGGCGATGAACGACCCCTCCTTTCCTCGGAGTCCGTCGACCCCGCCGTCGGCGTCGGGGCAGTAGCGCACACGAAACCGTCCTGGCAGAGCTCCTCGCGCACGGCATCGACCGTGGGGACCACCGCGGGCGTCGTCCCAGGCAGGAAACCCACGGCCGGGATGAGCAGGAGGGCGGCGTCCAGGCCCTTGGAGCCGTAGAACTGGGTGAAGGTGCCCCGGGAGCGGTCGAACCCGCGTTCGCAGACTTCGGCGTGGATCTGTTCGCGCAGCGCCTTCCACCGGTGCAGCCGGCCTCGCATGCCGAAGCGTTCCACCGCCTGGACGGCACGGTCGACACCGACCCACGCCATGACCTTGGAGTGGACGAAGTGGCGGCGCGGGCCGCGGGCCTCCCACAGGCCGTTGTCCGGTTCGGCCCAGCGCTTCTCCAGGTAGTCCAGCAGCGCCAGATGCAGGTCCCAGGCGTCCTCGTCTGCGTCGATACCGGCCAGTCGCGACTGGTGCAGGCCGTCCAGCACCTCACCCCACACGTCCAGCTGCAGCTGCCCCGCGGCGGCGTTGCCCACCCGGACCGGTGCAGATCCCTCATAGCCGGCGAGCCAGTCGAGCTGGTGCTCCGGGATGCGCCGGGTGCCGTCGAGTGCGTACATGATCTGCAGGTCCGCGGGGTCCCCCGCGACGGCGCAGGCACATCCAGTCGATGGACCCGTCCCTGCCGACGAGGGCAGCCGTCTACAGGTCACCCAGCAAGCCGTAGTCCTCGATGCGGCTCATCCGCAGCTCCTTCCAGGATCATCATTCGCCGAGCGCCAAGTCGGCTGAACCGGCGCGCATCGGGCGGCGCGGACCAGGCTGGCCAGCCTATGGTGGGACGCAGGGGACATTGACCTTCGCTCGAGGAGCACGGGCGCTCTGGCTCAACGGGGTTGAGCCACCAGGCCGATGACTCCCGATGACGTAGAGCACCAGGACGATGATGCTGTCGATGCCGAGGCGGGCGTGTTGTCTTGCCGGGCGAAACACCAGCCCGGCCATGTAGACGACGGTAGGAGGGCCCCCAGACCGGTGAGGTAGATGTCGGACGCGTGGGCATTGGGCAGGACCGCCTTGCCCGAGACCAGGACCGCGAGCAGGAACAGCACGGGCAGGAACGCGTTACCACCGAAGATGTCACCGAAAGCGAGCTTGTAGTCGCCCTGCCTGACCGATGTCAGCCCGGTGGACAGCTCTGGTAGCGAGGTTGCCATTGCCAGGACGGTGGCGCCGAAAGGCACCCCGGACAGACCGACGTGGTCCGCCAGGACCACGGTCTGGATGGCGATCCCGCCCAGGATGTTGCTGACCGCGACGTCGACCTTGCCGCTTGCCGCGGCGCTGTAGGTGATCGCGATCTCGGGCAGGTTCGTCGCGACGGCGAGCAGGATCAACCCGCCGAGAGCCTGCCCGAGGTGGAGCCGGTCGGCCAGGACGTCGGTGTACTGCGACAGCCAGATGCCCGCCACCCAGATGACCACCGCGCTGGCGAGGAAGATCGACAGCTTGGCCCACAACGGCAGCTGGAAGCAGATTCAAGGCCTAAGACCCTTCCGTCAAGGTTGTCAGCTCCGCCTCGAAGGCAGCTGATGGTTGGGGATCGGTTGGGGATCGGTCGGTGATGGCGGGCCTCGGTGGTGATATGTCTCCCCACGTCGTCGTCATCACCTGTGCCCCCCGGGGGGGTGCGCGTATGCCGCCTGGTTCAGGTGGGCTGCCGGTAGGGCTGAGCCTCGTCCCGGCGAAGGGTCAGCCGCAGGCCGGGTCGACCCTGGTCGGGGTGAAGCACTCCCCCGCTGGGGTCCAGCGCTCCCTCGAACAGCTCGTTCTCGATTCGCGCGTGGTCAAGGAAGTACTCGAGGTGGCGCAGGTTCGGCACCGACGGACAGGGTGGGCGTGCAGGTTGGGAGCGCAGCACCGTACCAGTCAACGCTGTCGTCCCGAACATCTCATCCACGGTGTTCTCCACGCGTTGTCCGACGAGAGTCGACCGGACCGTCCTGGAGGTTATGAGGACGCAGTCGGAACAGGACCTCACCGGCGCGGGGCACGACCAGGGTCTCGGGGTCGGCGGCGAAGGAGTCGATGTCGAGGGAGTCCGGGTCGAGGTAACCCAGGTTGGCTGCCCGGCATACCTCCTGCGGTATGCCGGTCGCCAGGGTGACCTGCACGCGCAGCTTTTCGACCCCGGTCCCGGCGTCGTAGGTGCCGGCGCCGCGCAGGTGGGTCGAGTGCGCGAGGACGCCCCAGCGCAGGTGCTTGAACCGGTCCCACTGCTTCACGAAGTAGTCGCGGCAGTGGTAGCCGATCTCGGCGATCTCGGGGTGCATCACCGAGATCTTGGTGATGTGCGGCGCGTAGAGGATGACCTCGCCGCCGTCGGCGACGACCGGCTCGAGCTTGTAGAAGCCCTTGGCTCCGGTCCAGATGTCCTCGTACATCGACGGCACGATGGACAGCACCCGGCGGACCTGTGCGTCGAGGTAGGTCACATGGGTGGCCGCGCAGACCTCGGCCGCCGAGGCCCACGACGCAATCGTGTTCCCGAACGAGATCGAATGCAGGGCAAGGCTGCCCGCTTCACCGACGACACTGAGGGCGAGCTTTTCCGCGGGGATGAGGGAGGCGCCTTCGTCGATGAGGGCTCGGACGGGGGTCACCTTCGTCGTCCCGATGATCTCCGCCGAGGTGATCAGCGCGCCCAGCCAGTGCGAGATGTCGATGATCTCCTGCCCGGCGACACCCGGGAAGAAGTACTTGTTGCCGCCGGAGATGCCGACGACCTCGTGCGGCAGCACGGGCCCGACCACGAGGGCCACGTCGTGCTCGACGACGGCCTTGTTGAGAAAGACCGGCACCTCCACGCTGAGGCGCCCGTCGGAGAGCTCCTCGACGCGAGACGCGGGGATCGTCCCGAGGTCGGCGAAGGTCGATGGCTTCCACCACTCGTGGTTGAGGACTGTTAGACCCGGATAGGTCGCATCGAGTTCGCCGACGGTGTAGCCGAGGTGGCGGGCCAGGGCCTGCTCACTCATCTCGGCATGGGTCCCGAGCGCGATGAGGGCCGTCATCCGGCTCGCCCGCCCGTGCAGGGCGCCGTGAACCGCCCGCAGCAGCAGGGGCAGCGGACAGCTGCGGGTGCCGTCCGGAAGGACGATGCAGACGTTCTTGCCGCCGAGGTCGTGGGCGTCGAGCTGTTCCCGGATGAACGTCGTGACGTCGGCGTCAGTGAGTACCTCGTCGGCCCCACCGATCCGGGCGGCCCGGATTGCGGCCTGGGCAGGGTCGTCGAGGGCCGTCGTCATGCCCTCCACTCTCGCGCGAGCGGGTCGTCGCGGCAAGGTCCGCTGAGCGCTCGACCCTTGGCAGCGCCCTCTCTAGGACGACGGCGCCGACGCGTCGACCGGGTGTCGACGAAGCCAGTTGAGCACCTGGAGAGCGTGCTCGTTGGGCGGGAACACCGGGTAGAACACGTGCTCGATGACGTTGTCCCACAACACGAGCGTCTGCCTCTTGTAGAGGCGCATTCCTCCGACGGTGAACGTCGGCAGGCCGAGCGCGGCTGCCAGAGCCAGTAGTTCATCGCTCAGGAGTGGATACGGCAGCTCCAGCCGCTCGACGAGCTCTCGCTGGTAGCCGCGGGGCTGACTGGACAGACCCAGCACCCGGTGGGCTCCTGCATCTCGCATCTCCTGGTGGTGGTCGCGGAAGCTGCACGACTCCGGCGTGCACCCTCGCGCACCGGGAAAGGCGTCCCAACCGGCGGGCATGTCATGTCCCGGATTGCCCGTCATCGGATAGAGGTAGATGACGGTGCGGCCGGAGCCGAGTGCGGCAAGGTCGACGTCGGTTGCGTCCGTCGCCTCCAGCACGAGCGCGGGCGCCGGCTGACCGACCACGTGGGCCGTGGCGCCGTCGTCCTCGGGGGCGACGAGGTCGGGGGGAAGGGAGGTGTAGTCGGTCATGGGCTGCCTTGGCGAGGAGTTGGGAATCGGTAGCCCTGCGGCCGCCGTCTCGGTGAGCCGAGGTCGAGGGACGCGTAGCGGCGAGCTGCCTTGCGGCTGGTATCGGCATCATCCGCCGCGTCTCGGATGTTCACGAGGAGCTCCTCACGCGAGAACGGTAGACCTGTCCCCAGAGGGCAAGGTCCAGGTGGCGACGATGCCGCCCCCGAACCACGGGCGTCGAACCCGACGATCCGGTGAGGCTTCATCGTCCCGCGCCGGTGCGACGGTGGTCAGATGCGCGTGCAGGGTCGCAAACTGGGTCCCGAGTCCGAGACCGCCGACGGCGAGCAGGATCATCGGCAGCAGGTCGTTGCGGTGGCCGGCGAGGCCGAATAGCGACGACCCAGGGCACCAGCAGGAGCTCGGAGGCCAGGGCGCCGGCCAGCCCTGCTCCGGGCCGAGCGTCAGCGGCAGGACGATGAGCAGCCGGCTCAGCGACAGCGTCGCGGGGGCGGACCGATGGCCGGCACGGTTGCCGGACTCGGCGCGCGCAGGATGCGGACGCCGAAGTACACCCGCTGGACCGCGGTGAACGCGACGACGCCGGCGAAGAGCCAGGCCAC